>Ga0247780_1001438_pt1 | contig 13739 bp, 5 predicted proteins | sample UWRJL079202R5_FD_179927 | JGI IMG/M metagenome (GOLD analysis project Ga0247780, IMG submission 179927) | Plant litter microbial communities from Arlington Agricultural Research Station in Wisconsin, United States - UWRJ-L079-202R-5 | ecosystem: Environmental > Terrestrial > Plant litter >... | reverse complement strand
CATACATAACCCTAACCCAGCCCCACTTTTAGATCACGTGGTGAAAATGTCGCATTTCATGGTGGTGGGTGAAAGGAAATGTGAAATTGCAGTCAGGCCGGCCGTGAATTGAAATTTCGGAACACTAACACAGGGAGAACATCCCTGTAAGTTCGTCCCAGCAAGCTGGAAATTCCCTGGTGCAGGGGCCCCAAACCATCTCCGCATTTCCATTGGCCCGCCGGCCAGCCCTTGGTTTGGTTTGGGTGGCAGCCCCTGAGTGAAGGCAGTTGTCCTGTAACATGTGAACAAGCGCTTGGTTTGAACAGGAAAACAGTTAAGATCTGCGTCATTCGTAGGCACGCAGGTCGCGATAGATGAACTCTTCGCATTCGTCATCCATCTTTCTCTCTTACATCGGCTCAATAAATTGGCCATGACCCCGGCAGCGGGGGAGCAGCATGGGTACTTTCGGCGAGCTTGGAGCGCAGCTCGGGTCTCACAATCGCTAGCCAAACCAAAGACGCCTCTCTGACCTCAGTTGAGCAATCACGATGTGGCAAAGCACCTAGCTTCCTTCTGTACCATTTGATAGAGTTAATGAGGGACCATGAAGCGATCTCGAGTTTACTATAGTGAGCACACTATAGTGAGCACACTATGGTGAATGGCTGTGGAGGAGCTGGGTGGCATACTTTTGTGTCCCTGAATTGACATAGACCTTTTGTTCTTGCGCGATGTTTAATTCACTGTCCTCTCAGTTCCACCTAATATCTCTTTGCCCAGGGTTCATTGCCGAGCCGCAGCCCACCTTCTGCTGCAAGTCGCTCCTGCGCAGGGCAAGTCTTTTACATCTTTAACCCTGTTAGAAAGAAGGGTCCCTGAATATCCAGTCAGCATGATTAACTGGCAGCCTGGCTATGCCAGGCTGACCATATCACTCAGCCACTGGCACGACGTAGTCGTCATACAACAAGTCTATAAAGAGTACTCTCTCTAGCAGAGCCAGAGAGAGACAGAACACACAGCACAGAGAACACAAGCAATACAATCCATTCACACGATTGCAAATCCAAGGTGCCGTGTTCCCGACAGTTACTAGCCTTTTTCTGCTTAGCATCCTGCCGTTGCAGGGACTTGAGGTACTCCCGCACATTGTTCTCACATGGCTGTGGGTGGCTGTTTATACTAACTAAGTGCCCTCTGCGCGTGGAATGATAGGTTATTGTTTTGAGAAAAATGGACAATTTAACCTGGGCGTAACGGGATCAGAGACAATGTTAAATGGCAGGTATTTTTTTTCTCTATCTTTTGAGCGAAGGAAAGCGCGGTTAGGTGTTTGAGGAGGCTGTTGATGGCGGTGGTGGTGGTGGTGGTGGTGATGATGCGACTATCCTAGAGCATGTACTGGTATATTGTGGGATATCCTATCCGTGCTGTCCCAAATTTCGAGCTGGGGTACCATGTACCATCCTATCGGTGCTGGTATATCATGTACTATCCCAAATTAAGAGCTAGGATATCATGTACCATCAAAAATTCCGAGCTGGGGTATTTTGTACCATCTCAGGGCATGTACTGGTATATTCTGGGCCAAATTCGTGACCGTGGTCCAGGATTTGGGCCATTAGCGCACTGTCGCCTCTTAATTAGCAGTTTCCAACCACGGTCCCAAATTTGGGCCTTGACTTGCCCGCTTTTCAGATTTAGGCTAGGCTTTAGCATTAATCACATAAATATGTAATCATTCTTGTATGACAACCGTCAGGTTCGGACCTACGGCTAGGGGCAGGCGCGGACTAGATTGGGAGGGTTTCTCGACAAGGTGTGAATCTCACCATCGTAAGTAGTCAAAGGATACTTCAGTGCAGGCGTGCAGCAGTATATTATCGTTAGTAGAGGAGGGAGCTATCTATGGTTCTCGAGCCCTCTTACATATATCCATTGTGCTCTGTGGTTCTTGGCCCTGCTCTGTACAGAGCATGCCTGCTTTGCTCAGAGCACCAGGTCTTGGCGCAGAGCACTCTGCATGATGCGTCCTGGTGGCCTCTGAATGGCTAGCTTAGCTCCTCCCGCCACGGCACTCCCCGCAGCGGGGTGCTGCCTTTTGTTGGGTCGTGACAATAATTTATCGACGTGTTAATATTGTAATTTTTTTAGTTGGAGTGAAGGAAAGCACGGCTAGGTCGTAGTGGTAGAGGTCCTAAAACTGGGTCCTCGTAACTCTACAGCCATTTTAGACCCGTGGCAACTGTAGCCGAGGCAGCCCAGAACTGTGACCCCCTCGCTCAGTCTGGCTCAGTCAGGCTCAGGCCAAGGCAGTAACCGCTCAGTTCCGAAGAAGGAAAGGGAAATTCATAGTGTCCATTTTAGGGCCGTGAACTCCCTGTTAAGTTAAAGGGGGGGGTTCCGGAACACCCCCTGTTTCGGAACAAGCCACATTCAAGGGTCACAACACAACACACCACACAACGAAGGCCAAAACAGATCCTATTCACAACACTTCTATACAATCCTCAGCATCAGAAGAATCGTCTTCTTCTTCTAAATCCGAATCTCCAACTGGCCGGCGCCCCACAAGCCTCTACGCGTCCCCAACAGTCCAGATACTTATAAAGAGGGTATTCAGATCCTCCTCAACCTTCCTTTTCTTTATAAGCCGTAATCTATCCACCTCTTACTCCAGTGCCTGCAATTTTCACTTACAGGTAGCTAATTCGAAGGCTTAATCATCCATAGCCTTCCTAACCTTCCTAAGAAAGAGGCAGTCGCTTAACACGGCTTTAATTAAAGCTGTAAATCTTCTAACCTGCTTAATATAATCTCGGGCCCTCCTTAATGTCAACCACACTACCCTCTCCCCTCCGTAATACTCTAGAATAAGTGTTTCCAAAATACGGATATCTAAGGATACCTTAATAGCCTAGGGAGTGCTTAACTTATTAGCATTCTTAAGGAGAAGAGGGCTTATCAAGGGCTTGCTTAAAGAAAGGGGCCATAAGCCAGTTACTCTCTATCCAGCCTTAATATTAGCCTTAGTAAAAGCCACAGACCTAGCCTAGTGATAGCATTTAAGAAAGGCACGCTTATTAACTATAAAGAGGAGGCAATCGAGCCAGTTACGGTAGGCACGTTTAAAAGGGCTGAAGATTAATAAATCTAAAGGTTAAAAGACGTAAGAAGTGTATACAGGTAGGTAAATAAGGTAAATGTTATTAATAAAGGCCTTATATATATATTTAGCTATAACGTGGCTACTATGGCCGTTAATAATAAGGAGGCGCTTCTAGTCAGATTATACTAGCCTAGTTAAGGGTATAAACACGGATTTAAGCCATTTTAAGCTAGTTTCGTTATCGGTCCACCCTTTTTCAGTAACTGTAAACTTCTAATCCCTAAAAGGCCGTAGATCTGAAGGAAACCACTATTATTAAACTGTCTTCCCCTTAAAGATTATAAGTAAAGGAAGGAAACGGCCAGTAGCTAAGATACACTTAATAAAAAAGGTCCAGGTACAGCCACCAGGCTGTTTCTTCTATAAAGCCTTATAATCAGAGGTCTCAACAACTAATCCATTCAATCCACAGCCCTTTATAATACCAGCTTCGTCTTTATTCCAGCGATTTTCCAGAAAAATAACCTAGACCTCCGGAATCTTAAACAGGTCGAACCAAAGCCAAATTCTAGCTTCCGTAACTATATAGATACGATTCGAATCGACCACTTTAACTCTCTAAGTCTTCAGAAAAGGGTGTCTAGCAAGAAAACCCTAGATCCACTTAATACCAAGTGGCTAAAAGTCACCACGTTTAATACATACGCGGCCAGCCAGCTCCCTAATCTGTTAATAGGTAAGGAGAACCCCCAGGGCTTATTAAATACATACCTAGTCGGCCAGACTATTCTCCTACGTTACAGAGAGTCTTTAATAGTTTTAATAAGCCACTAAATAAGAGAGAGCACCATTAAGTCGACGGTGTAAAAAGGCGGGAGGAATAACCTAGTTACAAGCAGAGGCGCGGAGGTTATTAGTTCTGACGGCCTCTGCGCAGGCGTGGCGTATGTCTTCTTCAGTGTACTGTTTAGCTATTAAAAGAGCTTCAAATTAAAGAAAAGATAAAGAGAAACGGAAAAGAATTGATACAAGAAGGAGGTTTGATATTAGGGGTTGGTGTTTATGACCCCTAAATGTGGCTTGTTCCGAAACAGGGGGTGTTCCAAAACCCCCCCCTTTAACTTATATCGGAAACCCAGCACGGCATTGTCTAAACAACACTAACCTTTTACGATTTTATTAACGCCTCGCCGATCTCGACAACATTTCACAATAACAAATGTACCGAATTTGGTGATCCCTGGATCAAACTGCCTCATTTTAGGCAGCTAAAGAATTGGTATGTTCCGATTTCAACCCTCCAAGCTTCTTATAATACAAATACAATGCTGTCTGTCATGCGAATAAGCTAGGGAGATTCCTTCATTCTCGCCTATAGAATCTTACCACATCGAAATTAGGCGTTTTCCTATCTACGTTACCAACTTGCCCAAGACCACCGACAGCCAAGTTGACGCATTACGACCGACCTATGGAGGTATTGCCTATTCCAGGGGTTAAATAAACTTGATGTTCTCTCCGTTAGTGTTGATAAACCCACTAATTTTAAACACGGCGACGCAACAAACCAAGGTCAGTTTAAAATTAGACAAAGAGAACCTGTCTAATAGGCCCCAAAAGGAGGCTATAAACATGGGTGGGGGAACATGTAAGAACGAAAGAAACTTACAACTCAACGGCCACTATTATGGCACGTGAGTCGACGTGGCAACCGATAGCGGCAAAGTGTCTTTGAGTGAGGTCGTGGACACAGTGCCGATGCCAATGGGGAGGCGGTGGTTAGGTTAGCAAGTGCGAGTATCAGGGCGATAAGCACCGTTTTGGTAGTGTTGGACTGGTGGTTGAGCCACGCTTCATGATGGCGAAGATAATGCTGGAGACTTGGCTCTCCCGCTTGGGGACTTAGAGTTGGCCCAATGCACTAACATCGAGTGGTTCTGCAAGCTCTTTTGGTTCTTCTTTCTCAACTCTCCCCCGAAATGAGGGTGTTCTGTCTCATTGATGGCATTGGGTTTTACGGGCGAGACGTTTTCCGAGCGGACATAGAGCATGCACTCTCAATACTCTTCTCCTATCAGGACACGCAAGGTGCTGAAGGATCGACGGTCAAGGTCCTCGCCGCAAGCGCATGGAGTACAAGGGTTGTGCGGAAGTTCTTCGCAGACAACATCGTTTCGATGGAGACAATCTCTCGACCAGGGGTTGGAGGCGGAACGAAGCAATTGGAGAGGCAGCTCCGCGATATCTTCTAGTCTAGGGGCTAGCCGCTGTCGATACCAGATTCTGTCTGTCAAAAGTGGCGACTGACATCCTCGGCGATATTGCCCGCTCCCCGCACTATCCACCCACTCAAATGCCGCCCAGCCTCCCCAGACTGACGGAACGGGTAGCATGGAAGGTGCCGAAGCGAAGCATTTTGCCCAGCAGTTTAGCCGCCTGTATCCACCGCGCTTCGCTCAACGCCCAGCGATGCCATCTCAGCTAGCTCCGGATAATAGAGTGTCGCAGTACCGGCGCCGCCGGAATTTAGGCAGTTTCCAGCGCCAATCACTGCAGCGTCGGCTTCTAGATGCTTGATAGAAGAAACTTGATAACATCCGGCGTTATGAAGTGTTGCCGCATCTAGGCCACGTTGCCTGAAGGGGGAGCTTCGAGCTTGTCGCGTATAGTTCACCTGGTCCCCTCGTTTTTCGACGTCACCCCAAACGAGAAGGGTCAGAATCTTTGGCGAGCGATTGACGAAACCCAACACCACATTTGCGACCGTGATCTCGCGCTGAAGGAGCTCTCTGGACGAGCTTCCTGTCGAAAACCTAGCTTGGACAAGCACCCCCACCAAACCCCCCATTCACCCATCACAATGGCTTGGGGTCGCCGCTCGCTTCTCCGCGCGCTGCTCCTCGGGTTGGTGGCGCAGCTCGCTGTCGCCCATGCGGATGCAGCCGCCGATGCCGACGTAAAAGCCAAGGCGGATCCTGCCCCAGCTGGGTCAACCGAAGGCCTTGTCTACGAAGCCATCGACAAGCAGCAGGTTATTACCGGCAATTCAACCTATGCCAAGCCTGGAAAGAAGCCCCCGATGGAGGGGTGGTGGAACTCCAAGATCTGCTCCGGCGACTTCTGCGTCTTCACGAACCGACGACACCAGAAGGGCCGCGGCCTTACTATGGTGACCCGATTCGAAGACTTCCAAAAGATGGAGCGAACTGAGGAGTACCTCAACAAGGGCGAAAACAAGGTTGAGGAGGAGGGCTTGTTCACCGAGACCGAGGTCGTCGACAAGGGCATCGGCATTACGGCCACCAAGAACATCCGGCGAGGAAAGAAGCTGATGTCGTGGACCCCGGTGATGTTTGTACATCAGGATCTCTTCACCGAGGTGAAGAAGAAGTCGGACCGGAGGCGACTGCTCGAGGCCGCCGTGGCGTACCTCCCGGACGAGACGCGCGCCAAGTTCGATCGTCAGCGCACTCAGGGTCTGGCTCCGGGTGGCAGATCGCGGTCAGTTGAAGACATCATCCTCGGGGCGCCGTTCGAGGTGAACTTTGGGATGGAGTACAACCAAGAGAAGCACTCGCGACACTACGCCAACTACCCGGAGATGGCAGTGGTGCAGCACGACTGCCGGCCCAACATGGCGTATCACATCGACTCCAACTTCGCGGTGCGCGTGACGGTCGCGCGGCGCACGCAGGGCGGCGAGGAGCTGACGATTGCGTACATCGACCCGCTGTGGCCGCGCTACAAGCGCCAGGCGTGGGTGCAGAAGCGACGCGGTCTGGGCAAGCCCTGCAGCTGCCAAAAGTGCAGTCCGAAGGGCGGCGACGAGGAGCTCAAGAAGTCCGACCAGCGCGTCCAGCGCATCGAAGAGATCCTTGCCGAGCTCAAGAACCACGACAGCAAGATCGTCACCGAGGAGATGATTGACGAGTTCCTCGCCCTGGTCGACCAAGAGCGCATGCACGCCAAGCTGGCCGACTTTTACGAGAACGCGGCGCTGAACTACAATTACCTCGGGTTTGACGTCAAGGCGAAGAAGTATGCCGATCTCGCGGTGCAGGCTGGTATCGTCGAAGATGGTCCAGACTCGAACAACGTCATTGCGAACCGCATTTTCGCGTCCGACATCAAGGGCCACTTTTCGTATCGCTTCACGCTCAAGAGGAGGGGCCAAAAGTAGGGAGAAAGCGCATGAACAGATAATGGCAATATAAGGAGGATAGCAGAGTGCATTTGCGGTTTCTGGTTTCTGCTTCTTTTTAGTTTCAGGTCAATCGGAAGAAGAAAAACATTTTGATCCATCTTGCTGAGAAGGAGCGACTGTGCACGTGATGATAAGCGTAGGCAGCCATTCACACCCGGCCATTTGTAATCCTGCCTGAGGGCCTGGAAATTGGCCGCTGCGATCACCAAACAATCAGCAGCAAATGGCCACCACTGATCTCGCAACGCGAGGCAAACTGGTTGCCATCGCTCCAGTACCGGCGAGTGGCGTTGAGCCGAAGCCGCTGCAACCTCCCATGGCACACAGCTGTCGCACCTGTGCGATGCGCAAGGTGAAGTGCGACAAAGCAGCGCCGACGTGTTCGACTTGCTCCAAAGCGAAGCTCGAGTGCGTGTACCAGCCACTGGCCCCGAGACGCCGAAAGCGGAAGTCTAGCGCAAACCTCGACCACCTCACGCCCCATGAGAAACTAGCTCGCTACGAGCGAATTCTCCAACAACTTGGCGTCCTTGAGGCCGAACCACCCACAGCAACATCGCCCCCGACCGGTGAAGCTCAGGATACCGCTCAACCAAATGAACAGGAAAAGGCCCCTCTTCGGTTCGTTCCTTGGGGCCACTCCCAAATATCGCAGACCGGTAAGCTGCTCGCCGACCAGGGCAGATCCCGGTACATTGACAGTGACCTCTGGCGGGACCTCGGCCACAATGAGGATGACGCCATATCCGAGGACGAGGACGAGGATGAACATCTCTTTCGATATGATCAGTTCCTCGCCGGTAATTCCGCACCGGATCCTCTCACCGGGACCTTCCTAGGCTGCAACCAGCAGAGCCTCTTGCACTACCATCCAACTCATGCGGATGCGATGATCCTTTGGCATACTCACGTCAACAATGTGGAGCCCATCATCAAGATCCTACACATCCCATCCGTGGCGAAGATGGTCAAGACCGTATCACAGCAACCAGGAGCCGCCCACAGGACTGAGGAATGCCTCTTGTTTACGATCTACCACTTCGCCGTCTTTTCCATGACTGAAGAGGAGTGCATCGAAAAACTAGGCCAGCCGCGTGTCATCTTACGACAGCAATATCACTTCGCGGCACGGCAAGCGCTTGTGAACGCGGGCTTCCTGAAGACAACTGAGATGTCGGTCCTGCAAGCGCTTGTCCTCTTCCTCATGCCTTGTCGCCATTCCTATGACCCACATACATTCTGGATCCTTACCGGAGTGGCGGTGCGCATAGCCCAGCGAATGGGAATCCATCGTGACGGATCGAAGCTCGGGCTGTCTCCGTTCGAAGTGCAGATGCGCCGGCGGCTCTTCTACCAGCTCCTTCCGCTCGATGCCACCGCCAGTCAGACGTCTGGCGTAGGGATGACGATGCCGCCTAGCTCATGGGATACCGAACCAGCGCTCAACATCAATGATGACCAAATCTGGCCAGGAATGATTGAGGCGCCAGAGGAGCAAAGGGGCGCCACTGAGATGATGTTTTGTCTTTCACGCTTCTGCATAGGAATGTTCATCTCAAAGGCAGGGAAGCGGGGCAACGGGGAGCTAAAGGACCATGACGAGGCCGACCGGGTCATCGGTGAAGCTGAGTCTGAGGTTGAGGAGAAGTACATCCGCTACTGCGACGTCATCAACCCACTGCATTTCTTAACTATTGGCCTTGCACGATCTGGAATCACTGCCATGCGGCTTCGAGTCCGGCTCCCAAGAGCCAAGAACCAAATAGTAACGGATGCTGAGCGTAAGGAGATGGTGCAACTGGCGCAAAAGATCCTGGACACGGATTCCGCAGCGCATGCGCATGAGAGTTTGATGAAGAAATTCGGATGGCACGTGGGTGTCTTCTTTCTCTGGGGAACGTGGGACTCCCTGGTGTTTCTCCTGACGACGCTGTGGACCAAACCCGATCTGTTGACTCCTTCTGAGATCAAGGCCGCTTGGGATCGGATAGAGCAGGTCTACCGGAATCACCCGGAGCTGTTAGACACGAAACGCGCGTTGCATGTGGCGTTCCAACGACTTACGATCAAGGCGTGGGAAGCCAGCCGGTCAGATTCCTCTGATCTGGCCACGACTTTGCGCTCACTTCGCCAGGGCAACAGCACCAAGAATAACATCAATATGTCAACTGGCTCATCCCTCTCGGTCAAGGCAAGCGACGCATCTTTGGGCGAGAATCTCGCCTCTGCTGAACTTTTAGGTTCTGACTTCGGAGGCAACGACTTTGACCTCGACCCGGCAGACTGGACCTTCTGGGACCGATTAATCCAATCGGATCGCCCGGGTGAGACGGAGGACGTTGTTGGCCAATACCTTTCACAATAGGCTCTGCTGGAACTTAGATGTACTGTGCGTCCCCTTTCCACCAGGAGAAGAACGTTTCTGGTGCTCAACTGGGCATGACGCGCTTTAAATTGCGAAAACGGCACGGATCGGGGCTGGGCAGCGGCACGCCGTTTCAATTGGGCACCGGGATGCGGCGGCCGGGCACGGGTCTGGGCAGTCACACCGACCGAGTGCGAGTCGAAACCCAAGCCCAATCGTCTGATGTTTCGATCCCCAGAACGCGACATAGGATGACGAAATTGGTGCCTTGCAACGCCGCTCGATGCACCCAGCCCTGTAGCCCGAGGAGCGCAAACCGGGCTCCCGCCAATCCCCCTGAGCACCACTGGCATCCCCGGTTCCCCCTGACCTCCCCTGCTTGGCACCGCCACGGAACAATCAGGGCCAAGAGCTGCTAGGACCCCGTATAGCCTTCCATCGTCATCCAGCAAGGGCCGTGTCACCTGCCAAACGCCCCGTCCTCCTTTTCAGTTGCTTCATGCTCTGCGGCGCCGTTGTTTTGAGTCGAAGATTCAACATCTGTTGGGCCCAACAACAATGATGCCTGCCTCCCATCATCTGGTTCTGTCAGCGCCCGAAGGGCCTGCAGTACCACACAACTTCGAGTTGGCAGTCAAAATCAGCCCTGCTGCGGTCTCGTGCCATGACATGGGGTAGTATTCTCCTCGACGTCAATGCATCACCACCACGCACAGTCTCGGTCTGCCTGTTGTCGGCCTGTTGTTAGTCAGGATGCCATGACCAATAGTGGTGTACGCCCCGGTCTGAGGGGTCGCCGTAAACAGACTGACGACAAAGTCCACATCTTCGACAACGACTGATATGTATAATAACTAGGACCATGGCATCTCTCTCTTCCATTTTACTCATCATCACTCATCATCGCTCAATCATTCCATCGCATCGTCGTCTTCTGAGCTATGCATCTCTCCTTGATTGCCGGGGCACTTGGCCTCTTTGCTGCTGGTGTCGCTGCAGCTCCGCCATCCGCACCACAACTGAATAGACGGGCAGACTGCAAGTTTGACTCTTTAACTTCCCCAGAATGCTGGGATGGCGTCTTCGACCTCAAGACAAACTATTACATACAGGGCCCCAAGAACGACCCCAAGAAGCCCAAGGTATACAACTTCAAATTGACAAATGTTACAACCATGGCCCCTGATGGCGTTCCACGATCTGTCCTTGCCATAAATGGCCAGATTCCCGGGCCCACCATCCATGCCAACTGGGGCGACACCGTCGGTTAGTTCCCTACACACTGAGCCACCGCGCGGTACTTTGGAATAACAAGACTAACGAGGAATTAGTTGTCAACGTCGAGAACGCACTGGATTATGCCGGCACCGCTATTCACTTCCACGGCATCCGGCAAAACCAGACGATTGGGCAGGACGGTGTTGCATCAATCACGCAATGCCCCATCCCCGGTGACGGTGGTACGATGACCTACACGTGGGTCGCTACGCAGTACGGCACTTCATGGTACCACAGCCACTACGCCGTCCAGGCATGGGACGGAGTCTTTGGCCCCATCGAGATCGCGGGGCCAGCTTCCGCGCCGTACCACAAGGATCTTGGTGCCATCATGCTCTCTGACTGGACACACGAGACGTCTGACTCGCAACTTGCAACTGCAGCGACCAATGGCGGCGTTATGATGAACAACGGGCTGATCAATGGTAACAACACGTACACCAAGGCTGGCGAGACCACGACTGTCGGCAAGCGCTACGAGATGGTCTTCGAGAAGGACAAGCTGCACCGCATCCGCTTTGTCAACACGGCCATGGACACCATGTACAAGATCTATTTCGACGACCACGAAATGCAAGTCATCTCAGCTGATTTTGTCTCGATTGAGCCATTCACCACCAAGGTCCTGAGCATCGCCATCGGCCAGCGGTATGACGTGATTGTCAAAGCTTCTGCTACCGGCGGCAACCACTGGTTCCGTGCCATCGGCATGGGTGACTGCGGTGGCGGCCGTGAGGAGGGCTTTGATCTCCGCGCCATTGTGCGATACGACGCCAACAACCATGACAACCCTGCCGAGAAAGACCCTTCGGAGGTCCCGGATGTTGGCTCCGACTGCTTTGACATGCCCATGGAGAATTTCAAGCCCTCGCTCAAGATCGACCTGAAGGATGTGCCGGCCAAGTTCGAGCTTGACCACTTCATCGAGTTTGAGCAAAACTCTGACCCGACTACATTTGCCATCGACTGGCGGATCAAGAAGAACCCATACTATTCCCCTTGGGACTACCCCACGCTGCAGCAGATCGTGGAGGGCAACACCACGTACGACCCGCGACAGCAGCTCATCCACCTCGACAGTGCAAAGAAGTGGGTCTACGCGCTCATTCGCACCGACGCTTTCACGCCGCACCCCATCCACCTGCACGGTCATGACTTCTACCTCCTCGGCCAGTCAGACAAACCGTTCGACGCTGCCACGTTTGTCCCGCAGACGGTCAACCCGCCGCGCCGCGACGTCGCCATGATCACCGGCGAGGGCTACATCGTCATCGCCTTTGAGACCGACAACCCGGGCGCCTGGCTGTTGCATTGCCACATCGGCTGGCACACGTCGCAGGGCTTTGCGCTGACATTCATGGAGAATGTGGACAAGGTCAAGGATCTAGTGGACTCGGGGCCAATGCTTAAGCAGTGCGGCGACTGGAAGAAGTTTGCGAGCGACAAGAAGATTAAGCAGCATGATTCGGGGGTGTGAGGCTGTGAGGTTTCGTTTCTTCTGGTTCTCATCTTAGATTTCGGGGGTTTGGATACGGATAGACTCGGGCTGTCATGACTTGATACCATACTGCATATCTTATACTTCCTTTTCATCTGACGCAGGTCAGCCAAACACATGGACAAAATACGGCACAAGGCGAAAGACGGCACGGACAGAACGGCGGGCAAGTTCTTAGAAAATTGATTCATTTGGTTTTATGCCTTTGCCCCTTCCTGCTTCACTTCGGCAAGTTCCCAGTGAGCCCTTCTGGCGTGACGACGGTGATGAGCTCTTTGCAATGAGCGCCGGGAGAATAGAATCGCTCGCAAGGTCGCAGTTGTAATGTCGGCTCGCTCTCACCTGACAGCGCCTGGCCACTGATGTGCTGGTTGCAAGATGAGGCGACATTGCTGGCGAGGCACGTCTGCGGCGCAGCGAGCTTCTTCTACTGGAACGGATGGGCCAGGCCCGATCATGAAGCCCTGAACTTACCCCAACCCTACTCTTCCTCAGCGTAGCTGTGTAGGTAGTAGTCATCACATGCAGTATCGCCCTCGCAGCTGTTTATTTTCGCCGTCCTGTTCGCCTCGCAAACAAGCAACGAGCAACGTCAAAATTGGCCCTGGGCCAAGGAACCCGGCCCTTCACCGCGCATGGGGGCCAATGGCAAGCGTAAAGCAGGTCACGGAGTTATCGTGGTCGTCAAAATAGATTAGCCGCTAATATATAGAACCGCCATGGAACATCCAACGGCGTTGCCGCCCGCGTTTTGGGGATCCCTCCAACCCCGCATTATGTAGCCCTTGGTGATCCTTCCGGGAGGGACGCTGCAATGGTGGTGGTTAGTTGTAACCCTAAGAACCATGACTGGTACATAATGGGCTGCGCGCCCAGTGAGGAATGAGATCATTTTTTTTCTGAGGCTCGTGACATCACTTCTCAATATCTTTCTGCACGCTGTTGACTTTCGATTCTGTCAGACATGGCGATCAAGCAAATACTCCTCTTTTCTATCTCATCCCTCGTGGTGCGCGTTTCTGCTGCGCCAGCGGAACCCAGCCGGGGCCAGATTGGGACGAGCTTTAAGTTCTATGTCTGGGGCAATGGCATTCCAGGGCTGCCTTTGTTTTACGCCGATGGTTAGCGTTCCCCTTTGTTACAGTCAACAATGAGCTGCACTCACCAATTTTCCGACCAACACTAACCCCCTCCATATCCAGGCGCCGCCGTCTTCACCGACTACGCAACCGCCAGCGCAACAGACAACCTCGTCCCCCTAACGTGTAAGCTCCTTTCTCTCCCTTCCCCACTTGCCCTT
>Ga0247780_1001435_pt1 | contig 13790 bp, 11 predicted proteins | sample UWRJL079202R5_FD_179927 | JGI IMG/M metagenome (GOLD analysis project Ga0247780, IMG submission 179927) | Plant litter microbial communities from Arlington Agricultural Research Station in Wisconsin, United States - UWRJ-L079-202R-5 | ecosystem: Environmental > Terrestrial > Plant litter >... | reverse complement strand
TTAGGTAGAAAGGGTGGGAGCGAAGCTCCCAGACTAAATACAAAAGAAAGCTCCCTGTGTGTGAGGAGAGCACATGACGAAAGGCTCCTGCGCTCCAGCCTAGCCTGGAGCGGTAAGGCGCCTGCGCAGCCTTCCAGTAAGTTGACGAGTTTTTGCTACACCTAACTCTTCGCCCTTCTGTCCTTATGAGTGGGAGATACCCCGAAGAGGAGGTTATTAACCAGTTCTCGCTATCCACAGACCCAGTCGTCCAGTTGCCACCCAGAACTCCACCACTACCCCAGCGGATCTCTTGCATGTGCAATTTCATAAACGACACTCGAGATAGTAAAGCTGGTGTTATTCACCTCGAAAGGGATGGTTCTACCAGCAAGCTAGTGGTTGTCAAGTTTATGAAGGGCAGCACCATTGACACAAACTTTGAACCGCGTCTTCTCGGATCCTTGCTGTCAAGTCCCGAGCCACAAGGTCACCCGGGTATTCTCCTTTTATCAAGGAAACAACGACTCGAGATTGCCGCGGCCGTCAGCTGGGCGACCCTATACCTCTGCAGCACCCCTTGGCTTGGCTCCGATTGGAACGGCAAGGACGACGTGCAAGTTTTCCTCCAAATACAGGAACAGCAACACCATCGCACTGCAGTCCTGGCTGCCCATCCAGGGATCTCATACATATTCAAGCCGGAATCACCTCAAGGAGCTGCATCCCTCACCAGCGAAAGCACCGAGCCAACATTCCAGACCCGCCAGATCCGAAACAGGGCGCTCTTCACACTTGGTATCCTCCTCGTCGAGCTTTGCCTCGGTAAGACATTCGATCGAATCTACCAGGAAGCCCAGGCAACCGATTCGAGCCCACTACCCGAAATCGCCGAGACATCGTCCACGCCGCCGCCGCCAAGCGAATATGAGATCGCCACGGAACTCATTGACGAGATCTATCTGAGAGAAGGGGAGCTGTACGGTGACGCCATACGGAGATGTCTGCGGTGCGAGTTTCCCGGCCGGGATGTCACGAAGGATTTTAGCTTCCAACCGTTTCGGAAGCAATTTCTCGACGGGGTAGTGGCCCCGGTACAGGCTACTTTTGAGAGCTGTGGTCACGCGTGATGTCGCTATGGGAAGAATCATGGTCGGATGGGATGGAAAGCGCTTTGTGGGGTATTGGACGACTATTTGGGGAGGCTTAGCAGTAGGATATTCGCGGCCGGTACCGCCGTCGTGCCATTTTACGACACCTCCTCCCCGAGTCTGTTAACTCACGAAGAACTGATGCTTCGGTGGTAATGGGTTTCAGGAGATTTGAAGAGTGATCAAACCATCGGTGACATATCATTCAGCGAGTCAGGCTTACAGTTGCTCATTTCATTCCTTTCTCTTGCAAAAGCACAAGTCATCCGTCGTGTTCCGGTCGAAGGAAACATATCAATTTGTAGGGATTGAGCTGACAAGGTGCGCAAGAGAGACCAATAAGAAATACAGAAGATACTAACGAGACACCCCCTGGCATAGAACCTCGGCCAAACCGCTTAAAGATACCTAATCCCTGGGCGGTTGGTTTTGACTCCCCCCAAAGGCGTGTCCGCACATTGGATTAAAGGCCAGTATTCCATCGTTGCCATCCGTCCAATTAGGGTGATACTGTAAGTGATCCGTACTACTTCCACCCCCATCTGAGTCCACCATCGAGCCTTGTGCCCAGTTCTCGAGCCCAGGCATATTCAGGTTGTTGTAGCCGACGTTGCTTCCGGGAAAACCAACCCCTGCGTCATGTTCACTGATCGGAAGGTGACTTACACCGGAAGTCGGAATGTCAGCAATAGTGAATGCAGCCGCTTCAGGCTGCATATACATGGCTGTGTTTGGAATGCCGAAGGTCTGGGTGTGCGGGTTTCTGGCGGAGAGCTGAGATCGTAGCCCGTTGGGGGCGCTGGGCGCGGCAGCCGGAACCACTGCCCAGCTTTCGTCACCCAACAAGGGCCGGGTCTCTAGCAAGAAATCCGCCACCGGAGCAAGCGGTCGGTGGGATTGAGTTACCTTCTGGCGTTTCGGAGGCTTTTGGCTGCTAGAGGAAGGCCGCTTGCCCCCTTCCATTCCTTGCCGGGGAGGCTCGTCGTCGGGCAAGAGTTCGTCCTGCTGGTCGCGCAACACTTTCATGAGGCGCTCGATGACGTCTGGACGTATGAAGCTCGCTAGCCTATTTTTTAATTCGGGCTCGTTGTCCCGAAATCGTTTTTTTACGTTCTTGTTGTTCTCTCCCAGAGGCTCGAACTCTGTCGGTAGTGTCAGTTAAATACACACGCACAGTCCTGGCTACAAGGGGAGATATCTTACCTCCTGAAGAGGGAATGTCCTCAGGTCTGTCAGTCGGAAAAAGTGCCCTCCAAAGTGTGGACCAAGTCGAGATTTTGTTGGCAGCCGCTCTGGCAGCTAGGCGGTCATTTAGCTCGGCTGTTATGCCGTCATCTGGGTCGTAGGTTTCCACCGGTGCTTCCCGGACAAAGTCGCAAAGGGAAGACTCGACGTGCCGCTGCAAACTTTCGCCGGCACCGAATCCCTTCTTGCACCGTTGGCACGAATGACGATTCAGGTTGGGCCTCGCGTGATGCTTTCTGATATGCAGCCTTCACGGTAGATGTTAGCAGTTATTGATTTCAGCTCTGTCGGTACTCGGATATCGGCTGGTTAATGGACTTACTTGAGCTTCTCAAACGATATCCAGCCATAGATCACGCACGATTTGTGGTCCCTGATGTTGAACCGACCGGGGTTCCGCATCCGGTATGGACAGCTCCACCGGAACACTTTGGAGGGATTATCCCCGCTGGTCGCGATGCCGCTCTTTTTCGGATTTGGAGGACCATCCCCTCCCGTCCCTCGCTGCTGCATACCACCGCCGGAGTCGGGGGCACCCTGCCCCCCCAGACTTTGCCCATCGACTCCTCTAGAAGGGTCCTCCTCATCGCCACCGAAACGAGTTGAGAATGTGGAATCCGAACCTCCGCGGTCAGGGCACTGATTCATGGAAGGGAAAGTGCCCAGCTCGTCGAGAAGCTCGTAGACAAAATCGGCCACGGCGGATCCGACTGCCTGGCTGATGACATCGAAGTTGCCGTGGATGGCTGGCCCTCCACAATAATCAAGTATAATGTCAGATAGCCGGCTAATAAGCTCATCGGCAATGCTTTCTGCGCTGTCTGTGCTGTCAGAACCACAGCATGAGGACTGTTCGTTAATACTCGATGGTGAGGTGCCGGCTGGCGATGCCGTCGGTCGTGGAGAGCCAGACATATCCATCGGCGAACAATCCGGAACCATCTCAGGACTACCATCAGCGTCCATTGACACTTGCTCCTCATGATGGCTGATCAGGGCCTGACAGGTATGGCCTGTCGGTTGTTTATTAAATCCCAACAGGGTTAGCATCTGTTGCTTCGTGCAGTCAACTCTGCAAACAACCTCTTGCCCTCCGTCCCTCATTACGAGCATCATCGACGATGGGGCACAGAAGCCGCCATGCACGAGCTGTGCGCTGGGGAGCAGTTTGTAATGGAGAAATTGCGGCCATGACCCCACGCCTTGGAGATCATGCGAGGTCCGGTCGTTCTGGTCAGGCCACTGAGGGCCAGACAGGGAGATGGATGAGTTACCCCTGACTCGTTGCTGGCAGTTCGAAAGTGTCTGCTCCAGGAAAAGCGCCATGGTCTGTGTCATAGTGGACGACACCTCCATCTGGGCATCCTTGTAGTGGGGAATCAACTTCTTAGTTTCGAGTTCAACACGCGATCGGAGCCCGCTCATGTTCTGCTGCATCTCAATATAGACTTCCTCGAGCTCAATCGGGGCTTCCCAGTCTGAGCACTGTCAGTTAAGCTCAATCCGGCTACTGTGCGGATCGAGTGGAGGATCAAGCTGGCTGAATACTGACCTGAGGTCGGTACCAACTCGGACTTTCCGAACAACAGTTGGTAGATGGTCACCCAGCTCTGGTCGCCATCATGGGACTCGCTGTCGATTCGGATAATTTTTCCCATTGCCTCGACGCTCATGTGTCCGTCGAGCTGCGATGTGGATGGTGTCATCGATACGCATTCGCATGTGTCTCCATCGGCGTTATCTGCGTGGCACTGATGATCGCAGTGGTTCGATCGTGGAGCATGGTCAACCTTGAGGTGTTCTCTGCGCACAATTGATGATTAGAGTGACGTCCCACAAATTGAAAATAGGCGTGGAAAGGAGGTAAATAGGGCGGGAGAGAGGATACAGAGAGAAGATGAACCTACTTGAGTCCCGCAAGGTCGCTGAACGGCTCGTACGAACATCCCTTGTGGTCACGGATGTTGAAATGCACGGGATTTCTCTTGCGGTATGGGCAAGCGTACCGCTTCTCGCGTTCCAGGGGGCCCTCGGTCGCAGCTTCTTGGGTTGGAGACTGTCGGGGACAATTCGTCCCTTCGTCGCTGCCGTCGCCGTCCTCACCACGGCCACCGTTGTCGCCATTCTGAGTCTCGCATGGTTTTTGGGGATCAGCATGGCTAGACCTTCCTTGCACGGCACCGCCCACGCTAGGATCACCGGAGGGCTGCTGCCGACCGCCGGCCGAGTAGACCGTCCGGTCGTAGTGCTTCGTGACATTCGAAAGTGGGAGCTGGTGGGCGCGAATAGGCAATGCGTTACCCATCCTGCCCTCTGTCTCCGAGTCAGGGTCGACCGTTGTGACCGAATTGGTGATGCTTGGAACAGGTGATACGCCTCTGCTAGCGTTGTCCTCGGGTTTGCTGGTACTGTCATGGATGATGGAGGGGTTGAGCCCGGTATTCCAGAGTGCTGTGCTGAGTGCCATTTTGAAGAACTAGGGCAAAAACACGGGGAATGGAATAGTTGTAGTAGTTTCGACAGTCTCAACCGCCGAGGCAATGTTGCCCTGTAACGCTCAGATGGTGGACACACAAGGGTTCGATACGTGTGATGCATGAAGAAATGGAAATTTTATCATTTCGGAAAGTGCAGACCGAGTGATCTAATTGTCGCAGCAAAGCCCCCCAGTTTGTGACATGTGCGAGGCCGGGGTGTGACCGTAAACTATCTCGAATTGCCTATGGCCTACGCCGCCCAAGACTTAACTCGAGTTGTTTAAAGCAGTCTTGTTTCAGTCAACACACCAATTGGGGTCCCGAAAAAAGATGTGAAGCCACCGATGCGGCCCTGCAGCTTGGCTAAACACGTTCGGGGGTTAAGCGTTGACGGTTCAAACAGAAGTGTGGGAACCAATCAGCGACTGTAGCCCAACACCCTTCCCCCAACGCCAAGATTCAAACATTTTGTGACGGGCAGCCGGCAGCTCCCGAACTGTCGGGGCTGTCCCGCGCCCTCGAATCCCACCACCCCATTATTGCCCATTTGGGAGTCAAAGTCCCCTAGAGTATACATATGTAATTAAATAGAGACATGTGTAACTGAATTAGGTAAAGTGGTAGGTATTTCCGGAGAACCGCAACAGGGCAGCAATTCATGTTCAAAGCTACGTCTGGTATTGGAAATTGCTAAGCAGCTCAGCTGCTTTTGCCGGCGTCAAGGTAGGAGGTTCGTCCCAGCGAGAAAGTGTCCAACCCAACCCCCCCCCAATCAAGCTGGCAGAGAGGCCACCCTAGGTACCAAGTACCTGAGGTTCTTACTTGCTCACGCGCCTTTGGTTAAACCACAAACGACTTACGCTGGAGACAATTAGGGTGTCAACCCAGCCGCCAGAAGTCACTGGATGTCACGGGGTGTCACCTGGCAGAAAAGATACTTTAGCTCGCTGTCGCCATCTCATAGGTCGCAAAGGCAATCGACAGGCACGTAACTGCTAGTTCGGAAAGATTGACTTTGAGAATGGAAAACAAAAAGATTCAGATATATTGTTCCATTTGCTGTCAGAGCATCCGACATACGTTAAGTTCGCCATCGTCAGAGTAATAATTCATCTCACGACAACTTGGCAGAGAAACTGGTACAAATTTCGGCACCAGAGTACGCCGAAACTACTTACAGGATCACGGCCGAACGTTAAACTTCCCCCTGCAAAACCAAAACCGCATCAACCAGAAATGGGTCAGCCAGTTTTCTTTCAAGATGCACGTCACGAAATCCCAAATGCTTAACCGTAACAACTTAAGCAGCGTCACCAGCGGTATGCGATTCAAATCAATGCATCTTCACTCTCGTGGAAAAGGGGTCCTGGCAGATTGAAATGTTATAATTTGAGACGACAGCGGTTGGAGATGCTGCTTCACTGGGTACAAATTGCGCTCTGAGCCTCCGAGTCGCTCCAGGAAATTATGTTCTCTCGCACAAACACATTGGCATTCAACGCAACGGCAGGCGTAAGCGCACACCTCTCCCCCATTTGCGGTGGTTTTCGGGCCGGAGCTAACCCCTGAGGACGAGACAGTCATCACCAAGTCTACTTCAACCCCTTTTCCCAAGTAATGGATTCTCCGGCGCAAAGCAGCCTATCCAGTTCAAGTTCCTCATCAGGAGGAAGGCGAGTTCATCCAGCCAAGTAGCTTTCACACTAAACTAACGCCGAACAAAGCAGCACTCCTAGCTCGGCTGTCTCGATGCTTGCGCCCTTCATTTACGACACGTCCTCTGTGGTGGACAGGTTGTATTTTGGTACTCCTTCGGGCTATCCGCGATTGACGAAGGTAGCTATCGATAGAATCTGCAGGCCGTTATCTTCGCCCACAAAGTAGATAGATTCTCGTGTATCGTAGATACTAAGCGGTGACGGGCAATTTGAATTTCACTTGTGCCCACTCCATTCACTCTCAGGCCTTCAGCCAGGAATAAGCGACAAGCCTTCCGCGAGCAGGGTGGTTTCTTTCACAAGGCCAATGCGGCCAACGGTCACTGTCGCCTTGAGGGCGAGGTCGAGATCGACGAAAGAAGACAAGCTGTGCGACAGCATGCGCGATGACACTGCCCACAAGTCTCGTTTGGTAAATCACGGACTTGGAACTCAAAGGCTGAAACTCTCCTCAAACAATCCGGACGTTGTGTGCTTATGCCCGTAGATTTCTCCCCGACTTGACAACATGAATCAATAGCCAATCCACCCTAAAGTATCGTGACCGGCCCCACCCTCCCAACAACATCAGCCATCATGGCTTCCCCGTGCATGATGCCATGAACATATGCTTCTCCAATCATCCGGTAACACTCACTACCCGGCCGCCGTCGGAGAATAAACGGCGTCATCCCTCCCTCCAACAACCACACCTCATCACCAGGCTCGAGAGCCGTCGGGCCCATCCCAAAGCGCCCGATATCATCAACGAAAAAACCGTGTTCATACAAAGCCTATGCCTCACCTGTTCTAGATACGGACTGGCATGTGTCACGGCACGTCGTCCATTGTCATCCGCCATAGCATCGCAAATATCGGCGAGGGAGGGAAGCCACTCCGAGCCACTGCCGTCTCCCAGCTCTTCCACCAGATCCAGAATGACCGCCCCGCTGCCAACGATGGCTTCGTCAAGGCGCTGTATTCGCTCTACCAGCATCTCGGCCCACCACTTCCCCCACGCCTCAGGGTACGCTGCGATGGGAATACGTGAGGGCCAGATGTTGGCTAGTAGTGTGCGACAGAGAGCTTCGACGACACTCTCCTCGGTGTCGGGTGTCTCTCGGCGTTTGTGCGAGAGCAGCATCTTCATGAACCAGCCCCAGTCCAGATCGGATCGTTGTAAATTAAAGTCTGGAGAGCGGGCGGTGGCCTGTGCGAGCTTAGCACCCTGGAGCACGAGGGCGTTCTGGTCCGTGAGGCGAAAAGCTTCTCTTGGCGCCCTCTTCCCTGAAACATCAAACAGCGGCATATCCATTCTGGCCAGCGTTATCTGGGTGTTTATTATAGGTGCCCCAATGAAACTGACGGAAAAGTCTGGCACCCAAGACGGAAGGGTGTGAAGCTTCCTGCGTTCGGGTTGTTTAACTATACTTAGGAGATCGAGATATGGGGTGTTCCTGATAATCTCCCAAGCTGCCTGTATGTAGACTTCAGTGTCGCTGAGTCGGTAATCTGGCGCAAGCATGGGGCCAGAGACACCAGGTGACAGAATACGAGACATCAAGCCGTAGCACCCGTATATGGTGTCTCGGTTGTCGGTAAAGGCGTGCTGTCGCATTCGCCTCACCGTGCCGAGGGACAATACATGCACCCGTTCCGCATCGCTTATCGACCCGTAGCTGAGTTTGACGTCTGGTGAAACTTCCAAGCCATAATAGTTGCCTTTGATTTCGGTCTGGATCCGATCGAGGGTGTGCAGGCACTGAATTGTCGAAGTGAATACTTTCAAGCTGCAATGCTTTGTCACTGGATCCAGGGAGAGTCGCCTTGTGATAGTTCGCCTCCAGTCCATCCTGGTGATAGCGACTAGGAATTCCAGGAGCTCACTCCAACGCGTGGTGAAGGATCCAGATACAACCACAACGTCATGCTCATTCTCGATGCACTTCAGTACGACTTCTTGGATCACCCAGCCACGAGTGAATCACCGCCGCTGCACCAGAAACAGCCTGGTTTCCTGCGACGAATCTGGGCACACGAAATTTCCTTTTTCGTCTGTCATCCTGAGCTAAGGTGAGATGTGGCTGATTTGTCCTGAGCTTCCCCTGATTCTTCCCTGAGCTAGGGTGATCCTATCCGCCTCTGCAGCACAGCCTCAGAGGCCCCTTTTCAGTCACCCCGGCTAAAGTTTCCTCTCGATGAAAGCAGACGACGCGTAATCTGTACGGGTAGCTCCCAGGCAACAATTCCAATTACAACCTACACACGTACTAGGTGTGCGTATACTCGGCCTAACCATTGTCAAAGCTGAGCAACCCATACCTACCAAAAACTCAAAATAAACCAGGCTGAGAACTAATACCATCACTATACCACAGAAAGATGCGGTACTGATGGAGTCACTGACGATAATAGTAACATCACCTGTCTGTGCTCTTATCTGGTTAATAAGTCATTCGCTACAATACTATTAGGGATATATAGGCTGTCTTTCCAACTTTGGTTTCTGCTAAGATTTTGGAGAATTTAGTGATGTGAACGATTAAGTTTATGGTAAAGTTTCCATCTTCATAAGATAAAATTCCCAACCTCGTCGATACTCAGGTACGGATTTCTCCCACTTATTCTGCCGGCAGAAAATTTACCGCCAGTGTCAGCGACCTAGTTCTCGGCCACGAGCCCGTATCTATTTTGATGTCACTACGTTGGTCGTCTGATTGCACAGTCTAGGTCGTCTGATGTCTGCCAAGGCGGTGCCAAGGCTCGCTTTACCCCTTGTATAGGTCGTCTCATCTTCGTCCTCGCCCACGCATCCAGCTGCTCCTTCGAAAACCGTCAAAACATGAAGGAGTGGTTTGTCGAGAAAATTAGAGTTGGTCGGCGGGTACTTTCAAAAACCACCCAATCAAGCCTTCTGTCGGCGGAATCGCTATATGATCCGGCTTCAGAACATCAATTCAACGTTTGACTGTCGGCGTGTTCCTGAAACGCTAGGGCTTAACATCTCAGGGGTCGGTTTGCCAAAAGGCGCGAGCAAGCACATGTTATTACCGGCCATATCTACTGTCGCCCCATCACTCTAATCTCCAATCATGCCATGTTCGGTCCGCGCCGTGTCTTTCTTTCTCATCCCGGCCTCGAGTCCGGTCAACGTAATAACTCACACGGATCGCAATGGCCGCCCCGTTCATGTCGCCGATGACACCGCAGCCCGGAAAATACGCCCAAATACACGACGACAAAACAGGCCAGTTCCAATACCCCGGACCAGCTCCCCAGATTACTCCATAACAGCCATACCCTATGGTGCAGCTCGCATACCCAGTCGTCTAACCACCGCAGCCCGAAGATGACCACGTCCACTCGCTCGTCAGCATCAAACGAAGTCTCGTCCGCACCTTTCTCGCCATATTTGTAGTTCTCTTCCTCGCCGTCATCGGTCTATCCGCCGGAATCGGCGTGAGCCAGCACAGTCTCCAGCAAACCCAATCAAGTCTCGTCGCCATGCAGGAGTCCATGTCAGCCATGGCATTACGGTATGTCAGTCCGAAAAAGAGACATCTGCTCCCAGTGACGCATAGCCTAACACCCAAGCCATTTCAGACCCGCGACAACACCGTCTACGGCAAGGCTGCCCCAGGCCCAAAAACTAAAAAATCGCCTACAAAACCAGCATCCACACCCACCGCCACAGCCATCGCTTCGCCCATCATCCAATGTCCCTCTATAAACGGAACCACCTTCACCGCGACCATCACCTCGAGCTCAGGCGCAACCCCCACTACCTCTCGTGGCAGCGTCGCCATCACCAACACTAACACACCAACAACAAAACGCTTTCTCTTCCTCTGCGGCATCGACTACGGCGAAGGCGAAGCAAAGGATATCGACAACGTCACGGCAAAGAACCTGGGTGAGTGTGCCGAGGCCTGCGCGAAGAAGAAGGGATGTACGGGGGCGGGGTGGGGCGTTACGAATGGGGAGAAGGGGCTGGAGCATAAGTGTTGGATGAAGAGCGATTTGGTTAAGCCGCATAACACGACGGCAGATTGGGGGTTTGCGAAGTTGTTGGGGTGGAGGTTTTAGAAAGAATGAAGTTTGGTGACTTGAAGGAGGGGCGAATGGTGCTAAGTCGGTGGTTGGTGATATTCGCTGTGGCCTGATGCCACTAGGGGCGAGGGTTTTAAGACGAGAATAAAAGGTAATGATGAAGTGCTTGGGGAGGATGGGGAGAGGGGGGACAATATTTGATAGTGGGGCGTGCAGGCTTGGGGGCTATTATGCAGTGCTGTCTAATGTTCCCAGCGGTATCGTCTTTGAGAGGGTTTAAAGGCATGTAATACACGAGTGTCTATCATCCCCACACGTGAAAACCTCTTTACTGGCAGAAGGAAGCGTCCACCATCACCTTCGCGCGAACCTTTGCGTTGATTAATACGTGATCGCTTACCGATAACCAATGTCCAACTAAGTCTCAGCATACGCGTCACAGTGAACCGGGCACGACCCATAAGAGGAGGCGGAGGGGGTGAGGATTCAGGGCTACCACGACAGTCGTGGTACTCCGAGTCTCAGAGTAGCAAGAACTAGGACCAGGTCATGCCACGGCTCGACGAATCTACCGCGTTTGACGATCGCGAGTTCTGAGGAGTCGATAGAAACCAACCTCCTCTCAAACTATTACGTGACGCGACCGCCAGCCCACCTACGTTGCCCAAGACTCGGGGCTATGGCCAGCCCCAGTAGACCGGAAACCGCGGGACCGCTCCGAAGTTGTGGTCGGTAGTAACGCTTCCTGCGCCACCGGTAATATCCCCCAACTGACGAACTCATGGGCAGGCGCCCAGGAGTAGCAGAGCTCAGGGCGGCAGGGAGAGATTCTGAGCATCGGCCATGGTCCAGAAGGCGCCCTTGTTCCAGCAGCACGCGCCGCCCACATTCGTGCCTTTGACTGTGTTACAGCATAGTCTCGACGGTCGCGGGTGGCTACTGAAGAGCGATCGAAGGGTGGCCATGCTTGCTACCTACCAGATGAGAGGAGAGCAACGTCATTTGACAAACCTGGCGGGAATCGAAAGCGGCAAGAGAAGGAGCGTTTTGCCGATAGCCTTGATTTTCCGGTGGTTTGGTCAGTGTCGCTGAGGAGAGCCATGATTTTCGTCAGCGGCTCCTTTTATGTGACTGCAACCCGTCGCAGGTAGCCCTGAGCCGAAATGTCGCCGGCAACGTGCGCGTTGCAATATTATTTGATGCCTCGTTTAGGAGGACTTTCTCATTGCTTGGTTTCTCAATTGCGTAACCCCTCTAGAGAACGATATACCTTAGGTATATTACCAATGCAGGTGGGAACGACCGAGAATCCCTCTAACCAAATGCTACGCCACTCATTGCTAGCCTTTATCTAGGTGTCTGCTTGTTTACACGATCCTCCGGGACTTCTACTGCGCCGTCAAGCCAAAATATTCGACCGAACATGCAAGACCTCAAGCCTGTCAACTCCACGCTGAAACCAAATGCCAGTAGATTGGGAAAAAAAATGAAAACGAGACACAGCGAAGCACGAAAGCTTCATCCGGAATCTCATTGTAGAGATAGGTGCCGACCGCACAAGACTTCCTACCGACTTCGACTCCCCACATCCTCTTCAGAGGCAGGTGCCTTCCTCACAAGCTCGTGATATGAAAGCTCAAACTCTTCGGCGCCTGCGTGATTCCGGTCGTATATATGCCGGTCCGGAAGATCCGGGAGCTCGCTCGGCCCGTCCTCACGGTGGCTTATCTCTGAATCGGAGCGAAACTCCTTCGGGTCGGTGCGTCGGTCCCTCCAGATGATGGTGCTGCGGAGGGCTCTTGAAGTCCGACTGGCGCTGGATGCACTGGCGCGGGATGGATTCGTGGCATACCCGATCTCAATGTCTGGATCCTGAGGGTGCCCGATGCCGAGCGATGCGAAGGCGCCGGGAAACCATTTCCGTGCTAGTGGCCAGAGAGCTGGCACCGAAGCTGTGATGATGGCCAGGTTTAGCTCTATAGCATTGCAGATGAACCCGAGAGAGTAGTGTCGGTCATCGGGTGAGAGGTAGTAGAGCCGAATAAGGAACTGCAGTCTGGCGCAGCTGGCGAAGGTGACACTAACAGGCTAGTTAGAAGGATGGCATCTCTATTGATGTGGCCCAGGGTATTCTTACAGTCCCCCGAGAAGAAATACGCTGATCAGGGCGTTCCGCATCCTTTTGTTGGCCCGGAGATCGAGGAAGATGACAAATGGAACAGAGAGAGTCAAAATGTCCGTTATGATGCTTATGCACGCCATGGAGATGCTGAGTAGGTCCGTTCGCAGACACTTCGCCTTTGGGCCCGCCAGCCAGCGGGATTCGACAGGTACGCACTGAAAAAGAAAACAGAAGAAGAAGATTATCATGTGTATGAGATTCACAGTGATCAAGACCCGGCACGCGATGCGGACCTTTCGCTTGACACCACCGAACCTCAAGAGGAAGAGGAGGGCAGATGCCTTGACGATGCAGAGGGTCGGAGTCGAGCAGAGGCCTAACATGAAGTTCCAGAAGACGCCAAGGTTGGGCGGAAGGCGAGGAGGAACGTCTGCATCGTGGACTGCCCAATATCCCGATTTGATGTCTGCAAAATGACAAAGTTAGGAGAACAATTGTGTGCTTCATTGTGGTTGTCGCGGGCTTACAGAAAGCAGTAAACATTGCTTGTGGGATTGCGAGTACCATGGCCACAAAGGCAAACCAGTCATCTTCACAAAATGTAAGCGGGACCAACACAAATCAGGGCACTGGAAGGCAACAACTGACCCAATCCAAAACCTCCCACCAACCGCCTGCTGTATGCCCGAAGCCCGCATACTACGAGTGAGAGGATGGGAAACAATGCCAAGAGGACGAATCCAAATACTTGAAGGGCGCTCTGCGGGTACGTGCCATATTGAGAGCCGGGAATGATGACAATCGCGTCCTCCCATGTCCGGATCGCTGTGTCGTTTCTTTGCATGCTTGTTACTGTGAAGGGTTCGCAGTCTCATTACCGGCCTAGAGGCTGTCACAGGTCGAGAATCGGGGCCCATGTCAGGATGAATGTTGTCAGCTACCAGCGCCGAGAATTGAAGGACTGGGGATGTGGAGCGCGTCCATCTGCTTTCGAGCGGAAATGCAACTCACAGAGGGGGGGACCAGGTGCCGCATTTGCATTTTGTTGCATGGACGCTGTGCTCCGCGT
>Ga0247780_1001434_pt1 | contig 13797 bp, 12 predicted proteins | sample UWRJL079202R5_FD_179927 | JGI IMG/M metagenome (GOLD analysis project Ga0247780, IMG submission 179927) | Plant litter microbial communities from Arlington Agricultural Research Station in Wisconsin, United States - UWRJ-L079-202R-5 | ecosystem: Environmental > Terrestrial > Plant litter >... | reverse complement strand
GGCGGGGGTGACGAGCTGTGGGACGCATCCGATTAGGAATGGAGGGAGGTTGTGCTTTTTGCATCATCAGAAGGAGTGGGGGAATCGGAAGGTTAGGTATGATTCGTGGAAATGGGTTTATACTTGTGAGGAGATGGAGCCGGAGGGGCGGTTGGGCCGTCCGAGGGGGTTGGTGGAGTGAGTTAAGATTGAAAGATGCCCGGTTTAGGTATTGAGTTGGATTGAGGTCACTTGAAGCTGTCAGCTGCAGTGTCACGTTGACTGCACACAACTGTGGAGCGAACTGCAGAATGGGAAATTTGGGCGTGCCTGTCTCACAGCCGCATTTCCCCCACGCAACCTTCTGTCAACGTCATGTCGCGAAACAGCGCTCGTGTCGGGCCAACATCACGTTCGGTCTAGCCGATAGTTGCTCCTGAACACCACCACTGTGACACGTAGTGGAATCGAAGGCTTCAACGATGGATTGAACTGCTCTGTCTTGTTCTATTCGTTGCATTGAGCCGTGGAAGGCCTCCATATAATTCCTTGTAGTGGGCCTTCTGAATCGCTGGCTGGAGTGGTGATATCACCACTCTTCTGGTGGCTGGCGCTAGCAATTGTGGTGAGATCACCACAATTGGAGGCTATCGCGAGGCCTGGATTCTGTGACAACCACCCACGTTGAAGCTCGGGGAGTTCTGTGACGCGGATCCGCATATATGCCAATGGATCCTTTCTCGCACATGGATGCCCCCGACGAGGAAGTCACTTTCCTCGAGATGCACCCTTCCAAGAACAGACTTTGCGAAGATTCAAGTTTCTCAGTCTTGCCGCATTGCTTTGCGTGAGAGCGCAGGTACACGGTACTCAGTCGGACGCGTGTTGCATCTGACCTTGTAAGAATGTTCACCCGGGCTTGGGGCTCGTCACTGCAATCTTTCGCCGTCTCCTTCAAAAGCGGAGTAGATTGAACGTGCAAGATTGAAACGATGATAGAAAACGCTGGGATGTATCCACTATGTCTGCCTTGCTGCGGCTCAAAGCTGGGAGCCCCTTTCTCGCCGCCCTCCCCTTTTCCTCAACCGTCAAACCCTCACCAAAGTCCGCCCCGATTCTCGTGCTGGCCACCGGTGGCCACGGAACCGAGGTGACAAAAATTTCTCGGCAGTCTTGCCGATGAGCAGACCGTGGCGGTGGTCGGCACAGGTTCGACAAGCTTGGGTAGCAGTGGGCCAGCGGGCCGCGGGTTCCACCACGACCTGCTTGGCAAAGCTCACCTGCTCCTTCCCACCCCTAACCGCAACTTCTCTACCTTGGAAGCCGTTTGTCAGTCCTTTGAATCTTTCTCGTTACTTTTGCATGGCAGGCCGCCTACTTACAACCTGGTTAACTAGGGGCTGTGGGGGCATCTGGCGGCCCGGGGTCCCTCCCTCGAAAAGAGCGGCATCTTTTGGCATAGCTTAGGCTACTGGACCCACAACACGACTGCCCTGGGCAGAAATTCTACCTCAAGAGCCAATAGGTACATTCTTTTTTAGTTATAGCTCGACGAACAAATCCACGATGGGACGACAAGACCTGGGCTGAACAACAAAGGACGTGATAATTTCCTCGGATGGTAAGGTACAGTGGCTTTTGTGCCAAGAGAACCGCTAAGCCCTGACAAATATATGGTAAGTCATTTCTTTTGGTAGGGCATGAATGATTCAAAGTATTCGCAGGAGTCGGTGTAAGCATCAGACCAGGTATCTAAGGTACCTACGGATGGGGACTTTTGCCATCCGCTCGAGTTGGACGGGCAGTCTTTAATTCGCATATAAGGTGACCGACATGAGCGCGAATGCCTACAGAATTAGGTACACTCTTCAATCACCTCTTCATTTACACCAAGTGCCACGCCCAATCCCATTACTTAACATCATGAAGTCATCGCTAGCTGCCCTTCTCGTCGGCGCGATGCTATCGACCCAGGCTCTGGGCTGCGCAAACCAAGTTACTTTCTGTGGAATTATTGGGGAAACGATGTACGAATACAACAGTGGTCGTCTGTTCAGTGCCTTACTATGCTTTAAAGTGATATTATACTGATTCTAGGTTTTTTCTGGTCACAGTTAAAATGCACATGGATCCCTTCGGACTCAGGGGCCCCAGGATGTGAGTTTTTGATCATATTTGCCTCGAGGGCCCTTATTCCCCCTCATTATTTATCGTATCCAAAACTGATAACATTACAGATGCCATTTGGATCTTCAAGAGTGATTGCAAGAAGCCCGACCAGCCTCTGCAGTGCTTGGAAGACCATTGTACCTAGTGGACATGGCAGGGACGGAACAAAGCAGGCCATCTCTTCCATCCCGGGGGACGAGTGGTACATCCTGACGAAGGCATTGGGAAGACAGCAATTCATGATGTTTGATGGGAAAATGGGTCTTGATTAGGATTGGGAGAGAGCTCAACTTAGGAGCGGAATAATGGACATCTTCAGCTTATGCCTTAATTCGGTACTGTATCCCTAACCCGTTCCCTGGTCGAGTTACCTTGCCATTGGGTGTCCCTGCAAAGCGTATCACCGTCTGGTGTCAGATGTGACACTTGCACGCCTGTGGCATGCGGTTTTATTTAGCTACGCATAGAGGTCCAGACGTGTGTTTATATTGGAGGATCAACCCAGTATACTACCATCCCATCTAACCTCCAGAACCGAGAGATGGAAACAGCGGGGAGTGTTTACAGTAATCTATACCACCCAAGCCATCGGTAACTAGAGGTCCTCCATGGGGGTTATTTATATCACAGAACGAAAACAATATGATTGTATCAACAATATATGCTCAATGTGTGCTCAATTTCAATTTACTAATTTCCACAATGAACCCCGGTGATCCAAAAGCTCGCTGTCCTACTGTCTACTCTAGTCACAGACTCCAACTCCTCGCCAGAACAAAATAAGGTCATTCCTTCTTCTGATATGCAGTGACATATTCGGCCCAGGACTTACAAATAAGTAGCAGGTTCTGAGCGCTCCTCTTCGTCTAAGTCGTCTTTGCCGGCCGCCCACTGATATGACGCGCAATCCCACTGTAGTGGTCCATCGAGTTATCCTCCGTGACACCAGTGCTGCTTGTCGTCGTAATCCAAATCGTCGTCGGGTTACCCTCATCCGCTGGAGTCCCAATCAGGTTGCATCTTCCATCAGCGAGAATGTATCCAAGTCGGAGGTTGAGGTCATGCTGCACGCCCCAGAAGTAGAGCGTGGCCCCAAGCTGGTCAGCGTAGAAATTGTTGACGTTGATTCTGCCAGTCGTAGGCCTATCGAGACACATGTATGTGTCGTACAGATTCTCTTCGGTCGGCTTCGGCATTTCTGGATGCTGCGCCTTCAGACTGCGAATCACGGCTCGCAGTCCGCAGAGTAAGCCGCGTCCCGATACTGCAAGTTCATTCCATCCGTTCGGGAAGGATGACATGAAGAGGTAATATGGGTTGTTCATGTTGGCTGACATCTTGAGGGAGGACAAGCGGTTGCAGGAAGGAAGAAGAAAAGATCGGAACCAGTTGAGGAACCATGGCTTTATACGAATTTCAGAGGCCACGGTATCCGCGAAAATTATGGTGTGATGTTCAGTAACATCATGTAGTGGGATGAAACCACAGCCATTGTTTCCTTGCTGGCAAGATTGCAAGTAACCAGACCTAGGCGTAGGCTTCATACTGGCACTGTTATACAATACAGAATCCAGATCAAGTGAGGGCAGGCTTGTTATTCTGGCTCAGTCGGGCTGTGCTAATTGTTTCTGTCGGCACAAAGATAGTTACTCTGCTGCCTTGTTCATCCACGAGGCACAAAGGTCCCAACTGAAGAACAAGCCCACCAAACCAGCGCAAAAGACGCGTTCCTGATACAAAGACAGGTTTCTGACCCGAATGCCACGTGACGTATCATGCTCTCTCCAAAGACCGATGACGGAGCGGTGAAACCTCTGTATAATCCACAATTTGTAGTTCAATGGCCAATGGCATGCAAGGCCAGCCACGACGAATGGTAATACACCCTATTGAAATACAAGACATAGCCTCCATGCAACTATTGAGAACCCATTCCGATAAATCGAAGGGCTACTTTAAGACGTATAAGGCCTACAACGTAGACAGGCTCGTCTGCAACATAACCCCGACATTGTTGTATTGTTTGAGTCTGAGGCTCTATTGTTTGAGCAGAACTCGAAGCTGTGCGACTATTTCTTCCAAATTTGTTCAACCGGGCCCTGATCTCGCGATCGGCAACAATTGACGGTCCCGGGCCGCGATGTAAGACATTGACGCAAGCCCCACTCAGCTCAGCTCCTGCAGGCAGCCTCACCGCCGACCTCCCCACTGATCGACGTGTGGTGGTTGCACCCATGATCCGCCTTCCGAAAGGCCGGAAGAGGGAACAACATTCGGATCGCCTGTTATGTCTCAGACAAGTGAAACCGATGCGGTAGGCGTTGCCAACTTCAACTTGGATCTGCAGTAGGTAAGACAACAGATGTGGGCTACCCACAATAATTTAAAGAGCGTCCCGTGGACGCTCTGCCCGAGGAGAGTTGAAGCGCAGGTGTTCTCCATTGCACGGTATTACAAACCAACTCATCAACGCGCACTCGGGGAACTAATTGTCAAACATCCTTGCGTCCAAAATGGCCACCACGACCAATGATACCACCTCCAAAATGATCACTACTACTCCCCTTCAATCACCGTCTAAAATCTCGGAGCTCTGCGGTGGTCCCCAACCGTCCTACCAGTCCTCGGCCTGGTCGATCATGTCTTCGGGCCTCGAGATCAACCCACACAGCGCAGCGCTCATCTCAGTCCAGCAACCGCCTTCTCATCTCTCAAACCTCGTCGGCCCGCCACCCAGCCCCATTATCACCCCCGCTATTCACGGCCCAGACAAGATCCTCACATGGTCCTACGCCCAAATGAGCGTGGGCGCGGCGCGTCTGGCCTCTGTCCTTGCACGCCATGGTATCCCCCCGGATTCAACGATGCTCACGGTCATCCCCCAGTCTGCGGAGTGGGGGCTATTTCTATGGGCGACGGCACTGCGTTGTATGACCATAGTGAGCGTCATGCCTCAGTTTCTGATGCGAGAGGAGAAGAAACAAGAGCTGAAAGGTTGGGCCGGGAAGCTGAAGCCCACGGTGTGGGTTGTGGAAGACGAAGGGAGGATTGAAGTGGCGGATGAGATTCGGAAGACTTCCGCCGATCAAGGCGAGGTCCCGTTCTTGGGGATTTGCCTAGGAGAGATGAACAGAGAAAGGAAAGGATGGATTAGCATGGCCGACATCGACCGCATGGCCTTTACTGAGGAGGAAAGCACCCCGTCACCTCTGGAAGACCGCCCGGACCGTGTGGTGCACATGTTCTTCACGAGCGGTACTACAGGTGCGCCAAAGGGCGTTCCCAAGACGGTGAGGAATGTGTGCGGCAGCGCAGCCACATTATCGGGGCCTCCGACGGTTGGTGTCATTCTCGGGGGCAATTTTGCCTCCATGGCGTCAACGCGACCGTACCTGCTGTGGAGGAATGGTAGCACCGCAGTGCTACCTAGTCCGCGGTTCTCGTGGGGCGATGTGGCCGGCGCTATCGAGGTGTGTCGTGTCACGGACATCAGCGTGATGCGCGGGCATTTCAGCTTGTTGGTGGGGCATAAGGAATTCTCGGTCGACAGAGTCAAGTCGTTGCGACGGCTGTGCATATCGGGCGAGCTCATCACGAATGACTTCGTGAGCAGGGCTCGCGATGCTTTGGGCGGTCAGGCCGCTGTCCTATCGACATTCGGCATGTCTGAGGGCGTCGGATTACTTGGGTGGCGGGGTGGTGTTCCGCCTGGTCCGCTCCCAACGTACAAAGGCGTGGTCTCTTGCGGTAAGCCGCTGCCTGGAGCGGGAATCCGCATTGTTGACGAACGCGGGGCTGTCGTCAAACGCGGTGAGGAAGGAGAGATGCATGTCTGCAGCGACGGTGTCTTTGGGGGATACATGTCTATGAGCTCAAACGAGGGAGACAAACGCGACGCTTTCTACGAGGATCAATTCGGCCAGTGGTACAAGACAGGCGACGTTGCCATGATTGATGAGGCCGGGCGTGTGTTTGTCGTCGGCCGGAGGAAAGAGCTCATCAGGAACGTCAGCGGGATCATCCACCCCCACGTGATTGAGTCCTGTTTGAATGCCGAGTTCAACGTCCAGGTAGGTCTTTCCCTCTAAAGCGGCTGCTTTATCCCCACACTGCCATCAGAACATTCTGACCAAATGAAGGCTCGAGTCATCGGCCTCCCCTCGCCAATGAACGGAGAGGTGCCCTACCCCATCGTCGAGCGGCTCCCTGAAGGTGTCAGTGAGGGTGAAATGAGAGAGTTTTTCGTCAACACGGTCGGAGCCAATTTTGGCTTGGGCGCTGTCTTGACTCTCGGGCAGCTCGGGATGGAAGGCTGGCCTCTGACCACCACCGGAAAAGTCTTGAAGCGGGAGTTGGAGTATGCAGCGCTGAAATATCTGCAACAGAACACCCTGTTTGGGTACGCTATCCACTCGCTGTGATCCGTTGCAGAATACTAGTCTCGATGCAGTTTTCCCGCGCCTGGTGTGCAAAACTGGCGTCAGGCGCTGTCATGGACAAGGTGAGTGCACCGGGAGCCACAAAGGCCTGGGCGAGAAGAAAGATTCCCCTCAGCCAGTGTGGAAGTGTGGAACATGCCTCTGTACTGTCAGAGCAGTCTATTGTCTTTCTTATGATAAGCTATCTCATATTTTGTAAAGGCCTTCCTGTATTGTCTAACGGCTTATTTTGACACGGCCAAGGCATTTCCAGGTTCACATGGAATATACCTAGCAAATGTGACAGGCCAGGCTTGAATGTTCGGGGATGAAGCTGTGTGTCCATGAGGGTTCCCATAATACCTTTTCGCCAGCCTATGATGTAGACAGCCCGGGTACAGGCACATCAATCGGCATCCAGCGAGACACAATACTAGGTAGCTAAGGTACGCTCATAATATCCGCGTTGATACAACCAGTTAACCCCGTACTGGCGAGGAGATCGAGGGGCTGTCGAAAACACTTTAGGATCTCAATAGAATAGATTGCCAAACAAAACTTCATGGCACAGTTAGTATGGCAGGCCAGATACCAGAGAACAGAGATTGATGGCGGATTGGGTGCGAGGGGATTAGCGACCCATACACTGGCAGTTTGTTCTATACCACAGTAGCGGAATTAAAACATCCTCTAACAAGAGGTATGCGCATGCAGCCAGATAGTCAGCCTCTGGAATAAAGTTGTGTGGGGATTCCTAAAACGCATTTGTGCACGGAGAAGAGAGATGTCACAGTACCGACTAAGACTTCAGAGAAATGGACTGGTTATTGCGCGCAGGGAGGAAGAAGGGCAGTGGACCCGACCCTTCTAAAGGCTTTCTTATAGTGGGTAATGGGCCCATGTGACCGAGCCTGTTCCGTGGGTATTCCGCGACCACGTCCAGCTTAGTGATATGACAAGACACCTTTTTCTTTGGCCATCGTAGTAGGCGGGTAGGTACCTAGGTACTATTCTATTACAAATATAACTGGTCTGTATTGAAATTTAACGCAGAGACCCGCCTTCGGCTTTACTTTGATGGTTGTGTAAGTTTGGTAATCGCTAGAGTTGACCTTCTCATGTATCAAACTTCCTCCTGCGGGAAAATAGTCTCGCTCACACTAGAAAGTCGCAATCGCCAGAACCTTAAAAATGTCATGGGCGGTAAGGTTTAGTCACGCCCCAAGATAAAAGCTCATGCACCTGCAAATATCCGTGCTCGGTCAAAAATCACACGTCAGATTTTCCTCCAGTTCTTCTTTCACTCTTTCTCCCAAACCACAAACAACTCGGATCCGCCACCTTCACCATGGCTAGGAACAATCTGCATCTACTCCTCCTTCCGCGAGAAATGCGCGATCACATTTACCACTGGTACCTGCTCGAAGACGGCGCGGATGGCTACCATTTCAATTTCCAAACCGGAAAATTCCGGACGGCCAGCAAAAAGCCCATCGACCTGCGTCTGATGTACACATGCGGTTGCATCGCCGACGAGATGCGGGGCCTCGCTCTGCGCACGCACACCCTTACGTTCAAGACCGTCTGCTCGCCCAGAGCGCCCGATTGGGACAGGGCCATCAAGACTCACCGGCTCCAAATGGAGACACTCATGGAGGCGGTCGTGCCCATCATGGACGATTGCAATTACCTGGGCCTCCTGACCGACGACGAGCGATTTGCGCGGTACGGCAATGACAAGGCCAAGCGGTTTCAGTCAAACTCAGCCCACCACGAAACGCAGAGAGAGCTGCTGCGGAATCTTGCCGCTGCCGATCCCGCCATCGAAGGGTTCATCTACATGGCCTACTGGACCGGCAGTAAGCAAGGCAACAACTACGACGCCGACCCTCTCCGCTTTCTCGACATTGGCAGAGAGCCATGGAAGATCCCTTCCCGTGACGAGCTGGACCTCATTTTGCACCGCACTTGTGCCCTAGGAATGTCACTGCAGAACTACTCCTTCCATTGGGCAATGCTAGCTCTCTGTTGTTTCTCGGCCGCCTCCGTGGCAATCAGCTTCTTGAATTCAGCTCCTTCCGACACAATTCAGCACATCCAAAAGATTGTCCTAAACGAGGATCGCTACTCGGCAGCCCACTCAGAGACTCACCTCCAAGGCCTCATTCAATTCTGCTCGAAGAACCCGAAGGTCCATATCGAGCGGCGTGTCGACCTTTGGAGGACTCTGTGGGCCCCATTGGTGGTATACAACCCCCGGTATTCCGACACGGCAGACTATAAAAGACTCACAGACGCTACGAGACTTGTGGCCGACTGGATCAACGAGGCGCCTGCCTTTCCGCCCAACGTCACTTTGGTCATCGATGGTGGCAAAATTCCAGAACACGCATCACGCCTCTTCCAAGAAGTTGTTCACTACGATGCAGCCTTTCAAACCGCCTTTGAGAGAGTGTTCCGCCAGCCCGAGACATCTTTGGATGCCTTTCGCAAGCGGCCGGTGCAGCCCTGCTTTGGCGAGCAGTTCCCTGCGCTTCTGAAAGCCATGTGCAGCAACGAGTCGTCCTCTCGCGTTCGCTGCAACTTTGACCCTGGCCAGCCCTTGGACGGGGCCCAGATTGCGGAGATCATGGGGAAGAATGGAAGAAATAGATCGAGGGGCGCATGGATTGAGAAATGGGTGGAAAGCAGGCGGACTCTGGAGGAGGCGCAGACCGTCATCGAAACCGTAGCGCCACTATCGCCGCTCTGTCAGCTCTTCCGCGATCAAGAATCTGTCTATGAAGACGTTGCGATTGCTGACGCCAGCCCCGACGCTAAGAAGATAATGGATGAGACTGGCCTCACTCTTGCAACTGTTCTTGAGGTGATGGCTTTTCCTGAATAGAAAGGACAGTTACCTCTGGAGTCTAGAGGATGTCGAAAGAGGGGTTATTTGCATTGCGGAGGCCTCAAATACGGCGTGGGATTCTTTTATTGTCATAAAGTAGGCCTTGTTTGCATCAAAGTACATTTTAGCTGTTATACGCTACAGCAGCTCCGGCAAACATGGCCCAGGGCGCCGAGAGGTCGCCGTAGTACACTACAGCAGCGGACGCTACGATGGTCTCTTGAAGCACCCAGGTCCGTATCCACCAAGACTGTTCCATAATGGCATCCAGCCCATTCAAGATAGTGATGGACTGGCCGATGTGCCTCAAGTGAATGATCTGGGCCACCTTAACGCCGACATTAAGAAGCTACAGGACGCAGAAGGCGCCGAATATGTCGCGCTTCCGAACATCTATCGTATCCTGGCGCGACTTTTGGTGCACAACGAAGGCTTCCCAAAGGGCCTTGTCTTGTTCCACGTCTTTGCCAGTCCAGTCGATGTACGGCGGTGCATCTGAAGTGAGCTTGGGCAGAACATCGCCGCCCATCATGTCGTTCTCCTGAGCGGCGCCGAGCCAGATGGCGACGTGCTCGCTCCTCTCGTAGATGGTGCGCATCATCTGCACTTGGTAGGTGCGCTCATAGTCGTTCTTCTGGTTAATGCAGATAGCATCGACCCAGACGTGCACCGGTCATGTCGTGTGGCGCAACCTTCTCAGCGCGCCATACAGGTTCCAACTGATGCTAATGTCGACGCCGTTGCATCGCAACAAGGTGTTATCGTGATTGGCGCCATTCCCCCACGCGTAGGAAAGCGCCCTGTACGGCGGGGCCTGGTCCAGGGGTTATTCGCGAAGGGTTGCTGAGATGCCGCTCGCCCCCCACTGGCCCGGGTCCAGACGGATCAATCGGAAGGTACGCGCTCCCTGCGAGAGAGTCAATTCGCCGTATAGGATCTGGCTGTTGCGGAAACTGAGGCTCAGGGACATCGCAACGAATGCACTCCTTCAATCTGAAATCTCATTGTGGCGCTTGCATTTGCTCAAGCATTAGGGTTGGAAGCCAAATTGTGTAAGGGTGAGAAAGGCGTGTCTGAGAATTAGGCATCCATCTCGACGTAGGTCACCTGACCTTCGCACGAGATCCAAGTTCAGCGACTGGCGGCTGTAAATCTCAATAGCCACGTCAAAAATGCCAAGGCGCTAAAATTCGTCACGCACGCACGACACAACATCATATTCCGAAATACCACCAAGGGATAGTCACTAACTTCAACCTTATCAAACACTACTAAACTTGACAATGCGAAGATCCTTGGTTGGCGTGTTGTGCCACATCCCGTAGCCGCCTGGTGGGGCATCCGGCCGGTGCTGGCCTTTAGCTAATCAGAAGCATCAATTTGGGCAGAACTTTCACCGCCTTCCGATAAGCTTTATCACAGTGCAACGCGGCAGAAGAATTCTTTCACCACCTACCACTTTCGACCGTAACAGTCATTTCGACCATCAGTAGTCTACTTGGGATTGTCGCTGCAGTATGCCGATTGCTATTCAGCCCTCCATTCGGCATTTCCTTGTTTCCTGACCAGCAAATATGACCGACCACAACATCGAGGAAGAGCGAGAGACCCTGAAAATAGACGCCAAGGCCGAAGGATACAAGGGTTTGGGGGCGGAGAGATACACAGGAGGAGTACAAGGTGAAGGAAAACAAGATGGATACGGATGGGAATAGCTTTGTTTAGCGATAGATTGAGATTGAGGCCTGTCTGAGGGACGGTGCGAGAGGTGTGGGGCTAGTCCCACCTCTCCACAGCGCCGGTATTTCATCCAGCCCTGCCTTCGGCCTGCCGGATCGAGCGTCGCTGGACGCGATACGACGTGGCTCGTACGCCGCGAGGATCGAGCGCATTGAGAAAGCGGCGGCCGGCCCGCCCGAGACCTCTGGGCATGGAGTAAACCCCGCCTCTAGTGAGTTGTCTCGGCCGCGTTGCCTATGGACTTCAGATGAGGCCATCCCCGCTTCGCGGTCGAGGCCGCCAGGCCACGAGTCGTGGCTTCCATGGAAACCAAGCTTTCCAAGGACGAGCTGCCAGACGCGTGATGCCAAGAACGAACGGACATCCTCCGCGGAGTTGACTGCCCGAGCTCCTGACTGTCACCCAGCGATTGCACCGCGCTGGGATACGGAATCGTTCGCATTAATCTACTCTATCTCAGCGATTGTTCTTTCGGTTGACTTCCACACCAAACTCATTGCCCGTCGGTAGGCATACATACTCGTACCCCAGCGCCCCACCCGAGCTCAGACTCCAAACCTCCCGCGATTTGGCCAGAACCCCCCACCCCCTTAGCAGCCAAAAGTCGAGACGACAACTTTTCGACGCAAATAAACGGGAAGCCACAACTCAAACAGCTGATGCGCAAATATTTCTGGCGATGTTATGGAAAGATAGTGGAGGGAGACCACAGAGTCACAAGCGCTCTTCAGTCGTGAGATCTTTGGGCCATAATGACAATTCTTCAAGTTTCCGTCCTTGGTTCTTCTTTTTCCTCAGTTGGGAGGAGGTTACACCTGCACGCCCTAGTGGTGAAAGAGGTTGGTGGAAGGTGGCGAGTGCCTGATCGAAAGTCCATTCCATCACAACCCCTTGGAGCAGGCCACACACACATGGAGATCCAAACTGAAAAGAACCCCACAAGCAGTCTTGTGCCGTGTCGTCGGAGAAGTTCAGCCGCACCGTTCGGAGTTTACGTAACCACTGCAGCTTTCAATTCCACGCGACAGCTCCCCAAACATTCCATCGGCGCTAAGGAACTAGCGCCAAGGTTGCTCACATTCTAGGCCACCCTCAATGCATGGTGGACGACCTGGAAGAACATGGTCTGCCGAGTGTTGATGGGCTTATGAAGGCTCTAAGCTGGCAGGGTTGTTTTTTGCATTGGGTGTGGCTTGCATGTATTGAATGGCTGCATCGCACTGGCTGGACAGTTGTTTGAGGCAAGCGTCTCCAAATCCCAGCTCCAAATCCCAGCTCCAAACAGCTAGTGGTGGCTTTTGAACGGCCTCTTCACCGCAAATGAAGCCTTGGCATGAGCGACTAGCCTCATAAGCACCGTGAACTTTTCTCTGAAGCCAGTGGCTAGCATGCCTACTCTGGCATTTGGTCCTCAGTGTCCGGTCGCTCACGGAGACGGGTGGTGAAGTCATGTCACACATTCAGAGCTAGCCCCCTGGCTGGAACTTTCGCCAGCCACGCAAGCACAGTCATTTGGGCAGTAACAACTCTGGTTGGCATATAGCAGCAGCTGTCCCGCCGTAGCAAGGAACGCAGACAGACTCACCATACAATTCCTGTCGTCATATGTTGGCTCTACCATTGCCCGCTGTGGGATGAAACTCCTTCTGCTTCAGTTTCCTACTCTTGTGGTGCCAGGTATGGCATCGATACCTGTGGCTTTTCTTTGCCTTTTTGGGCTAGCCATAGCTGCGCCATGGCTGCCACTCACATTCCCAAAACCCACAATGCCTATTGTCTCGGCTCTTGAGGGCACGCAAGCCTATGAATTCGGCACCGAGCTTGGGATCCAACCAACTGAGATCGACTGGGTGGAAAATATGACTCCTTACACAAGTACCGGGCCCTTTGAGAGAAACGACTGCCAAGTCCTCGTCACTCATCTTATTGAGAATCACAACATTACTGGAACCGAGAAGGAGCTCTTCGCCGTTAACGAAACTACCAAGCAATATCTCAACTCACCGACCGACATGACACTGACTCTGGTCGGATGCAAGGCGCTCTGTGGGCCACAGACCTTCTATGTGGACGCCGGGCCTCGATTCATGATTTGGATCCTGCCGGGTACGTACTTTCGACTTCGGTGGTCGGGGTTAGCCGGTACTGGGCGCTGCTGACTTGTTGCCACCCCAGTTATGCTGTTGCTTTCGAACATCGAGCTGTACCCGACAGACAAGAGGCGCTCCTCAGCCCTCATTGAAGTCCTGGGAAACCCCATAGATTCGATCCGGAGCCTTACGCACAAACTCCAGACATGAGACCAGGTCTACTCCTTCGCCAGAGAGTTTGTGCCCAAGCCAGACGAAGCTGCAGGTCGGAGACGGGGCATGTTTCGTATATTTTAGAATGAGAGGATCCGTCATCGACAGCACAACACATACCCGGCACTGGTTGCTGCGCGAGGGAGGGAAGAAAAGAGAATGGAGCACAATATGTCACGGGGCTAAGGCCCCAAAGTGGGTCTGGGCTGAGAGCCCAGACCACCGCTCCCATGGAGGCGGGTCTCCGCCTATATAGCTGCGCTCCGCGCAGCTCCTGTATCTACTCTTGATCTTCTTC
>Ga0247780_1001433_pt1 | contig 13814 bp, 14 predicted proteins | sample UWRJL079202R5_FD_179927 | JGI IMG/M metagenome (GOLD analysis project Ga0247780, IMG submission 179927) | Plant litter microbial communities from Arlington Agricultural Research Station in Wisconsin, United States - UWRJ-L079-202R-5 | ecosystem: Environmental > Terrestrial > Plant litter >... | reverse complement strand
CCTATCCTGGGTTTTCAGTGGCTGAAGCTCAGCAGCAAATTCATCTGGCTAAAAAGACTAATTACAGTCCCAATAAAGTATAGCGCCTTATTTGGCCTGGTCAAAACTTTTGAAGTGGACGTCCGTAGGCTTGTCCCAACTTTGAACGAGTGCTCGGACCGCCAGCAATCTAATCCTCATTTGCCAGTGTAATATAGTTTCTCTGCAAATTCTCTGCCGGTTTCGGCCACCTAAAGGTGTGCGATTAAACAAACTTCAAATCAACACACTCTACCCTTGCTTGCGCCATTAGCGCCCACTGTTTATTTTCTGGAAATCTTGCATTTCTTCGCCACTCATTTTTATTTTTAACATTAATTCGCCTCCGTATCGCCAAGAAGGCGGTTAACCGTTTATGCATACTCATACCTTCCGTTTCTTCACCGCCTTATGTGGCAATTTTTGTGCAGTTCCCCTTTACCCTACCTACACCTTTGAATACAGGTAGCGGCTGACTGGAGGTTTTTGTTAGAAGCGCTGGCACTCTTGGAATCGGTGGAATTGATGGGGTTGCAAATGTGTGATTGTATTGCTTGTGTGGTTCTGGCTTGCCCATCTTGGGGGACTGCCCCATATAATGGAACAAAACGTCCTGTCTCGATTGGTTCCATTATCAGGGCAGCTGACTGTAACATAAACGATAGCCGAGTTAGCCAGATATCAGGTGGAGAAACGGTACCTCAAGATCGCCCATTCGCATTCGCCGTTTCCCCAGCGCAAGCCCGACCTCCCTGCCTGCGCCTTCAATGAGCGACAGCGAACCTTCTTCTCTTTCTTCCCACACGGTTTTTATGCTAGAAATACAGGCACCGTTGTGCACAGTCTACCTTACAAATAACTCCTGCCGTTTCCAGACTCATCTTCTCCTAAGCCTTCACCTAACTGCCCTGATATGGGCCAGCAAACACTTCACCGCTATTTCAGCACTCTTCCCGCACCAAAGTCGACAACACGATTACGACCGCGGACGACGCTACTCGACTTGCCTGCCTCCGTGCGAACGCTTATATATCGTCACGCTGGTCTTTTGCCTCTGGAGGGATCAGCTAGGAAGGGCATGATGTTGAACCCAGGAGACATGGTCGCCGGGCGGTTCCAGTACTCGGACTGCAGACGCGCCAAAGACGCGGTCCAAGATCCTTCCAAACAGCACGCCGAGGATCATGCAGGATCCTCCCATGGCTGTATCCACTGCGGTACTGTCGACATATACTATGAACCCGAGAGTCGCTGTGCTGGGCCCTACTACTATTCCTGTCAAATCTACAGGCATCATAGGGAGACCTGCTACAGCGGCTTCCCGCGTCAGCTATTTTCTGTATGTCGAGTGTTGAACAAGGAGTGCACCCGGCTCTTCTATTCGGAAATGCCGCTCGAGGTCGTATACACGGCACCAGGGGGACTGGGCCCTCTTCAACGACTGGGTCCGCTTGCCATCGCTTCACTCCGGGACCTCACCATCCGCTTGAATCTTTGTTTCTGCAAGGGAGGCCCGGAGTGCAGGCTTCCTGAACACCAGCAGATGGACTGCTATTCAGTCTCTAGGATTGGCGGCCATGACGAGCCAATTGGTAAGCGGCCCGAAAGCCGCTACGATCGTCATGCTGCGCTGAATCTTCGCGACCTCTGCGCTCACCTCGGGCGTTTTCTCCCCGCCCGCCAGCTCAGGTTCGCTTTCGTTTGCGAGGTGCAGGACTACGACCTAGCAACCAAACTCATGGAGGCACTGCTGCTGCTGCCCCACCTGCAGTCGTGCATCATCACTCTCTCTCTTGCCCCAGACCCCCAGCTTCGTGAGCTGGCGCAAGGGACGCAGGTGAGATTGATGAGTCCGCCACTGGCGCGCAGCCGCCCACAACAGCACTTCCGCCTCCGTGACCTCCCGCGGGAAATAGAGCTCGAGATCCTACGCAGTTCGGACTTAGTCGCCCCATTTCACATCTTCTTCAACCTCAAGGGAAACCAGCCGGCAAAGGGAGCCGCTCACTGCATACACGACGAGCCGATTACGAGATTTGAGAGCCCTCCGATCATGTGCTGCTGCGTATATAATGCGCATTCCTCGTCAACTTGGACGTGCAGCCACTGGCACTTCCCTAACTCCCTGTTTCTAGTGGATCGGCGGATGGAGCAAAACGCTAGGGCTGTAATGTACTCTGAGAACGATTGGGTGTTGGACCATTTCACCCACCTGTTCCCTGCCGAGAGGGGGAGCATGCCCTCATCACCGCGGCAGTCGATGCCATGCGGGATGCAAGCCAACCTGTCGCGGTTTCTGAGAAGCGTGAGGCGCGTCCAGATCCAGGTCCCGTATCGGATCCCATGCCCGACTGGGGAGCCTCGTCGGCTATGGGCGGCCAACTTCAGCAGCCTGCTCGAGCAGTGCATCCCCGCCAAGCTCAACTTGATCCTAGGATTGAGCCATCCAATCCACCGCTCGAGCGACAATCTGGATGACTTCCTTGCGTCAGAGGCGTGGGCAGATCAGCAACTCATAATAAGATGCATTGCGGCGGGCCTCCGGAGGCAAAGTTTGCGCAAGTTCGCCGCTGGCTTCGAGAGGCTACACTTGGAGATAGATGACTATACCGGATATCCCGATATAGTCGACTGTCACGTCGGCGAGATCTGGGATCAGCTCGAGATGCGCGTCGAAGACTGTTTCCTTGAGGCCCTTTCTTCGTCGCAACATCTCAAAGATCCCAGCGCTCCGAGAACGCCAGCCGAGATACACTCGCATTGGAAATATGAAGTTGATGAGTGTCCAGCATGTGACGGGATCCCGATGAACAGAATCCCGTTGTGTTTATATCCATATCGCCCGCTTTTTTACCACGTTTAATGTCAATGGGAGCTAGTTTTGCGAGAAATGTCTTCTGCCACGCGGGAGGCCTCAGCTTCATCACACGCCTCTGAAGTATTCGAACGCTCTTTGAAACCTATGGAATGGCGGCTAGGTAATGCGGAAGGTGATGCTGGAGTTAAAAATGGCGATTTGTTGGGTTGAGCGAGGAGGAGGAAGAAGGCAATAACGCCGAGGCAGCATTCCAGCTGGTTCACAACTTTTTGGAGGACAAAGACAGCTTGAAATCGATGATGCGAAACCCGGAAAAAGTGCCTGCTTGGAGAGACCTAGCCATTTTTATCTATGCGGGCGATGATGCCAGAATTGACATTGGCATCACATGTGCATAGTGATGGTCATAACGAAGGTAGAAGCCCCAGCCTGTGCGCTTGCACCAAGTGAATGACGCCGACGAAGCTAGATATAATTATAGGGCTTGGCAATCTCTGAATTGCTTCTTTTCGGCCATCATCACGAACACAATTCTCTTTGCCACAATCTCACGATCCCCCCATCACCTGGATTGGTTGACACTGCGGTGGATTATCCGGGAAATAGCTCTCTGCCGCGATACGAGGATGTATTACGGCAAGTACGAGATTCACTGGGATGAGTTTGCCAGTGCGATTACGCTCATCGTCGAAACAACAAGTTGGATGGACACGCGGCCCGTCAAGGACAAAGTCTTCAACAAATATGCTTCATACCAGCGCCGCGACGCTCATTCAAACTCTCCGCAGCTTCTGTCACACATACAGCCGTGACGAAAATAGAGGAGCAGTGGCTGTGGAAGTACTATATTGTGCACTACTGCTCACGGCGGCTAACCATCCCACCCATGATGAAGATATGACCGCGCCCCCCAATAAAACGTGCACACCCCCGCAGGCTTGACCATGCCCTCAGCCGCTCGTGGGGGTTCAGCGCGACCCCCTCGAGGGTCATTGTCTCGGGATTTGGGAAGTGCTCTACGCTGTCGATAAGCTCGCCGTACAACGAGAGGTGAGGGTTGGCCGCGGCGGCGGCCTGCCGGCTGGCGAGCTCGGCGCCGCCGTGATACCCGGCCGGCGGTAATGGCGAGGCGGTCAAGGGACCGGGCCACAGCGTGGTTGCCGAGGCGAGCGGCTCCATCGAGAGGCAGTACCAGGAAATATCGGAGAGGACCCAGAGGCCCGAGACCATCGTGAGGTTGCGGCCTGCTGGCGTGGCGTGGAGGAGCGCCAGGCACCGGCGTACCAGTCGCGGAAGTCGAAGACACCATCGGTGCCGTCACTCTCATCCTCACCGTCGTGGCCGATCGTGGATATCTGCGGCGGCGCGCGTGTCGCGATGCTGGTCGTCGGCGACGTGCTGTGGTCGCTATCCCGGGACGTGCTGTGGGTCACGTATAGCTGGGCCATCCTCCTCGTACCCTGAGCCGTATCGGTCCGCCCTTCTCGGGATTACCCTCCCGTTTAGATAGGAGATAAATGATCATTGCTGGTTTGAGTAGTACTCCTAGAGTTGTTGTGTTACGGTCTACTGCATCCCGCTTGGGTGTTACTTCCGTGGCAATTGAATTGAATGGGGTATGGGAAAGTTATAACTGGGGTGTCTGCTGGCGTGGTATAGGGGTTTTCGGTATAGTTTCTTTTGTTTCCGTTCCGGATCTCGACGCCTGAAGGCGCTGTGAGCTAAGGTAATTTATGCCTAGAGGGGCGACAGGGGGTTGGGCCAATTTGCAGAGATAATACGATACTAAAAACCGAAAGTCCTTTCTTATGTGGATTTGAAGAGGTTCCCTTACGCTTTATGGGGCAGCACCTGTAATTCTCGAACTCGAGATGAAATAAATGTCTCACTAAAATTCCGGCTTTATAACATCGCCATCAGAAAATGCACTACAAGTGCTCCCAGCAACACGGCTGTGATATGTTAGAACAACCGCATCAAGAAAGACGGGTAATGACAGGTACTCACCTAGAGCCGCCTAGGGAACAGCGCCGGGTGGATTAGCGATCTCGTTTCCAGAGTCTTCCACATCACCATAAGCCACTGAAGCCTTCTGCGAGCTTTCCTCAGGCTCAATGATACATTGAGCAGCCTCGCAATCACTATCAGGTTGCGTGCTAACTTGAACGTCGGCGGCCGGAAATGGAAGCTCTAGGCTCGGGGGTATGATGAAGCGCAAAATTTCCTTTAGAGATGGATCCCCCAGAGGAAACAAGTAGTTCCCAAAACGACCGGACCAGCTTGTGGGAGGAGCCTATGGCGCTGACAAAGGTCATGAATTCGCTTCCGTCGTCCCTGAGAAGATGGATCCGTTCCTCAACTTGGTGCTATGACCGGCCAGTCATGAAGTAGGTGTTGCCATCTTCCCCACTATCGTCTTCATCGCCATCATGACACCTCCTATTGTATGGATCGCTGGGCACTTCGTTCTCTCTCCAACGTGGGGTGCTTGCCGCGGGTCGACGAGTTATCCCTCGGGCGATGCCTCCACGTCGTGTGGAGTGGCCGGGGTAGAAGTTGCAACCGGGATGGGAACCCTTAGCGGCGCTGCGGGGAATTGTTGTATCGATTTCGACGAATCCCAGGTCGCAACACTATCCATGCCGGCAACCATCCCTGTCGAGGACTTGGCTTCTGTCCAGGAAACGGCGGTTCGGCCTAGCTACGATCACGTCTAGCCTTATCCCCAGAGGGACCAGGTTAAACTTTTGTCTTGGTGGGGTATAGTTCGCCTAGAGCACATTGGGATGCATGCCTCGCGCCCGAGTCTGAAGCGGAAGCCGCCGCGGCAGTAGATCACTCCCGCTGCCTGATGCCGGAACGTGCCTCACGTGTTATACCACCCTAAAATCGACGCCTACCCATGCTCATAGCCACGTGACTCTTCGTCACGTCTGATCAGTCTGGATCAGCCCCGGCTCAGCTTCGGCTAATATCTACCCGTTGAACATCACAGCTTTCCTAGAAGGTGCAGTTTTAGCCGAAGGACCTAAAAATGGTCCCGCCGTGCAAGCCAAGGGCCGAGTTCTGGACCCTTTGCACCCGTAATAACCACTATTACCCAGAACTTCACGGACAATTCGTCCAGGCTACCGCTTGGAAATGCTTATTTCTAGTGTCAGAAGCACGGCACCTTGGATTCAATGAGTCCAGAGTGATTGTACTTCTTGTGTTTTGTTCTTGTGCTCTCTGGCTCTGCCAGAGAGCTCCTACTATACTTGTGGTAGGTGGCGAGGTGTGTGGCAACGTTGACCCACACTAGCTGAACTACCACGACTACACCAGCCGAACTGGCGTAGTCAGTTCAGCTCTCATGGTCAAGCTTCTTATTTGACACACCCCCTCAGATCCAAACCTTGGCTTAGATCTGGACCTTAAGGCACTGGTATTGTCAGAACCCAGTTGTTCAATGAACTTTTGGTGTAAAGGGTAACTGAGAGCTTTGGTCAACCCATCCGCCATAATCTTAGCCGAGGGTGTATATTCCACCATGATCTTCTTGTTAGTAACTCCTGACGTAACCAGTGGTTGTGAATACCCACGTGCCGGAGCCTGGTTTGTAGGGTAGCTACCTCAGCCGTGACAAGCCGGATAGTTTGCTTGTTGTCACACTGAATCTTAATGTGGTAGTCGTCTAGTCGTACTGTCAGCTCGGCTAGTAACCGGCTTACAAAGAGAGATTCTTTGACGGCCTGTGCCAGAGCTAATATCCCGGCTTCAGTGGTAGATGTAGTAACTGTATCTTGCTTATTAGCTCTCCAGCTGACTAAACCACCGAATAGCTTTATAGCATAAGCCTGGGAGCCCTTTCGGTCGAGACTGTTATTTGCAAAGGAGGTATCGCTAGCCACGACGTAGTCATCTGTACCCCCTAACTGCAAGGCTAGATTGCGTATGTTGTGCAGGTAATGGAGGACTTGATCTGCAGCTTTGTAATGTTGTGGGCTAGGATTATTATTGAATCTGACTAGCCGAGATATCGCAAAGGCTATGTCGGGCCTTGAAGTAACTGCAGCGTATGGAATAGATCCAGCTTCTTTTAGTAGGTTGTTATTGTGACAAGGGGCAACCACAGGCACTGTGGTAGCGGCTTGGAACAGAGATGTGGCCCTGTGGGCGCTGAACGAATCTATTCTGAATCACAATAATTGACTATGGCCTTGAAGGTCCTTGCCTTTCACAATCCTTCTGGGCCGGATGAGTCCATCTAAATACAGAGGTCCTGTGGGGGCCGAAGTTTTCTGTCCTTCTGAATGATGACCTGTAGGCGCTTCCTAGCGCAACCTTTCCTGGAGGTCCTCGCTCGATACGAAACCTACGGTAGCCATAGGTACTTTGGCATTTGGTTTACTCGTAGCCAAGTTAACTATCTTATCAAAGTAGGCTATCTAAGAGAGCCAGATTAATCCTCTGGGTCGGTCTCTTATAACCTCAATACCCAAGAACCATCGTAAGTCGGCTCCACCTGTAAACTTGTATTTTTGCTGCAATTGTGGAGCCGGAATGCCAGTGGCTGTGGGGCTGGATTGCACGGGTCACGGAATGGAGCCGGTTGCGGCGATCGGGCCTATACGGCTTCCGTTTCGGGCAATGGCGATGCCTTAGTTGGGGTTTGGAGGGTAGATTGTTGAAGTAAGTCCTCAGAAGGAGAGTTCACGGTGTCAAACGGGTCGTATGTCACCGAGGCCGTAGGAAACAATTGAAGAGAAGTGATCAATCGACAAAGCGAATACTTTGTGTGAGGAACCAGAAGCTCCTCACTCCATCGTAGGCACGATGATAGCTATTTATAAGTATACAAAGGGGAGGTAACTTGTACCGGTGCTCTGTTGCTCTGTCTTGGCGGCTGCTAAGCGGGCGAGCACATATCTATTTGCGCCACGACGGAGATCAGATCGTTCGTTCTTCAAAGAGAATCTGAGGTAGTCGGGCCAAGATGGTTTGGTTTATGGATTACCATGCCTAAATCTAACGCTCGGGAGACTTGTGCCTGTATAGCTAAAAGACTAGTGTCCGTCTAATAAATGCTATCTAAAATCTAAGGTGCCGGTTATATAGAACCAGATGAACATTAGTATTAGTGTACTTTCTAAGCTAGTCTATTGTGTACTGGTATATTCTAAGCTGGTGTGTTATGTAACAGCATACTCTAGGCTGGTAAATTATGTACTAGGATATCCTAGGTGCTAGTATACCATGTACCATACCTATATATTATACTGGTATACGAAATGCCCAGAAATGTGGACACTGCGGGAGACATCGAAAGGAAACTTCAGCTGAAGGGACTAAAAACAGGCCTCTGAGGGTTTGCAGCGGTGGTGTATGGGATCACCCTAGCTCACCCTAACTATCGTTTTCGGCAGGCACATGCCGCAGCATGATGAAATGCTTTAACTCTAGCCGAGTAGGCCTAGAATTGGTACCATACATTAAAAGGTCCCATGCCTAAAGACAGCCAAAATGGGTCCCCATTGCTGGGCATTTGCTATTCCTACACTTATAGCCGACCCATTATACAGGGGTTAGTGTTATATACGGTCATATCACACCCAGAGCCATTATTTACACAGCGATCAGGCCGCGTCCGCAATCGAAGCGAGGGACACCGGCAAAAAAGGAAGGGAATGCGAGGGCAATGCAGAGAAAAGATGACCGAAATGACGATTATAGTGCCCGCAGGCTTACAATTCCGGGATCCATGTCGTCGGACGTGCTCTCCCGGGCGGCGGCCTTGTTCGGGGGCAGCAGGCGCGTCCCGGTTGGTTGCAATGTCCAGCCTCCCGAACAGAAAGATCAGTCGATTGATCCCCTGATGATAGCCATTATGGGTCACACAGTTGAGGATCACGTACCCTCCTTCACAACCATATCGAAGAACCTCTTCAGCAATCTCGACTCGACCCCCAGGGGGTGCAGCCCGGGGGCTATACCGGATAACAGCGATAATATATCCGCGGTCTCTGCTAGTGGCAGGGCGAGATGACCAACCGTGTCTTTGCCACGACTAACCACAGCATGTTGCAGCCTTCTGGTCAGGGTAACCGGCACAATTCGGGCCATAGCGTGGGCTAGCCCATGGGCCAGAAGAATATTTAGATCGGCCGTAACACCATTCCTCGCCCAGATGAACAAAGTGAGGCAAATCCAAGTCACAGTAGATCATCATTATAGATAACAGATAGCGAAGTTAGACGCCATCCTCGGGTCGTTTAGAAGGAGAGAGAAGGTTGATAACCGAGATCTCAGACTCAATTGAGTATGCTAACCAACGCCAGAAATCATGGTCCCACCAAAGAGCACCACTAAAGACAGCCTCGAGCGTCAATTTGGTGTAAACCACCTCGCTCACTTCGTGCTGACTGCCCTCCTACTCCTAGCAATCGCCAAGATCAGCACCAGCGATTTCAGCTCTCGCGTCGCCAAGGTCTCGTCGTTAGCAGACCGTTTCTCACCCATCGTCTGGGACGGTCTGAACCTCGACAAGCTAGACGCCTACCAACCATACGTCGCGTATGGCCAACATCTTGGTGGCTAACTGCGTCGTCCGCGTGTTTGGTCCCCTCGACGTGCATGCGAGCTCGCTGTATCCAGGCGCCATCTGGTCAGGTCTGCATGGCTATGCCAAGTAACCCCGACATAATGGGTATAATGCTATCGGCAAGGTTTTGGGAAGGCTTAGGGCGGCAAATATCTAGCCGTCTACAAAGTCGCACCGCCCACTGATGACCCCACGACGCTCATAAACAACGATGTTGCCTCGCATGCGTACAGCATGGTGGAAGCTGAGCGGAGTGTTGGCGGGATTAATGTGGTGTTGTGATCGGGGCAACTGATGTGATGGAAGAAGGAATGTTTGCGGCACAGTAAGGAATAGGCAACTAAGACGCTAATACATGAGGTAGATGAGTAGGCACCGGCAATAGTAATGCAATTTCGCCTGTGTCAGTTGACTTGTTTGAGCAGGGCCGGAAGGATACTAAAACGATGGTGAAAACGGGCCTTGATGGCAACGAAAATTGCCTACAGCCTGGTTGTCTGCGACGAATTTGGGCATACGAAATTCCTTTTCGTTCGTCATCCTGAGCTGGGGTGAGCTGGGGTGAGCTGTGGCTGATTTGTCCTGGGCTTTCCCTGATTCTTCCCTACACGTAAGCTACGGTGATCCAATACGCGGCTACCACACAGCCTTAGAGGCCCGTTTTCAGTCTCCCCGGCTGTAGTTCCTATCGATGAGGTGATTATCTCAGTGAACTCACTCCCTACTAGGTTTGTACCTTTTAGCCCCACAGCCAAACAGACTAATCACAATACTATTATTAAATATAACCTGTAGAACCACTATCCTGCAGCGCTGAAAGCACTTTAACCTACTGTATCACAGTAGGTAGGTTGGGTGTGGTTGCAGGGTGCGCTGCGTTGTCACGTCTGGTACACTTGGCCCGGTCAAGGGCTGCGGCAGTTGTGGCCAAATAAAGCTAATTCCAAGATGAGGAAAGAGGAAGAAAGCTATTGAGGACTGCGGAGATCTATCTAGTCGGTGCGCAAGCCACGCGGGGCAACTGCGGTAGGGCCAGCAGAGTCCATAGGTGAGCCATCTAGTGGGCAACGTCATGACATACATACCTGCATTTAAGGCGGCACCTGGCAGATGATTCACTTAGTGGAAGCGTACGTTACAGCAGACTAAGAGTATTCATATCATGGTGGACAGATGGAACAAGCTATTGTAATAGGTCTTCACATAGCCAACCCAGCAGGTAGTAATGGCATAGCTTTTAGGCAGGGGCTGATGGCTCGGGCACGAGAGATGGAGACGGAGCGGATGCGATGGATGTAGTGGCCCGGGAAGCCGAAGTTGAAAAAGTGAGTAGGACCAAAGTACCGGAGGGAGATCTTAGTACTTAAAGTCTTGAGGGGGAGCGGTCCAGGTAAGCGGCTTCTATACAGTAAAGATCAACTTAGAGTTTCTAGGCGGCAAGAGGCCGTCGCGGCTGACGTTCCAGTACTGGTCCGTGCGTGTTTGCCCAGTTCTGGGCCACAGTGGGCCGAGAATTGGGTCCACACGTCATATGTGCTCACACTCAGCATGTTCATTGCCAAGATAAAAAACCAAATATGTAGTACTGTCTTTTGCTAGCCGACACCTGTCGCTACCTAGCCTTCTTTGGTCCGAGCTGAGATATTGTTGGAAGCGCGGCACTCTGGATTCTTTGGAATTGTAGGGGTTGCAACTGCGTGATTGTATTGCTTGTGTTCACTCTGTTCCTCTGGCTCTGGCTGGAAGCCAGAGGCTTCTTTATAGACTATTCTGCAGGATTCAGGCTTCGTCACTCTGGTGGCTGAGGCTCACTGGCGTACTGGCAGTGCCAGGTATCCAGTCAGCTCCGCTGACTAGATGCCCAGGGCCTCTGAACCCCCTTCTTTCTGACACTTCGGGTCTTTGCACCCCTGGCCCAGTGCACAACACCGTGTGCACTGTTCCCTGTGCGGGGGTTTGGTCGGGCCGCCCCGGCCCTGGTGACGGCCTGCAGGGTCGTCACATGCCGTTATAGTGCAAATGGACCCTAGAGTCCTAGGCCCACTTACACTGTAGCGTTACTAGTGAATGAAAAACGTAGGTCTTTTTCCCACGTAAGATTTGAACTCACTCCTTCTTATTAGGGTAACTGGTTAGAAGGCCTTAGGCGCATGCCATTACGGTATAGAAGAGGAGTTAATCTTAAAACAATATATTATAAGGCCTCTCCTTTTAACCCGTTTAATAATGGAATTTATTTACTTTAATATCTTTAGTTTCGGTTTCATACGAAATTGTAACATTCTATTAAGATATATTAATCAATTTGAGAGTAAATAATAGTAGGAGTGTTTATAAGAGGTGCAAGTATAAGACTTAAAGTATAGGAATCATGAACATTTAAGTAAGTAATATAAATCTAAAAGATAGTAAATGTTTAACACTATGATATATTATAGCTATTTTATATTTAGGACTAGTTCTGGGCTCCCTTAGCTAGTGTTAAAGCGATTTAGCATACTATAGCACAGTTTGCTGAAAATGGTAATTAGGGTGAGTAAAGGTGAGCGAGCCTAAGTGAATCCTGAGTAGGGCCTGAGCTGAGCCTGAGCTAGGGTGAGTAATGTCACGTGGGCGAGCTGAAGAAGGAAATTTGGTGTCCCAGATTCGTCGCACATTACAAGATTTACGCTCTCCCCGCTCATGCGTTCGAAGGACCTGACCATCGCAAAAAGCGAGATCGAACTCCTGCCCGGCAAAGGGCCTGTCTGACGAAAACAACGCCGCGTCCGGATGCGAAGAAGGGACAGTTTCCACAGGCACGCCCAACTCATCAGCGAGGAGGGTAATGTCGCGAAAGTCGACAAAGATGGGGGTGTTTTCGTTTTTTGCTGACCATAGCCTGCGGAACATCATCTTATGGCCGCCTTCTGGGGGAGGGAGGCTGATGCCACGAAGCAGAGCCGACGGGTTCCGCTCGAGGGCCGCTGTGGCGAAGCCGCCCGGGGCTATGCAGAGGTCAAGGATAGCATGATGGGGGTTATTCACACGGCGGATGGTAAGCCCTGACGTAGTCTCGTCAAGTTCGAGGTCGATGGTGCGCATCAGACCGAAAATGTGCTTTGTTGCTTTCTTTGGTGTCGGCGTTGTCGCTTCGCTCGCGCTGTTTCTGAAAATAAGCATCTCCTCTTTCCGCTGTCTAGCCCTGGTATGTAGGTATTGTGAGATACAGCCGGTTTTGGAGCCGCAAGGGGTGAGAAACATGAACATTTCGACGTGACTAACCTTCCTTTTCAAGTCGCAAAGCTCGCGGTAGGGTTGGAGGCGTTCCGTGAGAAATTTCTTGACGAGACATGTGGGCGAGACCCGCAGCGAGGTTTTGATGATTGCACCGCTGGAATCGACAGAGGCAGGCTTACTCTTCAGAAATTCTGCCATATTTTCCAGTTCTCCGGAGCGTAAATAATTGTCTTTCGCACCGGGTTGGGTGGGAGTACCTACTGGTATAACAACGAGGTTGAAAAGAGGAGATGGCATTTAACAGCAACGATGAGACCTTTGAGTAGAAAAGAACGCCGGGGAAGATTCCAGTCGAACCAGATAGAGGATTTAGATCTGGATTGTGATTTGTCTTTTTTTATGTCGAAATGCTTGATTGTTGCATCTGGAGCTGCAGTGTGCCGTCAGGCCTCCCAGCCAGCCCAACCATGGTGCCCTATGCTGCAACCATCTTGGATGTGGCGTCCACTCGGCGGCCGGCAGTGTAGTATGCCTCCGTATGCCTCTCTTTGGGCGTGCGCGTCAACTTATATTATTCGCCCAGTATTGGTAGCAAAAGCATGGCTGAGACGAACGACGTCAACGGCCAGGTCAGCCTTTGTGTAGTAGTAGGCTCAGGGAAAAAGAAAGCGTCCTCTCCCGTCAGTGCAAAAGATGCCTTCTTACTGTTAAGACTGCCCGTGGTTTCAGTTATGACAGGCCTGACAAGTACCTGGCTGTCAACTCCTTTCAGATGCCAACATGAGGATGGTCGCCCAACGCTCAAAGTCCGAAATGCATATTTCAGTTCCGCTCGGCTTTGACCAAGCGACATTCTCTCTTCTGAATAAGCCACACAAACGAAAAGGATAATAGTCCTAAGCTCGATCATAGTTATCCCCGATTTCCTTCTCCGTTACCGTCACTCCTACCCCCTTATCCCCTTTCCCACCTCTCTCCTGTAATTCGTACCCCATTTCTTGTACAAACCCCCCGCCCCCCCTTTCCTCTCCTTCTATTCCCCTTTCTCTTTCTCTCTCACTCCCCATCCCCGCCCTTTCTACATCCTCCTTCTCAACAACCCTAAACCCCATCCTCCCCTCGCTCTCTCCCCTCCCATCCCCCCCTCTAACCCCCCCAAGTTGCACCTCCATCCCCCAC
>Ga0247780_1001432_pt1 | contig 13818 bp, 14 predicted proteins | sample UWRJL079202R5_FD_179927 | JGI IMG/M metagenome (GOLD analysis project Ga0247780, IMG submission 179927) | Plant litter microbial communities from Arlington Agricultural Research Station in Wisconsin, United States - UWRJ-L079-202R-5 | ecosystem: Environmental > Terrestrial > Plant litter >... | reverse complement strand
AGTCCCCCTTGCTCTGCGGAACCCGCCCCCTCTTCTCCCGCCCCATCGCCCCCTCGCCCATCCCCCTCTCCCTCGGCCCTGGGATAATCTCCTCCCTAGCGTCGCGCCTCATCTTCGGTGTTCCGCGGGAGATGACAACCTCCGATATCGCCACCGTCATATCCGAATGAGCTAGCGCTGCAAACGCAGCCGCACAGGCGGGGTTCGATGGCGTGGAGGTGCATGCAGCGCATGGGTATTTGCTGGCGCAGTTTCTGAGCGGGGGGAGTAACAAGCGGGGGGATGGGTATGGAGGGGGTGCGAGGGGGAGGGCGCGGATTGTAGGGGAGGTTGTTGGTGCGATTAGGCAGGCGACGGCGTGGAAGGGGGGGTTTGCGGTGGGGGTTAAGGTTAATAGTGTGGATTATCAGAGGGGGAGAGGGGAGGGGAAGGGAGATGGGGAGGAGGAGGAGCTGAGGGAGTGTTTGGAGCAGGTAAGGGTGATTGTGGAAGCGGGCGTGGATTTTATAGAGGTTAGCGGAGGGAGTTATAAGGATCCGACGATGAATACCGGGCCGGAGGGGTTTGAGGAGCAAGTAGGGATGAAGAAGTCGGCGAGGACGGCGGCGAGGGAGGCGTTCTTTCTGGAGTTTGCGAGGGCGATTAGGGCGGAGTTTCCGGACGTGCCGTTGGTTGTTACGGGTGGGTTTAGGTCGAGGAAGGGGATGGAGGGGGCGGTTAGGGGGGGCGATTGTGATATGGTTGGGCTGGCGAGGGCGGCGGTGCTGAATCCGCTGCTGCCGGCGAGTGTGGTGCTTAATTCGGAGGTGAGAGATGAGGATGCTACGCTGTATGTGAAGAGACTGAAGACGCCGTGGTACTTGAGGTTTTTGGGCATCCGGGCTATCGGCGTTGGGATAGAATCGGTATGTTTATTCCTTCCTTTTGTGTGCAATAGCTGACGTGTGGGTAGATATGGTACACATCACGGATAAAAGCGATGGCGATGATGCCGATCAGGGGGTAGTTGTTGGGTATCTCGGTGATGTACAAAGGCTGAGGCGAGAAGAGAGTATATCTCTTCGTGCGTAAAATACAAGATGACCTCTAACTCCAAAAAACAATGGGCTTCATTGACAGTGACAAGGCATCACCCGAACCGACACAAGAATCACGGATCAGCTATGCAGCAATGTTTTTGCTCGTAACCATTTCATTCATCATGAGCATCGCTATGTCATCCCAGCTGCACCAAAGTTTTCCCAAAATCTCGAACCCGACCAAAAGCCGGCTTCCACATACGCCAGGCCCCCGGTATAATAAGCCAACCACGAAGCAATTGCTTCCAAGGCTTAAACTTTGAAGCCGCGAGACCTTCTGCGGCCACGAGCCTTCTCGAACTTGCGGCCCTTGGAAGCCACATGCGGCTTCTTGTGCTTGTGCGGGCCGAAACCAAAGTGCTTGAAGGCCTCGCGAGAGTTCTTGGGGCCACGCAGGAGGAGCGTGTTGGCGCCGGTAGGCTTGGCCAGAGCGAGCTGATCGAGCGTGATCGCCTTGCCGCCAGCAGCCGTGATGCGAGCGCGAGCAGTGGCGGTGAAGCGCAGAGCCGCGATTTCGGCCTTGGGCGCCTTGAGCAGGCGGTTATCATCGGTGACGGTGCCAACTACGACGACCGTCTTCTTCTCGTTGCCGTTCTTCAGGTTGGCGGCGATACGGGAGAGCGACACGGGCGGGCGGTTGATGCGCGACATGAAGAGGCGGCGGAGGACGACCTTGTTGAAGGCGCTGTCGGTACGACGAGCCAGGAAACGGTAGAGCTTCACCAGGAGCTTGAGGTAGACATTGTCGCTGGAGCGGAAGAGCCAAATTAGTACTGGCCACCACAGGGACCCGTTATGGGGGATCGTCGGGAGACAAATTACCTCTTGGGAGCCCTACGATGCGTAGTGCGATCGTGGTGGGATCTAAGATCAATACCTTTACAGGTAGCCAAAGTCAGCGACTTGATACTTGCGTGCTCGGTTGGCCTGCTCGACCGGTGTCATCGACCTTAGCGCTGGTTCAGAGAACCCCGTGCCAGGCGGTGTCGCCGGGAGCAGATATGCCTTGAGGCGCAGAGGAATCAATCTTGCGATGTGATTCCGTCCACTTGCACACATTTTGGAGACTGCCGCCCAAAAGAGATCTTCTGTCACGTACCCATCTTGCCAGCTGCTTGCGATCGTTGCGGATTGACTTGACCAAGTGGAGGTTGCGGGTAGGCGATGGGATGAGAGTTTGCAAGGTTCGGACCCTGAATTGTTGTGGGGATGAAATTAGTGCGTGGCGGTGAGGGCTGGCAAATCTCCACTTCCCCACATTTCGCGAGAATCCAAATACCCTAACCCTTGATCTGGATGGGCACCTGCATCACGCTCGGCCGGCGAGCTGAACTTCCCGCCACCTCTATTGATGCCGATAATCCTTTGGAGCTTAATTTGGAAGATCTTCGACGCTATCCCTCCAATTGCCTCACCGACAAATGTGCCGACAGCCATCAGGAGGATTGGGAATCGCATGCATTAGCGACGGTGTAATATGATTGGTTAGAATTGGCGACGACCCAGCCCTCCCAACGAGAAGTCGATGAGGCTGAACGAGGCTCTGGGTATTTCCTGCGGGGGCAGCTCGCGACCACGTGGGAGAGCCGCTGGGAACGGGGATTTAAACAGAAGCGGTCGCTTGCCCCGAGAGTGCCGCTGTGGCACATACAGAGAACGAGAACCGACCAGACTTTCGTCGTTGCGACGACATCTGCTTCGCCGACCCGAGAGCCCGGATGTGACCTGAAGACCCACCTTCGCAACATGGCACCGCAGGTGGAGAACCGCCAGCAGGGGAAGACCAGGAGATCGAATAAAGGTACGTACTTTATGAGCATCTGCATCGCCTGTGTTTATTGATCGCCACCTAGGGTGCTTAACATGCCGCGATCGAAGGGTCAAATGCAACGAGGAGCAGCCCATCTGCGGCCATTGCGTTCGTCTCAAGCTTTCGTGTCTGTGGAGAGGGGAGATTGTGTCGTTGAGGGAGAGGCGGGCGCTTTTGGCCAGGCGGCAGCCACCAAAACGTCTTGTGCCCCAGCACGCTGCTGGTACAGAAGTCAATGGACCTGTCCTGGAAGAGCAGTTCTCCACAACACCGGAGATATCGACGCCCCCACAACCCTTCCGATCTCATTTATGGCTACCGATTTCCGAGTATGAACAAAATTCGGTAAATAACAACCCGGACTTGACGAATTTCGATGTGATATCCTTCCCGCCGACATCCCCTCAGTCCTCGCCGTTGATAGACATGGCACTGGCCTCGACGGGGCTTCTCTCTTCCCTGCCTAGTCAGGTTGTGTTGAGCGCGGTGGAGCACAAAGCTCTGGACTATTGTCAAAAGGAAACCCGTTTCGGATTCGGCAGCAAGTCTCCGACATGGTCGACACATGCGATCTTGCTCAAGGCTGCTGCTCAGAACCCAGTGATCCTCCATCTCCTGATAGCGGCATCTCTGGCCGAAGTCGCATCGTACACCCCGACCCACCAGCAGTCGATGCTTAATATTGCTGATGGGCATTACGAACTAGGCCGCAGGCTCCTAGAGAGGGTCCTGGCAGGAGCGGAGCCGGATCCTCTCATAGTGATGGCATCATTTTGGTTTTTGTACCTCCATCAACGTCGTTGGCACTCTGGACGACGAATCTGCTACGCCGAACTCAGTGCATGGATGCGCGACTACCTGATAAGACGACCGCTCCATCAAGAGCTGTCTTCGGAATATCCAGAAGAAAATGGAGACGAGACCGACAATAGAACGGCCTTATCGCTAGATATGTGTTCCATTCTCGCTCGCTTGATTATCTGGCTTTTCTGGGCCGATACCCAATTGTGTTTGGTGGGAGGCGGTCAGATGGCCAAGGTGGTTGCACAATCGGTGTCCCCTGGTGGGATGCTCAACCTACACGAGACCTCGAGAGCGGCCCTCCAGCTGCATTGGAACACCCTTTACCCCGATGAACAACTCGCCGACGATATTCAGAACGCAGCCGCCCTCGAGTTAGTTCACCACACCTGGGTTATTGTGCAGGAGATCAACGAAGAAGTGCCCCACGCCCCAATGAACCCCGGGAAGAGCCGCCGTATCAAAAACAGGCTCGATGCCCTGAGGCGAAAGTACCCCATCTGCTCGGTGTTTCAACTGACGGAGTCGGCAACCCCTGATCGAAACCGATTGATGGCCAACTCGGACTGGGCCGTTGCGAGCTTCCACGCCGTTCGCATCTACAACTTCAGATGCAGCATGACAGAGGGAATGAGACCATTCTCCTGCCATGACGACAACGACATCAGCAAGACGGTTTCTTCCTTGACCTTCCTTCTGCAGAAGTCCCTAGCAACGGACGACAGACAACAGATGGACAGGCTACAGTGGCCGCTCGTGTGGGTTGGGATAGAGACAACCGACCGGTCTAAGCAGATCTGGATTTTGTCGAAGCTGAGCAACCCGATAGCCCACGATGTGGTAAAGGCCGTCCTCAATGAGCAGTCAAACGGGATGAGGGTCAGCATGCAAAGAATGGGCGAGATATGCCATGCGGAATCTGTGTTGTTTGAAGGGCCGGGCTCGCGTGCGGGGACGCCTTTGGCTTTCGAGCTCCTTGTTCGTTGATTCGCTTTGGCCTTGTTCCATTTTAGGTTTTCTTTCGGGCCTGTTGGTGTGATGCAATACATCTCATCTGCGTTGGCTAAGAGGAACCCCCTCGTTTCTTTGGCCTGAAAGCAATCGCGAGGAGAGGTCATGATTGACCAGCAGCAAACCGCGATTGGGACGTCCATTGGCTTGTTTTGGCGACTGGCGTGCTGCTCGCGGGTTCAAGTGGGGGGTTGCGGGGCGGGGAGTGTGAGAAGGGCGTGAGAGTGGTGCATTTGGCCCGATGATGCAGTCGATCCCAAGCCGATAGGTCTCGCCGGGCAAACAAACGAATCGGCTCGCCACAGTTCTAGTAAATACCCTCGCTCCCAGCATTTGAGTCTCGCCGTCGCTTAAAGAATCGCCTTGGAACCGTCCGCCGAGCAGAACTCTAGGCATTGAACCTCAAGAGCCTTGCTTGTCCGTCTCGGGGTATAAAGTCTCGCCTCCTCCCTGCCTTCTCGTGGACCTGGAGGCTGCTCACGGACAGCACCCAGAAAAACTGCTGCCTTGATATTCATCCCAATATGGAGTCCAATACCGAGCATGGCAAGCTCTTTGCGCTGAGGCCCCCCCGGTCCCCACCACCCACCATGGAGGATTTTATCAAGAACGAGAACTGGCGCGAAGTCGTCGTTACCGAGGTCGATGCCCGCAAAGCTGAGCTCGCCTCCATCAACCAGCAGATTCACTCCAACCCCGAGCTGGCATACGAGGAGTACAAGGCCCACGACGCCTTCGTCACCACCCTCGAGAAGCTCAGCTTCGAGGTTACCCCCCGTGCGTACGGCCTCGATACCGCCTTCTCCTGCGAGTTCGGCACCGGCGGACGCCTCATCACCTTCAACGCCGAGTACGACGCCCTCCCCGGCATCGGCCACGCCTGCGGCCACAACCTCATTGCCTCCTCCTCCCTCGCCTCCTTCCTCGCCGTTGCCCGCGCTCTCCGCGAATCCAAACTTCCCGGCCGTGTCCGTCTCCTTGGCACACCCGCCGAAGAAGGCGGCGGCGGCAAGCTCAAGCTCATCGCCGCCGGCGCCTACAAAGGCTCCGCCGCCAGCCTCATGGTCCACCCCGGCCCGGGCCACAAACTCTCCGCCCCTATTAACGGCGTGGCCTACGTCCGCATGCTCGCCAATGTCAAGATGCGCGTGCACTTCACCGGCCGCGAGTCCCACGCCGCTATCGCCCCCTGGGACGGCATCAACGCCCTCGACGCCGTCTGCCTGTCCTACAACGCCGTCAGCATGCTGCGCCAGCAGATCCGCCCCTACGAGCGCATTCACGGCGTGTTTCGCTCCGCCGGGGAACGCCCCAACGTCACGCCCGCTGACTGCACGGTGGAGTACTACGTGCGTAGCGACACGCGCACGGGCGCGCAGGCCCTCTGGGAGCGAGTGAAGCGGTGCTTTGAAGGCGCGGCGCTTGCTACGGGGTGCGAGATGCGCATTGAGCCGCTGAATTCGTATGCGGATGTCCGGCCTAGCAAGGCGCTGTGCGCGGCGTACGTGGAGGCCATGCCCAAGGGGAATATTGCGTATGGTGAGCCGGCGGACTTTTTGGCGGGAAGCACGGATATGGGCGATGTGTGCTATGAGTGTCCGGGATTTCATGGGGCGTTTGGAATTAGCACGGGCGAGGGCGAGGCGAACCATACGAAGGGGTTTGCGAGGGTCGCGGGGACCGAGGAGTCGTTTGAGAAAGCGGTGGAGTGCGGGAGGGGCATGGCGTTGGTGGCGTGGAAGGTATTGGTGGATGATGAGTTTGCGGAGAGTGTGCAGAGAGAGTGGGAGGAGGATATGAAGCTTGCTGCGGAGGGGAAGTGAGCGTAGGCGGTTGCAGTGTGTGTTTTTCTGGAAGAGGAACGTGGTGGTTTGTGTGGTTTTGAGAGTCCGAGGGGTGAAAAGGGGGCTTCATGAAAACAAGGGAAGCTGTCCTCCGTCGCAAAACTACCTAGTAGAGAATGCCAACTGGATTTCTCAGCTCAAAGATTTCCGAGCTTCAGGCTCTTCGTGAAAATGAGAAAACTCTCCGATTTTCAGCTATCGTAGTTTTTTTGAGTCTGTCTGCAGTGTCGGAAAACGTACCTTCTTCATCCCAACGAGGTCAACCCTGTGCTCAACGCTGCAGTCCCACACGACGCATCCACTTCTGCCACTGCACAATATTATCCAAATTTCGCGTTGATACTTTCATCAAATAAGAAAATAAGCACTTTAGCTCAGAGGAAGAGCGCCGGGCTCATAACCCGGAGGTCACTTGATCGAAACAAGTAAGTGCTAGATACCGATCTTTTTTGGCTTTTTCTATTCTTTTTGTTGGCCCGATGGAATGGGGGAAGGGGAATGCGCGGCAGGGTTAGGGTCAGAAGGTTTATTTGGATCGTCTTCGGTTCCTTCCTATTGGATCCTGTCAGCTCCTTGCGAGCATAACGATTGCGAAGCTTCCATTTCACGATGCGATCATGTTGGTTTCAGCGACAACAGCCGCTCTTCGTGAACCTGACCCGTCAATGAGACTGACTGACATCACGATAACTCCGGCCTTGGTGTCTCGGGCCTGAGCAACGAGAACCCCCACCATGCATGAAGCATGGACGCTGCATCTTCCCGCCAACCTCGAGCAGGCCTGTGGTTTGAAGGCACAAAGTTCGATGCCAGCTGATTGAGTACAACTTATTCCATCTCCAAGATACAGCATCTACCAGTATTTGCTCTCTTCTACGTCGCAGCGGAGCAAGCTCTTCAAGGGCTCAGATGGCAAGAGCCAGGGTTGGGGTTGGTCGTGCACGCTCCCCATAGGGCTGGCTGCTTGCTCACCGGGAGCACCCGCAGAACACCCGCCCGGTGCGACTCGGAACAGTCAGTCAAACCAACGCAAAGAAGACTGAAAAGATTACGTCTTTATTGCGAAAAATAAACACAACTTGCAGTCCAATGCTGTGGCGCAGATGGAGGGAGAAACGCTTCAAGAGAGCAGGGAGAGACCTGCCCCTGAAGCCAACTTTGCCCCGCAATGCGCTCCCAGCTGGCCAATGACGCCCGCGAATTCAAAGCGGTACGTACCGCTGAGCTCAGCAGCGTGAAAGCCAAGTGCCACGACTGCCAAATTCGCGTCGCCGAGATCCATCGTTTCCCGAGCCCTCCGACCGCATTCTTTCCGAGCCATTCTTTCCCATCCCTTGGATTTTGCTCCATCTGTTGGATACGGCCCAGGCGACCACGGGCGCTGTATATATAAGACAGGCATTGGATTGCGCTGTCGGAGACGCTTGTAACATCGTAGCATACGAATCGTCCGATCACTGAGACGCCAAACCTATCTCTAGCAACTTTTTTCGACACCCTAGGCCTCCAGTCGCTCAGGGGCGCCGCTTGTCCGCCGAAATCGACAGAATCGCCTCAGTCATGGCTCTACGCCCGGCGGGCCAGAGCGACGATGCCTCGCCGTTGCGACGAATTGGCTTTGGTCAACTTTCCTCGACAGCCGTAACGGCAGTCCTCGCGGCCGCATTTTTACCGATGGCATTCGCACACGAACACGAAGAGGGCAACATCCCCGAGGGGGCGACCGTCTCGGTCGACCCGATCGTACGTCTGCACATCAGGGGCAGGGCTGGAAGGGAGCTGATGCTGATGGGTGATACAACAGGATACGACGCTATGGGTTCACATCTTTGTGCAGATGCTGGCGTTTGGGATATTATTCCCCGTGGGGATGGTTCTGGGGGTGAGTAGTTGCTGGGACACGGTTGACGATTTCTGGGCGCTGACAACTTCTCGTGAACCAGATCATCAAGAGCCGATGGCATGTCCCTCTCCAGGTTTTTGCAACAGCCCTCGCGCTGCTGGGCTATGCCCTCGGACACATGCACGGCGGTAGGGAATTCAACCCGCGAAACGTACACGCCAGGTTTGGAACGGTCATCTTCTTCCTCATGGTTGGGCAGATCGCCTTGGGCGTCTACCTCAAGTTGCACCTCGAAAGGGGTATCAACGGGCGCATTCGCCCCGCGATCCGACTTATTCACAGCATCAACGGCAAGGCCTTCCCTGTGGTTTCTTGGGTACAGATGCTTTTCGGCGGCATCACAGCGCTTGGTTTCTGCCAGGGGGAGCACGTAGGCCAGTGTGCGGCGCATTTTATTATGGGTAGCGCCTTCATCGCCTACGGAATCCTGCTCTTGATCCTGCTCCTGGTTGGACAGGTCTGGTTGCGCAGGACCGGCCGTAGCCAGGAGTTCTTCGACAGCGTGGTGATTGCGGCGTGGGGCTGCGTCAACACCTTCACCGAGCACCGCTGGGGCACCGCATGGGTCAGGAACGACTGGCAACACACGACCATGGGCGTTGTCTGGTGGTGTGCTGGGCTGGCAGGTGTTTGGCTGAGCAGAGGCCGGGACGGTTCGCCCAAGCGCAACTTCATCCCTGGATTCGTGATCCTTATCACCGGCTGGGCTATGTCGGCGCATCCCCAAACACTCATGATCAGTGCCATGACGCACAAGGCGTTTGGCTACAGCCTCATGGGTGTTGGTGTTACCCGAATGATTGAGGTTTCGTTCGTCTTGCAAGACAAGCCGGGCGTGGCGGAGGATGGGAGCCAATCGCACAGCTTCCAGTATATTCCTATCTTTGTAAGTCCCAACCCGCTGGCAGGCCACGTTTCACTGCTGACCATTTGCAGCTTCTGTTTGCCTCTGGCTTCCTCTTCATGGGCGCGACTGAGGAGCAGATGGACCTCGTGGCCCATTCGGGGATGGACGCCGTTGCCTACATCCTTATTCTCTACAGCCTGGCATTCCTGCTCTTCCTCTACGCCAACATGCTCATTTACCTGTACGACCGCTCTGCGAACGCACCGACCCTGGCGAAGCCCGCTGCTAACGGCCGCGCAAGGTCCGGCTCACGACCAGAGGAAGACGGACAACTGCGTGATGCGGGCGAGTTCGAGCTTGAGGGTCTGATGAGCGATGACGAGGATGAGGAGGATGCGGCGAGGAGAAAGCTGTTGAAGAACGATGACGATGACTTTGCAAGTCCCACCACGGCTGGGAGAAACGGCAGCCGGGCATGAGAGAGGTTCAACAACAGGCATGAGCATTGCTACAGTCAGCATCTTCTGGAGTTTGGGATTCTATTGTGTGGTTCGAACAAAACTCCGTTTTGGCCTTCTTGGATATATGTATTAAAGTTTGATAAAACTTGTATTACTCTGTGTTATGGAACTGTCATACCTACGATAATCTGTAGCATCGATAAGCGCAGCAATGAGGAGGTGATGCAAGTCGCACGTGGGCGGCTGCCTATTTCGTCGACTTGCTCACGGGGTGAAGCGCCCCGCGTCATCATCCCCAAGCCCGTCGGTGAGCTGAATTCTCACCACCACGATCCTGTCTCATCAAAACCTATAGTTCTGGCACAACAATCGCACATCCCACATACACCCACCTGAAACAACACCCATGTCCTCGTCTAACCTCATTGCCCAGTGCCTCTGCAAAACACACACCTTCTCCGCCCCTATCAGCCCCTCAGACCTTCCCCTCAGCGCATCCTGCTGCCACTGCACCTCGTGTCGGCACTCCACCGGCGCCCTCTACACGTGCGACGTCCCGTGGCCGGGCGACCCGGTTGAGATACGGACCTCCTCGCTGCAGCGGTATGCCTTTTCGTCGCGGACGAACATGTTCTTTTGTGAGCGCTGTGGAAGTCCCTTGTTTTATGAGCAGCAGCAGCAGCAGCAGCAGCAGCGGAGGGAGCGGGACCCAGAGCGAGACGAGGGCCAGGATCAACTACAAAAGCAACAGCTACAGCATGACGAGGATGATAATGCAGAGGAAAGAGTATACGGAGTCTTCACCGGCGTGCTGGGACTGGAACCAGTGCCAGAATCGGAACTGGAACTGGAACTAGCGCCGGACGACCCTTCCTACAATACAGTGCGCCGGGGAATAATACGCATCACGGAGCATATCTTCGTGGGGGACACACTCGATGGCGGCGTGGCGAGCTGGATGCGCGGACCGGAGGTGAAGATTTGGCTTGGGAAGAGGGAGGAGAGCCGCGAGGTTGGGGGTCTGGAGCGGTGGCCGGCTGAGGGCGTCAATGCGGACAGGAATGAGGGTGAGCATACGAATGGGAATAGTGACGCGGGTGAGGGGTCAGAATGGGGAAGCATGGAGGTTCCGGTGATATGTCATTGCGGAGGCGTGGATTTGATGTTTTGGACTGAGAAGATACGGCTGGGGTCAGCTGCAAAGGGGTTTGTTGCGTTTGATGGGTGTGAGTCGTGCCGGAGGGCGGCGGGCGTGGATATGATGTATTGGGTCGTTACTCGTCTCGGGCATCTCGGGTGGAAGGGAGAGGATGGAAAGAAATTCCCTAGAACTACGTCTGCGCTGCGCAGCGCGGTTGATCGTAATGATGGGAATATGGGGACCCTCAGGTGCTATGCCAGCTCGGCGAGTGTGCAGCGGTATTTCTGTGGGAGGTGCTCGGCGACGGTGTTTCTTGCGGCGGATGAAGACGAGGAGGTAATGAGAGTTGCGCTGGGGCTGCTGAAAACCCCTGATGGAGCGAGGGCGGAAGGGTTTGTTTCGTGGTATTATGATAGAGGGCTGTTGCACCTGTGAAGATTGAGCGGTGGAGAGCGAGGCTAGTGTCTCCTGAGAGGTACGAAGTACTTTGTGCTCGAGCTGTGATGTCCAGTGGGGGCTAGTCCCAATTGGGGCTGGTTTGAGCGCCGGGTGACCCATGCGGCGCCCCCACGTTTTCTCTGGTGAGGGCGGGGCTCGCTCTTGATGGAAGCAAACCAACCCTCATCTGTTCATCACCTTGCCTTATTGGGCTTGATGCCCAACTGCACTGGGGGAGCCCTCCAATCAGGGCTCCCAGTGCAGTTGGGCATCAAGCACTTCAAAATCACTGCAATTTTAGCCCCGCGCGAGAAGATGAAAGCCATTATGTCAGCGGGGACCCATAATATGTGGGAAACTGGCCCGTGCGGAGAACGATTAAACATTGAGATTTCTGGACACTGATTTCGGCCTCTACTGTACTCAAACAATAAACACAACCCTACAGATCTGCTTGTTCCCCCTGCGGTGTGGTAGTCGTTTGAAGCTATCACCGCTATATCACTCCCCGAACCTCTCTTGTTCGGAATCTCTCGTGTTCTCCGAAATCTCTCATGTTGAAGGAGCTCGTATCGTCAACAAAATAGCATATCCCAGTTCAATAATAATTCATCCTATTACTACAGCACGGAATCAAGTCAATCCCAATTTGTTTCCTAGGGGATCCTCAACAAAGAAAATCTGATCAGACACCATAGTACCCGCCGTTTGCCCAACAGGCCGTCGCTGATCGGTAGTCAGAGTACGTCTGGTACTGCGTTGATCTGGGCGTTTCAGTCAGCATCAGAGCCGCGCATGTCGAACGATAGAGGAAAAGTCTTACCCGATCCAAATGGTATTCTGTTCTCGAACGGTGACATACTCAATGTCCCAGACAGTCTGTGGTGGCTGTTCAGCACGCACGGTGATGGTTTCGATATTCGGCTCTTGACAAACAGTCTGAGCAGGGGGCGTGCTGGGTTCAGTTAGCATGGCTGACAGGACGTAATTTCGCAATGAGCCTGGAAACTTACAAGGTCGTCGTGGCGGTGGCGTAAACTGGAGGCATGGTTAGCTGCTGCTGAAGGACACCCGACATCTTCTACGTACCTGTTTCAAGGACTGTACGGCCGGGGACGATGGCAGTGGAAGTACGCGTAACGGTGAAGGTTGTCTGGAGGATAGTGCTCGTGATGGCGGCGACCTTGGCGACGTCTCTCTGCTGGATCTCGACGTCGGCTGGGGCTTGTGTCAGCAGGGACAAGTTAATGGCAGAGCGTTGAGTATTGAGCTCTTACGCTCAGAGTCTGGCCGACGGCCACCTCCTCCTCCTCCGCCTCCTCCTCCTCTGTTTCCTCCGCCTCCGCCTCCGCCGCCTCCGCCGCCACCGCCGCTTCCTCCACCTGTTTGATGTCAACTAATAGTTCTTTTAGTGCTTGTCAAAAAACTTACCTCTATTTCCTCCTCCACCTCCTCCTGCTCCTCCTCCGCCGCTACCACCACCTCGGTTACCACCACCACCAGCACCACCGCCGCCGCTTCCGCCACCTGTCAAATGATTGTTAGCATAGTGGTCTCGATACGGCTTAGGAAACGCACCCCTATTCCCTCCACCGCCGCTATTACCGCCTCCACCGCCTCTATTTCCACCACCACCGCTACTTCCACCGCCCCTATTACCACCTCCTCCTTGATTACCACCACCACCGCCGCCGGCGCCGCCGCCTCTATTCCCACCGCCTCCACTACTTCCGCCACCCCTGTTGCCACCTCCTTGGTTACCTCCACCGCCTCCGCCTCTATTCCCTCCACTGCTGCCGCCTCCACCGCCCCTGTTCCCGCCGCCTCCAGCATTCCCACCACCTCCTCCTGCGCCAAGCGTCAGCGAGCGAGGAGACAAAGACGAGCTAGCAGAATCCAAAAAGAGATCCGAAGGAGAACGGTCCAAAGAGGGATTTGAAGGAGAAAGGGGGTTCCTACCTCCACGGTTACCTCCACCACCACCTCCCCCTTGGTTGCCGCCACCTCCGCCGCCGCCGCCTCCGCCGCGGTTTCCACCACTATTGCCTCCCCCTCCTCCTTGGTTACCACCGCCGCCAGTGCCACCGCCTGGCCTACCACCACCAGCACCACCACCACTGCCACCGCCGCTACCGCCGCCGCTGCCACCGCCAGGACGGCCACCGCTTCCGCCTCCGCCTCCGGAACTTCCACCACCACCAGTACCTCCTCCTGGGCGCCCACCACCACTACCACCTCCGGAGTTACCTCCGCCTCCTGAGCTGCCACCACCACTACCTCCTCCTGGGCGGCCACCACCGCTTCCCCCTCCGGAGCCACCTCCGCCTCCTGCACCACCACCGCCAGTACCTCCTCCTGGACGGCCCCCTCCGCTTCCGCCTCCAGAACCACCACCGCCGGTGCCACCTCCGGGACGGCCACCACCACTGCCTCCTCCAGAGCTACCCCCTCCTCCTGAGCCACCTCCACCAGTACCTCCCCCT
>Ga0247780_1001431_pt1 | contig 13827 bp, 16 predicted proteins | sample UWRJL079202R5_FD_179927 | JGI IMG/M metagenome (GOLD analysis project Ga0247780, IMG submission 179927) | Plant litter microbial communities from Arlington Agricultural Research Station in Wisconsin, United States - UWRJ-L079-202R-5 | ecosystem: Environmental > Terrestrial > Plant litter >... | reverse complement strand
CCCCACCTCCCCTACCCCCGCTGTACACACCGCTCAGCTCCTCCGAAATCCGACTCATCACCCTCGTCCCCGACACCTCAGAGCCCCACCGCTTCACCATCAAGCTCCAAGTCTTCCCATTCCCGCCACCCTCCACCCCATCCACCAATGACCCCCCCTCTCCCTCCTCCTCTTCAGAATCAGAATCAACCTACTGGGCCCTCTCCTACACCTGGGGCCACCCCACCTTCCACCCCGCCGGCGACCCCCTTGACCCGCGCCCACGCGAAACCCGCACAATCCGCTGCAACGGCCACCGCATCGCCATCGGCCTCAACCTCTTCAACTTCCTCAGCAACTCCATCCACATGGGCCGCGTCCGCCACGAGCGCTTCGAATGGCAGCACGACCGCCCCTGGACCAAGTGGTTGTGGGTAGACGCGCTGTGCATCAACCAGGGTGATGACGCTGAGAAGGGGCGGCAGGTGGGAATGATGGCGGAGATTTACAAGTGTGCTAGTCGGGTTGTTGTTTGGTTGGGGGATGCGGAGCCTGGTGCGGATATCGATTGGGTGTTTCGGTGGTTTTATGTGGATTATCTTGTGGATGGGCGGAATTGTGATGCCCTAGCTGATGAGAGCCCGCTCTGTACGGGGCCGGCAGCGTTGCGGATTATGGCGAAGGAGGATAGGGAGAGGTGGCAGCGGGTGTTTGTGAAGTTTTTTGACTACTTTTGCCGCTGTCGGTGGTTCTCGCGGGGCTGGGTCATTCAGGAGGCTATTTTCGAGTATGACCGTGATCGGAAGGAACGTGTGTCGCCGTTGGTGGTCTTTGGGTCTGAGGAGGTGGCGATGAAAGACTTGGAAGGCCTGTTCCGATCGCTGGACAAGATGCGGTGGAGCGACGGCATTCTAGACCTGCTCCATCAGAAGCGGCCCGACTGGCGCCAGGGTTGTAACCGGGTCTGGCCGGGCCATCTTCTTCTCGGCACCAAGAACATCCTGCAGGAGATGGCGAGTCCCATGCTGCGTATGGTGCTCGAAATTGAGAGGTCAATGGGGGTTTTGGACGACGACGATGATGAAATCCTCCAGACTCGAGACCTCAGAGATGATATCTGGATCAAGTTCCTCGCCGCCATCGCGTCGATCAGGCAGACGTCGCCCCGGTTCGAGGACCCGAGGGATCACGTGTATGGGTTCACGGGTCTTTACAGCGCCACGAACAACGTCCCGTTTCCTTTGGCCACGAGCTATAACATGTCAACTGAAGATGTATATACGGCTTTTACGGAACTCATGTTGCGTCAGGCAGAATGCCTGCGTGTCCTTGGTCAGGCAGGACTCAGGCCAAATATCCGTACCCAGACCCATGCAGCCGGTAGCACTACTGCCGGCACGATGGTGTTAGACTTGCCGTCTTGGGTCCCCAACTATTCCCAACCCGTCACACCATTTTCTCGCCCTTCCTCGCTTGGCAAGCATCTATCCCTGAGCGGGGATAGACGTTTCAGAAACCGTTCCGGGCTCACAGGGCCCGCTGCAGGGGTATGGGAAGTACATGGCGGCGGTGGCGGCGGCAAGAAGATGTTGACGCTATTCGGGTCCAAATTGAACAGCGTGTCTAAAGTGTTCACACGGTTCGACGGCATTCGGCCTCTGGACCCCGAAGGTTTTCTTTCCCTGGCCACGGCCAATGAACAGCGGGACGCCCATCTCGATTTGGGAGGGCCCTTCGAGCTCATCGACCTCCTGACCGCGGATGATGGAGTCTACCTCTACGAGTCGGAGAGCGGCAGAGATGACGCCACACTATGCGCGGTGTTGCAGTCAATGCTCGCACAGGACCTCCCAGATGTCTACCGTACGGTCCAAAAGGCACTGAACGCTCGCCGCCAGCCGCCCGGCCCGAGTCGTCTCGAAATGCAAGCGGAAGCAAAGTTTAACAAGTCAAAGCATAGTGCAGCACTTCAGCGTATAGGTCTTATGACGCAGGGGAGGCGAATCTTCAAGACTTGCGATGGCAAGTGGGGGACCGGCCCCGAGGTCATGGAGACGGGAGATGAAATCTATTGGTGCAACACGGGACTCGTTCCGCTTGTTCTGCGGAAGCGGTCCCAAGGCGGATTTCAGCTGGTGGGGGAGGCTTATCTGTCGGCTTCGGATGACGACGCCCCAGACCTCAAGGAAGCGGACTGCCAGAGGTTGGAGATACACTGAAGGAAAGGCGGCGAGAACGTCAAACGGCTGTTTTTTTTCTGTGGCTTCTTTTGAGTTTTTTCTTTTCAGCTTCGATTTGCGGTGCAGCAATAAGAATTCCTTACCTTATCTTGAATCCATCTCCAAATCCATGCCGAACAGCAGTTCTTCGGGAAATATCCTGAACGTGCCTAGGCAATGTTACCGTCATGACAGCAACTCCTCGTCTTCGCTCTCCACGTCCTTCTGTTTTCCCCCTTCTGTCTCCTTGGCTTTCAAATTGGCCTCATATCGGGTGACCTTCCGCACCAAATCGGCGATATCTTCCATCTTCTCATCCTTCTCTCCCCCATCCTTGCGGAGGAACGGCAGCGATAAAGCCGTGCAGGTGAACCCCACGTTGAGAAAGAACCACGCCAGCACACGCACCACGTTGACGCTCGCCTGTAACCTAGGCTCGCGAAGTGTCACAGCCAGCTCGGTGCTGTTGGGGTCAAATTGGCGCTGTAGAATATCCCACGAGCCGAGGTAGGAATATCGTACCAATGCTTCGGTGTAGTTGAAGAGATTCTCCCATGTGGGCACCTCGGAGGTATTCATGACCGCCACAGTGGACATGACGTCCGACATCATGTAGAGTGCCTGTCTCACCCACAGACCCGGGGTAATATCGCGCCCGTCTAGATCACCGCCGTCGGTTTCAATGACGTTGGATTTGACATAGGTCCCCCTGGAGGAGAAGCGGATACCGGCGGTAAAATTGATGGTGAGGTACGTCTTATCTGGGCGGACGCCGGCCTCGCCAGGGCGGACCGAGATAGCGTTGCCACGTTCCTCGTAGTTATTCATGGGCTTGTTCAAGGCCTGGTAGTCGAAGGGATCGACGAGGAAGGGGTCAAATGGGTATTTCCGCGAGAGAAGAATGATGGCGGTCATGGCCCCTGACCAGAGGAACGACTCGGGATAGTCGGGCTGGCCGATATGGCATAATCCAGGGAGCTGTTGCCGAACTTGGCGGGAAGTGGGAGGATCTTGTTGGCTGGGTCGAACAGTACCGCGATTCCCGTGTGGTCCACGCCTGCGATGAAGGGGTCGTAGTTGGACGCACTCGCGGCCTTGCTGTTGTCCAGGATGGACTTGACATAGGCTGACATGTTTCCCGTTGGCCACGAAACGTCGTGAACCACGATGCAGGGGACTGTTACATTGTGGATCTCGGAACCAACGGGGAAAGGTGTGTCGTTGGTGACGTGCCGACAGGGTCGTCTCTCCAGGTCAGTTGCATTGGAGGTTGTTTGGCGTTCCCATGCAATGCTCGCCAAGGAGGCGGCTTCGGCTATCTCCTGTCGGTCAAGCATGTGGCCTATGGCGAGCCAGTTCCAGCGGAAGAACTGCGCTGTCGGGTTACCCGTGGAGACTTTGACGCTACCTAGCTCGCCGAGCTGCGAGGACGAGCTCCAGTCCAGCGCGCCTTCGATAAGCGGAGCGCCGATAAAGCTCAGGCCGAAGAGGGCGAGAGAAAGGCGCATGACGACAGCTTGAATGGTGAATACCCGCCCTCCCATGGTGGTGGGTGGGAAGTAATACTGCGTCGTCCACCGGATGATCTTGTCCATCCTCTGCCCATCATAGGGTCTCTCCATCCGCACCTTCTCCCACACGACGTGCGCGAACCGGATTGCGAGCATGCCCGACCAAAAGGCGGCAATGACGTCGGCGAGCTTAGTGGCCACCGAGATGAGCGAGATGATGTCGCTTGCGCGCAGCTTCTGACGGCCGAGCGACCGGAATGAGGAAAAATTACGCGTTTGGCAACGCCCATGTGAGCATGTGAGGGGGCAGTGGCTGGATGCTCGCACCCGCGCCTGCCGCATAGATAGCTGAAGGTGCATCTATCAATAAAGAGGATGCCCGCTTTTGCCCGGCCTGTGAGGTTTTGCACCAAGCACCATACCGATCAGCCATGTTTGTTCTGCTCGTCATCCCGTTCCTCTTCTCGTCTGTGGCCAGCCAATGGATTGTGCCAGGCATCCCACCCTGTGCAGCAAGAGCAAAGATGCCTCCAACAATTGAACATTGACCGTAACTCAAAATCCAAAGGCACCCTGCTCGACTCTCGTCAGCCACTCTCTGCTCGCGCACTGCTCAACCTACACGCCCGATGTTTCCAGGGTGGTCAAATGTGCCTGTAAGGCCACGAAGATCTAGACCACAGTCGGAGACTGTGTTGCATCATTTTGTCCCTCGGAGGGTCTCACGAGTATGCTCTTTACCCACCTTCCAATGATTCTGCTATTGACACTGCACCAATAGGTCTTGCCGTGGGGCTGAACACTCTTTGCGCAGCAGTGTAAGGGCCCCCTTCCTCCGATTTCTTGAACACAATTGGCTGCTATGAGCTTAAACTGAGACAATGTTTCAATCCCGCATCTAGCGACGCGCCAATCACTACAAACATCGTTGTCAAGAGCGGTTCCAGTCTCATCACGTTAGAACCATCAGTCTTAGCAACCATCGCAGCTGAGCCCAAGTCAACTGTGGCTACTACAACACCAACACCAACGTCGAGCACCTCGAGCAGCCCAAGTAGCGCCTCCAACAAGAAGTCTTGCTCTGAGCTTCTGGGTTTCGCCATGGCCGGGGCGGCGATGATCTTGCCTATGGTGATGCGCTGAGCTGGTGCAATTTTGGACATGAGGTCTCAGATTGAATATTCTGATAACAGGGAACATGGGGCCTCTCCTACTGGACGGAGCTACAAAATGCCGATTCTGTCCCCTGACTTGTGCTTCTCTGCAAAGTTCTTGATGAAGTCCCAGTCTCTACACTGGTGCGTCGAGTTCGACCCTGTGAAACCATATCGGGTGACCTGGCCGTCCTGGCCAATGACACGGTCGTCGGCATAGTCTAGCGTTGTGTCTCCCGCACACATGATGGCCTGGCGGATGTACTGTCTTCACTGTTAGCATCCAGTGCAATGTTTCCGATTTGACAAAACATACGTCCAGGCAATGGTACTCGTGGCCGTCTCCTGCAAAACGCGACTTGTCTCCCTTTTCATATTTGATCATTACGTCTCGCAAGACGGCCTGTCTCCTATCAGCACTGGATCATATACTCGCACTAATCAGGGGAGTACTCACCAAGCAGTGGAGTTGGTGCATTGCAGAAAGTGAGTACATCTCTCCCTTCTCGGTATCGTTCACTATAGGCTCGCTCGGTGGAAGCCCGTATCCGCGAGGGTGCGGTACACGAACGAAACCAGCACCGACTGACGGATGTTAGCTCATGCGTGAAGTCTGCAAACAGGATGTCAAACCTGGCATGAGACCATCCCAAAGTCCATCACCCATAGGTCCAGTGTCTTCGTATTTCGTGGGGAATTGGAACATCACTCGCTTCAGGGGTACTGGGATGGCCGTTAGCTATCACCGAGTCTCTATTCACCGTCCAGGGGCATTTCCATACCTTCGGGGACAAACTTGGGCATCGACGACATCTCACCGTTGACCATCTGGCTGCGCCCAACCGCGAAGCCGAACACAAAAGGACCGAGAATGACGACGATGGCAGAGGCAATAACCAATGAAGCTTTGGCGTGCTCGCGAAGTCTTGAGGGAGGTGGCCTCTTGCCACTTTCATTTAACGGAATGGCTGTGTACTCGAGAGCCATTGTTGAGATTTAAAAGGGGCACTCTTCGTGATCGAGAGGAAAACAAGTTACTTCATGGCTAGTAGTTGCTACGTAGCAAAATCATTTTGTCTCAGGTGTCGTGACTGAGTTTAGCCTGAATCCCCATCACGGTTGGCCTAGTTCCGACCTGCTCGGTAGTAGTACCCGAAGGCGGCTGAATGGACTACCTACCATTTGCATCTAGTGCAACTCTGAGGTTAAATTAAAGGGTGGCTTATTGGCTGCGTAGACAGAAATGCGAAGCTAAATTAATTCACCGGTAGTTATGTGCAGCGTTAGTAGTATCCGTGCATCGGTTCTCATTCCCAGCTGTCTGAAATCAAAGATCTAAGATATCTCGGATTTAACCAACAACACACAGCATTTACACCCGAAAATCCCACCGTTTAGTAACCTTTCGAATTTGCAGAGATCCACACATGCTTCGTCCAAAACATTGTCTCCAAATGCAGTCAGCAACTCAATAACCCAGCGGCGGATGTGTCGGGAATCCTTCGGTGAGAACCGTGTTATTCCCTAGAAATATGACAAACCTATAAAGCAACGCTCGTTTACCGGCAGGATTCAAGATTGCACCTCAATACCCCATCAGCATCCACTTACAACGCGCTCCAAGCCCTCTTTCTAGTGTCACACAAAACGATCACCATCCTTCGAACCCACCAACAAACAAGTCTATATCTTATAAGCCGCAGTTTCCCCCCCTCCTCCCATCACTTTCACCCTTCCCCTCAAATGTACTACTACCTCGTCTCCTTTCTTCCCGCCCTCCCCTTTCTCTTCTCCAAATCTACCAGGACCACCGCCATCTCAACAACCAAACCCCACTCCTCTACTCCCTCGAAAAAGCCACCCTCACCACCACCACTAAACTCCCCACCAAAATCTCAACAATGGCCGACACCACCACCGCCACTCTCCGCAAAACAATCAACACCACCCTCCGCTCCCACCTAATGTCCTACCTCCCCGCCTCGTCCACCTCTGACCCCTCCCACCTCAACAAAGACCTAAACCCCACCGCTCTCCGGCACATCTCCCCCTCCTCCTTCCTCCTCGCCCTCGGCGCCCCCTCCGATCTCACAATAACACCCATTGACTACATCGCGCAATTCGGCAAAGAACTCGCCCCCTCCAAGGTCAAGAGCGTCGATTACATCTCCGACGTGGTGATTGACACCGAGGGCCTATTCGCGGCGGCGAGGTCCGGGTATACGAATAAGTTTACGGACAACGGAGAGGAGGTGCAGTTGGAGTTTGCGTGGTTTTTTGAGATTACCGAGGATGGGAGGAAGATTACAAAGGTGAGGGAGTTTGTGGATGCAGATGTTGCGGGGAGGTATCAGAGGAGGGCGGCGGAGATTTTGAAGGGGTTGGGGAAGGAGTAGGGCAGGGCAGGGAATTATGATGGGGGAGTGGGCTTGAAGGAGTGGTGATGGGATGGCCAACATGTTGAGGAATGGGGAAAACAGTTTGATGTGACTAATATTAAGTAACTGAGGTATCTCGCACGCTGAAATGGCAGCAACCAAAAACAATCATTTTTACCGAACATGACCCATGTTTTATCTACCGCGTCACCTATTTTCACCCCTCCTGACCTCCTCGCTCAAATTTGCCAGACGCGTCAATGGCGAGTCCCTCGCAATTTGAATATCTTCTGGCGACACAGGGGAAGCATACTTCGACATTGGTGTCCACCCTTCCGATGTTGCGACCGTACTGAAGGTCGGCGCCGGACTGTATATGCCCTGATCTGGAACCTCGAGCTCGCTCACGTGGTAAGTCCCGAGCTCACTCCGCGTGCCGGCTGTCAACTCGGCTGGCGCAGCTTGCTTGAATATCGGAGAAGCCCCGAATTCGTATTCGGGTTTGCCGTACGTGGCGTCACGGTACATCGCTGTCGCTGGAAGTTCCTCGGGTAGCACAGAGTCGGTTGCCTTGGATCGCTTTCTCCGCCGGGCAAAAAAGAAGGCAGCTGCGCCGAGTACCAGGGCGCCCACGATTCCACCAACCACTCCCCCGATGACGGCGGACTTGTTGTCATTTCCGCCATCGGGTGGGGGTATCGGCACTGGCGATGTGGAGTTGCTCTTGGATTCGGGAGGGTCGGCAAGAACATAGCTCGGTGAATAGCTTGGGCGAGGGAGGGTCGGGTTGAAGACGTATTGCAGGTACAGATCGCTCCAGACGACGGGGACCGTGATTGCAGCTCCTCCAAGGGATGTTCCACCAATGGCACGTATCACTTTCGATGGCACTGGGGCAAGGCGCTTGGCTCCCGCCGCGTCGAAGCGCCCAGTATAGTTTTGGGTGACGAGTGAGTAGACGGTAGCAGGCATGTGAGGGGCGCAGGTGGAAATGTCCCCAGACGACGTGGTCTCCATGCCGCCGATCTGAACAAGATTTTCGCCGACAACGTGGCAGCTGTGGCCGTAAAAGCCTTCGGGGATGGTGTGCATGAGAAACCACTTGAACGACGGCACGCTGAGCACCCAGATCTCGCCAAGGGTGATGTGCTTGTTGTAGTCGTCCATGCCGGAGACCATGTAGATCTGGTACGAGGAGCTGTCATTGGCGGGGACGACGACGGCGCAGATATCGGACCGTCCGATAGGGAACCCGTCGTACAGGGCGGACGTCTCCTGCCGGAACCAGAAGCCGCTTTCGATGTCGTAGATGTCGACGAAGGTGAGGCCGATATTGTGGTTCCCTCCGCTGGCACCTGGGATCCGTACGCCATACGGTGTTTTGTTCACGGTAATTTGACCCCCAATCTGGATCAGTACGCCGCGCTTGCCTACTGGGACATGAACCATGGCCCCATTCATGCGGGGGCCGAAGTCGACGCCACCCATCTGCAGCGGGGCCGATATGTTGGTCAGCGTGGGCTGTTTGACGTCACTGCTAGTGTCGAGAGAAACCAGACCCTCAATGAACTTGTATTCAGACCACTGCTCGTAGTCGGTGTAGTCCTTCTCGGACCGCTGCTCCGAATATCCCTGGAAGATGAAGCTCTGGTTGATTGCAGGGGCGTCGCAGTAGGCCGCAGCACCGGGTCGCTGCACCTTAGCCTTGAAGTTCACGAGGGTCAGGTCCGTTGTCTTTGTCCATGTTTTGCTGTCGAGGCCGAACTCCCAGATCTCGGCTTCGGGGATCTTCTGCAAGTCCTTATATCCGGGATCCTGCACATTGCTGACCGACCACCATCCGCCAATCTGGTAGATGATGCGCTTCGTCTGCGAATACCATAGCGCGTGTTCCATCAAAGAACTCGGCACATCGGGCCCCTTGCGAATAGTCGAATACGGAAATGTATCGGTGTCATTGAAACTCCTGGACAAGTCGAGAACGAGGACGTGATTGTTGATTCCCTTAGTCCATTCCAATTCCGGGGTGGTGTCGAACGTTCCGTTGTTTTTCGGCACATACGTCTCACCGCCGTCGATGTAGATCTTGCCGTCGGCGTACACGCTTGCGTGTCTCCAAAGGCGGCAGAAATGCTGCGTCAGGTCGTACTGGCTGGAGTTGACATTCGGCGCCGGTGCCGCGGTCGGGGGTACAAAAACCGAAGTGGGAGTCGCTTCCGAGTCCTGTCGCTTCAAGTTCTCATGCGCCGATATCGACGCGTGCGCATGGCTCCCCACGGCCGCGGCGAGCAGCAACGAGCAAAAGGCAGCTCTCATCGTGTGTCTGGTGGAGCAGTAAACTAGCAATCACACCTAGACTCCCTCTGGCGGTGGGCCGTGCCGGATTTTGTGAATCTCACCATCCTACGACCTTCTGGGCTGCCGGAGCTAGGCCTGCGCACCACTATAAGCCACCACATCCTGCGTTGATGCATTGCAGGGGGCGGAGGTGGTCGGCCAGCACACGATTGGGTGCTTGCGAGGATCGCAGGTGCCGCAGAGCCAGGATGTTCTCAACCGAGTGCAACCTAGCTCGGCCATTGGACAGCTCCCATGCTGATAGGCCGGCAGTCAGACGCGTTCCCTGCGGTCATGGAACCAACTGTCAGGTATCGGGGTGGCTTGGTCGAGTCCTCTCGGTTGTTGGCAAACCGACTGCGCGGCTTGCATCATCGCCAGTGTTCAGGCACCAAAACCGATTCGCTGCTGACACTGGGCTCCAAGCACCGAAGCGAAGATCAATGTCGACCTTCACTAACCCCAAAAACACCCATCGAGGAAGCTTATCTGCCCCCCGTGGCGCGCTGAGCGATTCAGCTGCACAAAATCAGCAGAGCGGACGCGGAATGTCCCGGTCCAGGGTGCTGGTCCAGATGCCACCCCAGACTGCCCAGTTCTGCTCTAGGCGCCGATCGCTTCCAATGTTAGGTGACCCCCTGCAGACGAAGGATTGAGCCCTGGCCCCTCTGCGCGCAAATAGCAGCACGCTGTCGCCCAACGGCCCCTCCGTTCCAAAAGCCGATTAGCGCGGGACCATTGGATGGTGAGCTGCACGGTACTTATAGTCGACTGGCTGCCCCTCTTGTCGGCCAGAGAGGGGGAGGTTAGCCTGTGATGCCGCTGCTTGGTGGTGTGTGCGTACCTGACCGTGCGCTAATGGCTGGGAGAAAATAAAGGCTGAAGCTACGGACGTACAGCGCGATGAATGCAGCGAAGCAAGGGCCGACCGAAGACCGGAGATGATGTTGAAGGGCAGGTATTGGTTGGAGGGGCTGGCAACGAAGACGTTGGCAATTGAAAGTCCAGCGTCGGGAGATGGGCTAGCCATGGCGATAAAGGCTCGAGGCGAGGAACATTGGCGGAATTCCGTCGGGAGCTCCAACCAAGCAAGCACGGCAGGGCTGGAGAGATTGCGAAAGTTGCAGTAGATCAAGGAGTGACAAATGTCAAGGTTCTCGCGGCCGAAGACGAAGACATGCTTGCAGATGACGGAGCGAAGTTTTCCAAAGGCAGTCGGTTCAGGCTTTGGATTGCCACCGCAATTCAGGCACAGTGACCGGCGCACATAGATTTGAATGTTCGATGATGCTGCAGGAACGAGCGGCTGCAGTTGCCATGATTGAAATAGCTTTAAACTGGAACCCCAACCCACCGGGCATTGAGCCCTGGCATTGTTGGTTCTGAGCTGGTGCGGCTGAAACGCCGCTCTGCACCTCGCTCAGCTCAACTGGCATACCTCAGGCCTCCCTCCTCCAGCTGTAAAGTGACCAATGGCTGGGCTGAATGGCTACAAGAGGGTTGTGCAACGAAAAAGACGCTTTTATACGTCCCATTACGAGGTGGCTATACTCTAGATTATTGTTCTCATTACTCGTGATCAATGGAACTCGAAGCCATGCAATTTTGACCCTACCCCATTCCCCCTACCCTATTATGTACAGGTACCTACATTACGCGTTCGTCGCTAAAATTTTAACACTGTGATCTCCGCAACACACTCAGAAAAGCATGGCAAAAACCAAAGCAACGGAGCCCACAACACCAAACGCCCTGCTGGCCAGCGTGGCAGCACCGTTCTTTGCCCCTCCAGAGGCACTCGTCCCGGTCTCTGTCCCAGATGGCGCACTTGCAGTAGTCGATGTGGCAACTATCATCACGTCAGCTCTACTAATCACAATCTCCACACTCCAACGATGACTAAAGTGACCTCACCTCCAGATTTAGTAACATTAAACGTCTGCGACTCAGCCAGCTGCCCATTTTGATTCAGTTTGGACAGACTGAACGCCTTGATAGTGTACTTGTCGCCGGGCTTCGCAACAAGGTTGGTGAGGTCGTATTTGCCATCTGAAGTCTTGACCTTCTCTGCGATGGTGATGGGTGTCTCAGGGGATGTGCGCTTGTCGATGAGCTTGAGAGCGAATTCGGGTTCATCGGTGCTAACCGAGGTCCATTTGATGGTGTTTGTCTTGGAGAGATCCCATTCCTCGTTATTGCCAGGCTCGGTGATTTGGAGTGCTGCTGCGGCGGACACGAGGAGAGCGAGTGCGGAAATGGCTTTCATTTTTGCGGGGTTTTTGAAGATGCTGGAAGGGGAAAAACTGCTGGCTTGGACGCTGGTGGTAGAGTGAAGAATCAAGTGAGAGTTATCAGACGGAGTTGGGGCTCGTTCGTCTTATGTTGTAATCAGACTCCGGATAGCAGCAGGTCAGGTCTCGGGCTGTGTCTCTGTAAGACCCAGCTCCAGCTCAGCCACTTCAAGCATTCGTCCTATTTAGTGATACCTGCGTCTCACCCGACAAATCGCGTGGCCCGGGCCGGGCTGAGCCTGCCAAATTCCCGCGTGCTTATTGGCGTGTGCGATCTTGCATGATGCACGCCGCCACCACTCGGCCATTCCAGCGGTGCACAACTGCCAATTTGCAATTGTCCGCAGCAGCTAGTGCTCGAGCTGACATGCAATGCTACCAGTCCTCGCCCGGGGAGGCCATGATTGCGTAGGGCTGTAATTCGCCGAAAACCGCCATCAGGGCGATTATAACGCTGACTTCGCCGCTGACCGTATTGAACATTCGGAAGAGTTCCCATTTGTGCTTGAGCGGTGATGCAAGCAACAGTGAGCTCGCATCCGGCACACTGAGCCTGCTTCGTGTCGAAATCGGGGGGTTCTGCCGACGGCCGAGTAGACCGTAACCGGACCCGGCTGTGTAGCATTTGTCAGCTGATGAACCATCATGTTTGGTGTCATTTCATACGGGTTCCACCCAGTATATCGCAAACCAAACAACCCCTGATTTACTCAACCTGGTGTTTCTGGGTCAAGTTTGTTTTTGCACAATGTTTCGCGCCAATTGATAACCCCGGAGTCGCCACTGTCGTCATGAACACGAAGCTCGTGCCCCTCTCCTTCCACCTTCAACGGCTCACCTTCGAGGCAGTCGATGTCTCCGATTGTGAACAATGCGTGTGGTGTTCAAGGTATGGATGACTTGGAATTCGGAATGGCCTCGATAGGTGCCGAAGGGTTCAAGCTGGGATTGTAACGAAATAACTTCATCCGCACAACAGTGAAAAGCAACCTACGTGCGGTGCATTTCAAAACCCAGCGACGCAAGATGGTTGAATGTTACTGCAGTGCTCGATGTTGTACCTTCGCCAATCATCGCAGTCATTGGTCGTTGACCAACCTGGAAGTTCGCTCCTTCCTTCCTGTTGCTCAACCCCAAACCCCAACTTGAGCCCAGGGCCCCAGAGACCCCCATGAAATCCACCAACCGACCCCAACACTCCACAAAACCAGCTTCCCCAGAATAACCCTCGCCACTCCACCATGACTAGCTCACCAGGCACCGATACGAGTCCTCCTGCAGAATCCCCGCCTTTCACAGCTCATGTACCCCCGAGCAACTGGCATCGTCCGGGCCAAGCGATGACGTCTCAACAAATTTTGTCGAGCGCCCTGACCTCTTTTGAATTGTCCCCTGCCCGAAATCGATAAGCGGTTGGAAGAAGGCGTTGTCGATCGAACCGGACTCAACGACCAATGGTGAAGTCGTTTTGGGCGGGCGGGCGGGCCGGGTAGAGGTCGGTGTTACCTACCTTTGTGGAGTTTGATCGGGAGGTTACTGAGGTCGACGACGGCGAATTTGATGTGGGGTGGAGTTTTGGATTGTTGCCGATCAAGAAGGATTAGGATGTCTGGTCAGCGTCGCGGCAAATGGTCAGCTGAAGGTCATGGCGTTGCCGTTTCCATCCGGCGAGGCGGAGGTTGGTCCCTGACCACGGCAAGTTGGTGGTGTGCTTGACGTTGCTTGGGGATTCCCTCGGTTGTATAAGGTAGGATGCGTTTCTCCGCTGCCGGCGTATATGAAGTCTTTGATGAAATGGGGCCTGTGTTGTGGATTGGCAGGTTCGAGCCTGAGTGTCGAACTGCAGCGGCAGTTCTTGGCGCTCAGGCGCGCAGGCGCCTTACCGCTCCAGGCTAGGCTGGAGCGCAGGAGCCTTTCGTCATGTGCTCTCCTCACACACAGGGAGCTCTCTTTTGTAT
>Ga0247780_1001430_pt1 | contig 13827 bp, 13 predicted proteins | sample UWRJL079202R5_FD_179927 | JGI IMG/M metagenome (GOLD analysis project Ga0247780, IMG submission 179927) | Plant litter microbial communities from Arlington Agricultural Research Station in Wisconsin, United States - UWRJ-L079-202R-5 | ecosystem: Environmental > Terrestrial > Plant litter >... | reverse complement strand
GGTTTTACCCCCCCCCCCCCCCAACTCCGATCGGCAGCGCTACTGGTCAGATTACCTCGACGCTGCTATCTTTGAGGCGGGCTGCACATAGACCAGGAAACTACTATTACTGGTAGCGGGTTGTTAGGATGGAAAAGGAAGGGAGGCTGAGTTATCCCAAGAGGAGCGAAACTGTCGAAAAGGGGCAGAAATCCTGTATAATTGTCATTGGCTGGTGATGGCTTGTCACCGGCGGCTGTACGTTCGATGCTGGGGCGTCCCGATCCGGCCCTGTTGTATCATACACCACCGCATTGCATTGAGAAGACGAAGCACTCATAGATTCCGTTAGAGTTACTTGCGTGGCGGTCCTATGCTGCTGTGTTTTTCTGGGCACGGGTCCGAGGGCAAGAAAGCGATTCGGCGGTGAGAGTGTGTGTTCAGCTGCTGAACGTTGATACTGCCTCAGCTGGGCAGGGGACATGATACTGCACTGATTATCGTTATTGAGAGGCGATACACAAAAGTGGTGTGAGATCCCGTTTTCACTGTAAAGCGGTGAGACGGTATCTTTCCGAACCAACGACCGGCCTGGACCGGTGTGCCATCCGGAGAAATCGCAGCCACGCGGAGATGGCGCCGAGCTATCCCGTACTGGCCACACAAACTCACCGCTCGTTGGGCCCAGCGATGCGGTAACACCGTCCGAGGAAAAGGTCCATGCGCCTATGGACTACCGGGTAGCAGGGTTAAACGGCGCCATGCACAATCGAAGCTGCCAAGGCCTCGAGGATGTGTGGCTCGCCTGAGAGCCTCGACCTGTAAGAGTCTAGATTGGTCGGAATGCGGTACCATTGGGCACGCTGTTGTTGATCGTGTAACGAGGCAGGACCTAGTCTAGTGGTTGCGCGATCTCGATTGGCAGACTCGGCACACGTAAAAATGTCAAAAACTTCCTCATCTGAGAATCTCAAAGACGACACATCTTCACTTTGCTCACACCTTGTTTACGACACGGCCTCATGATTGGCATCACTAATTGGTGTGTTTGCATGAGTAGGGCGAACGGAGGAGCTAGGATCCAGGTGTTGCCTCACTTCTTGGGATCTAGTTATTCCTTCACTGAGCTAAAATCAGTTTTCCTGTCAACTTCCCTGCCCCAACAGAAATACCACACACCACCTTTTACTTCCAATGCGGCGATTTGTGTGTCAATGAAATGAACATACTAGATTTCACCTGACCTCTTGCCGAGGATGGCCTTGAGGCGGTGATTCGGCCACGGCGCCCGAATGGGAGATTGCTCCGACCCCATACCCCTCATCTTCCCCCAAAGTTGAGCAGGCTGCAACCTCGCCTATCTTGGGTTTAGTTCACAAATCGAGCGAGGCACAAGGGCGATAAGCCAGTCAGGTGTGTCGTAGGGTAGTAAAGTTGGGAGGAAAGAACGACTGGGGGTTGGCTGCGTGCCGTGCGTATTGGACGCCGATGTGTGGTAGATGTGACCGTACGTAGACTTCACCATTCATCGTCGACCAGCCTTCAGGCTCTTGTCCAGCTCAACTGGTAGTTTTGGGTGTTTGTTTTTACGACTGGGTTTCTTGCACTCAAAGTGTTCTCAATTCCAGAGGCTAGGTACAGTCAGTTTCAGCTGTCGTAAGTACAAGGAAGAGCCTGCGGACCGTGCCTTCCCGCGCAGCGCAGCGAGTTGCCCGCACCGCAATTGGATCGCGCTCGCAGCTCGCATCCACCGTCAGCCGCTCGTTTCAGTTACGCGCCCGCACCGGGAAAAGGGGACAGGTCGTTATTTATCGCATTCCCCAATGGCGAAGGAGAATGAACCCGTGACGGCAAGGGCGAAGACAACAGCAGCAGTAGCACCAGACGCAGCAACCCAAGAGCCCGAGTACGTGAAAGAGGGCGAGGGCGACGAGCAGATGGCAGGCGGCGGCTGGTCGAAGCTCCGGGACGAGAAGAAGGGGCCGGCCGGCGCGCGCGGCTCCGGGGAAGAGCTCGCAATCGAGATGGAAGACGCTGCGTCGCGCACGATTACCGCCGGCACTGCTGGAGCTGTGGATGGTGCTGGTTATGCGAGCGATGGGGGTACGAGTCTGCGTGCGACCAGGCCGGTCGAGTACAAAGTGTACAAACGGCGATGGTTTGGACTGGTGCAGCTGACGCTGTTGAACATCATTGCAAGCATAGATGTAAGTTTTATCCTGTTTTCGTGTCCAGTTTGGCTGTGCCACGAGTAAGGTACCCGCGGCCCCGCCTGGTGCGCCATCAACGGCCAATGGTCAACGGCAGGCCGCGCCCGGGGGTCCGCTTAGGCGGGGCCCCGGGTTCGGACTCCGGTCCGGGTTTAAGCAGGCCTGGGCCGGACCGCCTCAGGGACCCCTACCGCTCGGATCGAGCCGATATACAGCGGTTGCGGGACTGACATGGCAATACATCAGTGGCTCACCTTTTCGCCCGTGGCGTCGTACTCGGCGCAATACTTCGGCAAGGACGAAAACACTATCAACTGGCTCAGCACCGCCTTCCTGTTCGCCTTCACGTTCATCACACCGGTGGTCATCTACGTGCTGCACCTCGGTCCGAAGCTCTCCATCATGACTTCTGCCGGTCTCATCCTGGCCGGCAACTGGATTCGTTACGCGGGTGCGCACTCGTCCTCGGGCGGCATCTTCGGTGTGGTTATGTTTGGCCAGATCCTCACCGGTTTGGCACAGCCCTTCGTGCTGGCCGCGCCGACACGCTACTCGGACCTCTGGTTTACGAGCCGGGGCCGAGTAGCTGCCACCGCCCTGACTAGTCTCGCCAACCCCTTCGGCGCCGCGTTGGGCCAACTAATCGTGCCCTTCTGGGTGCAGACGCCAGGCGATATCTCCAGCATGGTACTCTACGTGTCCATCATCGTAATACCCCTTCCCCCACTACCCCCCTGCTACTCAGGACTAACCCACAACTTCTAGTCCACCGTGTGCGCCCTTCCCGCCTTTTTCATCCCGGCTAAGCCACCAACCCCTGTGGCGCCCTCCTCGGTCACACCCAAGCTGTCCCTCCGCGCCTCGGCGTCGATCCTAGTCTCACACGTCGAGTTCTGGCTTCTCTTCATCCCCTTCGCCATCTATGTGGGCCTCTTCAACTCGGTATCTTCGCTACTTAACCAGGTCATGGCGCCGTACGGCTACTCAGAAGAGGAATCTGGTATCGCCGGTGCCATGCTCATCGTCGTCGGCTTGGTCGCCGGTGCCATCACGTCCCCCATCATCGATCGCACCAAGGCCTTCATCACCGCCATCCGCATTGCTGTTCCCATCATCGCTCTCTCTCTATTCGTCTTTATTTGGATGCCCGAAACTCGTCCCTCGGGCGGCGTGGCTGGCCCCTATGTCGTGATGGCGCTCCTTGGCGCGGCTTCGTTCTCGCTCGTTCCCGTGGCAGTTGAGTTCCTCGTTGAACTCACTCACCCCGTCAGCCCGGAAGTGACATCCACGTTGGCATGGAGCGGCGGTCAGGTGCTGGGCGGTATTTTTATCATTATCTCGGGAGCATTGAAGGACGGGGAGACGGGGGATCCGCCGAACAACATGAAGAGGGCGCTCATCTTCAGCGCTGTGATTGCATTGCTTGCCGTGGTGCCACCAATGTGTCTTGGCCTATTTGGGCGCGGGGAGAAGCTACGGTTGAGGAGGGTCCGGTCAGATGAGCTGGCTGCGAGGGCGGCTGCCCAGGAGGACGCATGATCCTGGCTTGTATTTTTATCCTGTTTCTGTTTAGCACCGATCTGCGCTTTTGGCTTTGTGAGATGGAGTTGGCTCGGTCATGGGGTTTATGACGGGAATCTTGGGTCAGTGATTGTATTATCAGACAGGCAGGCGGTGTCATCGTAATTAGTAAATGGGTTCTTGCGGCTGATGTATCGAATTGTATCTCAATATACCCATAAGCGTTTGCGCTCAAGCCTTGAAGGAACTGAATTGGTGCTCACTTCTCGCTCGCAATTCGTGCCTCCCACTCAACTCGCAACTCCTCCATCTCCTTCCAGCACTTTGCACCCAAAGCCTCAAACTCGACCCGCCTCTCCTCCGTGAGATCCACAGCGTTGTTCTTGCGTCCTACGACCCTGCGAGCGAGGCCCTTGAGGTTGGCCTCTTCTTCCTTGCTCACCACCCGGCCGTCCCACCCCCAGCCCTCTACTTCAGTCTGCTTGACACGGGGGTTGCCAGCCCGGTCAGTGGCTGATCCCCACTTGGAGCGCTCCGCACCCGCCGCGTCAAGAGATGCCTGCTCTTGCAGCGCCACCCACACGGGTGCCACAGCGCCGTTATACGGCGTGATGTTATGCCAGGGGGAACCGCCCCAGCGGGCGAGGTAAAGTACGACACGATACCAGAAGAACATGAATGCGTTAAGGGGGAAGAGCGTGGTCTGGACGACGCCGGGTTGGACGATATAGATGCGCGGGGGGTTGCTCTTGTCGTCGGGCTTCGATCCCGGGGCTCGGATATAGCCAGAAACATATGGCTTGGCGGCTGGAAGATAGGCGGTCAGACATAGTATGTCGGTCAAGCGCTTCGAGCTCTCGTATGCGTAGTTCGTCTTGATGCCCTGGATGTCGTCGAGCGAGAAGGAGTTCCATTCACCCTCCACGCTGCTCTCCCAAATGATGCGTGCAGGTGGGAGGTGACTGGCGCTGGCCGACCGTGTGAGGAGTGGGAGGAGAGCGTGTGCGAAGAGGTAGTGGCCGAAGACGTTGGCGCAAAAGACTTCGCCGACTTGGAGGTCTGGCTCCTTGGCGAGGGGTGCGACAGTGGCACCGGCCGTGGCGGCCTTGAAAATCGGCCATGTTGTCGCACTGATGAAGCCGTTCACCAAAAAGTCATAGGCTATCTTGGACCAGGCGAGACCGGTGAATCCTCCAATGCCAGCATTGAAAATGACACCGTCCAGACGTGGGACCTTGACCTCGACGAGGGGCGTGAAGTAGTCGGCATCTCCGTCCGGGCTGCTCAAAGTCCCGCTGATGAGCTTATCGGCGGCACCGCGGACGGCTAAGAGATCACAGAGATCGAGCTGGACACTAAGAATATGAATACGCTTCGTGGTATCCTTGGGATTGTAGCTTGGCCCAGAGCGAGACTTCAGAAGCTTAGACGTCTCTGCGAACTTCTTTGCATGGCGACGGAGGCCAATCACAGTTTCAACTGACTTCCTCGCACTCCTTGTCGTAGGAATTACGACAATGTGAGAGGAGAGGGAGCGGGTGGACAGATATTCGTCAATGATGCGCTCCCCGATGCCGAAGCCGATTCCGCTGCGAGCTTTGGTCAGTGACATGACTTCAGGCGGATATCTCCTGAGCTCACCTGTTTGCACCAGTAACCAAGACGAAATACGTCTCGTGGTCCGGCACTGAGTCCCAAGGTGCTGGCGCCATTGTAAAGTCGCTTTGTCGTGGCAGAAAACCTCTTCCTGCTCACCTTCAATTTCACTGGGGTTGAGCTGAGATGAGATGAGGTGCCAAGAAAAGAAATTGCTGCACTGTTGGTGAGACAGTGTTTTTCGGTTTTTTTTCTGAGTTGTTGTCACCGGGCCGCACTGATATCAAAATCCTCGTTCGCGTGCTTCGTTTTTTTGCTCATCAATCACAACATGCCCAAGTTTTTGTTTGAGGCCTGGGGGGCTGGTGATACAAAACGGCAGCCACCACCGTTGAAATGGGCCGACACACGTGATCAGCCTTCAATTCGTTCAATTGCAGGTGAGATGGGTGCCAATCAATTACAGCGTCAATCCAAGCAAAAACAGGACAGAGAAACGATTGACATACCGAGGCTCCAGAACAGCCCCTGAAGACCAGAAATATGTCGTTGGCAAATACTCCCCGCCAACGCCAGGCACGGCGCTGACAAGTACCTCGTTCAAGGCCTTCACCCACAGCACCAAAACTAGGTACCTTTCACTCCGCGCCTAATCACCTGTCGGCGTGGAGCGACATGGCAAACAAGGTCATAATCTACACAGGTGCACCGGAGAATAGCGCTCTAGATTGGGATTCTACACACTTACTGTCTGACTTCGATCCTCGCATCGCACAATTTACCGGATTGACTCCGGAGGAGGGACCCGGCGCCGGTCCAAACCCGGCAACGCCGAGTCGGTCGGAGCCAAACCATGCGGCGTGGAGGTCTCTCTCCCTAGAGAAGGTCCATCTACCCACGGGCTTCTCCCAGAAATATGCTGTCGAGTTCTTTACGACCTCCTTTCACCATGACGACGGGGATTCCCTTGACGACATTTCCCAATTCTACGAAGAATCCATCGTTGCTCACCAGCAACAGCCGCCGACATCCCAACTCATCGCAGCCGAAGAGTCCCAACTCACCACCACTACCAGTAGTTCTTTTTCCACCGAAAACAACACCTCCTTCATCAGCAATGCTTCCATCAAGCCTCCCCTCCCCACTACCAGCGCAGGCACCCTCCTAAGCGACCTTGCAGATATCCCCTCAGCCGCCAAACTCCTAGCGATCCAGCCCCAAACCATGACATGTAACCTCATTGTGGGTCTGATAACTCTACCCCCACCGCGCACCGTCAAAACGCGCTGGGGCTCCTCCCATCGTCTTGTTGAAGCGCTGGTCGGCGACGACACACGCGCCGGCTTCTCTATCACGTTCTGGCTCCCAGCTTCAGACAGTGAGGCAAACCCGGACACTTTGGCCGGCACACTCGCTACCCTCCGGCCGACTGATATCATACTACTTCAGAATGTAGCCTTGAACGTCTTCTCAAAGCGTGTCTATGGCTACAGCCTTCGCCGTGGCTTGACACGCGCCCATCTGCTGTACCGGACTAAACTGGACGCCGGAGATGCCGGAGGGTATTACAGCCAGGCGGATCTACGGTCTTCCAGGGCTGATACCCCAGTGCATCCGCAGCTGGAAAAGACGAGGCGGGTGCGGGACTGGGTTGTGCGGTTCGTCGGTCGGGGGGGGCAAGGGGAGAAAAGGGGGAAAGGCAAGGAAAAGGAAAAGAACCACGGTGGTGCGAGGGCATGGGACCTCATGCCGCCTGTGGACGATACCCAATGACACCAAAACATGATACTGAAAACGGTAAAGGGGAAATATCCACCGCATCTCCTGGCGCGAGACAAAGCGCATTTCGGCACATCCCGGATGAGCGACGTGGGGATGACGACAGCAGTTCAGCCCAAAATGAGGACCCTCGATAGAGATGATGTCTGTGATAGGCGCCACAGCGCAGGCCCGGGGCCGCGTTCCGAGCCGGGCTGCGGGGCCTTGGCACTCGGTTGGCCGATACCTCGGGTTGCCGGTGGCTGTGAGGGCCCGACGCGTCACGCCGGAAATTAACGGGTACGCGGCCTCAGGTTGCCCGTTGGCGGCCTCCCGCCAGCAAGCTTCAGGGATGTTTTGGTTTACCCACTGTCGCAAAAGTCCCGATGAAGACGTCACAACACTAGAGTTTGTATATTAACTAGTCGTTCGCCATCCTTCGGGCCGGATGTCGTTATGTAAGCCGGCAGATATTTCTTGTGGTTTTTTCCGGGTGTTCAACCCTATCCCCGAAAACTCCGCGGTGTCAACCTGCCAAGGGAAGCCTGTCAAGATGATGCGGAGAAGGCATAAGAAGTCCCGAAAGGGGTGTCTTGAGTGCAAACGAAGGCACATCAAAGTGAGAAACGCTGTCCAAACCCGTCTGAGAATGGCTATTGACGAGTTCACCCGCAGTGTGACGAGACACGTCCTCGGTGCATAAACTGTTCCACGGCGGAGAGAGCGTGCCCATATCCGGCCGATCCGGGAACATCACCGGGCGAGGAAACATCCCCAGCGGCACTTGATTCCGGCTCCGGCTCGGCATCAGGCTCAGTCCCGGGTGGCCCGGATTCCGACACCGGGTTCGCCTCTGCCCCCTTCCCGGAAGTTCCGACTTTCCATGATGCCCAACAAGTGGTGCCACTGGTCAACATGGTGCACGCCGAGTTGCTGCACCACTTTCTCACCAACGGTGATGTCACCTACACACTCGCAGTGGCCATTGCCCGGGATATCGTCATGCAGCAGGCTCTCCGTGAACCATACCTCATGCACCAGATTTTAGCCTTGTCGGCACGCCATCTCAGCATCATCCGACCACAGGACTCGGCATTTTACCACAACCAAGCCATCCAGTTGCAGACACATGCCCTGACAATGTTCAACAGCGTCAGCATCGACCATTTTGACCTCTCGGTTAGTCACCGCATACCATGCTTCATCTTTTCGGCTATCCTGGGGTTCCACGCGCTGTGCGACATGCTGTCCCATCGAGACAGTACCTTTCCCTTGGCCCTCGCACGCTATGTCGGATATTTGCACCTCCATCGTGGTGTCTACCAGATCATGGAGGGCCATTGGGAGGCAATCCGCGAGACCGATCTGAAGCCCATTATAGAAGCCGGTATGAAGTGGTTCGACATGGATGGCGAAGGCCATGAGTGCGACGACATCCGAGAACGCATCAACCGGGCTGCTCTAGACCCCGAAACCATGGCGGCCACGCAAAAAGCCATTGGCTTCGTGCAATGCGTGTTCGACGACGGGCCCATCCCCGTGGGTCGTACCCACATTCTCGTATCGTGGGGTGTGATGGTCCCCAAGCCCTTCTTCACGCTGATAGAGGCTGGCCGTCCCGAGGCACTCGTGGTCCTTGCTTATTACTTCATAGCCCTGCATCAGTGTCGCAGTATTTGGATGATTGGTGACTCCGGACAGTTTCTTTTCAACCTGATCGTCGACTCTCTTGGGCCTGAATGGTCCGAGTGGCTGCAGAGGCCATGCCAGATGATGAGAGAATTCTTGGAACAAGATATAACGGGCGGTGATTGCATGGCCGATGAGCAGCCCAGTGCTTCCTGAAGGGCATGTGCAGGAGTCACATGATATTCGTCGCAGCCTAGGGCCTTGCCTAAGCGCCTACCCGGCCTGCATCTCACCAACATCACCACCGATGCATCTCCCGCCAGCGCACTGATGGCTCGAGACTTCACGATTGCTCGGCCGTCCCAGGCCGACGCCGATCGGATTGCTGAAATCCACCTTGCCGCCATGGACACAAACCCTCTGCTCCACGCTCAATTCCCCACGCCGGAAAGCCTGGCTGCTGCCAAGGCATTCTTGACGTCGTACACGGCCAGCCAGCTAGACAACGCCACGTCTGGAGTCTTGGTTGCGCGAGAGCGCGAAAGCGGCACGATCGTCAGCTTCGCAAAGTGGGATTCGCCATCTCATCCGGAAGACGTTAAGCTCGAAAGCGGAGATCTCCATGAAGTCCAGGGCTGTCGCCGCGAGTTCATGGATACCTACGTGGCTCTTGCAGAACAGGCGAAAAAGAGATCGTTCGGAGACAAGGCCTGCTACCGTACGTACCCCCACCGATGTTGTCTTGTACCTACCAATGGCATATGTGATTGTGGGTCCAACGGCTGCACCTCACCACTTTCATCCTTCTCAACCATTCTCAACTTGCGGATGCTGATGTGCCGGTCGACTAGGACTTAGCTTCGTATGCACAGATCCCGACTATCAGGGGCTGGGAGCCGGCTTTCAGCTCACGAGAAGGGTGCTGGACATTGCGGCCGCCGATAGGTTGCCGGTCTACCTCGAGAGCACAGAGAACGCGGTCTCTATGTACCAGAGGTTCGGGTTCAAGGAAATCGATAGTTTTGAGATGGGGATTCCAGGCGAGCTAAAATATCGGGAGGTTTGCATGTTGTTGGATCCCCCGAGTTCTTGATGTTCCCGGGCTCTTGATGACAAGCAATAGGTATTTACCTACCTAGTGAGGGGAAGAGAGCGCTAGTGTCGTACAGCCAAGGTGTGGCTTCGGACATTGCAGGCATTACCTACACCACGAGAGGCCTTGATTGCATCATAATAGGCCTTTCTATTGTTGTTGGGGACCTTGATTGTACTGTAAGGGGCCTTATTTGCATTGCGATTGGTGTTAGTTGTATGACGAAAAGCCTTGTCTTATTTTGGATAGGCCTCACTTATTACCTACATGATAAGATGCCTTGACCGTATAAGTTCAGGTATTATTGATACTATAGAGGGCTTTATTGCACCGTGGAGGAGGCTTTGGTGACATTGGAACATTTACTGTAGAGGTTTTGGTTGTAACATAACATGGATGGGTTGGCATGTGGGTTCGAGGCTAATTTGCAGGTGACAAAATCTCAGCAGTTAGGACCGAAGCCCCGCCCCGAGCTGTTCTCAGGCACTAACGAGAGATTCACACCAAAACACACATACCCAAACACGAAGAGGTCACAACGGGTTGACAAGCTTGCCGCCTGCTGCAATAATTCGAGAAAAGAGAAAATTCTCAGCGCAGAGAAGACAATGGCAAAGAGAGGTCGAACGGAGTTACCAAGATCGACCTTGACGAATGAATCGCAAAGGCTAGGAGTACCTTACTAGGAGACTCTAGAGATGTTGAATAGCAAAACCATGGACGGTATAGCAGACAAATCACGCTCCCGCCAATGCTGCCAAGGATGATAATCTCAGCTAAAATGTCCACTAATGGCAATGACTGGATTGACAACACTCCGGTCGGTTAGTTTTGGTCAAGCAGAGTTGCTGCGTGTTTAGTTCAATGAGCTGCGTCATTTGGTTGCGACTCCATCGGGCCGCCCCGGCTGGCACCAGTGGGGAAGGCACACCCGGCCAGTCGGCCACCTGCCAAGTCAGATCTGGGCCCCCACAGCGTCCCAGGGCGATTTGTGGCGTTCTTGGGTTCAGATTTTCGAATCCCCTGATCGTTCAGACGTCTCACGATCACGGCGGGGAATTTAAACCACGCAAAGCAAAATTCTCAAACAGCCAGATGACAAGCCTCGCAGACGGACAATGCTGTGTATCCTCTCGCACTCGGGCAAGCCAATTGGCCGGCCGGCGCCTCTTCCCGCTCTGATTTTCGCTCACTGATACCCGTGATGCAACAGGGCGCCGCAATCTGTTTGGTGGGTGGGCTGCCGGCACCCCCGCGCCCGTCAGAGCAGGGACGCACAGAGCAGCCGCCTCTCCGCAATGTGGGGGGGGGGGTGCATCTCGCGGTGGGGAGTCTGGAGAGTCGTGTGTCGATCCCGGCAACTCGGAGACGGGGCGAGAAAAGAAGAGGAGCGTCGGAGTGTCGTGTGCCATCTTGACCGCAACGGAGGTGGGTTGGTGGGTATCATCACCCCGCTCCAGCTCGCGATGACAACCCTGCCGCACCGCTCTCTCCATTCGGCGACCCCACTGCCGCTGCCGTTGCCGCCGGCTTTTTTCCTGCACGTAGGGGTGGCTGAAGGACCCTTACGATAAAATCCCGGCTTCCAAGATGAGAGCGCAAGGCATGGCAGCATGGCAGAGGTGGATTGAAGACAAGCTGGCGCAGCAAAGAAGCAGTCGCTCGGTTCGCCGGCTGCGTCGCTCCGTAAACGTGTGCCCGGCTAGGTGTCGCCCAGGCTGCTCGTCCGCCGGTCCCCTTCCTCTGTTGTACTCCGTCCCCCGCCAGGTCCCCGGGTCCTCCGACGTATCGCAACTTGAAACAGAGGCAAAAAAACGAGGACAACGAGATCACAAGCTGCAGTCGGTGTCGCGCAGGCATCGCACACGGTTGATAAGCAATGACGATTCCCATCGGACCTGCGGTGCTTCGACTTGCTGGGCATCGCGCCTCTGACTCGGCAAAGGGGGGCCATTACGTTAAATGTATTCCCAAAAGGGGCGCAAGGCACATGGCTGGCCTTTTCTATTTGGTAATGGGTCTCCATCCACGGCAACGGCTAGGTCCTGGTAGTCTCTTGCACGCAGGGCATCGTGGGTACCCGGTACCTCACCGCTACCGTCGCTGCTCGTCGATTCCCTATAGCACTGGGAACGGAGTTGTTCCACAGCGAAGTCCTCTAAGGTACCAGGCGACCTTGAACCGTTATCGCTAGCTTTGCCATTAGAAGTTTCCAACTTAAATCCTGGGTATGATAAGGTCAGAGTTTCTCGCTATCGGTCGCATGTGTTTGCGTTTCTGCACGTATTTGCGGCTTCCAACCGCGATGGAAGATAATGGATGCGAATCTGGGAAGCCACTGGGGGACAAGGAGGAGGCCAAGGGAGGGGTCCCCTAAAGCCTCTCTCCACATCCGCACCTGGGCTTGATAGCGAAGGACGCCGCCGTCAGTGATCGCCGGCGACTAATTGCCGGTGAAACGCCCCTGCAACTGGCGTATCTCCCTAATACTTACCGGGCTGACACAGCCAACGACCAGACAGACTCGCGACCGTGAAGCAACCGCGTCCACCTTATTACGTCGCACATCAATCACCTTTGACTGTGGGCTCCATTTAGTATCGGCTACTGCCGTTCCCTTTGTTTGTTGCCTCTTCCTCTTTTCCCTCATCCCCTCGAGCCGTCGAGCCTAACTTAACACACGCTCGTTTCGATCCAGAGGAAACAGATATCCTTGGCTTGTACCGAAAGACACGACACGGCAGCCAAGTCATCGTCGAGTCGACAGCCAGTCCCGCGCCCGCCCGCCGGTAGCAAATGACGCAGATAAGCCTGGCTTATCTTATCCTGGCTTCGATCATCACATAGATCCCCCAATCCGGGCGCAACTTCAGGACCGCCTCATCTACGGCCTGCATATCGCTGGCACTCTCCACGCCGCTTGCTGCTGTGCTGTGCTGCTTGCTGCTGCCGCATCTCGAAGCACATTGCGCCGAGCGAGATATAGGCCCGAGAAGACGTACCGGCGCCCGCTCGCCCGCGTTTCCCACCTACCTGATCGAGCCCCCGACCAACCACCGAGGGGGAAGCCGTTGATAAGGCCGATAACTATTACCCACCTCCTGATTGTGATCGTGAGGGAGGCTCTGCTCGGCAGTGGGAGCACTCTGCCACTCTGCCCGCTAGCTGCAAGCGTTTAACCTTATCTGAAGACTTGCCGTTGTTATCGGCACTCAGCATCCCACGAACTCGCCGTCTGCTCGCGTGCCGTTGCCGTGTGGTATCCAAGGAACTGGGTGGGACGGACGGACGTTTCGTGGACCCTGTCGCTCTCAGTAACGGCTCCCACATCGTCGTGGGTCCAGCAGATCGACAAAGTCGCCGAACCAGCGAATCTTGATCGGAGTTGCAGCGTTTCCGCGGCACTTGGTCAGACTGCGGTCTGGAGGATCGTATTGCGCGCGCGCATTGTGGTGGGTGTCCTGCTGTCACCCTAGATCCCAGGAGGATACGCCACTCAGGTTAAAGTCCGTTGCACCGGTCCCTCCCGGCCTTCACCCGCGTCATGTCTACCCCCAGCGCCGTCCTAAGGACGGCCCCGATTGCTATCGCGCCCAAACCTCCCCGTTTCCCTCCTAGCCGTCAGGGCAGCATCAACCACTTTGACTCGTACTCTAGCCGTCGCAACGGGTTTGAATCCCCAGACTCGGATTCCATCAACGGTCACTTCACACCCCCTTGTGACGCTTGCTTCCGCCGCAGGCTTGATTGCGTCATGACGGACGATGAAGACGGCTGTGTTGGCTGCCAGGTGATTGGGAACGACTGTTCGCTGGTTGGGAGCCCTCGGCCCCGCAAGCGGAAGCTGAACGGAGATGCCGAGGACAGCCAGAGCAAAAGAAGGTGAGTAATATCAAGCGAACCCAACACCAACACCCCCCCCCCCCCCCCCCCCCCTTTTTTTTTTTTCCCCCAGTTGCCTTCTGTTTGTGTTACACAAACCCTTCAAGTTCCGCTCCGAGCCTCCCCGGATTTTCGCTGGGCTGCCGTCGCCTTACGTAA
>Ga0247780_1001428_pt1 | contig 13865 bp, 16 predicted proteins | sample UWRJL079202R5_FD_179927 | JGI IMG/M metagenome (GOLD analysis project Ga0247780, IMG submission 179927) | Plant litter microbial communities from Arlington Agricultural Research Station in Wisconsin, United States - UWRJ-L079-202R-5 | ecosystem: Environmental > Terrestrial > Plant litter >... | reverse complement strand
CCTCCAACCCCACCTCATCCTTCCTCTACCACCGGCTCCACACCCCCGTTCCCGCCCTCCTCCTAACCTGCAAGCGCATCTACTCCGACCTCGCCCCAACCGTATTTGGTGACTTAACACTCACCTTCCGCGAGCGGTGGCGCGGTCGGCGCGGGCGCACAACAGCGCTGCATGCCTTTGGGAGGTTGGATCTGCCGCGGGTGAAGAAGCTGACACTGATTGTGGATGCGATTAACTACTGGCATGATCGGATGGGGTTTTTCAAGAAGCTGACGTCGTATGAGGCACGGGAGGAGGGGTTTGAGAATGGGGGGATGCCGAAGTGGAACGGGGCGGTGCCGCCGACGACGGGGCTGAGGGAGTTTGTGGTGGTGTGGTTTCCGTATGGGACGCCGCCGCATAGTCTGGGCGTTTGTGGGCCGCGAGAGCAGCGGAGGTTTGGGGAGCAGCTGGTGGGGCATTTGGTGACGCTGAAGACGCTGGAGGTGATTCGTTTGGAGCATGGGTGTCCTGCTTGGTGGGGTGAGTTTTTGAGGGAGAGGACAGAGGCGAGGGTTGTCTGTGATGGATTGGGGAGACCGGAGTGGGGGATGGACAATTGATTGTCCTTGTCATCAAAGCCAACATGAAATCATGAAAGAGCATTGCAATCGCGGCGAAAGAACACCATCGTGCCCCAGGCAAAACAAATCGATCAAACCCCTGTCCAGCAATATTCAAATGCCCATGGTATATCCTCCAAAACAACTCCCAAAACCGTCTGAATCCAAAATCCAATACTTTCGTATCCCCCAAGAGCAACCAGAAGTATCCAACTACAAGCTCTTGAAGATTTTCTGCCACCACGGCAGCTGGTCGAGCTGAGCTTTGGTCTTTACAGGCTTGGCGTCATCCAAGTCCTTGCGCCTGCCCGACAGCAAATCGATCTCGTGGATGCTCCATAGCTTGGTCTTGTTGATGAACTTGTATCCAAAGTAGATGATGGGGAACAAAGGCAGTAGAATGTACGCATCGACAAACGGCCCGGCCTCGAAGGGTGCAAACGTCGACCAGCCCTGAATTAGAGCAAGGAAGATGTTGGCACCCAGGCCAAAGTAGGCGTTCCACGGGTACCAAAGCGACTTGAAAGGCAACTCATCCACGCTGTGGCCTTGGGCCTTCCACGCGGAGCGGAAGCGGATATGAATAAAGCTGATGGCACCCCAGACCAGGAAGGTCGAGACACCGCTGAGGTTGACAATGTAGCTGTAGGCCTTGCTGGCGCCAGTACTGACGTTCATCATGGACAGAGCGCCGCACAGATTGGTGAAGACAATAGCGTACACGGGTACGCCTCGCTTATTTGTGTAGCCCAAGAACTTAGGGGCCTTGCCGTCTTGCGCCATGAAGAGAAGGGTGCGGCTACCGATGTAGATGGAGCTGTTGACAGCGCTCAGGCAAGTGACGAAGATGAAGGCGTTGATAAGGTGCACGCCTGCCTCCCAGCCAGCATTCTGGAGGGCTACCGTCATTGGGCTGCGGAGAGCACGGCTAGAACCGCCGATCAGACCGGGAGCGTTAGACGGGCAAGTGAGGCCGAAGAAAAAGGCGCTACCCATGTAGACGACGACAATGCGGACGAAGACCTGGCGAATGGCCAGAGGCACGGCTCTTCCGGGATTCTTAGTCTCAGTGGCGGCCACGGCTACCGACTCGACGCCAGCGTAAAAGGTGCTGCAGAAGACGAAGACGGAGGCAACGCCCTTGAATCCATCGACAAAAGCACCAGGATCGCGCCAGTACGAAGTGCCAATAGCGGGAGCACCCTTGACACCGCCAGCAGCATAACTGTAAATGTTGGTCAGAGAAGCCTCGGAAGTCTGCCTATTCAGGAATTCAAACTTACACGATACTGAAGAGGAAGTACGCGATCAGACCCAGAAGCTTGATGAGCGCAAGCCAAAACTCGGCTTCGCCGAATGTCTCGACGCCAAGCAGCTGGAACCCCAAAAACGCGAACTAATTTCAGACAGGTTAACGTCAATTCTCTCATCAATTCGCCTCAAGCCTTCAGGTTCCCTTTTTACTCACCCAAAAGATCAAAAAGTATCCGTACAGCGGCACCTTGTCGCTCCAGAACACCATGACGCTCGAAATGACATTGTATTCATTCGCCAAGACGCAAAACCAGATGATGAAGTAGTTCCAGCCGACAGCGACACCGAAGGCCTTATCAACGAAGCGGTCGCCAAGGGCGGTAAAGGCGCCGCCCGAGGGGTACAGAGTGGTCAGCTCGCCCAAGCTCTGCATGATGGAGAAAGCGAGGATGCCGATGACGCCGAATCCGATGATCAGCGAGGCGGGACCGCCCGCAGACAGCGCGCCGCCGGAGCCGACAAGAAGACCCGGGCCGATGATGCCGGCGAGGGCCATCATGCTGAGATGGCGCGTCTTGAGGCCGCGCTTGACACCACTGTGCGGGTCAATGGCCTTGAAGTCATTCGACTCGTCGGAGCTCGACCCGAAGCCGCCCTCGCGGTCGTCTGTGAGGATGCCATTTTTGTCGTCGCGATCATTACTGCGGGTTCGAATTGGGTCCGACATGTTGCGGGGGTCGTGATGAGGGAGGAGCGGGGTGAGAGAAGGGGAGAGAAATCCTCGGGGCTCCTGGTCTCAAGAACGGAGACGATTTTCAGTTTTAATCAAGACAACAAGCAACGGCGCACCTCTGGGCATTCAAACAAGCACAACCTGCAGTGTCCACAACGCGGGTGGCGATACGAGCGCGACGCCGAGATTTTATGAAGATCCCAGCGTGCCCAGGTCCCAACCCAGCAGATCATGGGCCGCGATCCAGCCATCCCCACGACAGCTCATGCAGAGGCTGCAGGTGGGGTCGAGAGCTCGGGGAGCTCGAGCTTTACGCACGTCGTCGCTGTATGCCGCCGCAAAGGGCATCGCGCTCGGCGCTTTCCTCGAACGGCACGCGACCATTGGCAGTCGTGACGGTTCCAAGAGCAGCCGTTGGGACTGGCCCTAACGCGATAAGCCCGGTGGTGGCAGCGATGATGTTAAGGCACCGGCATTGGCATCAATGCTGCCATGGATGGCGCCATCGGCTGGCCCTTGTCTGGACCTTGGGGTTTTCGTGCCAAAGCGAGCTCCAGCGCGCCCCATTGGCTGTGCCAAGACTGGCATCCCACGCTCTCCCAGCCGCCGGGACCCCGCACGTGCAACTCCCATCGATGGTGACATAACGAGATCCACCTTTCAACGCCTGCTTCAAGACGTCACCGCATCTAATTGCTTGTTTCGTGCGCTGCAGTAACGGGTTCTGGATCTGACAGGTCACGCTGCTGGACACCCAGCCCTTCGGAACACGCCGAGCGCACTATAGAGTAGCACGAAGGATCGGATCCAGTGTAGGATTGCCTCCCATGGATGACAAGTACTGTTGCAGGCAGATGCAAATCTGCCACTGCTCGTCTCCATCGCAACTTCCGGGTTGCGTCCCGACGAACTCAGCTGTGTGGAGCCAGACAGCCAAAACAAACGAGCATACTGAAATGAATGTGGGTACTTGACTTTCTCTTCGTGGATATGACGGCATCTCAACCAGATTAGTTAAGCGTTTTGACGCGGACTTCAGTCCCACACAACCCGACACGGCCGAGTCCTTTAGCTTCTTTTAGTCGTACATCCTCGACTTGTCCAGTGGCACCACCCCTCTACCCAACGCGCGGCCGTCGTCAATAGTTCCGATGGCGATGTGTCCCACCGGTTCCCCAGACGCGACATCGCCGTAGCGGATCCGAGCATTTCTCATCATGTTGCTGCGGTCAAAGTCGCTCAACGCCGATCCGCCCGGCGGCGCCTGCACGAAGGGGCTGTCTCTCACCATAGTCGTGAAGTTCATCAGCAAGTGTGGGCTGCGAACAAAGTACGAAGACAGCACGACGTTGGCTATGCAGGCGGCGAGCGCGACCAAAGCGGCAACAAAGAGCAACGTCAGCCACGCCGGCGAGTACGTGAAGATGGGCTCCTCGGTCCAGATAGCTCCCGTCGCTTTTTCGAACTTGACATCAGTAAGCTGGATGGTTTTAATTCCGGCGGAGTAGTTAGCGCTTCGCTGGCCGATGACCCAGTCGGGCCCGATGCTTGCCATCCAGTACGTGTTGAGAGCCTGCGCAAACAGTGCCTCGTAACCTCTGGGGTTTGCGATGCTGATATTCAGCCCCTCGAATTGGTTTGTGGGAATGCCAAACAGGCACTTGTCGATGTAACCAGAGACGCCCGAGGGCCGAGCAGGTCGACCTGGTACTCCGGTGAGAAGGTTCAAGAAATATGGAGATGTCGGCGGGCCTTCGTAATCGAGCGTCGTAATATTCGGTGATGGGTGCGGTTGTCTGGACTCTCGGATTTTCGTTACAGCGCACGTTGTTTTCCGGCAGGCGGCCTCGGTCTCGACATATGTCGTCTGCATCGTGCAGTCGATGAACATTGGGTTCCAGTCAAATATTCGAAAGGCGACCCCTCGGGCCTTGTTTGGCCACTCTTCGCTGCCCTTGGAGCCGATACCCATATGTCGGTCAGTCCACGCCTCCAACCCGGTTCCTGTACCCGTGTAGTTGAAGGGAAACACTTCGGTCAGATTCTTTGCCGGCCGATCCCCCGACTTTCCAAAGTATGAACACTGCAACGTCCAGTATGATGTTTCGAGAGAGAACCTAGTCGATGCATTCGTCGCGTTTTGCATACCGACCGGCACGCCTATGAGCGAGGAGTATTCTGTTGTATTGACACCTTCATTGCCAAGCTGGAACCACCCATCCTGGTCCGCCTGTCTGCTTTTCGCTACAGCAGCGAGAGATGGAATTTTGACATTGCCCCACAGATCCATCGGAGAGTCGGTGCTGTTCTTGGTACCAACGAGGACCGCGGAAAACAGGGCGTTGACTTGCGAGACAGCCGTAATCCTGTCGGAGCCCGGAGGGGTAACGCTGTCGGTGTTATTTATGCTAAGATACGGGTAGGATATGGGCGTTTCTGTCATGTTGCCCTCAAAATAAAACGATCGGAAGGATGCCTGGCCACCCAAAGGCGACAAAGACCACATCACAACGAGTGTAACTGACAGAAAAGTGGCGCCCCTCAGGGTAAGTGCGGTGATCAGCGTCCCGACAAAAGACTGGCTACCCTGCAGCTGGTCAAGCACGCCGAGACGTTCACCTTGCTCGACACGATACATCGAAACCAGCCTTAAGAACCGGCCCACTGTCGCCGCAAACAAGATTGGAAACAGTGTCGGGGCCTGTCAACCGTGTCAGCCGTGGGAAGGGAAAAGGGGCTCCCTCCAATTTCCAACTCACGATGATTCTCGATTGCGTCAGCAGCGCTTCGTTAAGCGTCAGCTCTGATTGGGCAACACCGCCGCTCAACGCAATCCCGACAGCAAAGGTGGCGACGGCGAGCCATCCGCAGAGGAGGATGATATCCCCAATCAGAGAGAAAACGGTCTCCCGCGCACCCCGCCTGAGTGCGCGCGGCATTTGCTGCCAGCCCCATGCAGCAGGCCGCTCGGGTGAGCTGCTGCCTTGAAGAAGAGGCGACTGGAAACTCCCGCTATCGTAGGTTTCCGTTCTGTTGCTCTTGATGTAGGGTCGCGTTGGCGGGAGCGTTTGAAACGGTATCCCGATAATGTCGGAGTTGGGGGTCGACTGACCCCGTAAATACCGATAATCCGACGCCATGGCTCAGTATGCTATACTACCGTCGCGACAAGGCGTTTTGTGCAGAGATGCATCGGGCCTGTGGCTTCCCTGGTCGTTGGTCGTTGATTGAGGACACTTGGAGGCGATAATGCAGTTCCGCAGAGCCTCCGGTGCCGTCGGATCCATAGCAAGCGCTAAATGGGGAAAATCTCAGTAGCAGGAACCGAGCAGTGGCGTATTTGCGAAGCTTGTGGGGTTACACTCGGAATTTGTACGACGCTCATAGGCGAGTGCAGGGGGTTTGTGGGCGGAAGGATTTTGGATTCCGGCTCTTGTGAGAAATTCCAGGGGTCGATAGAACGCTTTAACCGAGTTGGGCAGGCATCCAAGATGATCATCCGAGTCAATTGGCCGGGAGACCGAGCTAAATGCGGTCCTCCGCGCATCGTCTCGCTTCGTCGTACCACTGCCTTGGCTTGTTCCAGTTCATACGCTGTGCTGACAGGCAACAGGGCATGGGGCTTTAAGCATAAATGCCCAAGAACTTTAGTCTCGCCATTGGACCCTCAGGGAGTCCGATGAGTTTAGAGCACCGCATTCCAACAGACTAGTCGGTTGGTTTATTGGAGCCATTTGGTATTCGGAAGTAACAGCACATCTGTTTCTGACAAACTCAAACATGCTCAGTCACTCAGCTCGGGTTTATCAACAACCAAACAAAGAACAGTCCGAACTCGGAGACTAGTGAAAGAAAAGATCGCAGGAAGACCATCAGCTACATCTTCCCATAGTGCACTCAGGAAGTCAGAGCCTCAACAGGGATGAGCCCCCGCTTGATCGCCTCGCCGAGGATGGGGGTCGGATCAGCAAAGGTCTGAGCCCCCTTGATACGGAAACCCTGTGGGCCTTCAGGGTCCTTGACGATATCGAAGATGAACGACCCAAACGACAGACACTCCCATTTGCGGCCTTGCAGGTCGGTGTGCTTCTTCTCGCCGCCGCCGGGCAGGTTGACGTACATCTTGGCCCACCCGATCAAGCGGTAACCACCATCAGCGGTGCCGCTGATGCTTCCAAAGACAGGCTCGTGGAAAACGCCGGTGAATAGAGCGTAGTCGCCGTGCAAAGCTGTCACGGCCGCCTCGCCGGAGAAGCTCTGGCCGTTGCTCTTGACGTAGGTCATGTCGGAGGCGTAGTACGGCTTGCAGCCTTCGAGGTCTTTGGCATCGAATACCTCTTCGTGAGCGTCTGTTACATGGGATGTTAGTTATTCCGACCCGGGCTCACGTCAATCACACAACACCTACAAAGGAACGCCGGCACGGGATGGTGGAGGAGGGTGGCGTCCCATCCCTTGGCGTGCACCACGAAGCTGGGCTCGGTTGGGTAAGACATGGTCGTGTGTTTGGATGGGCTGACTGGAGAAAGATGTGTTTAAACCGTCGGGAAGTCGTTGCTAAGAAGCAGATGGTAACAGGTAGGTATTCGAGGCGAGTCTTGGGTCTGAAATGGAACCAATCTTGTCAAGACCGGCTTGACGACGGGGGCTTTATAGACAGTCTCGTTCGTCGCTCTCATGCATTTCCCTCGATCAACCACACCACACCCCACCTTTCAGGCTGCCTTGCAACATCAGCCCTATGAAACAACGAGCGACGGCAGCAAGCCCGCAGCTTTCTCCTCTCGGCCATCAGCCAGCGCCAAGACGTGGACCAATCCGCCCAAGGCATTCCGCATGTTGCGCGCTAGCTGGGAAAAGCCCCGCAGATGAGAGACCTATCATAGTGGTTGTAGGGCTGTGGCTCATGTTCGTCGTCAGAAAGGGTGTTGTGGGCTGTCAGTATTCTCCGTTTTGTATGGCGCGGCTTGGCGAAATGCCGAACCCAAGATGCTGCTGGGGTCACACAGCGTCGACGAGACGACTTCTGGAGCCTTCTAGAGCGACCGGCTTTGCTAGAGTACGGAGTACTATCAGTGGTCCTACGCAGGTGATAAATGACAGGGCAGTTTGGACAGCTCTCCGTATTCTCATTGGGCGCCCAGAACCCCTCAGCCAGCCACAATTCAGTGGCTGCATTACATCCGGCCCAACAGATGAACACCGGGGCATTTTGACCGCCAAAAGTGACGTTAGGCAATTAATCCAGCACGCCCAAAGCTGCGGCTGGGTCGGCGCTGGGCCGGCTCTTTCCGGGGTTGATGAGGAGCTCCGTGAGTGGGTTGGCGACTCTCACCGATGCACGCCTTCGGATTGTGCTTGACAGCCTCAGTTTGATAAGCCGACTGCATGAAAAAGACTTGTAAGTGTTTTTTTTGGCATGGTTTGAGGAAATCGAACTGTTTCTGGTCTTGTCAGCATAGGACTTGGCCGCATTCAGGGGTTGTCGTCAATGGGATACAGCAGTAGAAGCAGGTGATACGCGCTCTTCTGTTGTGTACATAGGGAGGTTGCAAGAAAATCATATTCTCCGACATATATTGTTTGTTTTGCTCAATAAAGATGTATCGTGCCGAAGCTCTGATACGTGTGCGCCGCGGCCAAACACGCATTGCAGAAATTGCGTCAGCGAACTTCAACAACGATGCCAACGACAGGTATAAGATGGCGGGGCGGTGGTTTGCGCTGCCGAAGCTTTTTAGGGGGGCGAGGAGTCATGGGTATCGAGTTGTGACGAATGATAGGGGTTTGATTCAGTTTCGGCATGAGGAGGTGGATGTCTCCTTGCGAATGAGTTACCCCTGAACTGAGTTTTTGTCATGTGAGGGGAGGGAGAGGATGGGGCTTCGGTGACTGACGAAGGGGCAGGAATGGCATTTTAAGCTTAATCCGAAGGTGGCGACCATTATCGCGCTGGTGTCGCTTTCGCTTGACCCGGCGTCTATCGACACGGATTTCATACGGGTTAAGTATCACAAGGACCAGGCCAATCACAAGGACTACAGCAACGAGGGTCTGGGGGGGACATTCAAGAAGTGGCAGGCCGATAATATAGTGAAGTACGTGATGAGCAACGATCCAGGTGTCAAGGCATTCGAGGGCGACAAGGACGTTGAGAAGGCTGAGAAGAAGTCGTACATGACTGCAAGAAGGAAGGGGATGCGCCTGTCAAGGATCTGTGATTCCCTTAACCCAGATAGGGGGAGAAAGGATTCGCTGTTAACTCCATGTATCTTGTAGTGCCCTGACACTTCAAATTATGACTTAGAGAAAGACCTGTGAGCATAGGTGGCCACCGAGCCGATAAAAGTGCGTTGTGGGTCCATCAAAGATAAACCCCGTGCTCAGCGTCCCCACCCGGCACCAACACTTCAAGACTACCTAGTCTAATTATCGGCCGCGGCTGAGAGCCCGGAAGATATCTTGGCCAAAACATGTAATCAATACGAGTATTCATCATGAGCGGATATGACGAACGCTTTCATCTTAAACTTGAAAGAGAGCGATGAAATTCGACATCATGAAGTTTACGCCACCAGACTCGAACGCTAGTAAAACGAGGTGCCTATTATGCAAATAATGGCTCAGCCTTTATAAATACGAAAACTACCTCCGGGTAACGTTTGAACACGTCTGCCTGCTTCAATATTTTCCGAAATACGCTGGCTGTCTTCAGGTGACCCCCCAAAATAGCGATCGTAGGTTTGGTGCGCAGTGGAGACTTGCCGCTCATCGCGACGCGTATAGTTACGAAATCATGTGACCCAGGTCCAGAAGTCTCGCCCCATAACTCTCTGCTCTGGGTCAACGCGTCGGAATAGAGATGCACAATGTCACGTATGAGAGGAGAGAGTTCTATCTCGGTGGTTTTATCCGCCTCCCATATCTTGGGCCTCCGGAATTGGGCAATCTGGGGGGGCTCAGTATTGCTTTGGCCGTCTTGGGATTCGACCTTGGACTTGGTCCAAGCCTCCAATCGTGTGACTGGGTAGTAGGCGAATCCATACGTGTGCTAGTGCTGAGACTGCTAGCCTCGCCGGATTCAGGGAGGTAAACGGCGGCATCGTCTAGACCTAAGGTCTGTTCGATACTCTTAAAAAGTGTTTCGGCCGTGATCATATGTCCCATGAGCTCCTTGGTGTAGCATGCCATGACGCTTCCGCGGAGGAACATGCCCGATACCACCCAAGAACCGGATGTTCCTGGAGCTGCATCGCATGCGCCATTTGGTCAGAATACCTTGAATGCCAGCGGAATCTTGACGTACATACCTAGTGACTGACTGAGAATGACTCGCCGTGTTGTGAACTTGGCGCCGGCTACATAGATGGTCTCGTCAAATGAGAGAATCCTTCCCATAGCCACGTGCCCTCGTCCACCCAAAACTGTCACTCCGTGCTCCTTTGTTTGGAGATAGTTATCTTTCCAATGCCCAAGGATCGCTTGGGTGCCAGACCCACTACCAGAGTAGGTGTTTTAGATCCTGGACGGTAGTTCTTCCCCAATGTCAAGTAATGCAAAGTCATGGGGCCGCGCTATTGCTCTCAACCGCTCAAGGGGGGATATCTCCCAAGTATTCCCCGTAACTGGCATGGCAGCTTGGAGGAAGTCCAAGGCTGCGTGCGGTGGAAGAGGTATACATGCGTCTATATCGTCTGTCTCTCCTATGTTGATACTTGCATCGGAGGGCGGCGCCTTGAGGTCATCTTCGGCTTCGGACTGGTGAAGCATGTCAAGAATTCCATGTGCAGTCGAACAACCATATACTTGTTCTGCCCCGTCACGCTTCAACAACCCGCCCATGCGGGAGACGCGGCGGTCGACCACAACACCATCTCGGGTGAGCGTGGCGCGAATCCTAAGCCCACAAGCCGAGTCATCGGCACCTGGATTCTCAACATGCAGGTGAATCTGGCGCGAGTTGCCAAATTCCAGTCCCATTCCGAGAGGCGAATGACCTAGTCTGCTGCTAGCAAGACTGAGAGATTCAGCGTCGGCAAACAATCCCATGCTTACTTGGACAACAATGTCGTGGTCGGCAGCCCATCTGAAGTTATCCCGTGTACGTATCGCCGCCACTATGGCGGTTCGGATGCGCTCGTGGCTGCAGTCAATCCAGACGGTAGGCGAGAGATGTGCTTGGTCATGCTCGCGGCAGACCCGACCCGACAGACGAAGCACAGGCGGCTGGAAGGCCGCTTGAGCCTCCGATAGTCTCGGACGCTTTCCCGCCTCTTCGGCCACCGGTGGTAGAAGATCCAGTCCGAAACGATTGGCGATAAAACTTCTCGAGCCGAGGCTAGGGTGACTGTCGGGCCATACATTGAGGGAGAAGTACAAATCTGGATCCTCTGTAGATGGATACAGACCATACACTGTGGAGTCTAGAGACACCCGAACTGGGTAATCTGCCTTACTGAGTGCTCCCGGGTCGGGCGCAGGGTCGGACGGGACTTGGCAGAGACATCCGACAGTAGAAGAGGGCCCTTTCGGCCCTGTTGAGTCAGTCGGCACAGCCTGTGGAATACCGGTGATGATAGATGATGTGCTGACGGGCGCGCCATACTCATGAGAACCCTCACTGGGTGCTCGTGGTATTGGCGAGTTGCCATGGCGCTCAAAAAGAGACGCGACCCGGACTTTGAACTTGTTCTTGAATCTTTCTCTCCGTGTCTGTAGACCCAGATCACTGGTGGACTCTCCCATGGCGATCAAGAGACAGCGAAGTTCTCTGCGGGACCGCACAGTTTTTGAACACCGGATGAAGAAGATGCGTTGGTAGCTAAATAGCGCAATTCCGCTGCCATGAACCGGTGAATTGCTACTGTTGCGAAGTCGGAGGGATGAGCGTCGGAGTTCGCATCGAACAGCGAACGGAGAAATGATGCCCTTGACCAATCAACTCGGCGCTCTCTCCAGCCTCACGCGCTATGTGCGCCCATTTTCGGTTGGTTTCATCGCGTCTGGCAGGAACGACTGCGAACACTACCGCTGCCATCATAGACACTCTTTATCTCAAAGACACAGAGGAACTTGCATTGCGCAAAATCTGGCCCTGGCTGCCTATTCAGCTACAGAGAGTCAATTATGGAAGTCTAGCCGAACATTTGGCGTCCATGCTCGACGTGCTGGCAGCAAAGACTAAATTATCGCCTGGCCAGCTCGCCGCAATGCTGACCACTGTCAAAACCCACACGATTTCGGGACCCCAAGCTACCACCATCGCGCTAGAACAAGCTTTGAGTCTCCCCGGGCACCAAAACCACTCCGTCCACAACACAACCCGCCTCGCAGAGTCCCTTCTCGAAGTTTGGCTCACACTGAAGATTGCCTTTCCCGGCAGCCAACCTCTAATCTATCAGCCCACTGTATCCTGGTCGCAGGGAAAACTGCTGCAAGAAGCAATCGGGGACGCCTTGTCAGCCCTAAAGTTGGACATATGATGATAGGATGTCTTAGAGTATACCAGGACATGCCCTGGGATAGTATATAATACCCTAGCTTGGATTTAGGGTTGGTATACGATATTCCAAGATCGCGAAACCGAAGATAACCACAGTACGTGATACAAGCACGCTAAGCCAGGCAACCCCGTTAGCTGCATAACCCCAGAACCCTAATCCTAACGTCAGGACTTGGTGAGAGTCCGTGTAAGCACGCAACGCATCGCTATAACTATAGCATTATACAGAAGAATTTTGAAGCTAAATTTAAAAGGATACAGAAACATTTACAGGCAAACAACAACTAAGGACGAGGTAGTAAGTCTGCCACAGTTTTCGAGGGTTAGGGCTGTATCAAATAAACGGGGTGTGGGTGGCTTTGACATTGCGCAGAACTTCTAAAAGGGACCTCCGTATTCCTCTGCAATTCGCCTGTGCGCAGGGCCGAGGATTTGCCGGTTTGCCAGCAAAAAGCGACAGAGTGCGATAAAGTGCGACAAGCTGCAACAAAGCTGCGACAAGCTGCAAAAACATTTGGATAAGTGCAGCTGCGATCCGATTCTACTTCAGCTTGAAATCAATAAAACTCCCGTCTGTGGGCTTTGTTTAGTTAAGACTACCGTTGGGCAGCTCCCGCGCGCGGCGCCCTGCCGAGTGCCCCGCTGCGATACCCAATATGGACTTCTCGATCGATTTCGACTTCATCGATATAGGTCTCCCACAAATGGACAGCATTGGCGATGGATTTCAGGGCTCGGCCACCCACGAAAATGCAACGAGAAAATCTTCGAGGAAGGGCATAAAGCTCAACATGGAGAAGTGTGAGCGATGCCGTACCGATAAGAAGAAGGTGAATAGCCGACTACGTGCCCACCATTGCCAATACCACCCTTCAGCTAACTTGAACATCCTATCAGTGTACACCTATGGGAAGAAGCCCGGCTCTTAAATGTGATCGGTGCCAGGCTATGGGGCTGGAATGCTCCCCCAATACCAGAGCTGGAAAAAGACGGCGGACCGATACAGCAGGGCCTTTGCAGCTTTCGCAGGCCGGTTTTGCACCTCCCGCCCCCACAAACACCCTTCTTGGCCCGAGTGTGAGTGCAGATAGCGACGAGAACGCAACAGCAACCTGGACACACAACCAACTGTATGGAAAAGCTTTTTCCCTCTCCCCATCCCTTTTCCTCCCCAAAATAATGAAATGAGCCCCACAGCAACTCGGCAGTTAGCTAAGTGGTTAATTTTCTCGCTAGTTTCGAAGCAATATATGTCGTACGGGTATTGAAGATGAGGGAGAAGAAAATGCAGCAGTTCAAAGACAACACCGATCAGGTATTCGGCAATTATTGTATCCTTGACGCTAGTATGGAATGGCATCTTCAAACTCTAAAGTTCGGTCAAGGGCAAGCACGACTGGTCACTCAACTTTTGCAACTTATTCGGCAGCGTCTTGCTCAGCTGGATGGCATCCCCAAGCACGACTGCTCATTGGAAATTGCGGCCTTGAAGCACGCCAAGCGACAATTGCTGTTGCCGAGCGATGGAAATACCTTTATCTTCGCCGACGCAGGTGCGGTAAAGATTCAAGTGGATGAGCTATGTTCCTTGGATGATTACGGTACTGCCTTTATTGTTCTCCAACATCACGCAAAGAAGCTCAAATGGCAGGATGTGGAACGTTTCACTGAGGGTACGGAGCTCATGGGAGCAGCGGAAGTGCAGTTGCAAAGTGACTTGATTAGGTAGAAAGGGTGGGAGCGAAGCTCCCAGACTAAATACAAAAGAGAGCTC
>Ga0247780_1001427_pt1 | contig 13865 bp, 7 predicted proteins | sample UWRJL079202R5_FD_179927 | JGI IMG/M metagenome (GOLD analysis project Ga0247780, IMG submission 179927) | Plant litter microbial communities from Arlington Agricultural Research Station in Wisconsin, United States - UWRJ-L079-202R-5 | ecosystem: Environmental > Terrestrial > Plant litter >... | reverse complement strand
CGGTAGCGCGGCTGGTCCGCGCTTTACGTGCTCACGGTTGCTCTGCGAGCTTCTCTCCAATACAACACTCTTCACGGCTTCCAATTACTGCGTTTCTGGTGACCACGTTGAATTCAACAACATTAAGCCCCTTTTATACATGTAGTAAGGTTAAGAAATAAGCTTAAACCTATAGATTCCCCGTTACAGTAATTAAGATAGGCACCCTCCACAGCCTACACCAGCACCACCTCCTCCGGATCCACCGTCTTCCTTACCCTACAGACCTCTTCCCAACCCTCTAATAACACGCTAGCTGCGCAGACTACCGAATACCTCTTGTGTCCTTTGGGTCTGAGCACCATGGGGATCTCGAATCCGGTCCCCCGAAACAGCCTGGCGATCACGTCTCCTGCCTGCGCGCCCGGGAGGCATAGCCCATAGAGCCCCTTGCTGGTCACGTAGAAACCGCTGAGCACGTTGCAGCCGCGCGGGACGAGTGCCTGCTGCAAGCCGGCGAACAGCGCTGGGGCGTGAAACTGCCGCGTGACGGCGGCGCTGGCGCCTTTGGGGTCGGGCAGCCTAAGGGCCTGCGCGATGAGTTCGTTGAGCCTGGAATTGGGGGTCGCGGCGGCGGCGTTGCGGAGGCCGAGGAGAATTTCGCCGTGCTCGGCGAGCTGGCTGGTGTCGGGGAGCGCCATGCCTGCGCCGTTTCCGTGGTCCTCCACGAGGCCGGAGACGACTGCTGTCCAAAAGGATGCAGCCGTACCTTGCGTGGCAGGGCATGCTGGGCGTTGCTGATAGAGCTCGAGGGCATTTTCCAGCAAGGCGATGAGGTTGAGACCGTCAACGAACGACTGGACATTGTACCTGTCGTACCAGCTCATCTCCAAGACCGTCTCCTTGTCAATGCCCGCAGCCTCGCGGAAGCGGAGGGAGAACGCGTCCCAGGCAGCGGGGGTGTCGGGAACTCGAGCGACGGCGGCGTGGTCAATAACGTTGGTGATGGTATCGATGATGCATACGTCAACCGTCAGCTCCTTGGCATCACTGCTGAAGATGAGCTTATCCTGCCGTTCCCTGGCAACGTGGAACTTGGTGAGCGAGGTGAAACGCAGCTCGGCGTACGTGGTGCCGGTGAAGGAAAAGTCTAGCGTCCACGACGGCACGCTGCTTTTCTCGGCCCTCGATGGTGGTATCGTCGGGTACTCGTGGTACATGTTGGGGTGCGTGTCGTTTTGCAGAATGTGCAGCGTGGCGGCAAAGAAAACCTCGTCTGCCGCCTTGTCGAACGACTTCATGAGCCCTTCCACCGCCGAGGCTCCGAGCAAGCCGCATAGGCCGAATATCTTGTCCCGCGGCAACGTAGCCTGGGCGTACCTAGAACTGCGGAGAATCGCGCCGACGGCCGAGTTTGGCTTCGGCCTCGACGCGGCGGATCTGTCAGAGTACGCGGTGCGTATGCCACAGAGCATCATAGCAGCCATGCCGCGGGATACCATCACGGCGGAGAGCATGTTCCTCAACAGAGCAAGCTCAAAATCGGAACCTGGTGCTGTCGGAGGAACTTTGTGCTGTTCTTTCTGCGGTACGAGGCCCCTGAGGAAGGCGCCGTTGAGACAGAATGTGCTGGAGATTTCCGCTATACCGAGTGATAACGCATCCCAACTGACCCGGGCATTTCCGCAGTTGACAAATGCTTGTCCCTCACCTGCGAGAACTAACTCCTGAATGACCCAGGTGCGCGAGAACCACGGTCGTTGAAGGAGATGGATGACAGCGCCGACGATGCGGGGCGTCGCAATCGCCTCGAGCTCTCCGCTGGCGAGGGACCGAAGTCCAAGCTCTCCATTGTCCTCGCCGGTCCCGAGCCAAATCTCCACCGTCTCGGCTTTGGAGTAGATCGAGGACATGAGAGGTAGCTGCGACTTCTTCTCCTCCTCGTCCTCCTGGTTGATGCAGATCGCGTCAATCCAGAGGCGGGCGCATTCATCTCGGGAACGGAGCTGCTGCAAAGCCCCCAACAGGCTTTGGCGGACCTCGAACCACTGGTCATCGAGGGATATGGTTCTGCGTGGCTGCGAATCTGGGCCCCAGCAATACGAGAGAGCGCTGTATTGTTTGGGGGTGGAACTTCCAATGGAAGCGACCTTGAGGGAGCCCTGTATATTCGGAATATCGTCTCCAGGTTGGAGCTCGATGATGCGGATCTCGCCCTCATTGAGTGCGGTGTACTTGAAGTTAAACATTGCGCGTTGTCGAAGTTGGTACTGGCTCTGGGCACGAGAAGACGCTGGTGGTTCACTAGCCCGAGCCTTTTTGTAGTTTTAGAGGGCTCCTGCCAAGAGGATGGATAGTTGGTGTTTTGTCAAATACCTTGAGGCGCGCCCCCACCTCTCCGCTGCGCACGTGGCTTGACACCCTTGCCATCAGAGCGGAAAGCTCAACCGAAAGGCAGCCGTGAGAACTGAAGCAGCGCCGCCAATTCAGCTTTCCGTTGTCACCGTCCGCAACTATAATCATTGTCAACAGTTGCAACAACATCATCAGTTCAAGATGCCGTGCTTCTAACACGGAGCTTGCCATGAATCTCCAAGTATGGTGAGTTGTGAGTCATTTTTGCCCCCGATGTCTCGGTCCGCGTGGGGGTTCACGCCGGCGGACGCCACAGAAAAAAAAAGGAGAGGGCGGGCCGCGGAGATAGTCCCTCCAAGATACCGCCCTGATACCCTAAAAAAGCTGACCTGATCTCCAATGTCGACTTCTCCCTTTCCCATGTACAAATTCCAACGAGGTACCACCTTCGGATCCCATCTGTCTTTACCCGTCTCTACCGCCTTTGCTAAGACAGCAGAATTTGAGTTAGCAAGTATTCTATGCCTCTTTTCCCCAGTTTCAGATACACTATATTCCCTCACTAACACGGAATAAGGCTTCAGCATTCCTCAAATCCAACCTTGATAGCACGCGAGGAAGGTCTCTGCGATTCGTCACCATGTGCATTGGCTTCCTCTTCAAGTTGTGTTTAGGCCTTTTGGTTGGTGGTGGTTCCCGGGACAATAATGGCGCGGCAACTGACAACGGCGTTGTCACTGCGGCAACACTGAATGCCCACACTGAGAGGAACCGGCAACAGCAAATCGCAATGTTGGGTATGAACCAGCAGTCCACCATCATGCTAAGCAACTCTGTCGGGCCGAATTACACGCATCGGTATCCGAGTCCAGTTTGATAACTCCGTTCTTGGTATTGCCTGTTAGGTTAAGGGCGAGGCGCCTGTATTCGGGAAAGTCACTGTCAGAAACAAGGGGTTTCAGGGGCCCTGGGCATCTAGTCAGCGGAGCTGGCTAGATGACTAGCACCGCCAGAACGCCAGTGAGCCTCAGCACTATAGTGACGGAGCCTGAATCCTGCAGAATAGTCTATAAAGAAGACTCTGGCTGGAAGCCAGAGCCAGAAGGACAGAGTTCTACAAGCAATACAATCACGCAGTTGCAACCCCTTCAAATCTACTGAATCCAGTGTGCCGTGCTATCTGACAGCTGCTTTCTCCGCTTCGAACTCCTTCTAGTTCTTCTGCTTTTTAAGAATAAGATGCGGAGGGAGAGTCCACCCAGAAAACAACGACTCGAACAAAGCCTAGATTGCATATAGGAGATAAGTTCGTGCACCCTAAAGCGAATCACCACCTAAAGCGGAACAAGCTGAACTAGGGGGGGTGCACCACCCAGCCACCAGATAAATTCTTCCACCACGCAATTAATTCTTTGTCAATTCTTTTCCTTCTTTCTGCAATTTATTTGTCTTTGAAATGGCTATATCATACACCGAAGAAGACCTCCGCAAGGCCGCTGCTGAGGTATAGCGCACCCGATAACTCCGGCTAAGTCAGACCCCCTATATTTCGCACACCCCTATCTCCGCACACTATCTAGATCCTTGGCACAAAACAGATCCCCAAACTTCCAACTACCACAACTTTATCTACAGACCAGATGTAAACACACAGTCTTCTGTTTCCAAATCCTCCGTTTCTGAAGTTTCTGACGATGTATCCACATCACGGCTGGCCTCGGTCTGAGCCGCACGTACGGAGGAAATAGTGGAGAATAACGAATTTGGATCTGGGTATACCCTCCGCTTCTTGGAAGCCGTAGTCAACGCCAGGGTCCGCTCCAGAGACTCCACCGTTCACTTAGCTACGGCTAGTTTAAAGGACTGCTTATTAAAGGCCTTCTCTACCTTCCTAAGGAACAACCAGTCACATAACGTAATCTTAATCCCAGTTACGAATAGTCTCGCCTGGTCCTTTAACACAGAGCTCTTCCAGGGAGTCTCCTAAGCTATAACCACGCTGTTATTAAGATCTAAAATAAGCTCCTAAAAGCTCTAAACCTCTAAAGAGTCGTTTAGAAACGATATAAGGTCGTTAGTGTTACTATTCGCAAAAAGATATCTCAACCTTAAGGGTTTAATAATACTAACCAGTTATAAGCTAAAAGCTTTCCACCCAGCCTTAATATTTAACCCCGTAAACGCTTTAAACCTTACCTAATTATGTACCATTAAGAAAGCTCGCTTACTTATAACTATATCCTTATAATAACTACCTTTTAGGACCTTTAAAATCTTAAAGCGGTAATACTGCTTTAAAGGGCTAAAGATTAAGAGATCTAAGAGTTAGAGTATGTAAGAGGCGTAGGTAAGAAGATAAAGGAGGTAAATATTATTCTTAAAGGCTTTAAGTATAAATTAGTTAATAACGTAACTGCTGTAACCGTTTAAAATTAGAAGTCTAAAGGCATTTAGGGGTTAAGGGTAGTTAAAGATAAGAATACTTTAATAAATTAAATATACCTTATATTATTATTAGTCTAACTGTTCTCCGTTACGTAAAACCTCTAATCTCTGAAAACCTTTAAATTAGTAAGAAATTACTGCTGTTAAACATTTATACCTTTAAAGATAACTAAAGGGGAGAGGCTTTAGCTAAAAGTAAAGATATACTTAATAATCAAAGTCTAAGTCTAACTGCTAAAGGCTTTACGTTACAAACTCTTATACTTACAGTGCTTAAAGACTAAACTGTTAGTTTTAAAGTCGTTAGTAATACCAGTCTTATTTATATTCTACTTATTAGCTAGAACGATAGCTGTAACCCTTAAAAGCTAAAGACAGTTAAACTATAGCCAGATAACCTCCTTTATAACGTTAAAGACGTAAATAAAGTTAACCCCTTTATTCTTAACAGTCTTAAGGATTAAGTTACAGTAAATAAAACGTTTAATCTAACGTTTACTAATAGAATCAAAATCTCCGTAAGCTATACAGATTCCTTAAGTTATAACTTAGACTTAGTAATGTGTAAGGAAGCATCTTAAAGCTGCCTGCAGAAGAATCCACTCTGTAAGGCGTTACTCCTGCATTAAAGAAAGCCTAATGCGTAAGGTCTAGGTAACAGCCTTAAGTAGGCGACCGTTAAGGCAGTTATAAAGAGTAGAGGGTGGGACACTGTAAAGCCTAGTAGCGGTGTAGACTGGTGCCTCCCTAAGGACTTCAGCAGTAACGTTATGGAGGTCCGACTTAATATACTTATAAGAAACTATTGTGAGAAAGTGTGTTGAAAAGGAGAAGTGAATTAGAAAAGAATTAATAGAAAGGGTAGAAGTTATATAAAGGGTTAGGGGGCTGGTGATTGTGATTTGACGCGCTTTACGTGTCGCGCGAAGCTAGGGGTGTATAAAGTATAAGGGGTCTGATTTAGTAGCCTGGAAATGGGCTATCCTACCCGCTACTCTCCATCGCTAGCTTAATAAAGCCCTCCCTCATTCAGTTGCCTACGAAGACTAGTAACGGCTTTTTATTACCTAATGTTAAAATGAATTACTCTTATAGGCCTTATAGGCCTGTTAAGCTCTAGAATATAGTGACGTGTACATTATAGTTTAACACTGGAAATACTGACTCGGGGCGTTTGTTCAGGTCGACCCTGTCGTTCTTTTTAGGCTCTGTGTGTAATATTACTGTAGCTGTTTATGTACATAGCGATGCGTTCTCTGGCGCGTGCCACCGTCAAAAAGGGGCCGCGCCGCGCGGTTCTTTGAACCGTGCTTCTTGGAAAAAACAATCGATTCGACGATTTTTCACCACGAAGACCTCCCATTGAAAGCCCAGTGACCTTCTGGCCCTTCGATCGAAGGAAGATGACCTGATCCACGGTCGCGTTTCCTTTATTATTCCATGCTAGGCTCCGTCCCATGTTAGGCACCGTCACATATTAGGTTTTATTCCATACTAGGTACATATCTGTTTTTCTACGTCAGTTGCATTTATATCCCTCCGATCGGAGGACCAGTAGTCTGGGAGTCGGCCTTTCAGGCCGACAACAACGTTCTGTGGGTGTGGTTCTCTTTGTAGTTTCTTCCCTGTTGCGCCATCGCACCAGTTCACTATCATGTTCAGTTCTCTAGCTTAGCTAGAGAACCTTCCTTATAGCTGTGAATAGTGGGAAGCCGTGTGGCAAAGCCGCGTGGCTACAATTGCGCGTCTGTGGTAATGGTTACAAATCTATTATTCTGGTAGTTTCCAAACTCTTCTTTCTAACAGTTCTGGCCTCTGGCCAGAACCCCCTTCTTTCTAACAGGAGGAAGTAATATTATAGGATATGACTTTAAGTCTGAATTACATTTCTACGAGGTCCCTACAAACACGAATGGCAAGATGAGCTTGCAGATATACCATGACGAGATCCTCGAAGGAGTGGTTCGGCCTTGGCTTGATACAGGTTAGCATTTCGTACTGGAAGAAGATGGCGATTCAGGACATGGTACAGGGCGTTACAGCACTAATATCGTGAAAGACTGGAAAGAAGCCCATGGTTTGAAGCATTATTTTAACACTCTTGGCTCTCCAGACCTATCGCCAATTGAAAATTGCTGGAGGGCGGTAAAGCAATACGTTCGCGCAAATGCTAGTATTACTGGCCCTGGCTTGAAAGAGCTGGTTTTAGCTGGCTGGGCACGGATTTCGCAAGAGAGTATTAATAAAATGGTTGATTCCATAATAGTGCGAATGAAGGCTATGTTAGCTAGTGATGGTCAGATGACTAGGTTCTAAACAGTTGTGTACAAAAAGATAACTAGAGTACAGTAGGAAAACTACCCTATGTCAAGGTACCTATGAAGTATTGAGCCCGCTTTTTTTTTTCCAACAGCTTGTCAGCCTCCACAGGTTTTAGCCCCCCTCACAAGCCTTACAAGATACCATATATTCCCGCTAAAGGTACTGGATATCTGCGACATAACGCCGTCGACGCTTAATAATCTCCGTTCAGCTAGAATTAACTCACGACTGATAAGCCGTAGTAACGATAAACTCTGTCTAACTAACGGTATAAAACTGTTGACTATAAGCCTGGACACGACTGCAAGGTACCGCTTTACTGGCTCGGCATGCAGCCTTAATGTACGGTCTTACCTAGGTCGGCTTGCGGTTCGCGAACCACGAGCACGGCACACAGGGGTGAAGGCACAAGGCAGAGCGGTCCGTGTTGCCTATCGTATCAGCTTGTCTACAATCCCGCGGAAACAGCACGTCCCCCTCCCCAGCAGCGCCGCCAACGCCGCCTCATCCGCCCCAACCACAGCAAGCGACGTCGCCGGCTCATCCAAGGCCAAGGCCAGGGAGTAGGCAGCCGAGTCGAAGCAGAGGGCTCGAGAGGCCGTGGCGGGGGCTAAGGAGGGCACCTGGCAGGCCGAGGGGGAGGCGGAGGGCGCTAAGGTAAGCGCCACAGCCATTGTCAGTCCCACAATTTCCGCAATTTCTAACCAATGGACGGACCATGATTCGTTCGATGCGCGGTCCCTTTCCCCTCCACGCGGGGTTTCTGCGCCAAGGGCAAACAGAACTGACGCCTAACATCTGTCATCCCATCTCGAGTGGCCATACCATCTCAAGAACGTTCCTCGGGGCATCAGCTGAGGGCGGTTCGCGCCATCTCCTGCGGCCACCATGAGGCTCATCGACGTGCAGGACTACGGCCTCATCGACGTGAACGGGCCCGATGACTACCCATACGCTATTTTATCGCATACATGGACGACGGGAGAAGTGAGCTTCGATGATCTAAAAGATCTCGACGTCGCCAGGGCAAAGAGTGGGTGGTCCAAGATCGAGCGGACCTGTGCTCTCGCACAAAGCCACGGCATCCGCTACGCGTGGATTGATACCTGCTGTATCGACAAGAGCAGCAGCGCCGAGTTGACCGAGGCTATCAATACCATGTTCCAGTGGTACAAGAATGCGTTCAAGTGCTACGCCTACCTCTCGGATCTGCCCGTAAGCCAGAACGGGAACCCGGCATCCGACCGTGCAAAAGAACAGCTGCGAGCCGACCTGGGCCGGTGTCGGTGGTTCAGCCGGGGCTGGACCTTGCAGGAACTGATCGCACCCGAAATTGTTGAGTTTTACGACAGCGGTTGGGTGTATAGAGGCACAAAGGCAGACTTGCGATTTGAGATCGCTTCCATCACTGACATCGCCAAGTCGGTGCTCTCCAACAGCGAGGAGCTGTCGACAATCCCGGTGGCTCGCAAGATGTCATGGGCCGCCAGACGAGTGACGACACGACCGGAGGACGCTGCATATTGTCTTCTGGGCATCTTTGGCGTCAACCTACCCCTGATCTACGGCGAGGGTGCCAGGGCCTTCATCCGACTGCAAGAGGCTATCGCCAAGTCAACAAACGACCTCTCTCTCTTTGCCTGGTCTGAGGATGAGCATAAGCCGAGCCCACAGACGTACTACGGTGTCTTCGCCCAGACCCCACGGCAGTTCACCTCGTGCCGCCAACTGAAACTCATCGCCGACCCGCTCCGCCACGACAGCCACTCCTTCACCATCACCAACCGCGGCGTTGAGTTTCAGACCTCGCTGAAGATGGACTACAGGAAAGGCGATTACTTGATGCATCTCTACTGCCGCGATGCTGCGGTGCAGCGCCCGGAGGGGCGTTTCGGCATGATCGCGATCCGCCTCGTCAAGACATCCTCTGGCTTTGCCCGCCATCTTGCACGAAGGGTCTTTGTTGACGATGACGACACCACCACCGCCGCCAGTCCGGCCGTCGATGCTCCACGCAACTGGGATCCGTTCCTGAGACCGGTGCACGTTCCCGAGGTCATCACTCCAGCCGAGTCGAAGCGTCTAGACCGGCGCTTCAATGACGGCTTCCGGTTCAAGCTGCAAGCACCGCCAGGAGTGACATGCGAGCTGGTGACGTACGACCCCTGCCTCCAGAAAGCCGGTCGAGACCCCGGATCGCTGCGGCCATCGTACTGGGACCCCGTCATGTCCGTCTTCCTGACCGAGGGTTACGAGTACTTTACCGGCATGCTGTACGTTACCTTCTCGTCACGCCCAAAGGAATATTTTGTGCTTCTGTGCGGACTCATGCCGCGGGCAATACCCCCTTCGACGTCTGGGAACACCAGAAGCAGCTCAGAAGCTCGGCTGGATGCTTGGCTTGCTCTTCATCCTCCTTCCCCTTCGTGGTCTAACAGCGGCTCTGCTCCGTCGACGAGCCCCGAGAACGCCGTCGTTGACCTGAAGGAACTCATATCCCAAAAAGCACACATGCACTACCCTCGCTTCCTGGCACGACTGGGGCAGACGATGCGTACCAGCGTAAGTGACGGTAAAGTGTTGCCCAATAGGGCAGTGATGAAGTACCGTCAGAGGCGCGGCGGGCTTGACGAGGGGCCGGAAGAGGATTTGCCGGCTTGCTACCGGTTTGTCAGCGTCTCAGGCACAACCAAGAAAACTAACACGGAGCGCATTCACGAGGTCCTGATTACTCTAGAGGAACAGGTGGATTCTGCAGAGACTTTCAGGCTACAGCCGGGGATTTGAGACTCAGAATGGCTTAACTAGGCATCTAATTATAACTCGCTTATAACATTCGTTACTAAATTTTCGGGCGACGTTGTGTGCATTATCAGGGTGTCCCACATAACATGCTACCCTGGGTTGTGCCTAGCAGCAACATAGAGCTTCGTGGCCAACTCCTGGAGTCAGAAAGCAAGCCACGCGACGGAATCTGACCTCGCCGAGTGCGCAGGGCAGTCCGCACCCGGCCATTTCGAACGGTCCATCATTGTGAACGAAAGAAAGAACGCCACCCTCCTTGACTACCGGCTTGAGACACCGTTGAGCTGTGCCATCCACGTCGCGATGGGTGAGAAGCTGCCCTGAACTCGGGCGTGAATTCCAGCGCAAATCGCTCCGGACTCGTCCGTAAGCCTGTCGACCTGTCGTCACCTTCTGGCCCTCTTCCACCATCCTCAGTCTCATCCACGAAATTTGTAGTATCTTGCGAACTTAGTGTCGGCCAAGTCGGTAGCCTCGCGGGTACGGTTGGAGCCACAGGCCATGGCGGATCTTGATATATGGTGGGTGCTTGTTGTGAAGTCGCTGTGTCGTTGGCAGGTGCTGACATGCTCGAGTCTACCGACGGCGCCGAAAACTCATCCACAACCGGAGGTATCACTGGATCGGCCACGCTTCTCCGGCCCAATGTTGACGTCGCCGGATGCGATGGTGGTCTTGGGAACGATATTGATCTCGAGTTCGATGGTGGCGAGCGCGGCGAGCGCGGCAAGATGCCCATGGCTTCGGCTTGGAGCGCCACCAGGCTTGTGGTGAACATTTCGACATCTTCAGATTGCGGAAACCTCAGCGTCAGAACTTCACAGGCGTGCCTTTTGAAGTAACGCCAGTAGGACCCGGGCCGGATGTGGCAGACATTCCAGGATTGCACGTCCTGGACCGCGAGGGTATGAACGTCAAATGCCTTAAGACTCCCTGACCTGAACCCAGAGGAGGAGCCGCATGAGATCAGGTCCAGCTTCCTCGGATCATCTGGCAAGGGCCGGCATTGTAGGTCGGTAACTTTGCACCAGGGCATCAGCAAGACGTCAAATCCGAGTCTTTACAAGAGAGGAGAAAACTCACTGTCCACCCTCCACATGTGGTACGGCTTGTCGCGGCTATTCAACGTCGCCGCTTTCCCGAACAAGACAAGCAGGGGTGGAGGTTCGGCCATCGTGACAGAAAGTTCCCTTCCTTTAAGGTCCGTATACACGGAAGCTTTGCGAACATGAGCGCTCGGAGCGTACTGGGCCGAAAGCACGGATCCGGATCCCGATATGGACCGATTCTCAGTGCTCGATCTTGTGGTTGCCGGAGTGAGGGATAGTGGTGATTCATCGAGTGGCGCGTGCTGTTGAGACCACGACCATAGCTGAATTTCCCCGACGCTGTCAATCTCGGTAGCCTGCCTGATTTTGTGTTGTTCGAGGGCGGAAGCAGAGACGTTGCTCAGTCTCCAAGACGGCCAATACCCTGTCACGAGCTGTTGGAAAGTGAATACGTCTTGCTCGCTGAGCAGCTCATAGTCAATGCTGTCAAAATCCTTGCTTTCCGCTCCGTAGATGGCTTCGATCTGCCATCGCGCCGTCACATCCGTTTTGTCGTTGATGGTGTAAAGCAGAAGAACGGCGTCTTTTGTCAGGTCGAGGCGCCACGTGTCCAGATGAGGGTTCGTAGGCCCGTTGTGGTAGATCTTTTTTGTAATTTTGAGAAAAGCGTCACTGGAACAACAAATCACCAACTCCTCCCTCTCGCTAGTAGACGAGAAGAGCTGAACCGTCTCAGCCAGCAGTGGAGGGAGAGCCGTGCGAGACCCGCTCCTACTGTGGCTTGACATCTTTGAGATCTTCGCTGGAGCTGCGGCGATGCGGCAAACACCCGCCCGCAGATATGGGATGCACGGATCTTGAAAGTCGGCAGTTGTGTAGTGGATATGGGGCTGGAAAGGAAAATCACAGAGAACGGTGCGCATGTAGGCAGCCGGAAACCTGCACTGCGGCTCGCCGAGGTGATGCGTGGTTCGCGGCCGGGCTTGTCCATGAATTAGACCGGATCAAGGCAACCAGAGCACCGGCCAAAATTGCTTTTTTTTCCCTGCCCGGTGTGCCAGCTTTGACTGGGGTTTCAGCTTAGCGTCGCGCGGGCTATGTCCCGCTGGCAATGCGTGATTGGGCATAGCGGTGGCTCGGTCAGGGCCTGAATGCGCTATTAAACGGCAAGGCAGTGCATGACCTGACGCCATCGACGGCCTGGCTTGCCGTTTACGTTCTCTCGCATCCACTAAGAGCGCCAAGGCATAAAGAAAGGCAGCCTTGAGAAGCCCGCCTGGTGGAACCAAGTGCCAGGGGCGTTGACGAGGCTCTCGCAGCAATGCGGCTCATACAATAAGTTGAGTGCCCAGGGGCTTGCCATTCGTCTTCCTCTCTTTAATCCCAACTGGGCGGGTCAAGCGCCATTCAGAAACACTGCGAGTCAGTTATGGCCCATCTGCTTGATGGCCACGGCGCCTTGGACGCGCAGTTCGGAGGAGAGCAAGCAATTTCGCTCGAAGAACTGGTCAGGCAGCAGAGGGAAGAGCAGGTAAGTGTCATGATCCGTTGACGCATGCGTGCCGGCGCTACCGGCGCTCTGTCAAAACACCTCGGCTTGCTAATTCGTCCTCAACCTCTACCTAGAAGCGTGTTGAAGTCGGAGCAACGGCGAAACAGCGGCTTGGGCGACTCACAGTGATCTGTCTTATACTTAATCGCACTATCGGCACGGGAATCTTTGCGCAGCCGTCCAACGTGCTATACCTGGTTGGCAGTCCTGCCGTGGCCGTCATTATTTGGGTTGTCGGGGGCCTGATTGTCCTCTGCATCGCCCTCAGCTGGCTCGAGCTGGGCCTCGCGATCCCCCTTCACTACGTGCCGCCCGCACGAGCCTACTTCTGGGCCCCGCGGAGCGGTGGCGACAAGAACTACCTCGAATACATCTACAAGCGGCCTCGACTACTCGCGAGCTGCGTCTTTGGCATCACCTTTATCCTGTTTGGGAATCTGGCTGGTAACGCCATCCAGTTTGGCGTGTACATGCAGAGCGTCATCTCCCCCAAGTGCACCGAGAACGATGCCTGCTTCAGCAAGGCTGGCGTCATCCTCTGGGCGCTCGGCATCATTTGCCTTTGCAGTTTCTTAAATGTCGCGACTCGACAACTGTTCATCCAGCTGAACAACATCTTCGCCATTCTCAAGTTCCTTTTCGTGCTGGCCACGGCCCTCCTCGGGATCATCTACGGCGCTTCCCACGGCGATGGTTGCCGAACCAACCTGGCTTGGTCGAACCGTGGCGCCGGGGGCGAGCTCGGAGACATTGTCCTGGCCATATCCTACGCCATGTACTCGTACACGGGCTTCGAACAGCCCTTCTACGTGCTCGCCGAAGTTAAGCGGCCCAGGGACACTTTTGCCAAATACGTGATACTCGCCATCGCGTCCGTCCTGGTCGTCTTCCCGCTCGCCAACATCGGATACCTCTGCGTCGTGCCGTACAGCGGGCCCCAGTCAGTGCCGGGGAACATGGCGCTCGAGTTCTTCGCCATCATCGCTCGCAACGGCGACAGCGACGCTGACACGACGGCCACCAGCAGAGCCATATCTATGATGCTGGCCTTGACTATTGTCGGAAACATCATGGCGCAGACCTTCACGGGCTCCCGTGTCAAGCAGGAGATCGCGAAGGAGGCCATCATTCCCTGGGCACTTGCCATCGCCACCGGGAGCGACAGCCTTCACGCGCGGCTCCGGGCGCCCGCGGGCTCACGCAGCCAGCACGGCCGACAGGAGATCACAGTGAGCTACCTCGACAACCACCCGGAGCAAGTGCCTATTTTCGCCACCATCCTTCACACCATCTCCGCCGGCCTCCTCATCATCTTGGTGGGCGCCTCCACCAAGCCATCGACCGCCTTCCGGATCCTC
>Ga0247780_1001426_pt1 | contig 13867 bp, 16 predicted proteins | sample UWRJL079202R5_FD_179927 | JGI IMG/M metagenome (GOLD analysis project Ga0247780, IMG submission 179927) | Plant litter microbial communities from Arlington Agricultural Research Station in Wisconsin, United States - UWRJ-L079-202R-5 | ecosystem: Environmental > Terrestrial > Plant litter >... | reverse complement strand
TAGAAAGGGTAGTGACGACGGGGCGGTTCAAGAAGAGGGCAATGTTGGGATGAAGGGTCTCGGTGCGTTGTTGAGGTTTGACTTTGCCGTTGCCGAGGGGATGGCTGGGTGTGAGGACCGTTTTGTGCAGCAGGAGGCGGGCACAGGTGCGGTGGGCGAGTGGGGGTTAAGTCAGCGGGTGATGCTCCTTGGGGGAGATACAAGTCCAGCGTATTTGAAGAAGGGCCTTGACCTGCTGGTGAAGCTCCTGGGTGCGAGGAAAACCGTCATCGGGGGCGTCGGGCATGAGGTACTTTGCGGACCGGAGATGAGGGGCCGCCCTGAGAAGGCAGTGCCCGCGATTTGTAAATTCCTGCGGGAGTAAGATGAGAGTTTATCTACCCTTCACGCACTTATCGCTTGGCATCTGGGGCGTTTGAGGACGTCTATAATCATGCGGGATTTTGTTATTATTTATGTTTTGGGCCGCTGAGGAGCCTCCCGAGGGGCATCAGGTCTTCTACAGTAGTTTGGTATCTTTTATGTACACCAAGAGGGAAATTGTGGAAGGAAAACCCTGGCTGCACCAAGAACGCGCTAGCGAACCCCCCCTGCTGGTAACCTCCAGGCTGACCCGGATGCCGAGGCGGAGCCAGCGCGTGTTTCACTGGCTCGGACGCGGAAGGGGGAAATGAAATAAATATCACCTCTCCCCAAGCTCTCCGGACCAGCCTATTCTTCTTCCATTTTTCCAGTTGCGATGAACAAACCATGATGGTAGCCCCAGCATACAAATATAAGCCCCTCCCCTCGGGCCGTCACATCCGGGTGCTCCAACTCCGACCCGCGCTTATTGAATCTCAGCCACTCGTCTGCACTCTGGTTCCCGTCGCCATCGACGACTACATCGACCACAGTACCCAAAACAACTGCCAGGCCAACAACGAGACTAAATATGAACAGGACCTTCTGCAGCGTCTGCACAACCGCAGCGCCAACCCTACTGCCAAACCTAGCCCCCCGCCGCCGAAAAAAAGAGTGCCAACAACACCAGTCCCAAAATCACCCTACGAGGCCCTCTCCTACACTTGGGGCGCCAGGGTCGGCACCCTACCCATCATCTGCTGCGGCCTAGCCTCAGACAAGAACGGTGGCGAAGGCAGCCGCGGCGTCGTCCTCGTGACGCCCAACTGCGACGCCGCGCTCCGGCACCTGCGGCTGCGGCTGCGATCGCGCGTGCTCTGGATCGACGCCATCTGCATCGACCAGCAGTCGGTGCGCGAGAAGAATGAGCAGGTGCCGATGATGGGCGAGATATATCGGGCAGCGACGCGGTGTGTCGTCTGGCTTGGGACAGCGGTGGGGTCGGGGCCGGCGGGAGGCACCAGGTCCGGTGTCTGTGCTGGGGCTGTGGTGGGAGCACTTTCAGGGCAGCAGCAGTTAGCCGGTGATGAGTGCGGCGGGCGCGATAGACCTCGGGACAAGGTCGCGGCTGGAGACGGCGACAGCGGGGACCTCGATATGACGGGCGTGATGCGGCGGGCAAGGGTGGCCGGCCGGATGGTCCTTGCGAGGGCGAGTCCTGGTCAAAATGCGGTGGACAAGAGTGGAAGGGAGATGGCGAGAAGGTGGTTCTGTAGGTGCCCCATCCCTACATCTCTTCTTTAAGCCCCTCGCCTTCACAAGAGCGTTTGCTGACTGGGACTCTCTCAATCGTCGACAGCTCGCCGGGAAATCATGCGCGTCCGGCGCGTCTGCACCAACGACTGGTTCCAGCGCATCTGGACAGTGCAGGAGATGCTCCTCGCGCCGACAACTGTCTTTATGCTCGGCCGCACCGAGTGTCCAGCCTCGGCGCTGCACACGTACGTCCTGCTTGCCGAGACCCTTATGGATTCGGACACGCGCGAGCGCATGCTGTTTAGGATGCGCAGCATTATGCTTGAAGAGGTGGCAGGAAAGCGGCCACCCAAGAACTCAGGGTGGTATTCTACGATCAGTGTCACGAGAAGGTGGCCCGAGGAGAGGGACGTGGCCGAGATCAACGAAACGTTGGAACTGTTGCTGCACATGGGCGCCCTCAACGACGCCACCGACCCTAGGGACAAGGTGTACGGGATGCTGGGTATGCTAAAAGCCTTCGTGCCGCTAGAGGTGCATCTGCCGTCTGTCGACTATGCCAAGTCCGTACAAGACGTGTTTGAGGAGTTTGCTTACCACATGATGCGCACAACGGGGACGCTCTGGCCGCTGGAGGGGATCCTGCACGCCTCCGCAGAGGATCTCCCTTCGTGGGTACCCGACCTACGCGATGCATCCGCTGTGGCCTGGACGCCGTTCCGAACCGGGCTTAGGAGACATGTGCGGCACCACAACGAGATGCATCTTCCCGACGAGTGGCAGCCGGGCAGACTGGAGGTGCGAGCTCGCCCCCTCACCAGCGTGCTGGAAGTGTTTACGCACATGCCTCGCTTTGAAGTCGGCGCAGATCCCAAATACGTGGACGCACAGCGCACGGATTGCCTGTCGGCGTGGACGGCCATTGCCATGGACAGGGACAGACAGCTCAGCAGTGAGGATTACGACCCCGAAGAGGGCTTCTGTGTTCAGTCACTGCTGCGACTAACCCCATTCCTCGACTACCTTCGGAAACGCCATGAGCCCCATGAGCCGGAGGAACCGGAGGAGCCCGACACTACGTCAGTGGGCAGAGCAGAGAAACCACTACGGACTTCACCCGCGCAACAGCGTAAACAGAAAGGGAAGGCCAGGAATGCCAGTCAGGGGGACCAGTTTTTTATTAACAACGTCTACGACGGCGCCGCCCTATTTCTGACCGAATGCGGCCTGTGGGGCCTGTGCAAGGGCTACGTCAAGCCTGGTGACCAAGTGTCTCAGCTGATGGGGGCAAGGGTCCCACTTGTCCTGCGCTCCGTTGGGCCGGCGCCTGCGAGCGAGTTTCGGCTGGTAGGCACCACGGACGTGGCCGAGCTGGAGGATCCGGGACGGCCGAATGCGTGGCAGACGCATCTGGTTGAGGACGAGTACTTTGGTGTTACGTTGGTGTGAGCTGCTGGATGTTTACTGTTGACTAGCTGGATGGAAAGGGCATTGGTGTGCCGCCGTAGTGGTAGGGTGGGTGGACGGGTACTAACATATGTTTACATCTCGGCCACGAACGGTAAGTTAGGGGAGCTTTCAGGTTTTAGATTGTACTAATTGACGACCCATCTTGCATCATTTGTGACAAATCAACTTGCTGGGATTACTTTTGCGGGGGAGCGGGGAGACTGGGGCTGGCGATGGCAGCACTTGACGTTAGTGTGGTTTGACAGCTGGACGATGGGTGCGAGTGAAGCGGGAATGTATCTCTTTCACTTGTTTCGTCAACATGCCTTGTTGGCCCTAGGGCAGCCTGTGACTGGCCGGATCGGGCCGTCCGCTGTAAATTTTGCTAAAGAAGGGGCCCTAAATCGAAGCTATCACAAGCCTACTAACCCTCCTTCCTTCTATCGTGGAGTCTTGGATCTTTGGCCTCGGTGGGTTATGCTCGTGGAGTTAAAAGGGCCTCGTCAATCCAACTTGCGACCATCGAACTCTCTCTTCAACCACACACAACCGCCACGCCCACGGCTACCACGGCCACCAAGAAGACTGCCGGCACAGGAAAGTCGTCCAGAGTTTACAAACTTACATATAATGGCTAATTTTTCTATGTGGCAGGATGTAATCAAGCGAGCGGCTAACCGAACGAATAATAGTATATACAATCAGTTGTAGTGACGATATTAGTGGCAGTCGTGGTGGCAGTCGCAGGGCAGCGGTAGGGCAGTGGTGGGAGTCGCGGTGGTCGTGGAGGTCGTGGGGGCCGTGGGATGGTTGTGGCGGCGAGGGGGCTTGTAGTCTAGGGTTGGGGTTAGAATAATTGCACAAATGGCCCTACATAAGTGAAATGCCAGTGGAAATTACCCATAAAGGTCTGTGCTTCTCGTGGACCAATCAGATGCCCAACAAGGTAAGTTGTATTCGGATCCACCGTCAGCGCGATGCTGGCTACCGAGGAGGCCGCGCTGTTGCACCGGCAGACGCAGACGGCTGGTCCGGGCGACGGGGGAACGGGCGGCCACGTTTGAGAAGCGCATCAACAACCTCATCAACCTCTTCTTCAACCACATCTCGCAGCAGGACAACGCCATGCTTATGCGCGATAGCGCCAGCGTCAAGGCCATCGCCGTCATCACCCTGGTCTTTCTCCCCGTGACGACCGTGGCCACCATCTGCGGATCGCAGTTCTTCTACAATGGCGATGACGGCGGTATCGCCATGCATCCTTCCGGGTGGGTCATGTTTGCCATCTCCACGGCCTTGAGCGTTATCTTACTCTTGGCTTGGGGCTGCTACTCCCAGAGTCTCGAGCGGCGCTTTGCCCGCGGCCGCAAGAGGGGCAGCCGACATGCCGCGAGAAAGCTTAGGTTTTCGGCGTGAGCGTACCAAAAGGAATCAATCCTAGCAATCATGTACTCGTTTGTGGGGGGTACGTAGCACCGCGTTCGTGATAGGGTTGAAGGAGATAAAACCGAAAGCGTCAGAAACTCTACGCTCTGGGTGTGATGGCTTTAAAGGGGTTGCAATTGTTTGATCGTATTGCCTGCGTGTGTTCTATTCCGTGGCTCTTTAGCATTTGCCAGAGACTAGGTACTTTACGTTTTGCCAGTCTAGTCCCATTTCAGACCGACCTTCTGTAAAGTGAAGTTAGTTACTAACACGTCTTCGACCGGGAGGACTTCGGCACCGAAAAGGGTGGGTGTTCCAAATGTCAACAAACCCGATTTTCCCTTTGTGCTGGCACATAGGGTAGAGTAGCGGCCTCGCCAGGCTTGCTCTTTCCCTGAGAGATACTAGTACTGTAACCTCAGCATCGTCCTTATTTGGCCTAACGCCTAATGTTGGATATCACCATATGCACGCAAATATAGGCACAATTGACTGTGTGTATTGTCTTGTCCATCATCTGTTATGGGGTGTCCACTTCGGCGGACAGAATGACCCCGACGGCCTGGTTGATCGGAAATACTCGCGGCAGAAACATCTTTACTCTGCAGCAAGTCGAGTATCTCCTTGATCTGGAACCGCCGCGCTTCGTGGCCGACACAGACGGGGCAACCTTGTTGCACTACGCCGTGGACGCATGGCAGCATGGTAGGTAATGTCGCAGTTTTGTTGGGCGAGTCCTCGCTGACATTTTCTGACCCGCTATGCAGATGATCTAGACAGCAACCCCACTGGGTACGCGGTCCTCGGCTCACTCTTACGCCGGTTCCCCGGCCGGGAGCATCTTAAGCACACAGACAACAACGGCTTCACCCCGTCCATCTGGCGGCCTACAAAGCGAACCTTGTGGTCCGGACCGGTCAGGCGGTTGGTTGGAATTCTCGGATTCCGGAGACGGGTGCAACGGTAATGGGCTGTACGAAACTCGTGAGGCTAACCCTAACCCTAACACACCCGAACCCCCCAGCTACGTTCTTTGCAATGAACCGTCCCCACATCAAAATTGATCGGCCGCTTCAGCTTCCTGACCATGACAAGTGTTGAACCGTGATGACCTATGCCGCACTATTTGGTTATCAATGATAGATTGTTTTGTTTTGGGGGGGGGGAGGAAATAGGATAATTCAACTTGGACGCAACTGGATTAGCGAGAGTGTTAAATGGCAGGTTTTTTCTCTGTCTTTTAAGTAAAGGAAAACGCGGTTAGGTGTTTAAGGAGGTTATGGTTGCGGTTGTTGTGTGGAAATGGTGGTGGTGGTATGAGGACCCAAAACTGGGTCCTCGCAACTCCACGGCCATTTTGGACCGTGGCAACTATAGCCGATGCAGGCCAGAATAGTGACCTCCACTGCTCGTACCAGAATGACGAAACTGCCTGATTTTAGACCAACCACGCCCAGGCCCCACCCACTGCTGCCTGGACCCGCGACGACAAACGCCCATCATTTAATCGCTTCACTTCGCTTCGATACCATCCGTCACTTTCCATCTTCCATCCTGCATCTCGGTCCTGCCACCACCCAAACCCCTTTTCATCACACTTAAATTGAACACCAAAAACAAAATCAAACATGTCTCTCCCCCCCTCCCCCCTTCAAGCCCCCAACCCTCAACTCTCCTCCCCCCTCTTCACCCTCCTCCCCCCCGAACTCCGGCACCTAATCTTCACCTTCGCCCTCTCCTCCTTCCCCGACCCCCTTCCCACATCCCACTTCCCCCCTTCAACATGCTACACCCGGCCCTCGTACTTCTCCCCCGAAAAAACCGACGTCCGCCTCCTGCGCACCTGCCGCGCCGTGTACATCGAGGCATGGCACCTCCCCTTTCTGCTGCGCGAGCAGATCCACTGGCTGGGGAGCAGCGGGCGGGCGCCGGTGGAGTATGGTTGGAGGAGGAGAAGGCTGTTTGATCCGGGGATGGTGGTGAGCGTTAGGGAGCAGTTTGGTAGGGGGGCGGGGAAGGGGGAGGCGGTGGAGATTGAGAGGATGAGGGTGTTTGCGCAGATGTGGGCGCTGGAAGGGGGGAGGTTGGGGCGGTTGTTGGCGGACTTTTTGAGGGCGGGGTTCGGTTTTAAGAGGGTGACGCTTACGGTTAGGCAGTGAGTATTTATTTGCCTATCGATTACCTTGATTTTTCTTTCCCAGGCTGGTTGCGATGGCTGACCGGGTAGTAGTACCGATTGGTGGTGGTGGGAGAATGACAGGCCGCTTTATTTCGAGGGCAAGTGGGTTGAGGCCCTGCACTCTTGTTTACCGTCGAGCGTGCGCGAGTTTCGGATCGAGTTGGAGTCGTTAGAGCGGAAGAAGAGTCAGGTCAACCAAATCGCAAAACAGATGGCCGAGCAGTGGTACTTCAAGAGGGCCGATAATGTGGCACTGTTCGCTGATGTCACGGGGAAGGCCACCGAGGTCGATCGCTGGACCGGCACCAGCACGTGGGACGGCAGCACGTGGACGAGAGATGAGTCGAGGCCGGGACAGATTGACTACTACATCGCCACTGTGGTGTTTCGGCCGGAATGGATCGTCAAAAGACATGGGGGCCAGGTGAATCCGCTGCTGGTCGAAAATGCTGCGAATGGTCGATGGGATCAACCGAAGCTGGTGGTATTGCCGGAACCGGGTTCTGAGCCAGGGGGAGGATCGGAAGAAGATGCCACAAACCCCGACGCAGACTGGGAGGATACCTCGGATTCTGAAGGGGACGGGATTTATGATTGAGGGCCCGGACAGCGAAGGTCGCAAAGTCCAGTCTGCAGGCTAGAGTGGGAGAAGGGATTGCAAAGGTGAAGCCAGAATTACGCTGCAAAGACGACTCGGAAGAAAAGGGGGTCAAGCCAGGACAACACTCACATACTCCAACTATGACTAAGACGACGAACCAAAAAGATACCGAATCCCACCCGTGAAATGCTTTGCCCCCTCATGACCACGACAAGGAAATCAAACCGAAAACAAACCGCTCCCAATGCCAGGCTCCCTCATCAAAACTCCTCGCCCCCCCTTCCATCCCCAACATCGCATCCCAAAACCTTTTACACCCCCTCCCCTCCCTCAACCTAAGCCTTCGGCCTCACACCCGCCGCCTGCAACTTCCCACTAATAAACGCCACCATCTCAGGCGCCCTCCGCTCATAATCCAAATGCGGCGCCAAGATGACCAAACTGCCCGAGCACACGGCATCGCCCGTATTGCAAATAATCTTTGTCTTGTCCTGCGGAAAGTTCGGAATCTGCCCCCGGTCCTGCTGGTTCTTGGTGTCGCCAAACGTAAACGCTGCGACGATCTTGTCCTTCTGCGCCGCAGTCAGGTCCTCGACGGCGCGGTGCGTGAGGGCTGCGCCCTGCGAGTAGCCGCCGACGACGAGCTTGGAGGTCGGGCAGTTGGAGACGGCGTTCTGGATGAGGCGCTTCATCTCGCGGATGCCGGCGAGGTCGGCGCCGCCCGGGAGGAGGTTGGTGGATACCAGGGCGGCGTAGTCGATGCCTTCGACGGCGACGGCGGTTTCGCCGAAGATTTCTTTTATCTGGTTGGTTGGGGGTTAGTGGAGGTTCTCGTCGAGTTGGGCAGCTTCCTGGGCGAGGAGAAAAGAGCGATGTGGTTTGGGACTCATCGTTCTCGACACTCCCGATTCAATACAAGGGCCAAGACGGCAGGGGATAGGAGAGAATTTTCTCTGGTTAGGGTGGGAGATACTCACGCCGTTGGCTGTGGGCGGCCCGCAGATGGTGCCCATGTTGCCGACTTCGGTGGAGCCGCGCGCGAAGAGCATGATGATGGGGCGGCAGCCGAAGGCGGTGAATTCGTTGGAGGTGATGCCGACGCGTCGGACCTCGATGGGGCTGGCGACGGCGAGGGAGAAGAGGAGGGCGGAGGCGAAGGTCTTCATCTTGGAGGGAGGTGAGGGTGAAGTTGGCGGAGTTGTTGGACTGAATGGGATGGAAAGATGGTGTTGTTGAGTCGGTTGTTGGAATTATTGTTTCTCTAAGTCGAGGTCTTCACATCTCTTTATACATCTCGAAAAAGAGTCAAAACGTCGTCTCATGGATCCATCCCATTCGCGATTTGTTCCAACTCCGTCCTAGCTTGCGATTTCCCCGTCATCTCGAAATAATTCCTGGGGAAACACTCTACCAGTCGCATTTCGCATCTTTGTCGCGGGAGTTGTAAACAACGACACAACCTTCTCCGCATTCCTGGGGTGCCGTGCATCCATACGACGTTTCCAGCGCCGCGGGTGGGCGGCCGTGGTTCAGGCAAGCGCCCTGCGTCAATCGCAAACAAATCCCGATCGGGGAATTGGGGGGCGCCTAGGGTGTGATCCGCAACCATCGTGAAATGCCAAGCGTGTGACCCTAGCATCACCTGAAGCCGACATGGCGGGGTCCCACTATACGCCTAATGTTTCGGGTTCGCCAAGCTTAATCCGCACCATTCTGCGTCGACTTCACCAGGTTTTGACCGAGGCTCGAACCGGGAATTCATTTCCTCCACTCGACGTGCCTCGGTATTACGACCTCATATTGCGGAGGTGGTTGCCGCATCCCTTCAGTGCCTGTTCTAGCTGACCCTCAGCCTACGAAGTAGGCGCCAATGCTACCTACCCTCTTGTTAGTCCCCGCTCAACCCCACAGGCCGAGATGACAACCAACTATCCCTTCCCTCTCCTTACAGCCCCTCAATTTCAGTAGTCCGAGATGGAGGAAGATTGTCGCCCGGCGTGATCTTGGGCTCGTGGACGATGGATCATAAGAACACGAGATCATGACCGCTGCCAATGCCAGCGGTACGGCGGCCGCACAACCGCGTCTGCAAGGCGTCGGAGTCCTTGGTGGGGTCCTCTCGGTAATAGACACAGAACATGGGCTGCGCGGACTAAACGCCACAACTCTAGTCCTTGGCCGGAAGCTAGGCAGACTTGCACTACTGTCGAGGAGAGCAAAGATGGGCTCCTCGTTCCGCAGCTTCTCAGATCCCCTTAAGTCAATACTCAGAAATATCTTATCATAGACACAAGTCTTTCAAGGCCTCTCTTCATAATATAAGCGCCAACTTGGATAAAAGATAGGTACCTAACCACACAACGCCTGTAGCCCAACACATCACAGCTCGCCGCCCCCACATAATCTGTGCGGACGTTGGATGTGACGTTGAGACCGAAGTCCCTCTTGACTTACAGTTACACAATCCGTGCGGGGCTCTCTAACGCATTTCTCACACGGAGCAAAGATTTCCCTTTCGTACTACAACTCGACGTGCCTCGGCATATTACCTACAACTTCTCCTATATGTGTGCGTGGAGTAGTTCGTAGTTCATCGATCGCCGCCTCTAGCCCCCATTCCAGCTAGCCAATCCACAGTCCCTGCATAGCAGCTCGGTCAGGTACCATTCTACCCAATCCCCAGCACAGCACCCAATCTCAGCCCCTACCCATTGCAGCTAACCCCCACAGTCCTCTCTTTTTATCCTCTTACCCCATCTTCGTCTCCACTCCCGTCATGTCCCATTTAACCTCTGAACTCAACCACTCTCAACCACGCTCGCGAGTCCCCTCCCCTGAGGTAAGCAAACAAATCAAGCGCATACCTTTCATTCAAACACTCCTAACTCAAGCTCCTTCGTCACCCTCTACCCATTTTCAACTTTATCTATCAGAAACCACCACCCGCTTAGTTCCCGGCGCCCGTCTTAACTCGCTCAACATGACGGAATAGAATACCTACCTAGGTTGGTACCTACCCATCCACCTCCGTGTATCCCGGCCTCATCTCAATGACACCATCTCCAGCCCAACGAGGCTTCTTATCGCCTCCGCGGAGCCCGGGCTGTTTGATTCCTCCTCCCCTCCATATCCTCCGGGAACAAGTGCTGTGGGTCATGTTATTCAAGCATCCGATACTAGTACTCAGACTCCTTTTCCTGCCTTTCTCGCTTTTGTTTTTGTTATTACACTCGCTTATCAAATACGTTATTTGATTTGACAGCGGATAAATATCGCCACCCACCCTTAGCAGAGCTGGCTAACCTAGAGCGACCTCCCCTAGAAATACTCTAAGATATCATTAGTAATTTTCTGTGCCTCTTAAGAAAATCTCGGGATTATACTTTCCCAGCCTTTATAGTGGACTCCCTGGGGCTGATGGGCTGATTGAGTGCAATGCCGCTCCCTCTTCGGAGAATTCTTTCAATCTTACAGAATAGCTCCGAAATGCCATCAAGCTCTCATAGGGTGCACGTGCCATTCAAGCTTAGTCAGATCACCCCGCACAAAAATCCGATCCATCCCAATCCGATCCAATCCAATCCAATACTAGACGACCGCTGCGAATGCTGAACCACCAAGACAGATTCCGCAACATCGAGACATCAAGCGCAAACTTCAGCTTTCCCCCCTAAGCTCCCCAACGATGGATCAAGACTTCCAGTACGCAGGTAGTCCGCTCGATTTGGACGACTCGTTCCGTCTGATTCAACTCGAGCCTGGTCAACTCGATGAACCTGTCCAAATCCATCTCGTCAATTCGCGTCTCTGTCTCAAACAACACTATGAGGCTCTCTCATACACATGGGGCAACCCAAGCATCTTATCTCAAATCAGCGTCGTTGATAATGATGCCAAGTTTAAAACCGCCATAAGCATCACTACCAACTGCCACTCCGCCCTCCGGAGGTTACGATGTCTCGACCGCCCTCGGACGCTCTGGGTTGACGCTATCTGCATCAATCAGTCTTCGATACAAGAGCGCAACCACCAACTTGGGCTGATGACGCGCATCTACCAGGGCGCATCGCGTGTACTGGTTTACCTTGGGGAAAGCGACCATGATAGCGACGTGCTCATGGAGTGGATACGAGAACTTGATGCCCCTTCGGACTTTGGCCGAGGAAGCACCGTATCTTGGCCGTCAAGACACGCCCTGAAAAGATTTTTCTCTCGTCATTGGTTTCGCCGTGTTTGGGTTCTGCAAGAGGTCAAGTTCGCCCGACTGGCCATAGTCATCTGTGGAAGCCAAGAAACCGACTGGGAGAGCTTTTCGACGTTCCATCGCTGGTCAGTTTTAAGAGCGGGGCCCAGACTGCCATACTCGGTTGTGTACGCCAGCAAGGCGGAACGTCAAGGGCTGACGGCGTGGCTAGCTTCCTTGAGCTACGCCCAGTATCTCGCACGAGTACTCCAAGGCGCGCGCTTGTGCGAAGCAACAGACCCCCGGGACAAGGTTTTCGCCGTCGTCCCACTTGCGTATTCGGATTACGAAGAAGCGAAGAGGGCCCAGCTCGCTCAGGCGACATCAAGTGACGAAAATGACGAAAATCACATTTTGCCCGGCCCACGAACTATCGACGTGGATGCCAACTACGAACACTCTGCCTATCGGGTCTTCACAAACCTTTCTCTTTCCCTCCTCCGCGAACTCGGTTTAGACGAGCTGCTGTCAATGGTCCATACTGATAGAAGACGCGGCATCTCCGGGCTTCCATCCTGGGTACCAGACTGGTCAGTTCAAAGTTCCCCCGTACCATGGGGTATGGAATTCTCCAAAGTTTATGCCGGATTTCAAACTCGGGAAGAATCCCAAGTTGGCAGCATCAAGCCAACGTGGAGAGTGCAAGACATCACAGGAACCGAAACGGCGCCAACAGAACAAACCCTCCTCTATGTACCTGCCGTCCGTGTCGGCACCATTACCAAAGCCGGGGCAGTTTGTTGCGTCGATAATGATTTTTTCCCTATTGGCCAATGGAAGCAGCTTACCGCAGAAGCCGAAAACTACGAACTATCTGAGAATTCTCGCTCACCCTTTGTGTCGGTGCTTTTTGGAGGCCGCAACACCTTAAAATTCGAAACTGTTGTCAATTACATACGAGAGTACAACGGGGAAGTGTTAACCGACAAGGAGAGAAAGACGATTGCCCGGCTGTGTTGGAGAAGCGAGTTTTGGGACCGCCGAAGCGGATTGACGCATAAAATGGAGGATGAGTTCACGATTCGAGTCGACAACGACGACAATAGCCGCTTGGAAAGAATACCACTGCGATCCATATTTGCGGACAAGAGAACCTTCGGCACCCTAGGCAACGACATTTTGGATCGGTGCGATGGGAAGAGATTTGTTGTGCTGGACACGGGCTTAATGGGACTGACAGTTGGGAGTGCGGATCTTGGGGACCAGGTGTGGGTTTTGGAGAATGTTACGAGACCATTTGTTTTTCGAAAGGCTGCCGAGCCGGATCTGGCAAGTGTGAGCAACACTTCCACATTCATAGGGCCTTGTTGGGTTAACGGTGCTATGTTTGGTGAGATTTGGGGGGATGTTATCAAGGAACAAGAAGAAAGCAGAACATTGGAAGAGCTCATCATTGTTTGATTGGCAAGACGCTTTTACCTCAGTTCTACTCCCTAGAAAATTCAGAAAATCACTGGATGAAACTACGAGAATATATGGCTTATAGTGCCAGAAATACTGCATACGGGAATCGAGCCGATTGATGGGTTGAAACTGGATGATTGTCCAGGCTGTTTTTTTCAACACCACGCCCAGCTTTGCACGGGAGCCCCATGACAAAAGCGGTCAATCGAGAATTCGCCGCTGGGTCACACAAAATAGCCTAGTTTTATGAGACGAGTTTGGGCACTCACACTGATAATTGCTATTCTCGTTCGTGGCCCTGAGCTGCAGTACGCCATGGGTGAGCGCCGCTGCGACGGAGTAGCAGCTCTACGGCATGCTGTGGCTAGGGGCCGCCTCGATCTAGTATACATTTATACAGCTTTTTTGGCTGGCAAGGGGCCAAACGAAGAGGCGCCTGGGCTCCATCCCAGTCCCAATAAGTCAGCCAAAACCCACCAAAACACTGGAGTACATCACGTTTCCGATCAGAATTGTCACCTTCCCCACCACACACCTAAAATTCCCCGCCCACTTCTCCCCGGGCTCGTAATCAGGTAACAAGACCTCCACTTTCCTCGGACATCCCCCAACCATCTCCTCACTCACCTCCACCTCAACACCCTCCACCATCCTCATCACCCCCCTCTCATAATTATGATTCACAACATGCACCGACACCCCGCGCGTCCCATTATCCCCCCTCCCCGAACACCAAAACAATCTCAACCAACCCCTTAGGTTATCGAGGAACTTATTACATAAAGCGTGGTCCACGTCAATGTCACCGACGCAACTGGATACACCGCATTACATTATGTTTATGTCGAACTAGACCGCTGCACCAAAACACTGCAAAAGTGAATCCACTTATACCAGCATTTAGTAACAGCGACTACATCCATATTGTTCCACACACCCCCTAGTTGCTGGACTAAACGCCCAGTGC
>Ga0247780_1001424_pt1 | contig 13896 bp, 18 predicted proteins | sample UWRJL079202R5_FD_179927 | JGI IMG/M metagenome (GOLD analysis project Ga0247780, IMG submission 179927) | Plant litter microbial communities from Arlington Agricultural Research Station in Wisconsin, United States - UWRJ-L079-202R-5 | ecosystem: Environmental > Terrestrial > Plant litter >... | reverse complement strand
GGTACAGTGTTAGTAAGGCGGCGGTGTCGAGTGAGTGCCAACTTCCATCAAGAAGTTTTCTTTTCTGTTATGGGGGGGGGGGAGGTTTTGGTGTTGGTTGTGGTTCAGGGGCTGACAAATAAACCAACCTACGCAGTGTTTGCGGAATCTCTCCAAAAGGAAATCACCCCGCTGGGACTGCGCTCGGTGATCTTCGAGCCCGGCGGTTTCGACTCAGACCTCACTGTGTCGCGGGAGGGCGGCGCGCCGTTTGCGCAGCCGCCGCAGGCAGAGGAGTACATCGACCTGTTCAGCAAGACATTTGGAAGTGGGGGCATCCCACCGTCTCCGGGGGATGTCAGCAGGATGGCTGATGCCATTATCGACGTGGTCACAGGGGAGGGCTTAGCCAAGGGCAGGCCGTTTCCCGTGCGCGTAGTTCTGGGACCGGATGCGCTAGACGCGGTGAGGCAGAAGTGTAACGAGCAGCTGCAATTGCTGGATACCTGGGAGGATGTGTCACTGAGCGTGATGTACGAGGGCCGAAGGGAGACGTCACGATGGCTGCTGGATGGGTGCTCCATGTTGAACAAGAGCTGAACCATCATCGTCACCAGTCAGACACATCACAAGAGACACATATCACAAGATCAAAGGTTTAAAACCGCAACCGTAAACCGTTTATATGCTAAGCCATAACAAGGGGTATCATAGAATCCAGCCTGTCCTTTTCCGGTCCATCGCAAACCATCCCAGATGCCGCCGAACTTTTCCAGAACCCCGACCCATGTGACAAATGCATAGGGCTCCCAGTACAGAGTACAATGATGGTCCCAATGCGCCGTATATAACAACATGCAAAGAAAACGCGCAGAGAATCCGCAAACAAAGAAGTATCGATCATGACCATAGCGAGCGTCGGGCTCGCGTATAAACTTCAATCGCAATGACATGACCCAGTCCTGATCTGCCAAGAACATCCGCAAGACGCAAGGCCATGGATACCCGATTTTGTGAAGTCTCAAGCTCAAACAAGAGTCAAAAAGAGTGATAGAGGTCGACGCAAAGCCCAACTGAAGAAGACCCATGGCTGCCAGGCTGAGAATATCTGGTGGTGCATGATATCGTATCGATATCTGAGTTTCGTGGGATAATGAACTTCGAAAAAGCTGAACATCAACCGGTGCAAGGCCAAACTGAGAATGACTGATGGTTATCGTTGTCGAAAGCTCTTAGGAGGATGGAGGTATCGATGCTGTGGCCTCGCCACGCCTCATGTTTGCGTGCGACATCTGAAGAACCGATCTGAAGAACTGATCTGAAGAACTGGCTGCAGCTCCGAAGTGAGATCATGTCGCCTTCGGGTCAAGAGCAGTCTAGCTGATGAGGAGAGAGACTTCGTAAAACAGAACAGAGCGACGTCGGACCTCAGCGGATTTGGGGCTCATTCATAAAGTCGAAGCCACTGTCATCACGGCCAAACCTTGAATGAGCAGCGTCGGCTGCATCCAGAACCTCTTGCATGGCAGAGTCGAGGATCGGAACTCCTGGCGTACCGGGAAATGCGTCGGCCCCCTCAACATTGCCCTCAGCGTCGACAAGTGTCTCGTAAGTGACGTTTTTGTTGTTCTCGTCCAGGCCGAAGATCTTGAGGCCGCGGATGTGGGTGTCCTTGCCGTTCTGATGGTTCTCTTTGATGTGCATCTGAACGATCCAGCAGCAGAGGGAGTGACCATCGGGCCCACCGCCGGAGTCAGCAATGGGAACGTCCTGCCAGCCAATCGGGTTGGTGAGCGGGACCTCAGCAAACTGGATGAGATCGTGGCAGCCGGTGCCTGCATAGAACACGATGTTCGTCGGCGTGTACGACTCGTCCTGGCTGTAATCGACGTAGAAGCGGATTGCGCGGATCTCGACGCGGCGAAGGAAGTGTATCGTCAACAGGTGCGGTTGCTGGCCATCTGATCTAGCAAATGTTAGTACGGGCAAGGACATATCACGACGGAAAGGCGAGAGACTTACTGCCAGTACTGGTCCAGATCGTCGCTCAGCAACTGCTCGACGCCGTTTCCGGGCTTGTGACTGCTGACGCCGAAGTGCGCCAGGTTATTGATCTCTCGAAGACCAATGGCAGCGGGATCGAACATAGGGCCCTGCAGGTGCTCGTCGTCGTCGGCCTGCCCGCCGTGCTCGTCGTCGTCGTCGATGTCCTCGTCCATGACTTCGCCCAGCAGCTCGTCGCCATGGGCGCCGAACTCGGCGTCGACGTCCTCCTCGTCGTCGCTAGCCTGGGCGACCTGGAGGGCGAGGTCTTCGTCATCCGAGCCCTCTCCGGGCGGTGCTTGTGCGACGTTGGGCCAGTTAGTATAGTCCATGACCTGGTCCAGGTCGTATGTGCCGTGCATGACACCTTCGGCGACGGCGTCCTCGTTCTCGATATCCAACACGATCGGGAGCCGCTTGCTGCGGCCCCGATCGGTGTTGAGATCCCTGTTTGGATCCAGCTTCCCCAGGATGAACCGGAGTCGCCGGCGTGGAGCGCCGCCGCCGTTGCCACGAGTTGAGCTCATGGTTCTTCCGAACAAGGAGCGAGCTGCGGGAAGGGAGATGGTGTACGGATTGGGGGGAAGAGATATAGCGCCTTGTTGTAGAGACGAAATAATTGTTCGGACTGAAGAAAACGATGGTGGCTTGAGAGAGAAGAGATGGTTGCGAGAGATGAAGCCGCTGCGTGTGAAGAAGAGAGGGAAGAGGGGATTCCGAACAGGCCGGCCGCAAAGAAACAACAATAGGAAAGCGCTCCGGTATTCAAGACTATTGAATAAAAGCGGAGACGGCCATTTTCGGCGCTCTCACGCGGGTCCGGCGGGTCCGGGTTGGCGGCGACTTGGCCGGCGATGGTGTTGTTTGGGTGGTTGGTGGGGGGCAGAAAAGGGGGTGTTTACTTACACAATGGTGCGGCGCCATGGGCAGCCGGGGACGACCGCATGCGCTCCGAGCCGAAAGCCGTGCGGGCAGCATGCCGGGCAGCCGTTAGGATAGAGGTCCGCTCGCGACGGACGGTGTGGCCAAGGCCCAGTCGCGTGCGCCGAGGCGCCCTTACAGCATCAGGAGAATCTGACATGTTTGATGTCGCAGAGGTCAATTGATCATTGGTGCCTCAGGTTGATACCGCATCAATGGTGCAAATTGCCTTGCCAAGGATCTTGAAGAACGAATTCAATGCTGCAAAGCTGGTGAGAATGAAAGTCAACAATGACGATGCGGATGGTGGGGAGACGAAGTGCGCACCCGCCTTTAGGCACCCCTACCCCCCACAGTGCCCCACCGGCCGCCAGAGCTCACCCCTGCACGCCATTCTGTCGCCTCATGTGACAGCGTGTGGACGTCGCGTCGCGCACCTCGTCGCATCAAGTCCACCACCACAACCGACACGACCAGCAGGCCCGGCAGCAAAACCCGCCACCCAAGCAAAGCGCTGTTTTTGCGATAAAATTCTGCGCCTTCTTCGAATGAATACGCCGTAATTCCTCCCAAAATGCGCCACGACTTAGGTTCGTTCCCCCGCAGCAAATTCGGCATTTGCTTGGCAAACGCAGGCAGCTGCTGCCCAAGCGATTTTTCGATGGCTGCTGACGATACCAGAGGAGGACACGATCCGCATTCTCATCGCCACAGACAACCATGTCGGCTTCGAGGAGCGCGATCCGATCCGGAAGGATGATAGCTGGCGTACTTTTGACGAGATCATGAAGCTGGCCAAAACGCAGGATGTCGACATGGTGCTCCTCGGCGGCGATCTCTTCCACGAGAACAAGCCCTCGCGCAAGTCGATGTACCAGGTCATGCGCTCGCTCCGCAGGAACTGTCTTGGGATGAAGCCCTGCGAACTTGAGTTTCTGAGCGACGCCACCGATGTGTTTGATGGCGCCTTCCAAACGGTCAACTACGAAGACCCTGACATCAACATCTCCATTCCAGTCTTCTCCATACACGGAAATCATGACGATCCGGGCGGTGATGGTCACTTCTGCTCTCTCGATCTGCTGCAAGTGGCCGGGCTTGTCAATTACTTCGGCCGCGTCCCCGAAGCGGATAATATCCACGTGAAGCCGGTCCTGCTGCAGAAGGGGAGGACCAAGCTCGCCCTCTACGGTTTGAGTAATGTGCGTGACGAGAGAATGCACAGGACATTTCGGGACAACAAGGTCAGGTTCTATCGGCCAGGCCAGCAGAAAGAAGACTTCTTCAACCTCCTCACTGTGCACCAGAACCACTACGCCCACACGCCGACAAGCTACCTCCCCGAAAATATGCTTCCCGACTTCTTAGATCTCGTGGTGTGGGGTCACGAACATGAATGCCTGATTGACCCTCAGAGGAACGCAGAGACGGGGTTTCACGTCATGCAGCCGGGCTCGTCAGTCGCCACCTCACTGTGCCCTGGGGAGGCAGTCACCAAGCAGATCGCGATCCTCAACCTCACCGGCAAGGATTTTAGGATAGAAAAGATCCCGTTGAAGACCGTTCGGCCGTTTGTCACGAGAGAAGTCGTGTTGTCGCAGGACAGGCGCTTCAAGGGGCTCGACAAGAAGACTGACAACCGCCAAGACATCACGAAACGCCTGATGGCCATTGTGGATGAGATGATCGCGGAGGCGAACGCGCAATGGCAGGCCATCCATGCGGACGACAAGGATGATGAGGAACCACAGCCGTTGCCTCTGATCCGCCTCAAGGTGGAGTACACCGCGCCCGAGGGCTCGGAATATGAGGTCGAAAATCCGCAGCGATTCTCGAACAGGTTTTCAGGCAGGGTTGCCAACCAGAACGATGTCGTTTATTTCTACCGGAAAAAAAAGAGCGCAGGAACAAGTACGTATTTCATCCCAAAACAGCTGGAACGCACGGCTAACAGCAAACAGAAAATGGCAAGAGCGGCAAACCAGGCGTCGCAGGCGAGGCAGAGAATCACGACACTCCTGACAACTCTCTTGACATTGTCAAAGTGGACCAACTAGTGCAGGAGTTCTTCGCGCAGCAAGAGCTCAAGATTCTCCCGCAAGCTCCTTTCGGAAATGCCGTGAACCAGTTCGTCAGTAAGGATGACAAGCATGCCGTGGAGATGTTCCTCATGGATTCCCTCTCAACACAAGTGAAGGGGCTCCTCCAGCTCGACGACGATGCCGTGACAGAGGGTCTTGATGCCCATATCGCGGACTTCAGGAAGGTGATGGAAAAGAGCTACGTCGAAGGCGAATCACAGGCAGCGCGGCGCAGGAGACGCTTCAAGCCCAAGCCGAACGGCTGGGACTCGGACATGAATGGCCACTGGACAGAACAGCCTGGCGTTTTGGAGGAGGTGCCATCATCACCAGAGCCCCAGACGAGCCGGCGTGCCCCGGCAGATTCCCGAGACGTCTTTAGCGATGACGAGGAGGACCTGTTTGGGGATACCCCTGCGCCTCGAGCTCGTCCAGCCGCGAAAGCCACAACAAGCAGAGCTACCAAGAAGGCACCGGCAAAGCCTGCAGCCAAGAAGGCCGCCCCGGCAAGGAAGGCTCCATCGAGGGGTCGTAAGAAGGCCGCGAATCCCTTCATCGACGACGGGGAAGAAGAGGACGAGGACGTCGTGATGGAGGATGACGATTTCGACCTCCCGGTAGCTAAGCCGGCGCCTCCACCAAAGCCAACACGAGCGACGAGGGGAGCCGCGAAGCCCAAACAGACGACACTCAACTTTTCTCAGTCTCAGTCACAGAGGCCGGCAGCGAAGAAGGCGCAGAAGGCGATTGAGATTAGTGATGACGAGATTTCGGATGATGCCTTTGAGTCGATGCCTACTACGCGGAGCAAGCGTCGCTGATGGCATGGTTTGGCTTTGTAGGTACATGCAGCGACCGTATGGTGCTGTGGCACTCTTGTAATGCGGGGACTTGCCGTCCCTGATGGCGCGGCTCTGGCGATGCTTGAGACCTCAGTGCCCTCATCCTGAGATATTCGGCGGCTTTGCGCTATCGCCGCCCGTCTATCTGGTTTTTATTGGGAGTCATTTGGGACTCTTTGCTTACATTAAATCGCTGTTTGGCGGTTTTTGGGTGTCGACTTGGGACTCGCTGCTTTTCTGTTATGCCGCCATTCGGCGCTAGGAGAGGAAGTTCTGAGGACAAAAAAGGCTCGTTATCCTGTTACGGGAAATTTATGATGGGATGACCTGGTAGCTAGCTGCACAGATATTGCACAATACAATGCGAGAGATGATGGCGTGTTTGGTCCACGGGGCTCGGAGCTCGGTGTTGCGTCGCCCGAGACTGCTTTGTTGACCAACAACGTACCTATTTTGACCTTCCACCCACCGGCCAAGGAACAAATTTTCGTCCCTTCTATCCCAAGATCTCCGTAAACCCTCGATCCGCTCTGTATCACATCTCGCCAACCTGGCGATCGCTGCGTTGCGAGCCAGGTTGACTTTCCACAGTCACGTGACTCGCCTTCTGCGCATCAGCGCAGCGCCGCCCGTGGCAACTCTGCCTTGACATCACCGAAATCGCAACCGCTGCAAACCGTCGCCCACCACCACATCGGTTCGCGACGAAACGAATCACACTATCACACCAGCAAATATGGCGAACATCAATCCGCAACAAACCCTCGGGGATCCGGCGTCCGCGCCCGCTGCCGCAAACGCCCAGCAGCAGCAGCCGCCGAATGGCACCCAGCCGACCGCCGTGGGGGCCGAACCCGCTGCCGCAGCGAATGCCGCCGCGCCCGCAGACCCGCCGATGCCCGAGTCGAAGCTGCCGACGAGAAAAGACGCGTCGCTGAAGGAGTTTCTGAACAAGATGGATGACTACGCGCCGATTGTATGTCCCGTCCCTCTCCCCATCCTGCATTGAGCCAGTCAGCACCCACCCACCCATTCTTCTCAACACTAACCACCCGCTCCCCACTGTCACAGATCCCCGACGCCGTAACAAACTACTACATGACCCGCGCCGGCCTCCCTCCCCCACCGCAAACAGACCAGCGCCTCGCGCGCCTTCTCGCCCTCGCGACGCAGAAGTTCGTCGCAGACATTGCCGCCGACGCATACCAGTACAGTCGCATCCGCGCGAGCAACACGAACGCCAACAACCCGATGGGAAGTCTGGGCGCGGCGGCGGGATTTCCGATCCCCGGGCAGCCTACGAACCAGCCGGGAAATAAAGACCAGGGAAGGGGTGGGCCGTTGGGGATTCAGAGGCCGGGATATGGTGGGGGTGGGCAGGGAGGGAGTCAGAATCGGACGGTGCTGACGATGGAGGATTTGGGTATGGCGGTGGGAGAGTTCGGTGTCAATGTGAAGCGCAGTGAGTTCTATCGCTGAAAGGGGGGGCAGAGACGGGTGGGACGGGCTGTGGCTGGTTGGGATGGGATACTACGGCGCACATGAGACACCAAGGCTGGTTATGAGTGTTTCGCGGTGTTGGGCGTTTTTATGAGGGATTGGACGGCGTTTTGGGACGTCTTTTGGTTCTCCATTGGGAGCCTAGGTTGCACACACACAATATACACTGATATCCTACACGGTGTCCCTAAAGCTTCTGTGCGTGGGAGGCTTGACTGCTTGCGCCATGCTGAACGCTTTCAGAGCGGGTTACTGCTGAAAAGCTCACGCCCGCTGATCCTCGAGTTGTCCGATGTGCCCATGCGCCAGACATATTGCTACATGCTCCGCCCTCATAATGCACCAAACGCCCTGGAATAGATCGATATGCTCGTGAGTCAAGATCGTTTATTACGCCTTCCTCCAGATGAACGGCTTCCGTGTTCTACACCCCACACTCTTGTCAGCTGCCGCTCTCGCACACGCGCGGGGATCAGATCCCGTGGGAACCTACGTCGAGAACTCGCCGAGCTTGTGGCCCACCATGTCTTCGGTAATGGTCACGTCATGGTAGGTCTTTCCGTTGTGGACCTGGAACTTGAGCCCTACGAAGTTGGGTAGGATGGTGGCCGACCGCGCTTGTGTCTTGATCGGAATAATCCTCTGGCCTGGCACGGGGCGGACGATGGGAAGGCTATCGGGTGGTTGTTAGGAGTGCGGTGCGTGGGAGCGAGGGCGAGAGGGAAGTTCTTACGGGACGATGTGCGGGCCTGCGAAGACGACGTTAGCGGGCTGTCCAGAGCGGATTGGGGGATTGGGAGGGGATTTGAGGAGGGCTACCTTTCCACACGGATCTCCCCTTCAATAGGCACCTCGTCGGCTGCATCTTGGTGGTGTGGCGATCGAGATGCTGGGAATAGTCGTTGCGGTCGAAAATGCGCTCCCGCCGTGTTCCGCGATGGCCAAACGAATCTGGAGCTCGAAAAAAAGAGTGGGGCCCCGCAATGCAGGTCACGTGTCGTGACTGCGCGCTTCAGCTGCACTTGGCCCACCGGGATTGCTCAGATGGATGATCGATTGAACGGCGTTTACGGACGTATCGATGAGCGGATCGCTTCACCCGTCAATGCATCCATTCTGGATTGGGAATGGGCGAAACCCTGGATCTTTGCGTGATGCAGGCCTGACGACAACGTGGTTCGCAACTGACTCCCCATTCGATTGACCCGATTCGTGATCTTCGCACATCTCTCAATTGTCTCTAGTTCAGCGCGCGGTTGCCCGACCTCGCCCTCTCCTCTCGCCGCTGCTCCCTTGGGGACCACAAAATCTTTGACGTCCCTCGAATCGTCTAGAATATAGCGCATCAAAAACGACTCTTTGGCCAGGGATAGCATCTCGAGCAGCCCTCAAGCCGCCCCGACCGCTTTCATATGCAGCTAATTCTCTCTACTGGCTCATATTCTGGAGTATCGCAAAATCTGCTCCTGGGAGGTGAGTTCTGGGAGGCGAGAAGTGGTCCACAACGACATATCCTCTAGATTCCCAGAGATGGCAGCATTGATTTGAGCTCGGGATGCACCGTTCAGCTCCGAGCTCGGCTCACCTGTCATCCACTCAAATGGCCGAGCGCCAGCTTCCAGAACGCGAGTGTGTTCCGGGTGTGGGTGGCAGGGCCTCCCTCGCCTCTCTCTCTATCATATCGTCATTCGTCATCATTTCTCTCCAGTTCCAGTTTTCATCCTTTGGTAGGCGGAAACCCTCTGACCAGACAGCAGGTCGGTGCTTCGCATGGCTAGCTCTTGAGGGTTTCGATTACCAACCACCCTTGTATTGTCGCAAGATCTGCTGTCAGGAGATCCAATGTTTCACCGTCTAGGACAGAGGCCCATTCGTTTGCTCCGCAGCTGTTACCGATGCTAACACCTTCCCTGACTTCCCACACCTGGCCCACGAACTATGAAGTGTGTTTGAGGTAGTGCTCTGACCGACGCACTCACTCCCTGTCGGACTCAGAACGAATCCAAGCGTCGCGGTTAGATATTTTTGGGAAGAACCATATAGTTCCCATGGAAACTGAGCCTCTGTCTCCAGCCCCCTCCCCCGACCTCTCGTCCCACGGTGTTGGTGCCGCTGACTCTGCGTTTCAAACAATGCCTCCGGGCCAATAACTTTGATCGGTTCATATCGAATTACCCAAACTTCTCCGACCCAGCCAGTCTCGGCAGTTGCTGCCGCCCTTCTTGGCCATGACGACAGGCCCGGGTTTGTTCCAGTTGATCCGAGTGATTTCCCCCCCTTTGCCATGCCAAGACAACACCTTACGCCCAATGCCTGTCTTGTCTGTCGCAAGAAAAGGACCAAGGTATGTCTGAGCACCCCCTTGGCGGCTCAGAAGCTCACTCGGCCAGTGCGATGGACAAATGCCATGCCGGAGGTGCCGGTCTCGCGGCGAGGAGTGCGCCTACGAGGATAAGAAGTGGCGAACCAAAGACCACTTGAGATCCGAGATCGAAAGGCTGCGGACAGAGCAGCGCCAAGGCCATGCCGTGATACGGGCCCTCACGAACAACGACCCCCAAAAGTGGGAGACAGTCCTGGATCGAATGCGCGAGCGGGAGTCTCCCGATTCCATTGCCCAGTGGATACATTCCACGGCAGCACTGCCATCAACCCCCAGGAACTCGACACATATGGGATTCGAAGACCTGCTTTATGACAATTCAGCGCCTGATTGCCGAGAGATGCGTTGCGGGCTCCCCGATGGCAGCTTCAGCACTCCCAACTATCACAGGGTCGGCTCCAGACTGAGCTTCCCAAGCCCATCTCCTCGCTCGGCCGATCGGTTCTTCTCGGCGGACACTTCGCCGACCGGCCACCCTCTTTTTCAGGATCCGGGAGTCCTTCCACCAGGTCCGGCCTCATTCTACCCGGGATCATCTGGGCGCACCCCGACTGGCCCAGGAGAGCATCGTGGATCGATGCAGTCTTCCGCTTCGGACTCGTCACAATCCACAGGGCAGGACTTCCCAATATGGACTCGTGTCACCTCTGACACGCAACTTGTTCGACGCCTGATAGTAAGAGTATTTGCGAGTGACTCTTTTTGTACACCGCCATTGATTTCTCGGTTTCGATTTATGAAGGATATCCACGAGGGAGGCCGCCAGTATTGCAGCGAGGCGTTAGCGAACGCCCTTTTAGGCTGGTCGTGCAAGATGCTCGATGCATCTTCGCAGCTCATCTCTCAAGTGAGCTTCGGCGACGCCTTTTTGGGCGAAGCCAAAATGCTGTTGTCTGGCGAGCAATCGCTCGCCAATATTCCAAGCATTCAGGCCCTGGGTGTGCTTGCCTGGACGGAGATGGGTCAAGGGAACGGGGAGGAGGCATACAACCTCGCCCAGGAGTCGGTCAGATCGTCAATTCAGCTAGTGCTCCAAACCTTTCCCAACCAGCAAGACGAAGAGTTTCGGAATGCTCAAGCGCTAACGTATTGCGGCGCTTTTACCTTGATACGGTGCGTTATCATCTCGCTTTTCGTGCCGCTTTTCTAACCGCCAAATCAGGATGCTTCGCTTGATCACCGGTCGACTTGAGCCAAACACGGGACCCTTGTTTATGAGACTCCAATCTGGAGCAGGAGAGTCGGGCCAGGATACGCCCGAGGTCCGGATCGAGCGAGGTACTGCTGCTTACATGCGTTCCAAGGTGCTCTGCTGACATCATTCTAGGTATCTCTCTGCAGATGCGGTTCTTTTCTGAGCTGCAATTTTGTCCCTCGGTTGCGAGGTTTATCTTCGAGGTGACTGAGACCGTACACACCTTTTTGTCGTATAACTTCTCCAAGGCAATGACGGCTGTCGATCTCCAGGATGTCTATGTCAAGTGTCTTGCTTACAACAAGAGATTTTCAGAGCAATCGATACCAGAAGTTGACAATACTCCCGATTTACTGTTTGCCCAGTGAGTCTCACTCTATGCCGACACTCCCAACTTAGGCGCGTGTATACTTTCTAAACTGCGAGATGAAGGATATGGTATCAGTACTGTCTACTGAGCTTGCTCCGACCTTTTGTGAGGAGCACGGCAAGCCTAGTCGGTGGCGGGGCCCCAAAGCTCTCTCACGACGCGACGCCCGCGCTCATTTGCCGGCAGTCGTCAGAGGCGGTCATATTCCTCACGAGTACCTACCAGGCTCGCTATTCACTCAAACATCCGCCACCGGTGTTACCACACGTGGTATTCGCAGCCATCCTCCACCAACTAACGCTACTCGTCGATCCTCGATATTCACACCCGGAGCCAACACCCTTTGTCAGAACTCCGAGCCAGATGCCACCACAGGTTATCGGTGGATCACCGGCTCATCCCCTCCGCACTGCCGGGTCGTATTTCCCGCGCACAGAGCCCGATACGTCCCGGATCCCACCCCCACCGCTCTCGCCGACCCTCGCCATGCAAGCGCAACGAGCAGCTCGCCGTCGCGCCTCAGCCATGTCATCAGTATCCGCATGTCCCTCTACCAGCAGCGACCACCCCCAATCAAGCGTGTCAGACTTCACCTCGAGCACCGCGTCAGAGAGGGGCGAGGCGTCTTCGTCGAATACTAGCTTCGATATTCTCCCTGCATTTACCTCGGCGCCTGCTGATCTTGTGACGGTCGGCTCGCTGCAGCTGGTGTCTATGGGCGCGCAACAATCCGGAGCCGCGAATGCCGCTAGGCTACTACACGGTTTGGGGTCTGTGGAAGAGCTCATCGGGTCGAATATCGACCTGTCTGTATGGGCAAGATCCCTGCCTCTGCAGGTGGATGACTTTGTGGCGTCGACATTGTGGACTGGCTTGGGGCTGGAACGGGATTCGGTGCGTGAGGGCGAGGGATTGGCTGGGTTGGGTGTCTCTGGGCAGCCTCAGTTTCAGGGGCTTGTTGGTGTAAGTGAAGGGTATGCCAGGGGGGCGGGGGCACCTCTTGAGGATATGGGAGGGCCGCGCACACCTGTTTGCGCTTGAGAGTTGATCTGGGTCCATAGGCATTAAAATGGGCCATTAGCTGAGAGGGGTTTTTTACTTTTGTCGCCCACGTGTATGGCGTCGAGTGCAGCATAGCCCGAGCAGTCTAGTACCTACCTAGTCTACGTGACATTGAAATCCATCGACCATGAGCAGCAACCAACCCATCATGGAGAGGTCCTCCCAGGCCGGAAACACTCTTTGGGATCCACAGGATAACATTCGTCTATCTTCGACTTGTCCCCCCCTCAGCAAAGGCAGCACCCCTATTGTCTTGCCCGCTCCCCCAGTCTATCCTAGTCGTATAGACCATAGAGGCATCCGTTTCATCCACATCTTCTAGCTCGAAAAGTACTGGCGGATAAACTTTGTGCGGTGACTAAAGATGTTATTGGGAATCATCCGCTCTTCTCGAAACTCTAACAGGCCGCCCTGCTCCTCATGGACTTCGATGAACTCAAGCGATATGTCCTGGAGGCGACCCCGGGTGAAATCGATTTCCTTCTGAAGGATCTCCAGTTTGTCTTGGCTGTTTGCAAGCTCTGTAAGTCCGAGTGTGCTCCTTCAAGTGCCGCATGAAGGCTAACCACGAGAGTAGACGCAAAATGGGGTCTGACGACGACAAAGGCGGACGAGGCAAAACTCGAGAGATGCCTCCCTAAGATGACAAGATCCGCCTTCGCAGGCAGGGAAGCCGACGAAGCCCATGCTATGCTGGAGGGCGACTCGGATCGTGAGGAGAAGATGCCCTTTTTGGCTTAGGCAAAACGGCCGTCATGGAGATACTGATCAGGGCTTGGGTGCCGGGGATGATGCGGATGATTGTCTTCGGCTTCTTGACGACGACCTGTTTCCCGGATCAGTGAACGAGTTGTGCTGTTCTCCGGAGCTGGCTTTGAAAGACAACAAGGACTTTTGGGACTTTTCGGGGCGTGGTGATGGAAATTCAGCTTCCCGAACCTCATGGACCCGTTTAATTGTTGCGTTATATCGCAGAGGCCTTTCATTATCTTCTTAGAGTGTTTCCCAGACCTATAAAATGGAAACCAAAAAACGTCAACAGCAATGAAATTCTATGTTACACTGAGGTGAGTGACCTTTCTTCCTCCCTACCGTTCTCCCGAAGCAAGCACCTTGCTCCCAGCGCCGCTCAACACCAACCACATTATTCAACCTTCTCCCTCCCCGCCTCCGCTCTCGACAATACCCCCCTCAACACGCCAACCGCCCCACGACTCGCCTCACTCATCCCCTCCTCCTCCTCAGCCGTTAAAACCGTCCCCCTCACAACCGACACCTCTCTGCCATAAAACACCTTATTCTCCTCCTCCCTCTCCGAAATCGCCATCCCCTCCGCCTGCAGCCCGCAATACAGCCCCTTCGCGCGTACATAGCACTGAATCGGCTGTCCCAGCGCCTGTCTAAGCCCCTTTTTCCCCTCCCCACACCTACCCTCCCCCTCCTCCCTTTCCACCCTCCCACACCCTGCACACCTCTCCTCATTACTCCCATCTGCATGCCCACCACCACCCCTCCCCTTG
>Ga0247780_1001423_pt1 | contig 13902 bp, 19 predicted proteins | sample UWRJL079202R5_FD_179927 | JGI IMG/M metagenome (GOLD analysis project Ga0247780, IMG submission 179927) | Plant litter microbial communities from Arlington Agricultural Research Station in Wisconsin, United States - UWRJ-L079-202R-5 | ecosystem: Environmental > Terrestrial > Plant litter >... | reverse complement strand
GGGGAGGGGGGGTGGGTGGGGGGGGGGAGGGGGGGGGAGGTGTGGGGGTATAGTGAGCATACGGCCGTGCAGGGGGTGTATATACCGGGGAGGCTGTTTACCACGCAGGCGCATCTGGCGTTTGATGAGGGGATGGTGAGGAGGCAGATTGATATGCGGGTGGAGATGGGCAGTATTGAGGATGTGGAGGGCGCGGATGTCGCGGCCGAGACGGCGGGGTTGGAGCATGATGGGGATGTGGTGGCGGCGGCGATTTTAAGGTTCTTTCATGGGGAGGATGATGGGGGGGTTTGATGGTTGAAGCGAAGGTTGGCAGGTTATAGAAGGCTAAGAACAAGGTAGAGAATACCTAGGTATAAAGGCATCTACACGACTTTGCGTACTATCATCAACTCCATTGCTTCCGCAAGATGAGGAAGTGTCTGAAGAAAAACTCCAAGCGTCAGCACTAGTCAATATTTCCCAGCCATTAGCTGTTCCCATACATGGCAAGGTGCGCCTGTGGCCTTCTCCAACGTCAGTAGCGGTTTGATTTGGGTTTTATGTCACGATCGGGGATTCAAATACTCGCTTGCTTGTTGTCATTCTCTGGGTACCACTTATCAGAGAACATGTCCGAGCAACAACTATTGACTGTAAATGGTGTGTGCTGCTCATCCCCCTTCAAACTCTCAGTACAAATCAGGATATCTTCTCGGCTGATATTTCAAAACTTCTCATCTGTATTGTAGTACCTTCGCTCCAGAAGTCTGCGTTTGGTGCGGGCGATGTCTAGTTCTACACCTGAGTACCTCTCTAGATAATATATCCAGTTTCATACAAAATGAACTACTGCCGGGAGAGCACCCCGTTGCCCAACGGCAGCTTCATCAAAAGGAACCGGCAAGAGAAACACTTGGGGTGTTCCTGATATTCGTGATGTTCGACAAGACAGGCTCTCTCACCGGCTGGTGGTCGTCTGCCATTGTGGCAGTTGTGGCGGTGCGAGGGGGAAGCAAAGCGAGAAGGCAAACATTCTCCCGCTTGAAGCTGGGGCCCACTACAAATGGGATCGCTTCAACTTTGCAGTCCGGCCGATCGACAATGTATACGACACTGGTCCTTGCCGCCTTTGGATCCAGATGGTGTGGCTAAACAACACACACGAGAGCGGTGGGCTGGTCTCAGGTACCTAACTGGGAGGCAAATAATTGTGAACTATGGAGATGAGCATCTCCTCGGTCTGGGTGAGAGGTGGTAGAAACGGGACGGTGCTGAAGTCTTCGCCGCCCCAGTACACCCTCACCCGACCTTCTTTTAATTGTCCTCCTCCTCCACCTCCCCCCTCTCCAGACTAGCAGCCCCAAGTCTAACCCCCATACGCCAACAAGCCTCACAAACTCGACCAAGAAAAACCGGCGGGTTGCTGTAGACGCGCCGACAGCGCGGATAGTTCTCGCATCGATCGCCGACGGGCAAGGCGCCCCAATATTCATGTGTCGTGAGGTACCGCCGGCATGAGTACCAGATGTGCTTGTACTCGCACATTGTCTCTCGGGGCTGGGATGTTCTGGGGGAGGGGTGGGGTGTTAGTTGCGCGTGCACTGTGGGTAGGTAGGATGGGGGGAGGGAAAAGGGGGGCCACGTGCCTTGGGTGGGAATTGAGCTTGGGAGTATTTTTCTTGCGAGAGTTGCCGAGAGCTGTGGGGGTTGTGAGAGTTACCGAGAGTTGTCCTGAGAGTTGTGAGAGTTGCGAGGACGAGCCTGTGATACCTGGAAAAAATTGGTTTGAGAGAGAGAGACAGACTGATATCCATCTCATGTTGTAGAAGCATTGTTGACGTCCCGGGGCGGGAAGGCGCTAAAGATATGATCGAAAATCCCCACAGGAGTGAATCTGAAGTAACGTGGAGACTCTCGGCGCTGCAAATTTTCTCTTTAGCATTGCATCATGCCATGGACGGGATGAGATCTGTGAGGAGGGAGCTGTCCCATCGTTACGACCGCGAGCCTGGGCTTTGGAGAACTGATTACGTGTACCTACTTGCACGAGTGAATTCACGGCAGGCGACTAACCAGGGTCACTTTTTTTAAATGAGGGTACGTGCTTCCACAATGGAAGACTTCCATCAGTGTTGAAATGCAAGGAACCCAAGGCTGCTGCTCTTACATCAGTCACGTGATTGCATTTTACCCCTTTTTATATCAGCGGGCAGTGACAGGTGGTGTTACAACCCTGCAAACCTTTTCCCGCGTCGCTGCTTTTTTCTATCTGGCCACGTACATGTCAGAACAGAACAGGGCTTGGCATGCCATTTGCTATCATTCACTGTCATGGCTCTTTGAGGATCAACCTCACCATAACTATCAGCGGCATGAGCGTGGATGGCCTCACAAGAGATAGCAAGCCCGAACAAAGCAAGTAGAGCTTGTACTACAATGCACCCTGGGTAGTTTGCGGTATCCAGAACCAAGCCAGGAAGATCTGACGGACGCGGACGCTGATGCAGGCCCCGGCATTCAACAAGACGCAATCACCACAGTGTCGACTCGGCAGCAAAATCTGGGAAGGCAACGGTCTCAATTAGGTAGGCAACTCTGGCACTCTGGAGATTCCCAGGAATAGCTGAACAACTGAACCACGGGCTACCAAGCAACCCATGGCGCTACATATCCACCAAGCAGTTTCTGCCACACCCAAGCCATATCCCTCTTACACCAGTCGTCGCCCAACCAGTTGCCTCTCCTTATACAAGCAGGCGATCACTCGTCGACAGTTGCCACCCACTCAGACACTCTCGCGGCGTGCCCCTCCATCTCCATGTCCTCCAAATGTGCTACCCACTCAGAACCTGCGTCCATTTTCCTCGAGGCAGAATCGCCCTTTTCGGGAGAGAATCCCGACTCCTCAGTGTCGTTCGAGACAATTCCCAACCACTCGGAGTCCCTCGTGGCCTGGCCGGTCACTGACTGCCGGCCACCGGCATTGCCTCGGCGAGGTGTCACGTTCGAAGTAACAGGGGTAATCAGGATTGTCGGAGCAGACGGGCCGTAATTGGGGAAGAGATTGGGATGGCGCTCTTTGCGATACTCAGGGCGATACTCATGCGGGTTGAGCGTGAAGTACAGGTTGTTGACGTCCTTGGGGCGCATTGGGTTGTCGACACCATAATAGCCCATGGCCCACTCCTCGTTCCACGTGCCGAGGTCATCGTCGTCGGGGAGCATCGTTCTATCGATCGACGCCTGGCGCCATGCGTCGATCCGCGCCTTCGTAATCTCAGGCTTCATCATCCATCCATCTGGGTTCGCAGGATCACCGAAGATGATGATGTCCTCACGCGGAGGCATATTATCCAGCGCCAGATGGTAATCATCGCCCTCCTCCGCGGAAACGTAGTCCGAGTCTGAGTCTACGTCCTCAAGTGCAGTTTGATATCCGTCGGTCGGGGTGGAGCCTGAGCCATGCGACAACACTGGTGAGGTCACCGTTGTCGGGGTACCCATGGCTGGCGCATCAACGACCGTCTCAACGATCTCCTCATCCTGCGCCTTGCGAGCCTTCGGAGCTTCTATCTTCTGCTTGATACGTCCATTACGCGGTAAAGTGCTGTCGTCGGCCACAGGGGTGGTGGTCGGCATCTCGGGCATCGCCGCGCTATTATTGCCGTTGGGTGCGTTTTTTCTGGCATTGGTAATGCTCGCCAGTACAGGTGGTCTTAATGCCTTAGCCGATGAGGTCGCGTCGTGGTCCATAGCAACTGGGACAGAACGGTTGGATGTCTGGGGGGCTGCCCGCGGGAACTGGCCGCTGAACAGCGCGCTCCTTATTTTGGCACCTTGGCCGTTCTGCATGTTTGTGGCAGCTGCAGTGACGGTGGGGACAGCCGAGGTCGGGGCAGCGTGGAAAACTGGGCCGACAGGGGTAGAAGACACAGGAGCTGCAGAAGTTGCCGTCGATGTGGAGAATTGGTCGTTCAGAACCTCGTTGAACGACTTGAAGGGTGCAGCGGGCGGATTCCGGGCTTTGTTGACCGTATTAGCCGTAGGGGTTGCGGCAGCCGCCGCCTTAGGCGGACGAGACGGAGTCGCCGGGGGGCTTCTCTGCGGGAACAAATTGCTGAAGACCTTCTTCGGGCTTTGAGAGGCAGACCGAGTCGAAGAGGGAGGAGTAACCTGCTGAGCAGGATATGTGTACGCAGGCGTTGCGATTGTCGTGTTCACCGGAGTCTCCTCGCGGTTGACAATATAGGAGACCGAATGAACCTTAAACCAGCGGCCATCTTCGCAATTCTTGAATACCAGTCCCTCCCCCTCTCTGTTCTCGGCTCGGTCCAACAGCTCCTGGTGAGACGACGCGATCTCGGGGATCTTGACGTAGCCGAGGACTGGAGTATGCTTGAGTCCGAGCAGGCGAGCAAATTTCTCGACCTTGCGAGGATCGTAGCGCTTTCCGCCGTCGATGTCGAACATAGAGAAGACGAAGAAGTCGACCTTATCCTTCGGATATCCGTGCGCATTTCCGTTGATGCCCCATCCCACAAGTTCGCCCTGGATAGCAACCGAGTGGCCAATATCCCTCAGAATAGAGAGGATGCCGCTCTGGAGAGCAGCGTCCCAGTATCGCCTGTTCTCGGCAGAGTCCCACAGATCAAAGTTCTTGGAGCACACTCCATATCGAGCCTTGCCACCGGGAAGTACGGCTCGCTTCGCGTACTGCTGAGGAATCGCATGAAGATGCTCCCAGTGCTCTGACGCGTCGTTGATGTGGTACAGAGTCATGGAGCAGCCGTCCATCTTGACTGACTCTTGATAGACAAAGCGCTTGTACTTGGATTTCTTGAACAGGTTCGGACAGTTCTGAACGCGATCCATATCGCTCTTGATAATGAATGAGGGGAGCCTGACGTTGGCTGCCTCGCTCTCCTTTTCGTTGACCCACTTCTTCACGCCGAGTATGGACGAGTAGTCGACGCCCCGCAGAGTCTCGGCGAGGGTGTTGATGTTTCCGTCAACCATGTCGCCAATGGCATCCGCCTGCTTCAAGAAATTGGCGTGGATGTCTGGAAACGTGCGACTACTGAGCTTGAAGACATGCCCTTGGGATCGAATCACCTCGTACGGCGCAGTTGCCGATGCCACCTTCTTGGTGATGACGCGGTATCCGTCGTCACCATCGAGAGTGCAAGGGTTGCCGACTTCAGAGAACAGGCGTCCAAGATTGCCCTTCTTGGGGAGGAAGGCATCGACTTCGAAGAACAAGACAAACTCGCCTTTGCTGAAGTCGGTTTCGCCGCCCGGCGTCTTCATGACCGTACTCCAGCCATCGATGATGATGAGGCTTTGATTTGTACTGACACGCTTGATTGAGTCGACTCGTCGGATGGTAGACAGTTTTCGGGACGACATCTTGCTCTACAAACTGAATAAATGCGACTGAAGGCCTGAAGAGTGTCAGCGGCCGAAGAATTCCAGTGAAATGATAGGTCTTCGTGCGATCGGGCTGGAACTTCCAGGGAGCAACTGGGCGAGAGGCTGAGGGCGATCGAAACGGGGGTAGTAATTGGAAAAACAAGGGGGCAAGGAGTTAGAGAGAGATTGAGGGAATGAGGAAAGTTGATGACAGAGCAGGGAAGTTCTGGAGGGAGGTCTCGCTTTTGAGGCCGAGGAGAAAACGGAGCAAGCTGGGGGAAGCTGGTGAAAAGAAGAAAGGCAAGCAAACTGCGAGGTGAATCAGAGAAAGAAATGCAATTGGCTTACCTGCCCGAGTGAAAATCAAGTGAATTGCAAGAAAAACTCGCGAGGTGGGGCCGCTCACGACGTCGGATAACAGCCCTGAATAGGCGCGTTGAAAACGACGGAATTGCTTCCACAATACCAATGCCGCTGGCTGCCAGAAATAAGGAGAGCAGTCATGAATTATTGCGTTTTCTGCCTTGCCTGAGAAATTATTGTGGCGAGGATGGAAAAGAGTGAAAAGGGCGGGAGCCTGAGGAGGTTGGTTTGCGGATTTCAATGGGAAGGAGTTACCCACGCCTGGGGACCTGGAAATCAAGGGACCAGCCGAAAGGGGCTGACGGGACTGGCCAGCTAAGATAAGCCAGACCCGCTTGTTCACGAGAGGTTCTCAAAAACAACAGCTGAACCCGCCTGCGAGCAGAGAATGACGGGGATCTCGGCGCCGGGGTGGTCGTCGCAGCGACGCCGGCGTGATGTGGATTGCAGCAGTGAATACGAAGCATCAAGCATCATACCTTAAAAGTTAAATGCGCGACAAGAATACCTTGGGACTGAATACCGGGGTTTCATCTGAGGTGAACCAAAAGCACACTTCTTTCTTCAAGCAGTCATTGGCCAAAAGGGGCTCGCGGAGGTCGGAGGAACAGCAGCGTCCCAAGTTCAAGTGCTGCACATCAAGAAGCAAGGTAAGATAGCACTGTCAATAGCAATTGTCAATTGGACAGATTGACGTGAAGTGCCGTATCTCGGGTGACACAACTTCTTTGCGGGAAGCCTGCACACCAACAAAAGCATTGTGGTGTACTGAGGCGGAGAGCCAAGACTTTGATTCCCTGCCCAGACCTGGTGGGAACGAGGTTTGCCTGCCATTTGCTATTCCCGGGCTGTTCTCGCATGGGTTTGCAGCCTGGAAGCTCTCTTGTAGGGTCCGAGGAGTTGTTCCCCTCGTTTCCCATTTGTGTGGTAGAATCAGTTTTCATAATCAGCGCACTATTCTCCCAAGGCCGCCAATCAATAACGCTGAACAGCATCTCAAGGCGACCTAGATACCTGCTAATATACCTGCTATTTCTGTCGGTGCTACCGTGTTGCAATGGCTGGTGTCCTTGGCATATCGCCCTCATTTTTGCGTCGTTACTCTTTTCCTTCACGCCCTGGCGACCAGAGTAGTCGCATGGCGGCGTCTGCGTCATATTCCCGGACCTCCAACAGTCGGTTTCAGTGACCTACGGTTGGTCCACAAGCAGACATCTGGGAGGCTTATGCTTCATCTGGGGGATGCCTGCAATGAATACGGTGAGTCGTTTTGGTACATACCTAGGTACGACGCAGCGACTGACCACGCCCGAATGCAGGTCCTTGACTCGTATCGCACCAAACTGGGTGGTGACTTCTGACCCTCGAGAAGTCCGCCGCATCTGGAATCTTCGCTCCGGCCATACACGATCACCATGATATCAAGGGCTGTGGTTCGATATCACCAAGGACAACATCGTCACCGTGACCGACAACACCGAGCATGCGCGTTTTGCGCCGCCATGTTTTCCCGGCCTACCAGAAAGGGGGGCTCGTGGATCAGGAAATACTCGTGGACGGACAAATGACTAAGTTTTTGGCGTTGATTGAGCGCAAGTATGTCTCTTCGCGAGCTGGCTTGCGACCGCTTGACCTGTCGAATGCCATGCAACAATTGTCTCAGGATATCATTTCGGCCACCGAACTCGGCGAGCCGTTTGGATACCTGGACGCCGACAAGGACATATACGGCATTCTGTTCACCTTCGAAGCGATACTGAAATTCGTCATGGTCATGACTCTCTTCCCGACCACCGCGGTCAAGCTCGTCAGCTCGCCTTTGATGCACCGATTTCTCCCCAAACCGACGAACCCGACTGGGCTAGGTAGGTTGATGGGGCTGGTTAAGGAGCACGTGGACTCGCGATACGGGGATGGCAAGAAGCGGCCCAACGACGCCCATCAGAAGTTTGTAGAGTCAGGTTTGTCGCGGGAAGACGTCGAATCGCATGCCTTCAGCCATCTGGTAGGGGCACCGACACCACAGGCGTAGCATTGCGAAAGGCGGTTTTCTTTGTTGCAACCAACCCAGTGGCATACCGGAAGTTACAGGCTGAGATCGACGCTGTCGCGGTGAAGGCCAACCTATCACCTTCAAACGCTGCCCCGAACTACCAGCTCCGGGCCATGCCCTACCTCCAGGCAGCTATCAAGGAGGTCTTGCGTCTGTGGCCGCCCGTCATAGGTCTCACGGCGCGCATGTCGCATCGCGATGACGTGACAAGTGGCGTGCCACTGTCGACCGACACGCACGTCGCCTGGGCTCTGTGGGCCATAACGAAGAACAAGACGTTTTTGGCGCCGATGCCGACGCGTTTGTGCCTGAGCTATGGCTGGATCCAGACAGAGAGCGCGTCAAGAAGATGGCAGACGTTCAAGGCCTCGTGTTTGCCGGCGGCTCCCGCTGGGAGTGTCTGGGGAAGCGGCTTGCGTACACCGAGCTTGGAAAAATTATGTTTGAGGTTAGTGCTGCCTCATGTCCATGAGTGTTCACAGATGCAGTCGACTAATCCACCATTGCCGCTGTGTCTTGGCAGCTTTTCCGCCGTTACGATACCGCAATGGCAGATCAAGTAGTGTCTTTCACCTGGGACAGCTATGGGTCGACCGTGTATCATGGCATGAATGTTATCATCACGGCACAAGAGAACGGGGGCATCGCGAGGGCGTTTGACGTCGAATTTCATCGCGATCCTGCGCGCAGTTTGCTCCGTGGTTCAGGTTCTAGGGTAATCCATAAAATGAAATAAAAGTGCATTTACGTGTGTTGAAATTGCAGTGCATGAGACGAAAGGATGCAAATACGCTTAAAGTCATCGTCTGCAAACAAAAATTAAAAGCTTTGAGGAAAGTTGTGTCGTCGTTGAACGTGTTGAAGCCCCCATGAAATAGGCTTGGCAGGTGACCCCCTGAGTTGCCGACGATTACCCGGTACAGTTCGTGATCTGCTGAGGTAAGCGCAGTCCCTTGCCTGCCAACCGCGCTAAACCGTTCTCGGTCCACGCTCTTTGGACGGTGTCGCGTTTTGACTGCAGGCAGAAAAAGAAGCTGTCGCCGACCATAAAGCTTAACATCGAGACCAGCATTTACCCGTTCCACCACATCTGCTGCTGCTCTCGGCACTGCCATCACACGTTACTCAACCAATTGATACGGCGCCAATTATTGCGCGCTCGCGCCGCTCAGCTCCGGTGAGGCTTGGGTCGAGCTCGCTCAGCACTGTCGCGCTTCCGTCGCCGCTTCTCGTCGATATTCGTCGTCGCGACTTTGGGCTCCGTGTCGCCGCCCCGCTCCGTGCTTCGGCCGACATGAAATAGCTGCAGCAGCTGCCACGCACTATCCATCTTCCACAATGGCGGCCAGACCCGAGTCGCAGCAGGCCGTATTCTCGTCGTACGCGCCGCGGCTGCGCACCTACAACAACTCCCTCCTCACCCCCGTGCTGCCCAGCGCAGTCCCCGCAAATCCCCTTTCGCGAACCACCAAGCGCGGAACCACAATCATCAACTATGCAGAGGATGGCTACGATGACTACGAAGACGATGACGATGACGGCCGCCGCCGCCCAACCGGCCTACGCAGCCTCCGACGCGACGACAGCGGCATGAAGGGCGACCCGAGCGATAAGGTTGGCAAGGATGCATCCGCGCCCGTCGAGGTGCAGGGCGTATGGCGCGAGTGGATGGGCAAAGTGCGCATCCCCAGGTCCGACCAGCAAAACTACGCCCAGGCGGCCCTTCCGCTCACCCTAATTCCCATCCGAATCGACCTTGACATCCCCGCATACATCCCCGCGCCGTCTATACCGGTTCAGGGCCATAATATGGATCCCACAAACCCCTTGTGTAAGCCACAGGAAAGCACAGTTCCATATCATCTCCGCGACAGCTTCCTGTGGAACCTGCACGAAACCCTCATAACCCCAGACCAGTTTGCGACGCAGCTGGCCCAAGACCTCGACCTGCCCCACAGGATCTCGACAGCCAACGAGATCAGCAAGCAGATTCGGACACAGCTAGAGGAGTATGCTGGCGTTGCTCTGCACCCTCTCTTTCACTCGCACATCAACCGTCCGAGCGCTCCTGAGCAGCCAGCTAAGGCCCCGGCCCGCCTCGACTCGTCGACTCCGGCGCCGATCACAGCATCGCTCAGCAGGGCCGACACACCCATGGGCGGCAACGTACCATCGACGCCGTCGCGATTTTCCACCTTGCCCGCCCCTCCCACTCCTGCTGTGGTGCAAACATCAGCCGGAGAGGTCACAGCCGCAGCGACCCCGATCCCGCTCGACGCCGACGACTTCAGCCCAGACGATACATACCGCTGCATCATCAATCTGAACATCAGCCTCTCTTCACAAGTATACACGGACAAGTTCGAGTGGTCGTTACTGCACCCGCCAGGCACGGCCGAGGCCTTTGCCAAGGTTACCTGCGCAGACCTCGGCCTGCACGGCGAGTGGGTGCCGGCGATGACCCACGCGATTTACGAGGCAGTCCTCAAGCTGAAGAAAGAGGCGTGTGAGTCAGGCGGTTTGGTCGCGGGCTGGGGTGGGAATTCTCTTGGTGGTCCTGGCTCCGAGTTCCCCAACGACGCTGCCGTCACGGCAGGCGGCGAGGGTGCCGGCTGGCGGTACGACCCGGAGCATCTTGCCGACGACTGGGAGCCAAAGCTCGAAACACTCAGCAAAGAGGAGATCGAGAAGCGAGAAGGCGACCGCGAGCGGCAGATACGAAGACTCCGAAGAGAGACGGCGCGGTTCAGCAGCAACACCGGCATGGCGGGTGGCCTGCCTGTCGGTTTTGGCTTCGGCGGCCTGATCGAGCAGGAGGAGGAGCGCATGGGCCGTGGCGAACGCAGCAAGAAGAAGAAGCGGTTCCGCAGTCTGTCTCCCCTGGCGCGCTCCGGCACACCCGGCGGTCGATTTACACCAGACGTCGGTGGTGGCGGCGGCGGCGGAGGATACGGCGGCGGTGGAACGCTGACGGACCACGAGCGGTCTTCGTGGCGATGCTCGCATTGTAAGGTGTGGGGAACAAATGTGTGGGCTGTCCGGGATGGGCCGCACGGTCCAAGGGTAAGTGTTCCGATTTGATGACCACCACTAATGACATGCGCTAACGGGCTGACAGTCTCTGTGCCACAACTGCGGCTTCAACTACGAGCGTGATCGCAAGCTCTCCAAACTGGAGAAGAACTTGCATGCTAATGACCCGCGGCCGTTTTAGAACAAGTCAGGGGGAAGCGTGGGGCGTAGGGAGCGGTCTTCTTTGAGCCACCCTGCGCCGGCAAAGGTTCAAGAGAAGAAACCGGACGTTGGGCGGAGAGAACGGTCTTCTTTAAGTCACTCTGCGCCAGCGAAAGTGCAAGAGAAGAAACCGGATGTTGGGCCAGGAACCATCTTCTGTGGCTAATTGAACCGGCAAAAATGCAAGAGAAGAGACCGGACGTTGGGCGTATGGAGCAGTCTTCTTCACCTCACCCTGCGCCGGCAACACCGCAAGAGAAGGGTCCGGACTTGTGATCATGGGAACGGACCTACTCTACGGCAGCAAAAAGGCATCGGAGGGGTCCGAACGGAAAGTTCCTAAAGTGACAGTGAAGTCAGACTTTTTACATTGTTGTGTACCCGGAGTAATCAGTAGGAAAAGAGAGTGGGAGGAAATTGGGCGTTGGTATTTTACGGCGTCGGGGACAACGGGGTGGGCAAACTGTTTGCCGGGGTTTCTCCGTCTTAGGTCCCAAGTTCAAGTTGTTGATCATGGCGGCAAGAGGCGGGAATGCGCTTCGCGCTTCGCTGCTGTGTATGGATACTGTAGAAGTCAGCTAGGAATGATGGCATTTACCATTGCAAAACGCAGTTGGGGTCTTGATTTGACTATGGGGGTGGTGCTTGAGATTAGGTGTGAGAAGAGATGGCTCTCGGGTGGGAAGAGAGGTATGTTTGCTCTATGATCCTGGAGGTGGAAAATATTTCCACGCTAACTGATGTCTGTCTACCAGTGTCTCTGCCTGCCTGGAAGGACAACACCTCGACCTATCCATCCTTCCGCATATCAGAACTCAGCAACCCGTTAGCAGCCCTGACTGCAGGCCTCTACGGCATCAAAGCATCCGTCGTTTCCCGCAATACAGGTCTACCACCCATCTCCATCATGCCCGAATGCTAGAATGACGCCCCTCCGCTCGAAATTCAGCAACCATTTCCTCTCCACTCACCACCCATCCTGCTATCGAGCTCTAACCTGTATGTCCCCCCTCTGACCGCTGAGCTCTCCCCGCGAAACCATACCACAACCATTACCCAGACTTCCTGCCCCTTATTATCTCTTGCCCTTTGGTCTCTGGTCTTCGGCCTTTGGTTGTGGGTGTTGAATGTTAGATGTCAGGCGTTGGTCAGTAAGTATTTACGCCCTTCCAACCGGTCTTCCTCCTCAATACCATGACGAGAGAGACAGACCAGCCCGTCACATCAGAGCAAAGCCCCCAACACCGCCCGCAAATCATCCAGCCTCTCCTCCCCCTCCTTGACGCCCTCAAGCGCCAGCACCACTGCAGTCTTCCCGTCGCTGTTGGGGATATCACTGCGCGCGCCGTACTCGGTCAGTTTTCCGGCGGAGGCGGCGTCGGTGCGGCGGATGGCGATGTGCAGGGGTGTTTCCTGCGATACTGGGCTTCTTGCGCTTTGGAGGCCTGATCCATGCTGAGAACCAGTTCCGAGGCCAGTTCCAGTGCCGTGCTCAGGGGTGTGCTGAAGGGGGGGAGAGAAGGTTTGGGTGTCGATCCACTGCTGGAAATCGGAGGCGTCGTCTTGGTCTGCTGGGGTAGGGTTGGTGGTGGTGGCAGTCTTTGCCATGGCGAGGAGAGAGGCGACGAGTCCTAGTTTGGTTGTTAGTCAGTTACTGTGGCCATAGGGCACGAGAGGACGGAAAAGTTGAGGGGTCGACGGGGTGTCAACGAAGAGCGAGGGGTCGACGATCAGGTCGACAGAGTCTTCGACAAGGGACAACAACGCGCAAAAGAACCACCTACCCGCAAAACCACCATCAACCGCATGGTGCAGCAACGTCCAGCCCTGCTCGTCACGCAAGCTAGGACTGGTAAGCACACACGCGGGCGTCGAATTCTCGCGCGTGCCGATGGTGCTGAGGCGTGCGTGGAGGAGCATCCACGAGCCGAGCTTGGTGTGCGAGAACAAAGCGGCTTTGTCCTCGCTGGTGAGGGTGGGTGCGGTTTTTGCCGCCATAGTGAACTGCTTGTTTGTTTGTTGTTGTTGTTGCAGGATCGTGGTGTCTTGTGCTGGAGGCGTTGAGTTTGAAAAGGCTCGGGGGTTTTGTTTAGTCCGGCGGACGGAGGGGCAACACGGCGATTTCGCCGCCGAGAGTTCGCTTCTTCGCCGAGAACGACGGGGCTGCCGGGTGGGGGTTGCTTTCCGGGTTCTACTTGTTTTGTCGAACGAATTCGCCGTCATCGGACGTATTCGCTCCCATCAAACTATTTCGCCGACTTCTCACCCGGCACCTAGGCCAAGCCCACAGCTTCAAGCCCTTCCGTACTTCCCCCCTTACACTCTATTCCAGTCGCCCTACCCACTGCTCGGCTTGGTATCAAGGATCAGGCCAAGGAGAAAGCATCAGCAGGAAAGTCTATCATTCACCAGAAATCGCAACTCACAGGAACAACAATGGGCTAGCCGCCCATAAGGATGTTGTTGTAACACTGGACACCAGGCTGTAATCATTCAGCCACACCAACTGAAATAGTAAACACATGGTAGCATCTAGTACACCTTCAGTGCTTGAACTACAGCCATCCAGGGTGGAACACAAGCTTATCTCGATCTGTGCTGCCAGTCACCAGAATAGTGGATATCTTGTCCCGCAAAATCTGCCAAACGTCACACCCAGCTGTATAAATTCTACAAGTATTCCTTGTCCCTCACTAACTTCGTCAACATCTCATCTTCTCCCCTCTCTCCACCCTCCCCCCCCCCTTTGCAACAACACATAATTGTACCCGTCCACCCTCTGCCCTGATCATAACTTTGTATCTAAAGATCTTAATGCCCTTTGCCTCAACACTTACACCCGCAAGCTTCTCACTCGGCTT
>Ga0247780_1001422_pt1 | contig 13916 bp, 23 predicted proteins | sample UWRJL079202R5_FD_179927 | JGI IMG/M metagenome (GOLD analysis project Ga0247780, IMG submission 179927) | Plant litter microbial communities from Arlington Agricultural Research Station in Wisconsin, United States - UWRJ-L079-202R-5 | ecosystem: Environmental > Terrestrial > Plant litter >... | reverse complement strand
TTTGTCGAGGCGTTTTCTGTTCCCGCGATTCCGTCTAGGTTAGCCCTGACCGTTGCTCCGAAGATAGCGCATCGACAGGTTGTCTAATCAAATGGTTACAATATCCCAGTGGCTCCTGCTGCCAAGCCGGCTCATCAAACCCACCTCCATCGGATTTTGTCCAGCTTTAACATCGCAGGATACCAGCGTGATACAGCCACGAAGTCGCAGCAGCGGCTGGCTCTTGAATCGCTCTCTCATTGCGAGAACAACATGTTCTAAATGGAGACGACATGCTGGTCCTCCCTAGAATGTGGAGATGAGGGGATATCTGCGAGGCGAACTGGGCTTTCTAGAAACAGAACCGACTTGGGCAGCATAGCGGGTGGAAAAGCGTTTTGGCGATGGCCGAAAAGAGCTGAGCCGAGACGAATACTCTGTATAAAAGGCTTGGGTTCTGTCGATGGTGTGGGATTTTTTTTCACCGCTCCTCAACCAGCACCGACAGCTTCTATAGCCACTCCTTCTCCGGCACGACTTCTCACATTTCATTATCATGGCTACCACCCTCTGGGCTGCCTACGCGGCGGCCATCGCTTCGCTCGCCGCACCGGCCGGTCTCAACCTCGGTAGCACCCAGCGTTTTGCCATCAGCAACCAGAACGATTTCAGCATCCCGGCTGTTCCGTACGTGAATCAGTACTACCAAAACCACAACGTCTACCGCTTTGCCTCTGTCATTCCGGCCAAGGATCCCGTTCTCACCCTCAAGGATAGCAAGTCTCAGTTTGCTCCTTCGGGCCACACCTACGATGCGGCGTACACCAAATACATCGACTCGGTGCTGTTGCAGGTTCCTCACGACGTCCGCATCCAGGCTCAAATCAACGAGACCGTCACAAAGATGGCCGACCTGACCAACAAGATTGCCGAGACCCGGGCCCAGGCACAGGTCAACTTCGCGCGGGACTGCCCCAACGGAATCGACCCCTTCACCGACAAGCCCGTGACACTCGGCGAGTACGCCGCGATCAACTTCCCCCAGCTTGCCAACTACTACAAGACGTACGCCACCCTCGAGCAGGTGCGCTTCGAGCTCGACAGTGCGGCTACCGGTGGCCAGCAGCGTGCGCGCCTCGTCGAATGGAGAGAGGCCATGGCCAAGGGCAAGAACACCACCAACTACTTCCCCAGTGAGACACATCTTGCAAGTCCAAAATTTGCCACTCGAGCAGGCTAACAAGCATGTCAGATTTCAACATGCCTACCGTTAAGGCCGAGGAAGCTGTCGTCCAGCAGGTGGCCAACGGCACCATCACTGTCAATGGCCAGCCCACCAGCCACAAGCCTAGCTTCTCCATCGGGGGGTCCTTCAACGCGGTCGCCAAGCAGTGGATCGACTCGTTCCCCTCCGAGTATCCGTACGACCGACGCAGATACGACCAGGGCAAGAGCTCGTTCGCCACCTTGACCATCGACACCACCAAGCACAACTGGAGCCAGTTCGGCTACGCCTCGAGCACCAAGACATCGGGCAGCAACGGCTGGATCTTCTGGTCCAAGAAGAAGACGACGACCAACACGTGGCAAAGCTACTCTCTCAATATCAACGAGACGTCTTTCAAGAGCGGCATCACCGTCAACGTTTGGGGCATCGGCAGGTTCCCCGTGTCTATGGGCTCCTGGTACACTGCCAACCCCCTCCGCCAGTGGCTAGTGCTCTTCGCCGACTCGCCGGCGGCTACTACCGAGGACGTCTAGGAACAGATTACGTCGGTCGTTCTGGCCTACGGCGTTGAGACCGTCTTCACTCTCGAGAAGACGGCCTTTGACGGCGTTGTCGGCGCCATCTCGTCCGCCCAGTCCTCGGGCGGCAGCCTCTCCATATTTGGCTCTCTCTACGGCAAGTCCGACGGCAGCTACTCGTCCACTTACGAGAGTTGGAACAACATTAAGACGCACAGCGACACAAACACCGTCCGCCTGCTGGCCCACCACAACAAGGTCCCCGTTGTCCTCGGCACGACGATTACTAAGATCAGCGGCGTTACAGTTTGATCTAAATTAGGCAGTGCTAAGTAGCACAGGCCTCTGTCACTTGACGCTTCACGTCGCTCGCTTTTTCCCTCTTCTGGCTTCTGTTCTTCCTCCTTCCTCTCGGCAGCGTTTTAGTTCTCATCAAAATTTCTCTTTGACTACCCCCTTGAACAAGTTTCCTTCTCTCTTCTTCTCCTGTGTCTCAAAAACCACAGAGACATGGACTCTGTATATTAGTAGCTAGTTATCTTCCTTAACCATGTGTCAGAAATATTTGTACACTAGATCAGTGTATTTATATAGATTGCAACTGCCTGAATGTATTACCTTCCGAGTTGTTCTGTCGTTGCACAGTTGAAGTCATGACGGATCATCAGGTCGCGGTGGTGGCCCAATACCTTGTGAGCCGTTAGATGGAGTATACGGAAACCTATAGAAATACGACGCGCAGGTTCCGCAGCTCTCCAGTAGCAGGCTTCGAGACCCGCGAAGTCGAAAAGCCCTGCTTTCAGACAGTCTGGGTGGTTCCGATGTTGGTTGGCCCTGCAAATAGCTGGCTAACACGGATCGGCGGTGGGTGTCAGTCCAGTTTGGTTCGGGTTGGATTGGATTCGCTTAGATTGGCCTTTTAGCCCCTATATGGTGATTTTTACAAGTGAGTAAATACCAAGGTCGATCAGCTATCTTCTCGCCACTCCGAAGTCGGATAGGTCAATACCCAAATTTACTCCTCCGGACAAAGGCGGGGTAATCAACAAGGAGAGCTTGCCATTGGTATAAACCATCGTCATGAACCTCGCTGCTGTGCCGACGCTCTTTTAGGTGGGTTGGGCCTCGCCAGCCAGTAACTGGGTCTTGGCAAAAGGTGGTAATTCCGTTAACAAATCAAATACTGTCCAGGACCAGCCGCCGATGCCGACATGCAGCGTGCGTCAGTAGTCCCATGCAACGTACGCATGTGGCGAGCTGAGTCCGCGGGATGCTGAGTCTAGACTTCCTTAGGTACACATGTAAGTAGATTGCTGGCCTTAATAGGAGCGGCAGAGGAACCCTTGCAATAGACAGGTGTTTGCGGACAACCAAAACCCGGGGATCCCAAGTCGAAATAAAATTAAAATCACCTCTACAATGACCAAAGCCAAACAGAGCGCAATCCGCCATGGCGTCATCCAGGTCCATGAGCATTGCCCACGGCGGCCGTATCTTGAACTTGTTGTCCCGCCGGAGGCCTTGGCGGTGACCTCCGCTACTTTTGTAACCGATTCTCGAGACCAGGGTAAGAGGTTACTCGTCCTTCAATGCGGTCAAGTGGCTGTAAGCTGACATAATGACGTACAAAGGCTGGGCAGACGACAAATCGATATCCTACACATGGTTCGAGGTAGCCCTCCGACGTCCCGAAGGAAGAAGCGATGTCGCTGCCATTAGAATCCAGCACAACCGGGCTGGGGATGAGAATTTTTCCACAGCTACCACGCTTTGGGATACTCAGAGCATCTCGCCGCGCTCTAAATGGTGGCTGGGGATAATCCAGCCGGGCGATGTCATCCAATTGATACCTAAGGCGCAATTTCCCGGCTGGGTGAACATCATCCGCCGAGGAAGCATTGAGATTGAATACGAAGTTCGAGAAGAAGATGTGAATCTACACCGGAACTTGGGGCTGTCAGCTAGCGCCGAGAGCACTGGCTCTATCTACAAGCTTCTTGGCTATGGAAATCGGCAGATCCGCGTCTTGGTTGTCAAACCTGGGACTTACCAGAGCGACATTGAGACCGAGTTCGAATACGTCAACCTTGGTGGCACCTCAGACCAGCCCACGAGGTTTTACGCGCTCTCTTACTATTGGGGGGATTCATCCAAGAACGCGTCACTATCGATAGACATGGAGGGTAAAGCAGTCCACAAGATCGGCATTTCAAGCACTCTTGAGAGAGCCATCCGTCGCTTCCGCCGCCCAGACGTGCCTATCCGGATCTGGATCGATGCAGCGTGCATCAACCAGGATGACCTGGAGGAGAGAGCCCAGCAGGTAGCCATGATGGGTTCCATCTACTCCGGTGCTGACATGGTTTGTGTCTGGCTGGATGATTATGTCCTCGGCCTTGCCACGGCTCTTCGAATAATTCGAGACATTTACAACGTGAATAAGCGTATCTGCTTAGGCGGAAGTCAGTGTCGGTGCCCTGGTACAAAGCACACACTGCCGGCCGAGGAGCTCGACAAGATCACGCAGTCAAAGGAGTGGCATACTTTCGGCTACACACGCGAGGTTTTCAGCCGACATCATGCCATGCAGTCCTTTGACAGCTCGGCGATAGACGCAGGTGGCGGCGAAGGCGAGGTACATTTCACCAATTTTATGCAGACCTTCTTTCACCACCCATGGTTCCAGCGGGTCTGGGTGATTCAGGAGGCCATCTTGTCACACAAGACTGTCGTCTACTCGGCCAGCGAAGAGATTCCCTGGGAGGAGCTAGTCTTCATCAATGAGATGGCTAGCACACCCGAGTACGCGGGCGAAGCGCGATGGAGTGTGCAGGCGCGGGACTCAATGCCTGCCATCTGGAATGCCCTGCACCAGCGGCACGACAGAACACTAGAGGTCAAGACAAAGCTGTTGCCCATCTTGGAGGTGTTCCTCAAGGCCCTGGATCTAAAAGCCACCAACCCTCGAGACAAACTCTTTGCCCTCCTCGCCTTTGGCCACGAGACGTGCGAAGCAGACCGGATCCCTTCCCTTTTGCGACCAGACTACAGCAAGCCCTTGGAGAATGTCATGGCAGACTTTACGCGCTGGTGGATCCTCGAGTATCGCTCGCTTGATATCCTTTCTTTCATCCACTGCCAAGCTACCCGTGCCTGGCGGTGTACACTGTGGGATGAGGACCCACGATTGGGCACACCCATCCTCAGCGGCCCAAGTTGGGCTCTTGGAACGGATGGTTACGCTCAATGTTCGCCTATAACCCTACGACAGCAGTTCCCGTCCATTCTGCCTACCGGGGTGGTCAATGCCGAACCGGATGAGGATTTGATCCGCTTAAAAGACGACTCGAATCCTCTGGAACTCGCTCTCCGAGGCTACAAAGTCGGTGAGATTGTCGCGTTAGGTCATCCCCCACAGGAAATGATTTCCGCACAATACAAAGACAAACAAATGCTCGCCGCCGCCTTCAACCGCTTATTCGATCCTTCGGCAAGGATGGGTGTTTGGCTCCTCCAGGGCGTAAACTACCATGAGGAGAACTGGGATCCGCAGGCGCTGGAAGACATGTTGTCCGACCACACACAGGCACACTTTTCCTATGTCCCTGCTTCGTGGCAGCAGACTCTGCTTCCGACAGCGGATGGTGGTTCGGGGTACATGTACTACGAGACAATAGATCTCCCATCGTGTGTGGAGAGGTGCTTTTTCGTCTTTTCAAATGGGAGGTATGGCTTATGTCCCTGGAGGGCGCAGGGAGGAGATGTAGTTGCCTTGTTGCATGGTGGAGGGGTTCCATACCTTCTTCGGCCTGTCCCAGACCATCCACGGAGTGAAGGTGATGCAGGGAACAACAGATATCAACTTGTCGGTGAGTGCTTTGTTGAAGGTATTACTGACAAGAAGACGGCAGGCGACGGTGACCTGAGTAACTCTGAGATATTCATATTGGTGTAAGGAATGGAGAATAGATGCCTAGCAATGGAATGACAGTCTCATGATATGCTTCCGAAATCATCTCCTATGAGAATAAAGACATTGGATATGATCAACAAGTTGTCCTCGCAGCCGTCAAGCAAGTTTGCTACGAAATGACCTAAAACACGATTCCATGCTTCTATTATACAATGCACCATAACACCACCCGGCTGATGACTGCACTACCGATGGAAATGGCGGGGTGACGGTAAGTTAGCAAACTTCAGAGCTTCTAGCATGGGAATACCTGGCGTGGAGTTTGCGTGAGAGGAAGCGGCCGCCAGAGATTAGCTCAGTAGGTTGATTAAGCTGGAAAACGTCTTGGGGATGGCTGGGCTTTTCGTAACAGCCTGTGTTATTGGCCCACACTACTGGGTCTTCCCTGTCGTTATAAACTGGGATGCCGTTGTGCATGCGGTCATCCATCATTCCTGATGACATTCCGCTGAACGCCCTCGAATTCAAAATACTCAGGAGTGGTCGCGCCTGTGCCGGGAGAGCCGAGCTCGGCCGGCCGTAGAGCTTGGTATTCGCATCCTTGCGCTCGACTACGATCGATCCCTCCAGCGACACACCTGCAAATAGACCCTCCGTTTTCGAGTAGCTGAAGATACCCGCTACGCTTCTGAGCGATGCCGCTCCAGCCGCCTCGGCATTGCGACCAACAAGTCCTGCAGCAACGGACACGTTTCCGCCAAGTGTAAGGGAGCCAGCCTGAGAGAAGGTCTTCACTGCGCTCGCATCGTTCAAGATGAAAACGAAATCGGTCAGTTCAAAGCTGATTTGGCCGCCGAAACCTACGCCACCAGTGGCAATCGCAGTTGGCGTACTTCAACTGCCGTCGGGAAGGCGGCATTGGATGCGGCGTTCCTCATCATTCAGGGCTAAAACTTTGGTACGAACATTAAAGGGGCATATCTTAACCCCGGGCGACTCATTGACCCACTGGCGGACTTTGGTAGAGGTGTGTAAGCAACCAGTCAGGGGTAGTGTGCAAGGTGGCAGGTGGCATGAGACCAATCCTGGGCCTACTCGGCTGGAGTTGAAGCAATTCCTATCATACTGGAACGCAGGCTTTCGAAAATGGTAACTAGGGTAAGTAAAGGTGAGCAAGCCTGAGCAAAGACTGAGTCGGGCCTGAGTCAGGATGAGCAATGTCACGTGGGCGAGGCACCAAAGTGGGAATTTCATGTGCCCAGGTTCGCCTCACAGAAAAGCCGAACGTGATCAACTACACCACAAGGGGCTTCTTCGATGGAAGTGCCCTTTGGTATCTGTGGTTGTGCCGCCTTGCTCCCTCAGTGGATCATGCCATCACCTATCTCCCAAGTTCAACATGGTTCAACATGCCGCAGTTTTCATGACTTGGAGCAATGTATGTACAGAGGACCCTGCTCAACCCGCTCTTCCCATTCACGTCCCTCGTCCGCCTTAATCTCTTCCGTTTAGGTGCACCCAACCCTGGCCGACGAAACGGCAATATCATCATACCAGAAAGTATTCGTGTCTCCTCCGTAGCTCTCCCATCCAAAGTAAATCGCCGTCACCTTCGGCTTAATCGAGCTCCTCTGCCACTGCGCTGCATTTGGATTCGCCGTGCCCTTGACGCTCGTCAGGCCCGCGATAACCTTGCTGTTCAGCCACGTCTCGATGCTCCCGTCGGCGCCGAGCTTATACTCGAAGCACTGCCAGCTTCCGGTGGGGAGGGCTGTCAAGGCGGCGACACCCTGCGGGGAGAGGTCCGGGAGGGTGGCGTCGTCGGATTCGCGGTTGTACATGAGGATGGAGTTTTGGCCGCCGATGCGAAGGTGCTTCTTGGCGCCCTGGGCGGAGTCGGGCATGGTGATGAAGCTGACGTGGGGGGAGGTGAGGGCTTTTGATGCGCGGCTTAGGTTGGGGTCAGCATGCATGCTAATTGGTGGTTTGGCATGGTGAAAAGGGGACTTACATCCATGCCCGGACGTAGACATCGCCGCTGGGCACTTTACTGGTGCCGAAAAAGATGTGGCCGCAGTAGCCGCCGGCTCCGTCGACTCTGACCGAGTTCTTCCCGCTGTGCGCCTGGGAGCTGTCAAGCGTAACTTTGCCGCCCTGGTTGCAGTCGGGCGCATATGTCGGCCATGCTGTCTGGTCTAATCCATTCTCAAAGCCCTCGGAAACCTGAGCGAGGGATCCGGGGACGAGCGCGAGGGCGAAAAGGGCGACTTGGCGGAGCATTGTTGCGAATTGACTCGAGGGAGAGGTTCAATGGCCAAGAACGAAACTTCGAGAGCAGGAGCGAGGCTCGGCGAGGTGGCGGTATTTATCTGCTGGAATCTAGGGTGCAATATCGACTCCCGCGACCGGTGCCTGGATGATTGAAGGCTTGTATTGCATCCCCACAGCTCGGAGACACTACCCCCGGTTTTCTGCCGCGTGATGTGGTATGTGCCGTCCTTGCCATTCTATACGTCAATTGACCTGAATCCCACATTTTACCACAGACTGTTTACAGGTTTGAAGGGGAGGAAACGATATACTTTCTAAATGAATGCTGGTCCGTCGGGTCGAACACACCGCCGCGGAGGAGCGAGTCAAGATCTCAGCCTCGGGTGCCACGGCTGCTACCCATCAGGCTGCCCAGGGGCCAGGTGCTGCCCCCATCACCATCGCAGGGCCCGGTGCTCTTATTCAGCACATCAAGGCAGCGATCCAGGCAAACACGTTTTAGAAAGATATTGGGCCACGGTTGTCTCGCCTGCCACAGTCACCGGCCAGGAAAAGGGGAGTTACGGTAAATTTCATTATCTGCTATATCCTGGAGACTCGCTCAGACCTGTTTGGCGCTTAGCACCCCTTGGGCTTAGAGTTGTCAAGTGTGACTCCCCCGGTGGAAGCTGGTTAACAAAACCGTCAGGGAAGCCTTAAGCTAAGGTGACAGAGCCAAGTTTCAGGTGGTCGTCGTTATCAAACAAGTTGAAAGAGATAGCGTCTATCTGTAAAACCTCAGTAGCGCCTGTTGTCATGTCCACAATCTGGCTGCAGATGCGGGGTGGATCGAAGGTGAGGTGTTGATAATTGTAAGGAGGATTTTGCTCCGCCATTGTGTAAGAGGAGGGGAGGAAGTTGAGGTTCTCGACTGCGACGGGCGCATGTCACGTTGGGATATGTTGAGTTTGGCAATGACACGCTTCTGATATTCTGCGGGGTGGAAGTTGGTTGCTGATGAGAAGAGGGTTGAAACTTTGCCGCGGATAGGGAGACCGAGGAGAAAGGACAAAACGGGTGCGAGTTGGGGTTTTTTATCTCTTAGCCGCATGCGGCCGTGTTTACAAATTTATATGAAACGCTAAAGATTTAGTTCGAAATGAAGTGACAAGGAAAAGATTTAATTGGAAACGAAGCGAAAAGGGAAAACTGATAACTTGGTGCTTTGTTATTACTAATCTGGATGCCTTTGTGAGAACCTAGTCCCCTTATCGGAGCCCTAATGGCAGTTCATCTTTAATTTGACCGCCCGTTTCAGCCGCAGCGCGCATCTGAGTACATGATGATATGCTGAGCCGTGCGTTCATCTCCTCTGCCATCCTTGTAGAGAAAAATGCGGATTGACCTGTGGTGCTATCACCTGGCTCCTTGTTGTATCATTTTTCAGGCTTTTGTCTGGAGGTGATCCGGGCTGCGCGTTGAGAATGGCAGCATCTGTCCGCCATGGCAAGCTTGAGCAAACCAGTCCATGCTGTGTGTATAAACTGGGCCAGCTCGACGCCATTCCTACACCGTGAACCTCCCACCTTCATCGATCGCATCCCAAAGCACGCCTACCTGCCCCTGGCCTGTTTACTGTTCTTCGTTTGCGCCGTCTCCACCCCGCTTCCCGAAGCTCAGTTGCGGTCTTTTGCGTCCGGTCTTCAGCATACAATAACTAACATGTGCAGTCTTGCCCCTCTCCCCGTTCCATTTGGTAATTCGGGCAGCTAATGCTAACAAAACGAGCTACGGGTGCAGAATGAAACGCATCGACAAGGCCAACGCGGTCGATGGAGGTATGATCATGATCATGAGATGGAAATCATCAAGGTCGATTGCACGATGAAGCACTGCATAATGTTAATTGCATGCCAGCAGGGCCAGGCTTGCCAGGGTGGAGAAGACAGCACGAAGGGTGGAGCCAAGTAAGCTGGAAGCTCCACTTTCTTTGTATGTGGTGGAGACTGGATGTTGCGACGACAGGGATTGGCGAATAGGGAGAAGTTATCACTGGAATGCAAACTATTGTCACCATATCCATGCCCTTGTAGTGTGAGGCCCACTTTTGTTAAGAGGGAGCCGAGGGACACCGCGCTTGCTCGCGTCAACAATGTGTCATGTGATCCCCCTCTTGCCCCTTTGATCCCGCTCTGAGGCCCCGCGGGCCGGGATGTCAACAAAGGAGCACGAGAGCACGAAACCGCTGCAAATTCCCTGACGCAATAGAAGCCACCTGACTTGTGTGTGTCCTTGCGCTCCAATCCTGCACAGCTAATCGAACGCAAAAGCACCGACACAAACTCAAACGTGACATACGGCGCACGACACCCCTGGCTTGTGCACGCACGCGCTGCCCCCCCCGCCCCCCCCCTTCCAAAAAAAAAGGAGCAACACCCCATAGCAAAATCCAAAACTGGCCGCGCACATGCAACCGGCAAAGCAACAGCGCGACACCCTGACTCGTGTGCACGCTGTTGCTTGAACACGCCAACTCGAAAGGCACACAAAGAGCACGCAGCGGCACATGGACTTGTCGAATTACTTCTTCCTGTACGAAGAATGTGGTTGTGTAAAGTTGTCGATGTCGCACCGTCTGCGACAGAAGTTGGTGGTGCTGGAGGGACAGGCCGAAATATCGCATCTCACGCGACTGGGCAGTGTTAGTGATGACCCCGACATTGCGAAGAGTTCGCGGGGAGTTTTGTGTCTCTGTGGAAGAGGTAGTAGCTGGTGCGTTCCCTTTGAAAATGTGCTTTATGCAAAAAAAAACTGATACTTGCGTTGTGCGTGACCTTGGTCCTCCGGGTAGGTCATCCGGCTCGGAATAGCACCTGAAAGAGCTTGGCGAAGATTCTGCTGGTGTGGTAGCCGTTGAAGGTGTGGTACTGCCAGACCGGGATCTCCGGGAATCCGAGCTCATCGATGGTGCCGCCCTGTTGGCGGCCCGTTCGCATCAAGGTTGATGTGAGGCCAGATCTGGCGGTCCTCCGGTGGTATATCTGCGGTCAATCGGGAAGGATAGGAGATATGGGTCGGGCTCAGGGTCCCAGCAGTCAGGGCCGAGACGCTGGTCTTCTGGGCACCAAAGGTGAGGTTAGCTGGGTGCTTCAGTGAGGAGACACCGGAACTTTCGCCTTTGGAGGGAAGCATCCGAACGAAAAGGGCGGATGATTCGTCCTCTCGGCATCCGCCAGCATCTCTCGGATATTTAGTCGATGTCGGCATCGTTGTCCGGTGTATCCTCTGCACTGGGATTGTGGTGCGGGATGGGAGGAGGGCTGGATAAGACAAATTTGTCGTCCCTGTCATCACCGCTGGATCGGGTAGCGTATCCTTCGATGGTGTCAAAAGCTCTCGAGACGGGAGGCTTGGTCGAAATCGCCTGATGGTCGTCCCGAGGCATGGGACCTCCCCCATCCTCAATCTCGTGTAGGTTGAGACACTACCCGACGCCTGGTTGAGGAGCCTGTGCATGTTGGCGCGTCAGCTCTGCTTATAGAGCCTCCGCAAATTCTCACAGTCGCCCAGCGGCTCGAGCAGCTCGTCCGAATCGTAGGCCATATCTGAGAGAGGGATAGAAGCGCCAACGCAGCGGACAGGGAACATTCCCAGATTTCTAAAGTCAGTTTACAGGACAAATTCCAGAGACATTAATATGTATATACGTAATAGAAACTAACTGGTTCTCACTTTACTTAGGAAATATGATGCGTCTCGAACAATTGTTATTCTTTAACAGCTTATGGCGGCCCATGCGGCTATGTCCTTTTGATTGGGACGATGCAAACATCACGCTTTCATGGATACACACTCTCTACCAATGGAAGGTGGTGCTCTTAATCCGGTCGAGGTCAGTACATTCCCACAGGGTCAATGGGTCCACAAGCAGCCTGTCATGATTGGGGTTACTGACAAAAACACCCACATCAATGTCATCAAGCTCAGTAGTCTGCCATTCAAATGGAGACTCTGGCGCGAGCAGAGACACCTTGTCCCAGGGTAATGGATCCCACGGCGACCATCGTATCTTGTCGAGGACCACCGCCGGGGGTGAACCTGCAGGCAACAGCATCGGATGGCCTGCTGGGAGCCATGGGAACTTTTTCTGTGCCTCAGCAAGAAGAGGTGCCATGCCCTCTTCCGGAATCTCAGAATCTCTGCTGCAGGCTATGCAGAAAGCTCGACGTGGAGCCTTCGGCCCGTAAAGCCGAGGTGCGACATCCAGATCGGTCGGCTCGAAAATAGGGTACTTGCACCACGGAGGAATGAACTCGCCGCAATCTGGAAATGCGCAGCATCGTCGCTTAGAGGGCGGTGTGTCCATCCACTGCATACGCAGAAAGTACTTTTTTGACAGAGCCCGAGGTAGGCAGTCTAGGAAGTAGGGGCCAGGATGTGCTGTGTAGCCTCCACAACACTCGGGAATAACGTGTCCAACCAACGCATAAGCCTTATACTTCATATTCTCCTGGTAGCGCCAGACCTGGCTCAAGCAACGATACCAATCTCTATTAGCATCCGACTCTCGCACGAGCGTATCGGCGTGAGCTCTAACCCAGGTGTGCTTTGGTTGAGCCTCTTCCGCTTTTTTCAGATACTCTTCCGCTGCCGAGACTTTGACTGGGATGTCTAGGGCGTCCACCACCTCTTGCGCCTTGTCCCTGACGCATGAAATGCAATACCGGGTCTCGTCGCAACATAGCCTGTGTGGTTCCGCAGCTACACTTGGTTTCCCGCATCCATTACAACACAGGCTCCACCATTCCTCCTTGGTGAACTCTTCAAACCAAGTCTCGTAATCGTGGTACCCATGGCAGGGACCGTTCGAGTTGAAACACATCTTTTCGCGAGCGTACTGGCTGTTGTATTTGTGAATCTGAGCCGGGAAGTGAGTCTCAGCCTCATGCCTGCCATTCCAACGGCGTTTCTGTGGCTTTGCTTTAGACTTGGTACGGGCCATTCTTTCAATCGAATTCGACGGCTCTGTACCTCTAGTCTTGGATAAATTTAGGGGAGGTAGGCGTAGAAATAAGGTATGGTCAAAGGTAAGTGATGGTGATGTTGAGAAGCAAGTACTACTCTGAATGCGTTTATCTGCTCTTGATATACTTCAGTCTGGAAACTGGCACAAATCGGTTGTGCCTGTGGAAGGTGGGTACACAACAAAGCTCTGCGATGGCTTGCTTTGATCTCAAGTTCAATTCCATTGTCCGAGACGATGGCCCCTCAATCAAGATCGAACCGAGCACACCAACTACACCTAAAATACGACAAAGACAACAAACCGCCCAGGTGGTAGTTGAGGTGATGCTGACACCGTAACCAAGCTCTCACCCTTCTTCCGCTCAAGTCTTCCAAACCAAAACAAAGGGATGCGGAATAACGCACTGGAAAGCCACCCGCTTACGAGACGCAAGCCGTCCCACCAGCGAGGGAAAACTTCCATTCACCCTGGCTCCTGACCCAGCCTCTCTCCCAGCTGCCTCGCAAACCGGAACTTGCTCGGGCCGAGGCCCAGCTTCGGCAGCGCCGCAAGCGACACCGTGTTCCTCCCGCCCTGGAACGCCGCGTGCTGGCGCACAATGGTGGTCGGCGAGGGGCTCGCGATCAGGATCTTGAAGACGGCGAGCATCTCCGTGTCCAGCGTGAGGTCGAGCAGCGCGCTCAACACCAAGCCCATCCCATCGGCGTGCTCCGGGCGTTCGTAGTACTTGATGCCGTCGATGAGACACAGCAGCGTCGTGCGCTGCGGGAGCCGGCGCGCCAGCCAGACGAAAAGCGCGCACAGCTCGGACAGCTCGCCCGCCTGAATGCGGTCGAGACTCAGCTCGTGGTGCAGGGACGAGGTGTCGAAGTCGTGGCGCTGCAGGAGCTGAGCGAGAAGACTGTGGATCATGAGCCGGCCGCCGCCGTCCAGGTGGCAGCCACAGAAGAAGACGAGCGGGAGGAACCGGTCCATGCCCTCCATCGAGCGGACGAGGGTCGA
>Ga0247780_1001421_pt1:12500-13922 | contig 13922 bp, 8 predicted proteins | sample UWRJL079202R5_FD_179927 | JGI IMG/M metagenome (GOLD analysis project Ga0247780, IMG submission 179927) | Plant litter microbial communities from Arlington Agricultural Research Station in Wisconsin, United States - UWRJ-L079-202R-5 | ecosystem: Environmental > Terrestrial > Plant... | reverse complement strand
ATAAACGATAACTGATTTAATGAGCCATTCGCAGTTTCGCTGTATAATTGCTTATACTTAGACATGCATGGCTTAATCTTTGAGACAAGCATATGACTACTGGCAGAATCAACCAGGTAACTATCGTACGCCGGGGGACGGCCAACTGCTCGTATTTCAGAGCAGAAGAGATCTCTAGTTACTGGTGAGCGGGGCACGAAGCCCCGCGGGATGGCGCTGCTCACCCGGCTGACGCCTGGCTCGCCGCGCATCCCATCCACTTTCCCCTTTTGAATTCCCCAGAGCTCCGTCGGCAGGAGTGATAGGAACGCCGAAGCGCCCTATCGCACCGCCTAAGAGCCCCAAGAGGAGGCCCTGCCAGGAGATTCTGCGCGAACGCTTCCCCAACTGACGGGTACCCCCGGTGGCTATGTAGTAGGGCTGGCGAACCGCCATGCACCCACAGAGCCCAACCTTCGGCGCTGAGGCAAGCCACAGCGCCTTTTGTAGCCCCCCAGGCGCCCGCTACCCCTCGCGGGGGCGCTGCTACTGGGAGAGGCTCGTGTCGCAACGTATCTGGAGGGAGGGCTTCGCCTCCTATCCAACCAGTCCGAGGCTTCACGGTAGGAACAGGAACACTAATAAAAGGCTCGGAAGCCCGGTGGGGTGCCCAGCCGCAGCCGAACATCCCCCCCGAGCACGGGGCTGTCGTGAGCCCCGTAAGACATTCGTCACTTCTACCATCGGGACAGTCCGAGCCCGTCTGTTATGCCCCCCTCGCCGCTAGGGGGGGACAGACGGGCCCGCGCCTTCAGTCAGATCAGAACGCCTCTGCGGCACACCTCCCGTCTCCCCCTACCACTAGGGGATCCGATTACAGAGATGTGCCGCACCCATATTATTTATCGTGGCATCCAAAAAAGGTCCGTAAGTTCCGCCGTGTGCTGAAATCTCCGCCGTATCGTCGTCTTCGTCCGTATAGGGGCGCCGGGTTGTCGTCGAGCGTGGTCATACGGTACACTCCCGGCTGCTAGCAAGGCCTTTCAGCACCTGTTCGCTGCACGGGGCACTCCGACCTCGTCACAGGTCGCCTCCAGGGGATGTTGCCAGCACCAGCCCAGGTCTCCCCGGAAAGATATCTCCTGCGGTACAGGCTGAAACAACACCATGCTAGGCCCTGGAGGGTCGTATCGGTTCGTGCGGCTCATCGGCTTTCCACCGGGAGGGGGTCCATGAATGGCTTATAGTAAGGGAGGCCGGGTCCTCCTCAGTGCCTACGCCATGGACCCCCTGGGGTGCCCGGGGGGAGTCGTTCAGGCCCCGACCGCGCTGTAGAGCCTCCGCAGAAGTCACTATAGCAGTCCGGTCGGGGGCCCTAGGGGGCAGGTACTTGAGAAGTAGGGCTCTATAGAGGGTCCAGTCAGTGGTGCCAGTGCTATACAC
>Ga0247780_1001421_pt1:2500-5000 | contig 13922 bp, 8 predicted proteins | sample UWRJL079202R5_FD_179927 | JGI IMG/M metagenome (GOLD analysis project Ga0247780, IMG submission 179927) | Plant litter microbial communities from Arlington Agricultural Research Station in Wisconsin, United States - UWRJ-L079-202R-5 | ecosystem: Environmental > Terrestrial > Plant... | reverse complement strand
GGCTGGCCAAGACCCAGCCGTCGAAAGTTGATAGGGCAGAAATTTGAATGAACCATCGCCGGCGCAAGGCCGTGCGATTCGAGAAGTTATTATGAATCACCAGAGAGCCCCGAAGGGCATTGGTTTTTAATCTAATAAATACAACCCTTCCGAAGTCGGGCTTTTTAGCATGTATTAGCTCTAGAATTACCACGGTTATCCATGTAGTAAGGTACTATCAAATAAACGATAACTGATTTAATGAGCCATTCGCAGTTTCGCTGTATAATTGCTTATACTTAGACATGCATGGCTTAATCTTTGAGACAAGCATATGACTACTGGCAGAATCAACCAGGTAACTATCGTACGCCGGGGGACGGCCAACTGCTCGTATTTCAGAGCAGAAGAGATCTCTAGTTACTGGTGAGCGGGGCACGAAGCCCCGCGGGATGGCGCTGCTCACCCGGCTGACGCCTGGCTCGCCGCGCATCCCATCCACTTTCCCCTTTTGAATTCCCCAGAGCTCCGTCGGCAGGAGTGATAGGAACGCCGAAGCGCCCTATCGCACCGCCTAAGAGCCCCAAGAGGAGGCCCTGCCAGGAGATTCTGCGCGAACGCTTCCCCAACTGACGGGTACCCCCGGTGGCTATGTAGTAGGGCTGGCGAACCGCCATGCACCCACAGAGCCCAACCTTCGGCGCTGAGGCAAGCCACAGCGCCTTTTGTAGCCCCCCAGGCGCCCGCTACCCCTCGCGGGGGCGCTGCTACTGGGAGAGGCTCGTGTCGCAACGTATCTGGAGGGAGGGCTTCGCCTCCTATCCAACCAGTCCGAGGCTTCACGGTAGGAACAGGAACACTAATAAAAGGCTCGGAAGCCCGGTGGGGTGCCCAGCCGCAGCCGAACATCCCCCCCGAGCACGGGGCTGTCGTGAGCCCCGTAAGACATTCGTCACTTCTACCATCGGGACAGTCCGAGCCCGTCTGTTATGCCCCCCTCGCCGCTAGGGGGGGACAGACGGGCCCGCGCCTTCAGTCAGATCAGAACGCCTCTGCGGCACACCTCCCGTCTCCCCCTACCACTAGGGGATCCGATTACAGAGATGTGCCGCACCCATATTATTTATCGTGGCATCCAAAAAAGGTCCGTAAGTTCCGCCGTGTGCTGAAATCTCCGCCGTATCGTCGTCTTCGTCCGTATAGGGGCGCCGGGTTGTCGTCGAGCGTGGTCATACGGTACACTCCCGGCTGCTAGCAAGGCCTTTCAGCACCTGTTCGCTGCACGGGGCACTCCGACCTCGTCACAGGTCGCCTCCAGGGGATGTTGCCAGCACCAGCCCAGGTCTCCCCGGAAAGATATCTCCTGCGGTACAGGCTGAAACAACACCATGCTAGGCCCTGGAGGGTCGTATCGGTTCGTGCGGCTCATCGGCTTTCCACCGGGAGGGGGTCCATGAATGGCTTATAGTAAGGGAGGCCGGGTCCTCCTCAGTGCCTACGCCATGGACCCCCTGGGGTGCCCGGGGGGAGTCGTTCAGGCCCCGACCGCGCTGTAGAGCCTCCGCAGAAGTCACTATAGCAGTCCGGTCGGGGGCCCTAGGGGGCAGGTACTTGAGAAGTAGGGCTCTATAGAGGGTCCAGTCAGTGGTGCCAGTGCTATACACCCCGCTGTATGCCCTGTAGGGCTCTGTAAGGAGCCCTAAGCGATTCCTACGCCAGTGAACTAGCTGTACGATACTCTTGCACTTCACCGCAACCCTCTACTTCCTCGCCCTACTTCTTCTTTTCCTCTGCCCACTTGTATACCCTCCGGGCTGTAGTCAGAGATTGGCACGCCAGTTGGAGCTCATTCGGTGGGCGGCGAATTCCGCAAAACTATTTAGTATGGGAAATTTTAAAAATCGACTCGCGGCCATACAAACCACCTCCCTCGTCGCACTTTTGCCAATCGAGGACCCTGGACCCCCCCAGTGCCACGAATGGCTCCTGGGAGTGGTGGTAGCCGTGGTTTTGCGAGGCGTACCCTCTACCTATCCTGCGTACCCTGCAGTGGTTATTGCGTACCCTGTATCTTTTCTCGCGTACCCTGCAACGGCTATCGCGTACCCTGTAGTTGTCCTCGGGTTTAGCCTCGCCAGATCTAAAGGCAGTGACCAAGTATGGTGTACCCTATAGCCGGTCTGCGTACCCTGTAGCGTTTCTTGCGTACCCTGCAGTTGTCCAACTATTTTGCCCAGCGCAGTCCGTGGCGTACCCTGTAGCCGTTCTTGCGTACCCTGCAGCTGCTTAGACAATCGGCTCAGCCTCATTACAGGGCTTATGCCTAACGTACTCTGTACCTATCTTAGGTACCCTGTAATGCTGCCTCCGCACTTGATATTATGTGGAGGGGGTAGCGTGGTAAAGGTATAGATTAAATAAATTATAAAGGTAAATTAAACAGTGTACTAATAACTACTGTCCGTAGAGGATAATAATAAAGAGAGTAGTAATGGAAGAATAGACCTGTGTATATTAGTAA
>Ga0247780_1001418_pt1 | contig 13970 bp, 15 predicted proteins | sample UWRJL079202R5_FD_179927 | JGI IMG/M metagenome (GOLD analysis project Ga0247780, IMG submission 179927) | Plant litter microbial communities from Arlington Agricultural Research Station in Wisconsin, United States - UWRJ-L079-202R-5 | ecosystem: Environmental > Terrestrial > Plant litter >... | reverse complement strand
CTCCAGGCAGCGCTCCTGGGGAACGCCGATCCCGATCGTCCACTGCGACGCCTGCGGGGCGGTCCCGGTGCCGGAGGACGACCTTCCGGTGGTGCTGCCGCGCGACATCGCCCCGACCGGCGAGGGCAATCCGCTGGCCGAGCGACCGGACTTCGTCGACGTCGCCTGCCCGACCTGCGGCGAGCCGGCGAAGCGGGAGACGGACACCCTCGACTGCCATTTCGACGCCCTCTGGCTCTGGGTGCCGGCGGCGGTGCCGCCGGCCGAGCGGGCGGAGCGGATGTTCACCCATCCCGACCTGCGGGAGTGGCTCCCGGCCGAGCGCCTGGTCGCCGGGGGCGACAGCGGTGGCTTCGTCTTCGACCAGCGCATCGTCACCAAGGCGCTGCGCGACATCGGCCCTTTCGCCTTCCTCGAGGAGGGCGAGCCGTTCGCCGGCTGCCTCTTCCACGAGATGGTGATCGCCGAGGGGCGCAAGATGAGCAAGCACCTCGGCAACGTCGTCAATCCCGACGAGCTGGTGGAGCGCTACGGGGCAGATACGGTCCGCCTCGCCGTCCTCTACGCCGCGGGTCCGGCCAAGACTCTGAACTGGAGCGACGGCGCGCTGCGTTTCGCCAACCGCTTTCTGCGCAACCTCTGGACCTACTCGCACGACCGTTTCGCCGCGTTGGAGTCGACCGCGCACGACCCCGAGGCGGCGGCCGACACCGAGTTCATGCGCGACCGCCTGCGCAAATGGTGCGAGAACGGGCTCTCGCGGATCACCGACGACGTCGCCGCGCTGCAGATGCACAAGGCGGTCCGCGACATCACCCGCCTCTTCGAGCGGATCCAGGACTTCGAGAAGCGCGTCGTCAAACGCCGACAGCAGCTCGACCGGGCCGATGCCGAGGCGCAGATCGCCGCCCTGACGCTATTGGCGCAGGCGCTGGCGCCCTTCGCCCCGCATACCGCCGAGGAGCTGCTGCTGGCCTCCGGCCGGTTCGGGAGCGAGGACCTGCCGGCCTCGTGGCCCGATTCGGCCGCGCCGGTGGTCGCGGGCAGCCCCGCGGCCGCCTCGTAGCGCCAGGAATCGAACAAAAGTCCCCTCGATTGGGCAAAGGGGCTTGATTGATACACGCGCGTATGTTATGAATGCCACTGCCGGACGATCACCGGTGAAGGAGGCGGGGCCCTCAGGAAAGGGGGACCGCCTTGGGGTGGCAAAGGAAGGACCTGTTCGTGAGCCAGGACGACCGTCCTCGACGGCTCCTGGAGGCGTCTGCACAGACGCCGCCCCGCCTCCCTTCATCAACGCGCGCGCGGCGCTAGCGGCGGGTCGAGGGCCGCTTCACCTCGAACCGCCGCTTTTTGGCGCGCCAGCTCATCCCCTCGCAGAGGGTCGCGGGCTCGACGCCGAGAGCGCCCGCCAGCTTCACGAGCGTCGAGAGCCGCGGCTCCCGGCCGGCGCGCTCGAGCAGCGAGATCTCGGTGCGGTGGAGCTCGCAGAGCTCACCCAGCGTTTCCTGGGAGATGCCCGCCTTGATCCGGGCTTGGCGAAGATTGGCGGCGAAGCGCTCTTGAGGGGTCATCGGGCGGGGATGCGGCGGAGACAAGAACTTTACAGACAGAACAGTTCGTCATCAAGCGCGGTGGGCGTCGTTCGCTACCGTGCAGCGATGCCCGTACGCGTGGAGTTGCGAATATTTGCGCGAAAAGCATTGAGCGCTGGAAGCCCATGTGTTATACCGGTGCGATGGTGAGGAGGGGTCATGACTGAGGCCGTGGACTCGAGCGGAGCGCGAACCGATTCCTGTGCCTCCGAGCTCGTCTGTCGGGGCTGCGGGTTTCGGGCGCCGCTGGTCGACACCGCGTTCAGGTGCCCCTCCTGCGACGAGGGGCTCGACATCGAGTACGACTACGAGCGCGCGAAGTCGCTGCTTGCCGAGCGCGGGCTCGGGGAGCGCCCGCGAAACATCTGGCGCTTCGAGGAGCTGCTGCCGATCGTCTCCGGGGAGGCCCGCGCACGGGTCGCCCAATTCGCGGGCCAGACGCCGCTGATCCGAGCCGAGCGGCTCGGGGCCGAGCTCGGCCTGCGCAACCTCTACGTCAAGGACGACTCGACGAACAGGCCCTCGCTCTCCTACAAGGACCGGGTCGTCGGCATGGCCGTCGCCCGCGCCATCGAGATCGGCGCCGGCGAGATCGGCTGCGTCTCGACCGGCAACGTCGGCACCGCGACCGCCTCGCTCGCGGCCGCCGCGGGCATCAAGCCCTACGTCTTCTATCCCGCCAACCTGGAGCGCGCGAAGGCACGCGGGTGCCGCGCTCTCGGCGCCCAGGTCTGCCAGGTCGACGGGAACTACGACGAAGCGAATCGCGCCTGCCGGGAGCTGACCGAAGCGACCGGGATCCCCTTCGCCAACATCAGCCTGCGGCCGTTCTACGCGGAGGGCGCGAAGACGCTCGCCTACGAGCTGGTCGAGGACCTCGGCTGGCGCTCGCCCGATCACGTCGTGATGCCGGCCGCCGGCGGGACGCTCTCCTCGCGCGTGCACAAGGGACTGCTCGAGTTCGAGACCCTCGGCCTGGCCGAGACCGCGGGGACGCGGCTCCACGTCGGCCAGCCGACCGGCTGCTCGCCGATCGCGACGACCATCGTCGAGGGGGCGGAGGAGATCGTGCCCCAGCAGCCGGAGACGCTGGCGCACTCGCTCGCGATCGGCTCGCCGGGCGACGGGGCGCTCGTGGTGGAGGCGGTGCGCAGTCGCGGCGGCACGGCGGCCGCGGTGCCCGACGGCGAGATCCTCGAGGCGATGGAGCTACTGGCCAAGACCGAGGGGGTGCTGACCGAGCCGGCCGGCGGAACGACCGTCGCGGCGACGATGAAGCTCGCCCAGCGGGGCGTGATCGACCCCGACGAGGTGACGGTGATCGTGATCAGCGGCAACGGGTTGAAGACGCTCTCCGAGCAGCCGGTCAAACCCTGGCCGGAAGGCGTTCCGTGCAACGCTTCCACGATGGAGGAAGTCGTGGTCGAGTTCCGCGAGGGCGGCGTCGCAAGTCGCGCCTGAGCGGCCGCTGACGCAGCCATCACCCCTTTGAGCGCGATCCCCCAGGTCGAGGGCGTCACGCACCGCACGGTGCGCGCGCGGGGCCTCGACTTCCACGTTGCCGAAGCGGGCTCGGGAGACGACGTGGTCCTCTGCCTGCACGGCTGGCCGCAGCACTGGTACGAGTGGCGCCGGTTGATGCCGGCGCTGGCGGACCGCCACCGGGTACTGGCGCTCGACCTGCGGGGATTCGGCTGGTCCGACGCGCCCCGCGACGGCTACGAGAAGGAGAACCTGGCGACGGACGCGCTCGCCGTGCTCGACGCCCTCGAGCTGGAGCGGGTGAAGCTGGTCGGCCACGACTGGGGCGGCTGGATCGGCTTTCTCCTCGCCCTGCGAGCTCCCGAGCGCGTCGAGCGCTTCCTCGCGCTCAACATCGTGCCGCCGTGGGTCGGCTTGGGGAACACCCTCAGGCACGCCTGGCGCTTCTGGTACCAGCAGATGGTCCTGGCGCCGGGCATCGGCTACGGGTTGCACCGCCGCGGCGACTTCGTGCCGCGGGTCCTCGTCGGCGGCTCCACGATCCGGGACGTCTGGGACGAGGAGACCCTTCGCGTCTTCGCCGACGGCTTCACCGAGCCCGCCAGGGCTCGGGCGGCGGTGCAGATGTACCGAACCTTCAACTGGCGCGAGGTGCTGCCGATCGTGCGCGGCCGCTACGCGGACGCGCGGCTGTCGGCGCCGACGCTGCTGCTCTTCGGCGTCGAGGACGCCGTCCTGCGACCGGAGATGCTGGATGGCTACGAGGCCCACGCCGACGAGATGCGGGTCGAGCTGGTCGAGGGCTGCGGCCACTTCATCGCCGACGAGCGCCCCAACCTGGTCGCCGCCCGCGCCCGCGAGTTCTTCGCTTAGCCAAGGCCAAGCTAGGCGCGGATGCGCGCCTCCTCGAGGTCGAGGTCTCGCTCGATCTGGCGCACGGTGGCGTTGCGGAGCCGTTCGCCGGCACGCAGTTCCAGCAGGATCTCGCGCTCGACGCCGATCAGCTCGCGGCGCAGGGCGCCGTAGTCGGCCAGCCGCTGCTCGCGGGCGATGACCTCCGGGTCCTCGCCGCCAAGCACCTGCTGGCACATCCGGAAGCGGGCCCGGTAGAGGTCGCGCAGTCGCTGCAGCTGCGAATCGGTCGCCCGCTCCTCGTCCTCGATCTCGTCGATGCGGTCGAGCGCGGCCTGGGCCGCCTCCATCCGCGCCACCGCCTCTTCGTCGCTCCAGCGCCGCGGCTCCTCGAGGTGCAGCTTGCGGATGACGAAGGGCAGGGAGAGCCCTTGGCCGACGAGGGTCATGAGAATCAGGGCGAAGGTGATGAAGATGATCTGCGGCCGGTCGGAGACGCTCAGCGGCACCGCCAGCGCCGCCGCCAGCGAGACGGCGCCGCGCATCCCGCTCCAGCCGACGGCGAAGCGCTCGCCCGCGGTCTCACCCGCGTCCCGGCCCATCGCGAAGACGAAGACGAGCCGCAGCGCGATCGAGGCGGCGGCGATCGCCGCGATCGGCAGCAGCAGCTCGCCGATCCCGGACGAGCTCGCCTCCAGCGAGTCGACGACACCCGGCAGCTGCAGGCCCAGGAGGACGAAGAGCGCCATCTCGAGAGCGAAGATGAGGACGTTCCAGAAGGCGACGGCGCTGAGCCGGGTGTCGGCGTCGACCGCGCGCGGCGACTGGTACCCGCCGTAGAGGCCGGCGACGACCGCTGCCAGGATTCCGGAGACGCCGAGCTCCTCGGCGCCGATGTAGGCGCCGTAGGCGGTCAGGAGCGTCAGCACCACGACGAGGCTGGTGTCGGTCTGGCGGCGGATGACGAGGATCGAGAAGACGCCGACGGCGAGGCCGGCGAGGATGCCGCCGGCGGAGACGAGGAGGAACTCGAGCGCCGCGTCGCCGAGCGCGAAGGCGCCGCCCGTGGCGACGCCGACCGCGATCCGGTAGATGACCAGCGCCGTGCCGTCGTTGATCATCGACTCGCCTTCGACCAGCAGGCGGACGCGATCGGGGCCGCCGATGCGGCGGAAGACGGCGATCGCGGCGACCGCGTCGGTAGGGGCCAGGATCGCCCCGAGCACCGCCGCCTCCGCCCACCCCAGCTCCGGCACCAGAGCGTGGGCGACCAGGGCGACCAGGGCGGCGGTGAGGAAGACAAGGGCGATCGAGAGCAGGCCGAGGGGCCGGATCGCCGTGCGCAGCTCGCGCGGCGAGGTCCGCCAGCCAGCCGAGAAGACCAGGGGTGGCAGGAAGACGAGGAAGATCGTGTCGGGATCCAGCTCGACCTCGGGGAGCCCCGGCAGGAAGGCGATTCCCAGCCCGCCGAGCACGAGCACGATCGGCGCCGGCACGTTGCCGAACTCGGCCACGCGGACGAGCAGCGTCGCCGCCAGCATCAGGACCAGGATCGACTCGACGTTGTCCATCTCCGCATAACATCCTGCCGAGTGGACGCCATCCTGACCCCGCCGCTGGAGGAGTCCGATCACCTGCGCGGCGAGCTCGGCAGGCCGCTGGAGCTGGCCATGTTCGGGGACTTCCAGTGTCCCTTCTGCCTCGGCGCCCAGTCGGTGCTGCGACGGGTGCACGAGCGGCTGGGCGACCGGCTGGTCTTCGCCTTCCGCCACCTGCCGATCCCGGAGCGACACCCCCTGGCCCCGCTGGCGGCCGAGGCGAGCGAGGCCGCCGCCGCCCAGGGCCGCTTCTGGGAGTACCACGACGCCCTCTTCGCGGCCCAGCCCAAGCTTTCACGAGAGACGATGCTGGAGGTGGGCCGGGACCTCGGCCTCGACGCCGACCGGATGGCGGCGGAGATGGACTCCGGCGCCCACCGCGAACGGATCGAGCGAGACCTCGACTCGGCCGAGCGCAGCGGCGCCACCGGCACGCCCAGCTTTTACCTCAACGGCGCCCGCCATTACGGGGCCTACGACGCCTCCTCCCTGGTCGAGGCCCTCGAAGCGTGAAGGCGCTCTCGATCGGCGTGCTGGCGTGCGGGCTGCTGGGCGCGGCGCCTGCCTTCGCGGTTGCGGGCTCGATCTCGGGCACCGTCACCGATGCCGCCAGCACCCAGCCGGTCGCCAACTTCCTCGTCTGCGCCTTCGCCCAGACCGCGATCGGGGAAACGGGCGGGTGCGCGCGGACCGAAGAAGTCGGCAACTACACGATCGCCGGCCTCGCCGACGAGGAGTACGAAGTCGCGTTCGAAGGGGAACGTGAGTTCAACTACCTCACCCAGTACTGGGACGGCAGTGAGACCTACGGAGACTTCGATCCCGTCGAGGTCAGCGCGGCGGCCCCCGACGTCTCGGGAATCGACGCGGCGCTGCATCCTGGGGCCGAAATCTCCGGCACGCTGCGGGAGACCGGTACCGGGAGGGCGCTGAGCGGAGTCTCCGTGTCCTTGCTGCAACCAGTGACCGAAGAGGTGCTGCGCTTCACCGAGACCGATGCCGCCGGCCTCTACGCGTTCCGCGGCCGCCCGGCCGGCAGCTACGTCGTCGGCTTCTCGCACACGATGTTCGGCGCCCAGAACGCCGACTGCTACTCGGCCCAGTACCACGACGGGGTCTCCGATTTCGCCGGCGCGACGCCGCTCAACGTGGCGCCGCCCGAAGTACTCACCGGGATCGACGGAGAAGTCGCCTTCACCTGCCCCCGGGCACAGCCGATCCAGGTGACGCTCCTGCCGCTGCCGCCACCGCGGGAAGCGCCGAAGAGGTGCAGAAAAGGATTCCGCAAGAAGAGGATCGGCGGCAAGACCCGCTGCCTCCGCAAGCGGCACGGGCACCGCCACCGGAACGGGCACGGACTCAGTCGCTGATCTGGACGATGACCGTGCGCTCCCGCGGGCGGTCGTCGAAGTCGATCAGGACCAGCTGCTGCCAGGTGCCCAGGGCGAGGCGGCCGTCGAGGACCGGGACCGTCTCCGACGGTCCCACGAGCGTCGCGCGCTGGTGAGCGTGTGAGTTGGAGTCGTGGTTGAGCCGGTTGTGCTCGTACTCGCCGTTGGTGGGGAGGAGGCGCTCCAGCGCTTGCCGCAGGTCGTGGACCCCGCCCGGCTCGAACTCCATCGTCGAGATCGCGGCGGTCGAGCCGCGCACGAAGACGAGCGCCTGTCCCTCCGCGACCTCCGAGCTCTCGACGAAGGCCTGGACGCGAGCGGTGAGGTCGATCACGTCGGCGTCTCCGCCGGTGGAAAAGGTGAGTTGATCGCTGCGCACGGCCACGGGGCCAGGGTACCCCCGCTGCGCTAGGTTCGGCCGATGCGGGCCCTCGTCCAGCGCGTCAGCCAGGCCGCGGTCGACGTCGAGGGCGAACGTGTCGCCCGGATCGGGCCGGGCATGCTGGTCCTTCTGGGCGTCGGCGTCGGCGACGGGGAGGAGGAGGTCCACCGCCTCGCCGACAAGGTCCGGGCTCTGCGCATCTTCGACGACGCCGAGGGGAGGATGAACGAGCCGCTCGGCGACCGCGAGATCCTCTGCGTCAGCCAGTTCACCCTCTACGGCGACGCCCGTAAGGGGAACCGGCCCAGCTACGTCCACGCCGCGCGCCCGGAGATCGCCGAGCCGCTCTACGACCGCTTCTGCGAGCGCCTGGGCGCCAGGAAGGGGGTCTTCGGAGCTTGCATGGGCGTGGCCCTCGTCAACGACGGTCCGGTGACGCTGATGGTCGAGGTCCCCCCGGCGACCGCCCGCTAAATCTTCGGGTTTCTCGGTTAGGCCACCGGATACCGGGGTACATAACTGGGTTCAGCCGTTAAAGCGATCATGGAGGATGTGTGCCCCGCGCCCGGGCCGGCGAGACGAGAGCGTCGATGCCCTCTTTGGCCAGAGGGATCGCGATCCTCGCTGTCCTCGTCGGCTGGGCCCTCTTCGCGGCTCCCGTTGCCGGGGCTCCGCTCGAAGCGGCGCCGGAAGTCACGCCCCCCAAGCTCCCACCGGTTCCGGCGGCACCCCAGCCCCCCGCGCCGCCGGCGCCGGTCGGAGGGGCGCCCCCGTCAGTCCCGGAAGTGAAGGCGCCTGAAGGGGTACGGCCCGTTCCCTCGCCACCCGATCTCCCCGTGCCGGTCTCCCCGACGCGGTCGGACAAGGCGGCCGGCTCCGGCTCCGGGGGAACCACCCCGGGGGAGACCCGCCCCGGGGGGAGCGGCCTGACCGGCGAGGCCGCGCCTGCGCCAGCCCCCGGCGCTCGGCCGCGCCCGGCCTCCGGGGGGGCGGGATCTGGCGCCGGGCGGGCCCAGACCGTCCGCCGGGCCGCGGTCGCGAACGCGCGGGAGGGCGCGCCCTCGCTCGAGGAGGGAATGGTGGCGCCTCTGCGGCGCTGGGTGGCGTTCGTCTGGCCGGCCATCGCGTTGGGGCCGATCGAGCGGGCGCTGGCGCTGCCTCTGGTGCTGCCACTGGCACTGCGGCCCGCAAGCTGGGACGAGGCGATCTCGGACGCCGCGTCCCGCTTCGCACCCGTCCTCTCCACGCTGACCGGCGCCGTGGGAAGCGAGGCGGCCGAGCGCTCCGTCCCAGCGCAGAAGTACCGGGCCCCCGGTTCTGCACCCGATGGTGGGTTGATCGGCCATGGCGGCGGGATGAGCCTTCTCGTTCTCCTGATCACCATCGTGGCGACACTGATCGGCGTGGTGGCGCTGGCCCGGCTCACCGTCGGGGAGGACCTCTTTTCCAGGCGCTGGCTGCACTGATCGCCTGGAGAGACTTTCGCCTACACGGCGTGTTGATATGGCGAGCCAGGGGGCCTTGTGGGCCAGTTCATAAAGGGAGGGGCGGATATGGATGGTGTCGGTTGCGGTGCAGGCCGGAGCGCTTGTCGCGCGTTGGTCGTCTCGATGGCGGTGCTCCTTCTCACCGGGCTCGCAGCTGCAGGCGCGTCGGCTTCCACCTGGCGGGTCGCGCAGCTGGGGGTCGGGCCGGTGCAAGCCGCCTTCTACGGCGTCTCCTGCCCGACGGCCTCCTTCTGCGTCGCCGTAGGCGGCAACAGTACCGTCGCCGCCTCGTCCGACCCCGCCGGCCCGGCCTCGTCCTGGAGGGTCGGGCAGCCGGGCGGCGGAGCTGAAATCCCCGGTGCGGGGATCTACGGGGGCGGGCAGATTCGCGGCGTCTCCTGCCCCACGACCGGGTTGTGCGTCGCCGTCAGCCTCGACGGCCGTTTCTTCTCGACCACGAATCCGGCCGGCGGACCGGGGGCCTGGAAGGTCGTCGAGCAGGCGGCGAGCGGCCCCAACATCCATTTGTTCGGCGTGTCCTGCCCGACGGTCGGCTTCTGCGTCGCGGTCGGATACGGCGGCAAGGTCCTGCACTCCACGAACCCCACCGGGGACTCGGCCGACTGGGTGGTGACCGAGCTGGCGCAGCCGTTCGACTTCCGCGGCGTCTCGTGCCCGACCGCGTCGTCGTGCGTCGCGGTGGACAACCGGGGGAGCATCGTCGCCTCCTCGGACCCGAGGGGCGGCGCCTCGGCTTGGTCCTCGGCGGGAGCGCCGGCGGGCGTCGGCGCGCTCAACGGGATCTCCTGTCCCTCCACCTCCCTCTGCGTGACCGGAAACGCCGGACAGATCCTCACCTCGACCAACCCTGCCGGAGGCGCTGCGAGCTGGGACGTTGCCGCAGCCGGCACGGGACTCTCGGTCACCGGCGTCTCCTGCCCGAGCGTCTCGGCCTGCGCGGCGTTCGACGACAACGCCGACGCGATGATCTCGACCGACCCGACCGGCGGGCCGGCGGCCTGGTCGTTCGAGAACGTGATCCCGTACGACTCGGCGAGCGACGCGGACAAAGTCGGCGACGGGGTCAACGGCACCTTCGGCCTTTCCTGCCCGACCACCACTCTGTGCGCCGCCGTCGGGCAGGGCTTTCGCATCATCACCTCGACCGATCCCTTCGCCAAGGAGCGACCGAGCGGGCGCCCGACCCGCGATTCGAAGCGACCTCGCGCCATCATCACGCGGCATCCGGCGAAACGCGTCGACATGCGAAAGGGCGGCGTCAGGGTGGCGTTCGGCTTCCGCGCGATCGGTGACGCCACGGGCTTCAGGTGCAAGCTGGACGATCGGCCCTTTCGCCCCTGCCGTTCCCCCAAGCGCTACCGCGTGCGCGCCGGGAAGCACGCCTTCAAGGTGCGTGCGATCGCCCCCGGCGGCGCGACCGGCCGCGGCGACGCCTTCCACTTCAGGGTCGGCGGCCTGATCGAGCGGCCGCCGGCCGGCAGCTGTCCGCCCGGCACCGAGTCGAACATCAACAATCCCTGCATTGCGGCCGACTAGCGGCGAGTTTTCCGCTTCGTCGCCCGGGTAAGCGATTCTCAGGCAGAGACGGGAGCAGTCCGGAGGCGATCAGATGGCCAAAGACCACGGTTCCAGCGTCAAGGACGACAAGCAGTACGAAGGGCTCCGCAAGAAGGGGATGAGCAAGGAACGGGCGGCGAAGATCGCCAATTCCCCCGGCTCCTCCAAGAAGGGCGGGGAAAACAGCGGCGGAGGAGGCGGCAGCAAGTCCCAGAAGCAGAAAGCCGGCCGCAAGGGCGGCAAGAAGTCGAGCTGAGCCACCCACGCTGCCCTGCAAGGGTGGAAACTTCGCAGGGCGGCGATGCCGGAGGAGGGACTCGAACCCCCGACACGCGGATTATGATTCCGCTGCTCTAACCAGCTGAGCTACTCCGGCGGGGGACGGGGATGGTAGCTAGGGTTGGGCCGGTGAGCACGGAGGAGCTGGACAGGGCGGTGCGGACCGTGGTTCGCGATTGCATGAGCATCTCCCCGGGCGAGGAGGTGCTGATCGTCTGCAATCCGGTTACCGAAGAGATCGGCGCCCTGATGCGGATCGAGGCGCAGGGGGACGGCGCCAGCGCGACGCTGGCGGTGATGTCGGAGCGCGAATCGGCGGCGGCCGAGCCGCCGGACGTCGTCGCCGCCGCGATGGCCGAGGCCGATGTGGTCCTGGCGCCGACGATCCAGTCGATCTCGCACACGGAAGCGCGCCGCAAGGCGACCGAACAGGGCGTGCGCATCGGCAGCCTGCCCGGGGTGACCGAAGACATGCTGACCCGGCTGATGATCAGCGACCTCTCCGAGGTGCGGCGGCGCGGCTGGGCCCTCAGCGGGATTCTCAACGGCGGGTCGGAGGCGCGCATCACCTGCCGCCACGGGAGCGACCTGCGGCTCGGCCTCGGCGATCGCCTTTCGATCGTCGACGCCGGCGAACTCGGAAATCGCGGCGCCTTCGGCAACCTGCCCTGCGGCGAGACCTTCATCGCGCCGCTCGAGGGGACCGCGGAGGGAGCGCTGGTCGTCGACGGCTCGATCGCCGAGGTGGGCCTGCTCGACACCCCGGTCTCCCTGACGATCCGCGAGGGGCACCTGGTCGGCAGCACCGGCAGCGACGGCGCCGCGCTGATGGGGCTGCTGAGCGCGCACGGGCCGGACGGCACGAACGTCGCGGAGCTGGGCATCGGCACCAACGAAGAGGCGCTGCTGACGGGCAACATCCTCGAGGACGAGAAGATCCTCGGCAGCTGCCACGTCGCCTTCGGCGCCTCGGCGGCGATCGGCGGCGACGTCCAGGTCCCGGTCCACCTCGACTGCGTCGTGCTCGAACCGACGATCGAAGTCGACGGCGAGACGGTCGTCCGCGGCGGCGACCTGCTGCTCTGAGCGGCGGACCCTGCGAATGCCGCCGCTCCTTGCCGTCCCCAACGTCTCCGAGGGCCGGGACGCGGCCCGTCTGGCGGCGCTCGAGGCCGCCTTCGGCCGCGGCGTCTCCGTTCTCGACCGTCACACCGACGCCGACCACGACCGCACCGTCTTCACGCTCGCCGGGGCCCCCGGCCCGCTGAGCGACGCGCTTGTCGCGGGCGCCGAGGAGGCGCTGGAGGCGATCGACATGGCCGGCTACCGCGGCGCCCACCCCGCGGTCGGGGCGCTCGACGTCTGCCCGCTGGTCTGGATCGACCCCGCCGACCGGAAGGGGGCGCGTACGGAGGCCGTGGCGGTCGCGGAGCAGATCGGCGGGCTGGGGGTCCCCGTCTTCCTCTATGGCGAGCTGGCGCGCGACCCCGGCCGCGCCGAGCGCGCCTACTTCCGCAACGGCGGCCTGCCCGAGCTCTGGCTGCGGATGGAGGCGGGGGAGCTCCGGCCCGACTTCGGGCCGCGCGAGCCGCACCGGCGGGCGGGGGCAACCCTCGTCACGGCGCGGCCGCCGCTGGCCGCGTTCAACGTCGAGCTCGACAGCCGCGACGTCGAGGTCGCGCGCGCGGTGGCGGCCGGGCTGCGCGAGTCCGGCGGCGGCCTGCCGGGGGTCCGGGCGATCGGACTGATGCTCTCGAGCGGGCGGGGTCAGGTCTCCACCAACGTCCACGACCCGCTCTCGGTCCCCTTGGGAGCGGTGGTGGAGCGCGTGCGGGAGCTGGCGGCGCCACTCGATGCGCGCCCGATCGAGGCGGAGCTGGTGGGTCTCGCCCCGGTCGCCTCGCTGGTCGATTACCCGGCCGACGTGCCGATGCGCGGCTTCGACCCCGAGCGGCACCTGATCGAGCGGCGCCTGGCCGCCGCGACCGACTAAATTCAGGCGATGGCCCAGACGAAGAAGAAGCGCCGCAAGAAGCGCCGCGGCACCCAGGGCGGTCGCGTCGACCCCAACCCCCGCCGCGCCCGCCCGCGCACCCGCGCCGAGGCCAAAGCCCGCGCCGCCGCCAAGCGCAAGCCGGCGGTCCGCGGCGACCTGCCGCCGACCTGGCGCAGCTCGATCCTCCGCGGCCTGGCCGCGGCGGTCATCTTCGCGGTCGTCCTCCTGCTGATCTTCGGTCGCCCGCTCGGCACCGCCCTCGCGCTCGGCGCCTTCATGCTCGCCTTCTACATCCCCGCCGGCTACCTCATCGACATGACGATGTGGCGGCGGCGCGAGCGGGCGCGCATGCGTGCCCGCGGCGACTAGGCGGCCGGCGATGGGCCTCGACGTGGAGATGCTCACTGTCGGCGCGATCGCGGAGAACTGCTTCCTGGTGCGGCGCACCGGCTCGGACCGCGTTCTCGTCGTCGACCCGGGGGAGGAGGCCGAGCGGATTCTCGCGGCGGCGGGCGAGATGGGGGAGGTCGAGGCGATCCTCCTCACGCACTGCCATTTCGACCACATCGGCGCCGTGGCTCCGGTGGCGGCGGCGACCGGAGCGCCCGTCTACTGCCCGAAGATCGAGACCCCGCTGCTCGCCGACATCATGGCCTTCGTCCCCTGGGAGGGCTTCGGGCCCTACGAAAGCTACGACGCCGACGAGACCGTCGAGGGCGGCGAGGCGCTGGAGCTGGCCGGGCTCGTGCTCGACGTGATCTTCACCCCCGGCCACAGTCCCGGCCACGTCACCTACTCGGTACGCGGCGAGGACGCGCTCTTCTCCGGCGACGTGCTCTTCCAGGGATCGGTGGGCCGGGTCGACCTGCCGGGTGGGGACGGGCCGACGCTGATGGAGTCGATCCGGGCCCTGCTCGACTCCCACCCCGACGAGACCGTCGTCCACCCGGGGCACATGGGAATCACGACGCTGGGGGCCGAGCGCTCGTCCAACCCTTTTCTCGCGTCGCTGGCCCGTTAGGGCCGCGGCGGTCGAATAAGGTCGCCGCGACCATGGCCAGCAAGTACCAGGCGCCCCGCGGGACCTTCGACGTGCTGCCCGAGCAGGGGCGCGGACGGGCGCGGGTCGAACGCGCCGCGGCGGCGATCTTCGCCCGCGCCGGCTACGAGCCGATCGCGACGCCGGCCTTCGAGGACACCGAGCTGTTCGAGCGCGGGGTCGGCCGCTCGACCGACATCGTCCGCAAGGAGATGTTCACCTTCGAGGACAAGGGGGGCCGCAGCCTCACCCTGCGGCCGGAGGGCACGGCGCCGATGTGCCCGGCTTATG
>Ga0247780_1001417_pt1 | contig 13980 bp, 13 predicted proteins | sample UWRJL079202R5_FD_179927 | JGI IMG/M metagenome (GOLD analysis project Ga0247780, IMG submission 179927) | Plant litter microbial communities from Arlington Agricultural Research Station in Wisconsin, United States - UWRJ-L079-202R-5 | ecosystem: Environmental > Terrestrial > Plant litter >... | reverse complement strand
CAATGACACCAACGGAAGCCTCTTCTTCATCGGCAACGCCACCACCCTCCTAACCTACTACTCTGCCCGCATCCTCACCGACCCTAACTTCCTCTACGCCGGCGACCACGTGCATCTCGGGCCAGGCGTGACGTCCACGCGCCTGCACGACCCGATCGTCGATCTGGACGCGCTGCCGCCGGTGGATTGCATTTTGCTGTCGCATTACCACGAGGACCACTTTGATGCGGTTGTTGAGGGGAGGCTGAGGAGGGAGGTGTTGATTTTGACGAGTGAGCATGCGGAGGGGTGTTTGAGTGGGAAGGGGGAGGGGGATGGGGGAAAGGGGTTTACGAATGTGGTGGGGTTGGGGTTTTGGGAGGGGGTGGTGATGCCTGTTAAGACAGGGGAGGAGGGAGGGAAGAGGCCTGCAGTGAAAGTCACAGGCATGCCGGGGAAGCATGTCCCGCCGGGGTCGCTGGCGGTGGCGAATGAGTTGCTTGGGGCGGTGCCGCCGACGAATGGGTGGATGGTGGAGCTGGGGTATTTGAAGGACGGCGAGGGCGATCGGATGGAGACGGGGTATCGGGTCTATATCTCGGGCGATATGCTGTTGTGGACGAGCTGAGGGAGATTCCAAAGTGGCTGCATGGGGAGAAGATTGATTTGATGTTGGTGCATCTGGGGAGGACGACGATTCCGGGGCCGAAACTGCCGCTGGTGATGGTTACAATGGATGGGAAGCAGGGCATGAAGCTGATGCAGTTGGTTGATCCGGAGGTGACGGTGCCGATTCATTTTGATGATTATGATGTGATGCTGTCGGGGCTGAATGACATCTAGAAGGAGGTTGATGCAGCGGGGCTCGGGGATGCGTGGTTTATCTGGATAGGGGGAAGGAGTTTCGGTTTCATGTGAGGTAGTTTGACGTGGGCTGACCGCAGGGCTTGCGGAGATGTGGTCTTGCCTTCCCGCCGCTGTCATTCGGGCTGCACGACCAATCCGGGACTATTCACTGGCAGCAGACCGATCATCATGTTCGGCTCTCCGAATTCGTGCAGTTCAGCTCAAGTACAAGTTTCCCGCAACTTCACTTCCGTTCGTAGAGGCCGGGCTCCAAATCTGGACACAAGGGTTGCTGATTCTGGAGTGAATTTTACGTGGTAATATCCACCTCACTACATGCACTTCCTAATTAAATCCCACCCCCTTTAACTTGATAAGGACTAAATTGAAACGAACAAAATAAAACAAAAACTTATTCAAAGTTGGCGCTTACTAACGTATCGTATATAGAATAACAAAAATAAAAATTAGATAAAACTAGCACTTACTATCATATTACCTATTTAAAGTTAACCCTTAGCACTGTATTGCGTAAAAAGGAACTCCTTATCAGGTTCCACTAAATAGGCCTCCATTAAAACCTTATTAATCTATTCATACCTAAGCTTATTTTATATTTTAATATAACATATAAGTTATTATTAACAAACCAGTCAGTGAAATATCACGTTGTATCACAAGATCAAATACACTCATTCATATTCACCATTTCAAGAGGGCGCAGACGTAGCTAATCCAGACTAGATGGAGCGATACACGTATCGATACCAACCGGGCCTGGGAAAAGCTGGGTACCCCCCTTTGCAAACGTATGCCTCAACCTGGATAGCGTACGTGTAGGTTCCAAAGGAAGATGTCAGAAGCGCTGCACTCTGGGTTCTGTGGAATTGAAGGGGTTGCAACTGCGTGATTGTATTGCTTGTTGTGGCTCTCTGGTTTTGCCAGAGAGCCTATTATTATAGCTGTGAATAGTGGCAAATGGTGTGGCAATTGTGGCCTACACCAGCTGAACTGACGCAGTCAGTTCAGCTCGGTTATCCACCACGCCTTCGTGGTGTTCTGGCCTCTGGCCAGAACCCCCTTCTTTCTGACAGAAGGTAGGCTACCTCTGGCCGGGACTGACTGCGAGACCAAACGGGGTACCGCGGGCCATGATGTTATGGAAGACATCGCGGTGGAGGAGACGGAAGACGTCAACCATCGGAGTCAGGAGGGGCTGCGACTGCAGATGGTTCAAGAGGCGGTATCCCGGCCGCCGTCCGATCCATGGCACCCATCCCCGTCCAGGACCAGCTTGGCGACGTGCATCGTCATCTTGAGTAATCTTTTTTGCTGGCAGCCCAGAGCAGGGAGAGGTCCAACGCCGACGTAGGGAGCGCGCCAATGAAGTCGCCCGCCAAGTGCTTCTCGAGGACGGTGAGGATGCCTCGTAAATGTGTTTGACTCAGTTGCCCCGCCGCGGGGTGACTTTTGCAGCACCAGCTATTTTCGACCAAATTAGCTTCTGGGGTCATCACACGCTAAAGCATGACCCCCTGACCGGTTCCCTCACCGGCTGACTAGTGTCTCGGCACTTCTCTTGGCGTCTCCCTGCCCTCTTAACGCCGGCCCTGGGTAGAAAATCGATTGCACCAACAGTGGGACGCGGAGAAAGAAAAAAAGAAAGAAAAAAAGAAAGTAAGAAAGAAAGAAGGTATGACACAGTGCAACCATCGCCGCTCTCGAATACTGCGCGACCTAGGACCTCAGGGCGTGATTGGCGCTGAGCATAACGCGATTCATGCACTCGCAGCGCAGCGAGTTGGAAATTTCCTCATGCAACCGGTGGGCGACAACACTTGTGGCCTGTGTTATTCGCGATTCGGGTTTGGGAGCTTAATTCTCACTTGTCGTATTTTGCCGAAAGGGCGATCTTTGGAAGGCGGCAGGGTAGCTGCAGCCACGTCCCAAATCGACGGGTCCTTCTAGGGGCGGAGAGTACCGCGACGCGACAGATCCCCGGAGACGGGCCCAGGACCGGGATCGAGGAGAGGTTCCCCGGGGCTGGTCAGGGGGGGCCAGTTCTTGGGTGCCTTGGCACGAATGTCTTTTGGGTGAGCCCGCACAGACCATGCACGTAGCAGAAACAGATTGAAAAGATTGAATGATCCGCTCCCGCTCGCCCTGGTCAGCGAAACCCCAGAAGTCACCTTTACTTGCGCGGGTGGGCAAATGTCGCCAGTCTTTCCTCTCTCAGGGCGCAAGCAAGCTTCAATCGGTGTCCATCTCCCGGATTACGAGACGGGCGCAGGGACAAAAGAGCGCTGACAGCCTGGCTCGTCCTCCAAAACCCAGACCCGACGTCGAACTGGCGTTTCGGCGCAGTCAGTCGCTGCGACACGCCTAGCTACCCGAGCTAGCGCGCAGCGAACCATGTCGACGAACTCAACCGCCGGTAGCGCCGCGCCGCTGGATCCGGCCCGTGCGTCCGAGTCCCGGGGTTACCAGCTGACGATAACCAACCTCGTCTGTCTACTGTTTGCACTGGTGCTAGTGGCGCTGCGCATATACACACGGCTGGTCATTGTCCGAAAGCGCTTTTGGGAGGACGCTGTCATTGTCATCGCCATGGTATGTAACTATGAGTCGCGGAGATGACAGGGACGAATTCTAACGGGGCTGCTTTTGTCTGGTCTAGGCCTGCTCCATCGTCATGTCTGTATTCAACCAGTTGGGTACGCCGTCCTGTCCCGTCTGGTCGTAGGGTGGTGGTGGTGCTTGTTGCTGACCTTCTCGTCCAGCCATCGTCTACGGCAGTGGTCGACACATCGAGACGATTAGCACGGCGGAGATGACCGAGTTCCTCAAGGTCAGTAGTCAACCTCAGACTCTTCAGAGTATAGCCGCTAACTAGTGACCACAGATCGGCGTGACAGTCAGCCAGCTGTACTCGTTTTGCCACTTCTTCCTCAAGCTATCCATCCTACTCCAGTTCACCCGTGTCAGTGTCATGCCGCTCGACCGGCGCCTGTGCCAGGGCGCGATAGCCGTCAACTGCGTTGGATACGCTACCTTCATCGTGCTGCGCGCGGTACGCTGCCTGCCATTCGAGTCGCAGTGGACACCGGGAATGCTAGGTGTGCGGTGCTTGTTTGGCAGCACGTGGTTCGTTTTTGCGTCGCAGACCTGGAACATGGCCATGGATTTTGTCATCTTGCTAGGCCCGTTTCTCGTGCTGCGGCACTCCAACGCGCCGATGCTGCAGCGCGTGCTGATCGGCATCGTTCTGGCCTTTGGTGCCGCGTAAGAGGCCTTTTTCTTCTTTTTCTTTTTTCTCGTGTCTGGCCCTCTTCTTGCTAACCATGCCCCCAGAGCTTGCATCATCTCTATCATCCGCATGCAGACCCTCTTACCCCCCAACTCCAAGGACCCCACGTGGGAGAAGGTCCCCACCGTCATCTACGCGATTATCGAGATCAACGTCGGCATCGCCTGCGCCGCCGTTGTCACTCTGCGCCCGCTGTACCGGCGCCTGCGCGACGCCTTCGGTGGGCGGCCCGTCAACCCTCCATCCACGAACGACCTTGACACGCCTGGGCGGTGGCGTCCCAGGCTCGACAACGATTTCGACCTCATCTCGGGCGAGACGACGCAAGCCAACAGCAGCAACTCTTGCGACGGCAAAATGGAGCTGGGCGAGGCCGTAGGGCCGCCGCCGGACCGCGCTGGGGTCAGCGGCTCATTGACGCCCGTCGCCGCTAACTGTCGCTGATGGAGTGAAAGAGTGTCATATCCAACACCGATGGGCCCGGCAGGATGCCAAGGGGGGGAGGAGGGGGGAGGAGCACTCGTTTTCATCGTTTCTTTGTCAGGGCTGGGATTATGGCGCGGTGTCTTGGGAGTTTCCACGGCGTCTGCTTTTTCATGGCCGGGACTAATCAGGGAAGTGGGTACTGTTACCAATACTATTCAAGAGCTAGCTCGAATGCATTCGTCCTTCGCGGCCGGCGGGCCATCTGGGTTTGGTACGATTGTAGTAGGGAAAACACTGAGAGGGAGGTGCCAAACATGATAAGTTGGGTGGCTGTAGACATGGCTGCGACGGCCACAAGAGTACAAATGTACATACTATCATTAAGTTTATAATAAGTGATGAAGAAATGGAAGCTTTCAGAAAATAAACCGTCAGCGCCAATGGCGCGGGCGAGGCTGGGGTGTAGATTTGAAGTTGTTTAATCGCACACCTTTGAGCGGCCGAAACTAGTAGAGAATTTGCAGAGAAACGATATTACGAGACTGGACCTCCTGCTCGCAAGTCGTGCAACCTCTCAAGATGAAGAACTGGCTGTGTAGAGATTCGATGACAGCATCGAAATTTAGCTTGTGCCTGATCCATAAATTACACGCAGGCCCACTATCTACGCCGATTGGAGAAGAGGAGCTTCAGCTGCGGGCTGTGCGACCGCCCCTGGTATTTTGCCAAAAGAGGCAGGTGGGCAGCCTTTCGCAACTGAGGTATCATACGAGATATGGTTGGTCTTCCTGCCTCGCAGGAAGATTAACCATCGGTCTGTCTTTTCGGTGAGGGTAAGCGAATCAGAGGGATATTAGGATCATACGTTATTGGGCTCACACATGTGAGCGATGATCAGTGCCAGTCAGCTCGGCGGGACTTTTGTCCTGTATGTGTGTGTTAAGACTCTCGGGCGTGGAGTGCCTGATGAGATCGAGAGCCTCGTCTGTCAGTCTGCCTATAAAAAGCCCACAGTCCCGTCCTCAAAAGTTGTTGCAGTCTATCTCCAGCAACCCATCACAAAGCAAGGCAAGAGACGGGCAGACAAGCAACCAAGACCCCCTCAGCACCACAGCCAAAGCACCTCCTCTCCCCCTCTTTCAAAACTCAAAACTCAAGAAACTCAACATGAAGCTCCTCCCCCTCCTCACCCTCGCCTCCTCGGCCTCAGCCTGGACCTTCGTCTTCTCAGGCGGCGTCCGCGACGGCACGGGCAACAAGGGCTGCACGGCCATCAACCACGCGCGGGGCCAGACCTTTGAGTGGGACCGGGGATTCTTCTCGGACTGCTGCATCCATCTGTACGACAGCAGCTCGTGCAGCAACGAGGTCGGCATCTCGTGCCCCGACTGGAAGAAGACGGCTAGTAGGGATCTGAAGGGGTTTAGGGTTACCAACTGTTAGGGGCGAGGTGTCTAGGCTGGGATGGGAGGGACGGAGGGTGTTGCCTGGGGAGATGGTGCGGAGGAATGATTAGTGATGTTTTTGGTTACATGCAAAAGGTTTTTGGTATGGTAATGAAGACATGTGTTTGGTAATCGATGAATTCATCCAGAGAATGTCTATTCATAGCATAGCCTCCGCCTATTTTCGCCCTAATACTACAGGGTATTTGCATTAAATACGTTGGATTACTGTTGTTGTTAACATGGACTTAGCTTACGCCCAGCACATGAGGCAATGCTCCCCCTGCCAAATATCAATCAACGGTACCCTAGCTACAGCAATCCACTCCCGAACGTTGCCCGATCATCCAGCGCACGTTCAAAATCCGGATCCGCGGTTCAATACACGCCAACCTTAACTCAGAGATGTTTGTATCCCCGTGCACTTATTTTGTTTGTTGGGAGCTGGTTGCTCTGTTGATCCAGTTTGTAGCTCAGTGCAGGTAGGTATGGCACTGCAATAAGCCAGTTTGATGTGATATGGAAGACACGCCTGACAGCCTTAAGAAAGTGAAAAAGAAACAGAATAGAGATGAACGTATTGTAATAAGAGACTGAGACCAAATCAACCAGAAAATCCTCCCTCCAAAGCCCTCCCTTCCAGCAACAACCCCGTCACAGCCACCGCGGCATTAATACCCTCCCGGTCCCAATCACCCTTGCCCTCTAAATAACCCTCCAAGCATGCCCGGCCCTCTGCGGCCCACCAGTCCCGAACCATTGTCGCCTCCAAGCCCACACCTTCTGTGACCCACGGCGACGGAGCCTCGTCCCCTGGAAAACAAATCTCCCAGATCATCCTCCACCTCCTCTCTTCGTCCAATGACGGGTCGTCTCTTCTGGCGATTTTGGCAAGTCGCCGATCATCCACCCCATCAGGGTCGAAATGTTCCTTGTATTCGCAGATTTGCTCGCGGACATGTCGGTCACGGAGGCGGAATGTCGAAAAAATGGAGCCGCAGATGACGCAGTAGATTGGTTCTCGGTGGTCGGCCTTGAGGTGGCGGATGAGCTTTGGGATACTGGAAAGGGGGACACAGTGATGGGAGAGGGAGAGGGGGCAGGCGAGGGGGTAGTAACCGTGGACGGGGGTGATGAGGGTTGTTGAGGTTGAAGGGTCATGGGATTCGATGAGGACCGAATGTTGGTGGTGAGATTGGATGCGGTGGTCAGGTGGGATGATGTACTGAGCGGACTGCTTCCAGTGGCGAAACTTGCCCCAAGAATGATCCAGTATCTCGGGCAATAGGCTCATCAAACCTGGTACTCGGGAGAGACCCGGATATACACTGGGGAGTGTGTGCTGTTGGAGTACATCGGGAGCGTTTGAACCGGCATCAGACTTGCTGTCATCGGAGAAGAAGTCGCTGAATGCATCGTCGGACCACCGGGAAACGTAGTGAGAAGATGTACTTTTAACAGATGGCAGTCGCAACCGTCGGTGTTGCAAACGTTGATCACGATTCAAGCGTGCAGCTTTCCGTCGGCCATGTTTACGGTCGCAGCAGATGCTGTATCTTGTGTCAGGCGACGACGAGAGGTGGTCGGAGCTGTTGCCTGAGGAATCTCGGACGCGGTCCCAATCGTTATCGCTGTGCTGATTTCCGGCATCAATAACTGGGATGTCGCCGACACTATTCCCATGGCAACATCTAGGCGATGACGATGACTGATCTCTCCTTTTTCGATTATGCGTTGCTGACGTACCACGAACGGTCCTGTCTGGCAGAACCAGCCGTGTTTGCATGCCCGGGGAGGAAGGAACCAGGTTGACACGAATGAATGTCAAAATTGGGAGCGGATGGGATTGTGCAAACGGCCCTATTGATGCCCGTAGCATCAAGGTTTCGGTTCGACAGGAGACAAGTGTGCGCCTTATATGAGGACAATGGAGAAGTGAAACTGTAGAAAGCAAAAGAGGGGGTTAACATCAAACTTGCGTTCGCAAAAATGGGTGTCAACTGGGAGTTGGCCGAGCAAAAAGGCACCACCTGCAGATCTCCGACGGAGATGACACCACTACTCGGGTTGCACCTTCTTGCTGCCGACACGTTGTGGGGCCACTGATAGAGGGAAATGTGGGAGTGGAACAAGCTTATCTCGGAGTACCCAACATTGGCTCGATCAGCTGGACGCGACCGAAAACCAGGCATTAGGTTTGCTAAAACGGAAGCAAGCTGAGAGGTTTATTCAGGCGGGTCGGGCGCTGACTTGCCGCGTTAGGCAAAAGCGGTCGATAAAATGAGCTGAACGAGCACACATGTGCTCTTGGAGGGCACAACCCACCTACTTGGCTGCCGCGTTCCGTCAATAAACAACCAATCAATTCCCACGGCTGTCCGCCACCCCTCAACACTTGGCGGCGAGACTGCAATTCACCGACCTAACTAAGGTACCTAGTCTGTGCATTGCATTGCAAATCCGTCCCTACACGAGAAATTTGTATATCTATCGGTATGGCGCAGGCATTTACGACACATTCACCTTCCATTCCAGACGCCCTTTTCCAGCACAATCGCTCGTGGGTTGCTGAAGCACCCATCACTCGAGATTACGCTATTTCCATCCATCAGTGTTTCTCGATGTGCAGAGCTGAAGGGCCGTACTGGCATGACTAAAATAGGTAGCTACAGAAGGTCTGGCGCATACCGTTGAGTTGCGTTCAAACTTGAAGCTATTTTTAGCATCAGTTGCCTCGTATATTGCACTAAACTATAGACGCCAACCCCCCCTTAGCTAGGTAGGACATCCAACGGGACTGACTGGCTTACTATCACCCGCTGACTTTGGATGCTGCCCGGGATTCCTTGAAAGGTTGTTTCCATGTATCATGAGGCCGGTAGTACCTATGAACACCATCGTGTGTCACCTAGACGCCTCATCTTCGATGAAGATGTCATGATACGCTGATGTCCACAAGTTCTCAGGTTGTGTCACCTCCGAGTGCTGCTCCTCGGCATCCCGACAAGACAGACTCCCATGGTCTATCCCGGAAAAGCCGTTCTCTTCAGCTTGCGGAAAAAAATTGTACCAGTATGCGTCGCCAAATTGATTACTACCGCCGAATAACTCAATCTCTGATGTTTCAGAATATCGGTTGGGGAGAGACACTCTTGGCAGCAAATTCCCTGCTAGTGTGTCTCGTTGCTGGAGGTCTGAACATGGTGGCGATGATATCTTCGAGGGTTCCGGTGCCAGGGTTGGAGCCAAACCTCGGCATTGCTTCAATGTTGAGTCTGAGTCCCCTCTTGTATCTTCACCGAAAGTCTGACCAAACTTGATCTTGACCTCGTCAAACAAATCCAACATTAGATCTTCGACCTCTTTAGCCTTTCCCGAATATCCCGGTCTTGCTTCAAGGAGAGGAGGGATCATCTCAGATGCCTTATTCCTCCAAAAGTCACTAACTAAGTTCAATGCTTCTTCCACCATGTCCCCGAGATGTGGATTCAGCGGCCTTGGGGTGTCTTCCCCAAACAATCCATCCCAAATGGTGTAGTACTGCTCCCTTTCGCTTTGCTTCCGGTTCGCCCGTTGGCTTAACATATATTGAGCCTCCTTCGACACGACGTTGTTGTTCCTTTCGGGTTTTTGGGCCGGGGGTTGACACTGCCGGGACTGTATATGCTGTTCCCACGGATCCTGTAAGGCGTACTCCTTCAAGCACACTGGACAGTAAAACTTGGGTGGGTAATGCGCCCTGCGAAGATGCTGCTTCAAATCTCGAATCCGTTTGATTTTGATGTTCAAGCAATTCTTGTGAGCGAGTGGGTTTCGTCTTAAGAATGGACATGCCAGCCGCTGAGTTTTCTTTCCTGGCTGAGGACTGGGCTTTTTGTCGGTACCATCTCCACTGTCGTTCTCGTCCGAGCTACTTTCCTCCCCTGGAGTTGCGCTAGGCTTGGCGGTGAGTCTTCGTCTTTTGTCTGTGGTCCCCTTTGGTGTTTCGGACAGGTCGTGCTTCTGACTGTCGGATCCGGTGGACCGGCGACTGTCACTAGCACTGGAGGCAGCCAGCCCCGCGATCCGTGGAGTACTCGTGAAATACACCGTGGAGGAAGGAGATGGCCACTGTTGGAGCTCGTGATGTCCAGTTGCCTGAATGAAATAAAATGGACTCTGTGCTGAGCCGAGACTGGCGCCATCCGGGGCACTGAAAGGTCGATGCCTTCCTTGGCTTGCCACTTCACTCAGATGGCTTGGTGACCTGCTAGTTCGATGTCCTAGTGATTCGAAGGTCATGGAGTCAGAGAACCGTCCGAAAGGCGCAGGGAATTAAGGTAGCCAAACATACCATGAGACTTTCCAACGCTCAACAGATCCAAGTCGATCTCGTGAGGCACAAATAGTGAGTGATGGCAGGGAAGAGGAGTCAAGGCTGCTTCAGGTGTGTCGGGCCCTGAACTTCCCGAGAGTGATGGCACTACCGGTATGGAAAGCGGTTCCGTCGAGAGAAAAGAGAAAATTGTATGCTCCAGTGGCTCCTCCTGGTATACAGGGACAAGCGGATTGTTTCTTTGGGGCAGGTTCTCATTGTACACACCCACACCTCCTTCCAAATGGCACACAGCGGGCATGTCCTCTGGAATTGAGGAGTCAATGTCGAAGCTAATCCAGCCATCGGGTTCCTCCGCAACCCGGTGCTCTGGATCCCTGGGGATTTCCATGACGTTATGACTCTGTTTCTTCGTTCCTGAAAGGATATCTGTTGCGGAGCCCGGCTCCTGAAGCAGCCGGAAGCGTGTGGGTCGAGGAAGAAGGCGTTTTGGACCATCTGACGCCGCCAGCTTCTGTGAGCAGCCCCAAAAGCGAGATCAACCCAGTCTTGGCGTGTTGTTGCTGGCGCACAAGTCGCGCAAGTCTTGCACAGGTTTTGCCACTCTGGCAAGCAGATGCGGCGCTGGGCTGTGTTGCTGCACAAATGTGAGAGATTCTGGCGCCAAGGTTGACTTGGAGTTGACCCCTGCAAGGGGCGTGGTGTTATCGGTTGGGCTGCGTCAGCCAGCAAGTCATTGGCTGCAATTACCCAGACTCGTCTTGGTTGTCCCCTCGCAACATTCCCCGAAAAGCTAGGCCATCATCCAAGAGCCATCGCTGCAGCCGAACTTATTCGAGATCCTCCTCGTTGCAAGGGCTTGATATTGTGCTTGGCGGGATACGCCTGAAGGGGACTGCCTGAGGGCGAGATAGGTACGCTGTTGCTGTTGGTACCGTGCAGCAAGACAGTGTTAGACACACGCCTGGGGTTCGTTTCGAGCTGGAGAATTGCGCCTGGCGATGCCCTCACATTTGTGTCTCGCTTGTTTGACACAATTGTGTAAACTAGGATCAGGCGGCCTCTGCCAATGCTCCCGCACTATTGGGGACGCCACGCGTTCCGATACCATGCCGAAAACCCCATGTTCCACCGTGTCTTGAATTGATCTTCAAAGAGACACAACACCAAACCCGAGATTCAGTGATACAAAGGCGTCAAAACTTTGCACCGGCGTATCAGCCACGATGACCTTCATAGGTGTGATTTCGGGTTTCACCTTTTATTTCCAGGCCCTAACATCAAGCCCGCCCTATCTTGCTCTCTTTGACGCTTTCTGGCTTTTTTTGGTCTGTTGCTTCTTGGTATGCATTCGCCAAGCTTGTATCGCATTGTCGCGCGCCGGAAGTCGCAAATCGAGCGTCAATGATGGGAAAGCAAACCCTTTGTTCCCCATTCGTTCCCAGTCTAATGCGCTTCCTCGCGGCGCTGCAGTCGAACATGGTAGGGGTGCTTTTGTCCTGATTTTCGGCAGGACCAAATCGAGTATGGGGCATCTTGACTGACTTGCATCGAGGTCACCCCAGAGGCTCCAGAATAGGTGCCAATCCGCTTGACCCCGCCTCTCCGATATGCTCAGAAGTCCATGCTGCAGGAGGAGCGCTGCGCGATGCGCCGCAGGTTATTCCCGGTGCAGCAGCGCCGGCGGTTTGGCACTACGTGGACCTAGCACCCTTGTGGGCTTGCTTGCAGTTCGGGTATCAATTGGGCGCGAGGGCAGCTGCGACCAAGTTTCCAGTGGATTCATCCACGTTCAATGGTGCTGCTTCTTCACCTGGCCATTCTCAACGCCCAGCGGCCAACAAAGCGCCAAGCAACCGCAGCGACCCCACTAATTCAATTGACCCTTCTCTTCTGGCTGCAGATCCTGGGATCGGTCCTTCAACGTCCAGAACGGCGCCCAAAGGCAAAGAGAAGGCAGTCAAAAAGAACTCGAAGAAGCGGTCGCGCAAGCAGACGGGCGATGGTTCATCCGACGGTGACAGTGAAGACGGGGACGGACCAGGCCGATCGGACCCCCCTGAACGCGGCACAACTGACCGGCAACAGTCTTACGCCTGTCCATTTCTCAAGCTGGATCCACTACGTTACCATCAATCTTGTTCAGGTAAAAGGCTGGAAAACATCAATCGCGTTAAGCAACATATTAAGCGAAGCCATGTTCTGCCACAGCACTACTGCACTTTCTGTTGGACTCCCTCCGAAAATATCGATGCCCTGCGCGAACATATGCATCCACAACGATGCCAGTGGAAGGACCCTCGCGAATCAGATCCGTTCACTCTTGACGAAGCCGAAAGCGGGATTTTGAACACAACTTCCGGTTTATCAAATGAAGAAAGGTGGAACGAACTTTGGTGCAAACTGTTCCCGCTTCACGCCTGCGACCTGCCTTCATCACCTTACGACGAACCCTTGCTCAGCCAGCTGGAGTCGCTGGCAAAGACCATGACAGAGGAAGTCCCTGGCCTGATGGAGCAACACAACGTCCCGCTGGAGAACCGAGCCGCATTCCAATTGGATCTCTTAGCTTTGATCGACAGAAACAGCAATCCAGTACGCCGGTTTCGGCTTAAACCACCCCCCCAAGCTCGACACGCCATGAGGGAGTCACCGAGCATTGTCTTTGGCCCAGGGTCTGACGACATGGGACATTACATTGGAGGAGGAGAGTATCCCGACATTGCAGGCAACACCATTGAAACAGCTGATCCCCAGTGGGACCTGGACTGGAATGGGCTCGTGGGCGGACATACTGCTGAGTGACGGCATCGTTGGCTGAGATGCTTGACGTTTCACATTGACCGGTTGGGGGATCATATCAAAATTTTGGAGTGCTCGTGTTGGTCTCATGTAGTCTCTTTGGCGATTTCTGTCAAGAGAGTCTGTTTATACTCTTGTCATGGACTGGTGCTGTTAGGGCTCAGTTAGGTGCCGGCTATCCTACTTATGTTCTTCTTTTAAGCGTTGTAGAATAGTGTTCACCTGGAAGGATATTTATTTGGTGGGTTCGAAGAACACGTGAAGTTTTGAGGAGTTTATAGACGTGGACTAGGAACCAGGTAGGATAATTATACGTTAGCTCACAATCGACAAAAAGATCAATGCTTGGGATTACTAATATCCGTATTTAATGTTATTCAATCTTCCAATCCCCACGGAGCTGAATTAGGAAGGAGTACTTAGATGAAGTGCGACTCGGATATGCACCAAGCTCACCATCAGAACCGTAAACCCGCATCTGGCACCAACAAGATCTGTATCTAATACTAATCAGTCGTCCAATCCTGACTCAGGCCGATCAGTGACGTGATCACCTGAATATACCCCTCACAATGTAGAAACGGGAGTGTGACCCGGACTACTCCCACTGACAAATCAGCTCAACTCAACACGTAGGATCAGCTTAGTAATTCCCAGCCGGGACCGCGTATTCGGAACCGCGAGGTCCAACACGCGGCTCATAAAACACCCCCTACCCCTTCAACCTCTTTCCAAGCCAGCATGCAACTGACGTCTCTTATCTCCCGCCTCCTCGCAAAACAAGCCCCATTCACCATGGCCGCCACCCAAACCGCCCTCGTCGTCACCGCCATCGGCCAGCCCCTCACCCTGATCCACAA
>Ga0247780_1001416_pt1 | contig 13998 bp, 17 predicted proteins | sample UWRJL079202R5_FD_179927 | JGI IMG/M metagenome (GOLD analysis project Ga0247780, IMG submission 179927) | Plant litter microbial communities from Arlington Agricultural Research Station in Wisconsin, United States - UWRJ-L079-202R-5 | ecosystem: Environmental > Terrestrial > Plant litter >... | reverse complement strand
CACTGTCGATGTGTGGCGGGAAAACAGGCTGAGGTTCGATGTTTACCTGCCATGCCACAGTAATTGAATGGTTATTCGAGTTATTACTTCAAGTTGATGAATACCTAACTTCACGTCTGAATTCGTGGTTCTCATCCATAAACACACCAAGCCGCCTCACTTCGTCTCGGAACCGGAAAGAAAGCCCCCGCCGGTGTAGGCCCGTGGCTCCGGGCTTTTCACCAACCCGCCTTCCTCGTGGTTTCTTTTCTCTTTACGCCGAGAACTGAAACCCCCACAACCCCTCCGAGAGCGTGAGCAGCCACGACATGACCTTCTGCACGTGATAAAAGCGTGACTCTCGCTCTTGGAAAGCCCTTTCCTTTCTTTTTTGAAACACCTTTGTTGCTTTCTGCCGAAATCAAGGCACTGCTGTTTCGTTTTCAATCCTAGTTGCTTACCTAGGCACTCTTGGTTTCCTTCACTTTTGTGTCAGGCTCAACTTGAGCGCCTAGCGGGTTGCAGATCCTCTTCAACTTCAAATCCCCTGCTTGCCACTTGTCAACATCTTGCGAGAGCGTCATCCCGGAGTACCAGCTTGGAAAGTAGGTAATTCGAACTCATGCGGCTATCTTCTTCGATCGCAAGTCGTCCCTCCATGTAGCACCATCATCGCCGATGAAGAGCATATTAGAACTAGATTACTGATGCCAAATCTCAATAGCTCAGCCAAGACTTCTTCCAGTTCCAACAGTCAGCCACGATGGACGACTGGGCGAGTACCATCGAGGGCCACCAGGCCTCGTTCAAAGAGGCGATGAGGTCTGAAACCCGAAAATACTGGAAGTCGGTTTTGCATGAGCAAAACATCCAGTTCGTCCGTTCGGTGAAAGACCTCGCTATGAAGCACACCACTCGGCTGCAAGACATCGCAAAGGCAATCTCTGAGGCCGCGGACGAGAGCATGAGCGAGAAGATTATTCGGGACCCGGAGGTCTTGACCAGCCACTTGCTGCAATCCGTCTCGCAGACATTAGGAGAGTCGGAGTTTTTGCTTCCGTCTGCAGATTCTGTTGGCGAGGGCCTCTCGCAGATCAGCATTGAGGAAATCACCGGCATTGAAGCCCCGGGACATCAGCTTCGGGTTTCATCCAATGCCAGAGGAGCCAAGAGCGAGTCGGGAGAAAATTCAGAGTCGGCAGATGACGATTTCGAGCCCTTGACGACGGAGCCTGACGAGAGTGGCTCCTCGGGCGATACTACTAGCCAGGGAGATGACGCTGAGTCGGAAACAACACAAGGCCCCGAGAAAAAGGTTGCTCCTCCGGCAAATATTATCGCGCCCGGAAACAGTGGAGGCCGCGCAGCCGGAAGCGCAGTGACTCCGAGTCTGGAGTATCAGGTATGTGAACCCCATGCCACAAATTGGTATTCTGCCTAGGTAATCAAGTTTGCTGACGTGTTGTGTGCATCATGACTCGCAGACAAGAGGAACTATCGACTGGTCAGAAGTTGACAAACAGGACTTCGTGGTTCAGACTGGCCCCTTCGCCAACCGAACCTATTATGTCCTGCGGTGTGATCTCACCCGCGGCGGCACATGTCATCACTTTTTCAGAAGTCCACTCAGCGAGGCACGCGCGGCGTCTCATCTCCAGCGGCCTTCTCCCTATAATCCCCCTTGCCACCAGCTCGACGACTCCCCCGACTGGAGCAGTAAGGATCGTGCCTACTCCACACGCGAGGTGTTTGCAAAGATAGGCTACCGAGGTATGTATAACGCCCGTCCACAGCTTGGAAACCTACCGGGTACGATTTGAGGAGCTCACATGATACTAGTGATTATGCCTTACTCAAACGTCACAATCATGGGCAAAACCGAGAACGCTCGCATGGCCAAGGAGAACAACACATTTGTCAACAAGCTTGGAAGTGTTGGTGGCCCAATCTTCGAGGGCCAAAGCTGGTCCGACTGCGACACCACTGCCAGGAGTACAACGGTTGGACAGAGCCCGATCAATGCCGGCCATCTCCAAAAGTATCAATCGGGATCGAAGCGGACGTGATGAAGGAGTTGGGTCGTTCTGTGGCTCGTCGCGCTTTGAGACATGAGCAAAGACTCGACCGCGCCTGAAACGAGAGCGAGGACACAGCGAGGGAGATTCGATCAGAGGCCGAGGCTTGGGCGAATGCCAATGGAGGTGTACAATGGAAGTCCTCGGCGATTTGCTGGTGGTATTGTCTAAACAAAATGTAGTATATTGACGGAAGACTTCAGTGCATGAAGATAACTAGGCACCTATTGCATCGCGGCCTTCAAGCTCTGGCGACACAATGTGCAGTTAGGACGATGGTATCAACGGCTGGCGGGAGCCCTCGATAGGTATGCATACGAGATGCGGGAACGCTGTTGGGCACCTCTTTGTCTGTGTTCGATAGTCTCTCAACCGTGACCACCGTCAGGGGCAGTCAATCTGCCGACCTCAGGTTGTTTGGTGCGGGAATCGAGCTCCATCAAGTCGGACATTGCTAGCTCGTCTGGAGCAACCTTTTTGCTGCGGAAGACGGGGAAGCAACGCTCTTCCAACTCATTGGCTCATGTAACGGGGACTGCAGGATTTCAGATGTGTGCTAACACACCGACTTGCTCAGCATTCTGTTCCAAGGCAGATCGAAGACGTCCGTGGGGTTTCCACCGTGACTGCCGGGCCCACCGTCCATGAACTGTCAGTGGGGGCGCCGCAGTTGTTGGCGAGAATAGCAAACGCAGCCGCACAAAGTCTTAGCCCAGCGTCCTCAAAGTCTCCCACGATGAAATCTTCAGTTTGTTCTAGCTACTGCATAGATTTACGGGGGTTCTATGCCTTTCCTTCTTCGCTTAGCAGAACGAGCGTTTGGGCAGCGAAAACGACGGCAGTCAGGAAAGCACTGGTCCGATGCGAGAAACGGGAAGGAATACGTATCATGGCGGCCGGTGGACCGCATTAGGTTGTCCGAGCTCTTGTGGCTCGCTCAAAAAGCAGGGCTGACTGGTACAGAGATAAGAGTGGACCATGGGCCTTCTCTAACCGAAACGCCCTGGACGCAGACAAGGAAGGTATGCGTCTCCGGGCGAATTTGGCAGTTGGGCTCCGCTCTTCATCGATCTGACAACCCGACAACGCGAAGAGAGGCACTCGCGGCAGGGAGCCGATATGGATGACGCCCGGCGCTTCTCGCGCCCGACGTGACATTTCCTTCCGTTTCAACTTTCCCGTCTTCCACGCCCGCTGTCTCCCACACATGAAGGCTTCCTGGCTCCTCAACGTCCTGCCACGCCTTTTGCTCACCAAGAGCCCACCAATTCCATCAAATATTACTAGCAATATTGTTTCCTCACCGAGAATCCACAAAACTCCTCGAATATCGAAATATATCTACGTTCAGCATGCCCGCCAAAGCGCCGAAATCGCTGGCCGAGTCGGTCGAGGCTACTGCGGTGGAGTACAGGCGTCTTGGTCCCAACTGTGGTTTGAGAGTTTCCGTGCCAATCCTTGGTATAGTGTCGTTCGTCGAGACGGCGTGTGCGCCTGCTCGGATTCCAACGCTCAATGAAGATCAAAGCCTGGAGCTCCTGAAAGCAGCGTACGATCGCGCCCTCAACACGGTGAGTTCTGAACACCCTCTCTCGGCAACCCGCCTCTCTGACACAGACTTAGTGGGACACAGGAAGCCCCCTCTCCAACGGCCTTTCCGAGACGTTCGTTGGCAAGAACCTCAAAGAACTCGACATTCCCCGGGAAAAGGTTGTGATTGTGGCCCAATGCGGTAACGCGGTTGCGGAGGAGCCGGGCTCGAAGCTTTACTTTTTCATAAAGGAAGTTGCTGCAAGCAAGGACTATGTCAACCAATACGGTCATGAATCATGCCCATCCGTTCATGAGGTGACCGGTGTCTAACATGGTCACAGGCTTATCACGAGCTGCCATTTTCGACGCTGTGGAAGCATCCCCTGCAAGACTCCAAACCCGCCATATCGACTTGCTCACGGTTCACCGCTTTGATGAGGAAACACCCGTCGAGGAAACCATGGAAGCACTACATGATCTTGTCAAGTTGGGCAAGGTCCGATACATTGGCGCCAAGTCCATGATGAAGAACCAGTTCGCCGAGCTCCAGTCTACGGCCGAGAAGCGCGGCTGGACCAAGTTTGTTACAATGCAAAACGGCTACAACCTCTTATATCGAGGGGAGGAGCCCGATGTGGCCGGATTTTTTTAAGAGAAGGGACTCGGGCTGATTCCGGTTGGTACCACCGCCCCTGACCCATGTTGAACCGCCTGTGAAGGCGTGTCATGAGCTTTCCATTGACAATGGAAAAGGCTAACCCGTTCTCCCGCAACGGATGGCTGGAAATACCATTTTTCGCCGATAATCCCATCCCCAAGACGGGCAGTATGGCCGACCGGAAGTATAGCGAGGATGAGATAAACATCATCCGTCGGGTGGATGAGATCGCCAAAAGACGAAAGTGGAGCATGCGCCAAGTTTCACTGGCTTGGATCTGCCAGCGGCCCGGGGTTATCAACCCGAGGGTCGAAATCAATAGCATCGAAATACTTAAGGATGTTACTGATATTCGGGGGAAATCACTGACAAAGGATGAAATGAAGTACCTCGAAGATCTCTATGTGCCGTTGCCCACCGCATGAGGCCTTGACAGTCTGGGTTGTGAGACACTGCAGGGACTATTCCCATTGCGAACTGTATCGGAATTTCAGTGGGAACAGCGAGGACATCGTGGTGAGGTGAGCGAGATAGGGCCAGTTTGGCATTTTATAGCAATACAGGTATCAGCGATGTATCAACGATGGATCGAGTGTCAGACGAACGGAAACCAGGTGAAGCTAAGAAGCTACGGGCAAACCAACTTGAGCCCTTGTGCTGTAGTTTACCGTCCTTCTTTACACTGAATCTTGCCGCTGCTATTCTGATGGCTGCATAGAACAAACGGGTGACGACAAAGCTGAAGGTCGTGAATCTGGAAGTAGACTTGAATGAGGAAAGAGCCACGACAAGTGAGAGAAAATCGGGGTCATAAACCGTTCAAAGGCTGGCAACATTGTTAGCACCCGACCAGTTTGATACCGCTTGGCAGGACAGAGCCCTAGATCCATGTGTCTCTTACAATCTCCATATCCAAATACTTAGTCATAATATATCCTGCACTCTATGTAGATACAGGCATTTGGCCCTGTGACACGGTGTCACTTGTCTGTTTGACGGTGAGACTCTCGGTTAACATTACTAAAATCTCGCACACGATATGAATCGAGAAAGAGACAGGCCGGATCATATTCACCACGTTTAGCCGATCTCCCAGCTCAAGGTGCATTAACCTCTTCAAACACCTGCCTCTGAATTTGTTCTGCCTGCCGAGTCTGCTCTCCGTACCGAGTGTTTTGCCTTTAAGGCAGTTCGTCCAAGCTAGTACTCGTCGCTTTAGTCTCTACTTCAATGTTTCTCCCTTCGCGGCTGGATCACTGCTGACATGAAACGCAGTAAACGAGATCATCAATTCGCATTGGTCCAAGTCCAAAGTTTCGTCGCTCGATCTTGATCCGTCGGATTTCATCCCACAATTTCGCAACAATGGATGACGACTGGTGGCTAGAGAAGAGCACGGCCAAGTACAATGCCTGGAAAAAGGAAGGGAGTTTGAATTACTGGGGATCGCTAATCGACGAGAAAAACTAAGAGTTCGCTACATCAATCGCCAAGTTGATCAAGGCCCAGACGCTGGAGCATTTTGACAAGCTCCAGCCACTTCTGGAGGCCATCGAGCGCGAAGCAGGCACAGATGTGAAACAGGCTCTCCATCCGAGCCGCGAAGAAATCATCGAGAAGATGCTTCACGAGGTCTTCCGGGAGATCGAGGGACCGTCGCCGGATGTCTCTGTCAACTCTGTCAACGAGGACTACAACCATCAAGTGGAAGTCGCCGAGGACGACGCCGACATCCTCCTTGTGGATGTTGCCCAGGACGAGGCCCCAGGCCGGTATCCCATCAGGACCAGAAGGCCGCGCAGAGTTGCTAGGCACAACTACATACCCGAAAGCGAAGATGAGGAGGACCACCAGGGAGATCATGGCCGAAACCGCGACTCGGATAGCGACTACGGCACGGTTCACGCCACGGGCGGTGACAGAAACCGACTCGAAGCGGTGGGCTCTCCCTATGGTGCGGTGGCGGGTGCCTCCAGCCAGCCGGAAATCTCGGACGTACTCAAGCAGGTGAGTTCGCATCGTTACCTACCTACTTCTGGGACACCGCACGTAGCATCCTATGCTAACTACGGCAATCTCAATGGCACAGATCTCGAGAATTGTCAACTACAGCGAAGTTCAAGACAAGGAGTACGTGGTCAAGAAAAAAGGCTTGTATTTCGTCCTCCGATGCGCGCTCAATCCCGACAACACGATCCGTCACCAGTTCTGCCAGCACCCGATGGACGAAGGACGTGTCAAAAAGCACTTGGTCAATTTGTCGATACACGACCCGTCGTGCCACCTTGCAGCGGATATTCGCCAGCCCCGTCGTGGAAGCGGATATAACGAAACAGAGATCTTTCTCGCGCTTGGGTATCGAGGTATGTAGAGCCGAAATCTGTGAGCGCGGGAACAGGACGGAAGGCTCACACTGCAGCAGTGCTTATGCCCTACACGTCCGACACGGCAGAGGGAAAGGCAAGGAATGAAGAAGAATGGCAGAAGAGGAACAACAGAACTGTCAAGAAGCGGGACGCGGTCGAGGAGGGTGTGCCGATTGTTCTTCAGCCTTGGTGAACCACTGCCAGAGGTGATACACGGATTGAACGGGTGGAGAGTTCAGAAATGGGATTTAACGGCTGAAACTGCTGCACTCGGTATATAGCAAGCCCGCCATTGTTTTTAGGATGCTTGGACGGGAACATGGGAAACAGTTACGGTTCTGGGTACCCAAGGACTGGATGGGGCACCACGTGTACGATTCATATGATACGATAATGTTCAAAGAGGCAAAGTACAAGGCAGACAACCCAGGTAGAGCATAATCATGACCACGGAAACACAAGCAGGTATAGCCGAACGAACCTTGGTAAGTTGTCACAGGCAGGGATGGACAATCAGACATGGCTCACCGCCGCCGCAGCTGCATGAGTCTAATAACCACCAGTACAAGCGGCTGAGGCAAAAACTAGTCGATGTCCTGCAACATCTTGGCGTGCACAGATGGTTTCCACATGCTTGCTCGGTCGGCACTTCGAGGCAGGCGATAAGAACACTAGCTCCTTGGTACGCAGCCGTGGCGACGCGGGCTTGTCCTGCCCCGTCTGTCGGGGATATCTTCATTCTGTATTATGCCGAAGAGTGGCGATCGTCCGTTGAGCACCAGCTATTTTAGGTGCGATGGTGAAACTTCTTCGAATCAATTCCGGGTGCAGCTCCCTCGCACCAGTGCCCGGCTATCTCGGCACAGAATTGCCGATGGCTAACAGAAGGAGAAGTGCACCTCCAATCGCATCGGCTTCTGAGAATCCCATCCTGAGGCCAACCGCAGATAGCGCAAGATTGGCGCTGCCAAGATGTTAGAGGGGGGCGAGAGTCTTGGACCTGACGGGCTTCCTGCGACACTGTTCCCTTTTAAGGTTCTTTGCCAAGGCAATTGCTGTCGCTTGTCGGTTTGCGCAGGCCTGGTTGTGGCAGTTTGTAGGAAAATCCCTCCCAACCACCGCCAGCAATCTGTTGACTTGACCCTCGAGTTCGTTTCAGGATGTGGGCTGATGGATTGTGATGGTCAAAAGGGCCAAGACTGCTGGCGAGGTCGGTGAGGAGCTACACGGCCGAGCCCAGGCGCCAAAGAGTTGTTAGTGCACAATTGGCGGCTGACGCCCGCCAATGCCGCCTGGTTACTGGCCCACGTGCCCTCCTTCCTGTCCTGGATTGCTGCACAAACCATTTCCAGCCGCAGGGAAGGCCCCTAAACTGAGGCTCAATCCCCACCAGGCCATCGCTGGGCAGCTCTAACTCTGCCGTGCCTGCCAACGATGACCAGTAGCATGTAGGTAACTGCTCATGCGGTGAAAGAAATGCCTTAGCATATTTTGGGTGCAATCCCGGCCAAAAAATGCTAAGCGATTACTTTCACCGCGTGCTGCTGATTCTTATCGCCGTCAACCCGACATCTGCGGGATCGCCAACAACCTTTGCCCCTCCCTACAGGGCTTGGCGGTGCTTGGCGCTGCCTGCGGGAGAATTTTCGCAACGACTGATCGACTGACAGGCGCGGGGCGTTCTCAACAACGAACGTTTTCCGGGGTCTGAAAAGCCGTCCGACCCGGCCGTGCTGTGACGACATCCCATCACCTTTTCTGCTCTCCAGCGCCGGCCCTTCACCATCAACACTTACACCCACCGCCGACTCCAATTGGGATTTGAGCAGATGTTAGACGCGCGAGGGTAAGACAAACATTTCGGTCTGGGTCATTACCGCAACTCCTGAACTTAACCTTGATGGCCACAGTGGGGCGATACGCGTGGCGGCTGTGGAGCCAACCTTCGGACAGAGCTTCCGAGCCCTGGATTGTGTGACGCTCTCCGCGAACGCGGCACCGAGGATAAAAAAGCCGCCAAGCAGCTGCCCAGACGCCAAGCACTGCAATCCAGGATGCCGACCTTCCAGCACCGGACAAGCACCCTCCAATGCTGTTCCGATGTGCACCGTCTGCCCGCTTTAAGTGGCTCTCTGCTGGGCCGATGGATTCTTGGTAGCCCGATGCAAACATGGTCACTGGCATTGGCAAAGCTTCGCTGCGACGCAAGCGCACAACCTCGAGATCCGAACCCGTATATCACGTCATGGCCACCCGCCAACTCTGTCCTTCGGCTCTCCGCCCTCCCTTATCATCCAAAACTTTCCGCCACTCTCCATACCTCCCGGCATCCAACATTGATCTTGCGCTGCCTTTGTTAACAACAGCGTGACTGTATACCAAAACCCGAATATCATTGAAACCCTTCCTGGCTTGCTCGAAAACGACGCAACAATGGCCAAGAGCGGCCCCGACAAGTCCCCGAGCACCCATGTGTCAGGGCAGTCCAACAAACCGCTGAGCGGCCCGGCACATGCGCTGCCCCACTCGCAGGTTGCCGACGAGCTCCGCGCCGACATTCTTGCCGGACTGTCCCCGGAGGAGGCAACGCGCCGCCTCGAGGAGTACGGCAGCAATGAACTCGGCGAGGCGGAGGGCGTTAACGCCGTCAAGATCGTCATTGCCCAGGTTGCCAACGCCATGACCATGGTAAGTAGCGTGCTGTCTGCGCAAGAGCGGCCGGAATGCTAACTGAGCTCGAAACAAGGTACTCATCCTGGCTATGGCTGTCAGCTTTGGCATCGGCTCGTGGATTGAGGGCGGTGTTGTCGCCGCCGTCATCCTGCTTAACATCGTCGTTGGCTTCTTCCAGGAGTACTCTGCCGAGAAAACCATGGACTCTCTCCGATCGCTCAGCTCTCCTACCGCCTGCGTTGTCCGCAACGGCGAAGCCAAGGTCGTTCCCTCTGGCGGGATTGTCCCTGGCGACTTGGTCGAGGTCAAGATGGGTGATACCATTCCCGCCGACTTGAGGTAGGCGAATACATTCCCCCACTGCGCCAAGCGGTCGGATTCCTTCTCTTCCCTCGCCGACCAGCATACAGATTGATCGAAGCGAAGAATTTTGAGACCGACGAGGCCCTTCTTACGGGCGAGTCTCTGCCGGTTCGAAAGTCAGAGAACAGCGTCTTCGAGGACAACACAGGCCCTGGCGACCGCCTCAACGTAGCCTACAGCAGCTCGACGTGCACCAAGGGTCGCGCCAAGGGCATCGTTTTTGCTACGGGCGTGCACACCGAGATCGGCGCCATCGCTTCAGCTTTGCAGAAGAAAGATTCCAAGGTCCGCCCCGTGAAGCGCAAGCCCGACGGCCACGCCGGACCGCATCGCTATCTCGAGGCATACACCCTAACGCTCGGTGATGTGATCGGCCGCTTCCTCGGCGTCAACGTCGGCACCCCGCTCCAGCGCAAGCTCAGCAAGCTTGCCATGCTGCTGTTTGGCATTGCTATCGTATGCGCTGTGATTGTCCTCGGCGCCAACTCCTTCCACACATCGCAGGAGGTCATCATCTACGCCGTCGCCACCGGTCTCTCCATGATTCCCGCCTCTCTTGTTGTCGTGTTGACCATCACCATGGCGGCTGGCACCAAGCGCATGGTCCAACGCAACGTCATCGTCCGAAACCTCAAGAGTCTGGAGGCTTTGGGCGCCGTCACCGATATCTGCAGCGACAAAACTGGTACTCTTACGCAGGGAAAGATGGTAGCACGCGGTGCATGGGTTCCCGGGCTCGGGACGTACACGGTCGAGCCCAACTCTGAGCCTTTCAACCCAACCAAGGGCGACATTCGATTCGACACCCGCATGCCTCACCAGATCAACTTCAAGCCGAAGGCGTCCGAAAAGGTCGTGGATGAGGGTGCCGCGTATGGAACCACTGTAAAGCCAGTTGACCTTCTCGCGCGGAGCAAGTCGCGGCTCCAGGAGTTCCTCGCCGTTGCATCGCTCGCTAACCTGGCAACCGTCTACAAGAAGAGTGACGCATGGCACTCTCGAGGCGACCCGACCGAGATCGCAATTCAGGTCTTCTCTAGCCGTTTTGACTGGAACAGAATTAACTTCACAGGTGGAGAGAGCCCTGAGTGGAAGGAAGTCGCCGAGTTTCCGTTTGACAGCGATGTGAAGCGCATGAGCGTCATCATGCGACACAACACCACGGGCGAGAACTTCACATTTACCAAAGGCGCCGTCGAAAGGGTTATCGGCGTGTGCACACGATACTACAATGCCGACACCACTGCGGAACAGAGTACCGAGATCGAAATGACGGAGGAATTCCGCGAGCAAATCATTCGCAACATGGAGGTATTCGCGAGCCTCGGCCTCCGTGTCCTTGCCCTCGCCAGCCGCAAGATCGATGCCAATGTTCAAGTCAGCGAGGACACCAACCGCGACTTAGTTGAGCAGGATTTGACCTTCCGCGGATTGATCGGCCTTTACGACCCGCCGCGCCCCGAATCGGCTCCAGCCGTCCGCGAATGTCACGAGGCCGGTATCTCCGTTCACATGCTCACTGGCGACCACCCCGAGACCGCCAAGGCGATTGCGATCGAGGTCGGAATCTTGCCTAAGAGCATGGAGCGCGTCAGCGCAGATGTCGCGCGCGCCATGGTCATGACCGCAAGCGCATTCGATGCTCTCACTGATGCTGAGGTTGATGCACTGCCTGTGTTGCCCCTTGTCATTGCGCGATGCGCCCCGAGCACCAAAGTGCGCATGATTGAGGCTCTTCACAGACGCGGCAAATTCTGCGCAATGGTAAGTGGCCTTCGTTCCGTGCAAATTTATACAGAGGCTAACTGGTGTAGACTGGCGATGGCGTTAACGACTCTCCCTCTCTCCGCCGCGCCGACGTCGGCATCGCTATGGGATCTGGCTCTGACGTTGCCAAGGATGCTTCCGATATCGTTTTGACTGATGACAACTTCGCTTCCATTGTGGCCGCCATCGAAGAGGGCCGTCGCATTTTTGATAACATCCAGAAATTCGTCCTGCACGTCCTGGCCGAGAACATCGCCCAGGCCGGCACACTGCTTATTGGCCTTGTTTTCAAGGACTCGACTGGGCTTTCCGTTTTCCCTCTCGCTCCCGTCGAAATTGTGTGGATCATCATGATCACGTCAGGCCTTCCAGACATGGGTCTCGGCTTCGAACGCGCGGTGCCTGACATCATGCGGCGTCCACCTCAGTCCCTCAAGACGGGTATTTTCACTGCCGAATTCCTTATCGATATGATGTTTTACGGCCTCTGGATCACGACCCTCTGTCTGTCCAGCTTCGTCCTCCGCGTGTTTGCCTTTGGAAACGGCGATCTCGGCCAGAATTGTAACGATTCCTTCAGCGAAAGTTGTAACACGGTATTCAAGGCTCGCGCTACGACCTTTGCGTGCCTTACGTGGTTTGCCCTCTTTCTGGCCTGGGAGCTTGTGGATGTCCGCCGGTCCTTCTTCCGCATGCAGCCTGGCTCGAAGTTGATCTTCACACAATGGATGCACGACGTCTGGCGCAACAATTTTCTGTTCTGGGCCATCGTCGGCGGCTTCATCACGCTGTTCCCCACGATCTATATCCCTGTCATCAACCACAAGGTCTTCAAGCATACGTCCATCAGCTGGGAGTGGGCCATAGTCTTCATCGCGGCGTTCCTGTTCTTTGCCGGTGTCGAGGCCTGGAAGTGGGGCAAGCGCGTGTATTTCCGTCGTGCCGAAGCGAAGAAGACGGGGAGAAACTGGAAGGATATGGATATCGAAGAGCGGGTGTTTGGCGACTATCTTGGGGGGTACAGCTCTCAGGACAGCAACGTTGCGCTTAACGTGCGCGATTGACTACGGAGGGGCGGGAAGCCCCGGGCGATGGATATGGGTGTGGAGTTAGACAGCCGTGATGAAGTGGATATGGCTGTCGAAACGGAGTTGAGGTGCGAAGTGGTCAAGGCGGTGTGCTGCATGGTCGAGGGGAGTTGTTGCAGAGTGATCGAGGAGAGGTGTTGCGCAGGGGTTTGCGAAGGCGGTGTGTTGGCGGCGTGGAAGGGAGCTATGTTTGCTGGGAGTGAGCTGGAGGAAGTTATGTTGGAGAGCAGTGTGATGCAAGCGTGGGAATTGGCTGAGGATTGTGCCGTGATGAGTGTCGATGAGAAGCAATCTGGATGGAGCGGAGGTAGCTGGGAGCGTTCTACGCGCATACTTTCTTTAACCGCCAGCGCGATTTCAGACCATGTTAGAAAATATAACGGCAAATGCCGGAACTTTGGTCTGAATTTGGGCGAGTCGCCCCCGTGTTTTCCAACCCCTTTGCGTTGCCCCGGAGACCGATACCCCTGACACTCACTTCGCTGCAAAGGTACTCCCGATCTCTCCCCACCGAATGTTCGAGAAGGTCACCGACGCGTCTGGCGTATGCTGCTGAATCAACCGCGGGTCCCCCTCTGTGTCACTGCACGGCCCGCTGTTGCCGCCGTCCAACCACGTCATGAACCCGCCATCGTCGGCCCAGATGCTGAAGATCAACACCATCCCCCTCTCCAACGCCCGCCCCATTTCTGCGATCCCGCCCCGCTGCTGCGTCCACGTCGCCACCACACCGCAATACTCATCAGTAATACCCTCCACCTCAACACTCCCCCCGCCCACGCGCGCCACAACATTCTCGATCACCCTCCCGTCCTGCACATAAAACCGCTTAATATCCACCAGGTTCCCCTCCGCCGACGCCACAAACTGCGTCACCACGCTAAACTTGCGATTCGTATCCACCATCTTGTTACGCCCGTAAAAGTCCTTATACCCATGTGAATACGCATTGAAGCTGCACCCCCACTTGTCACACACCCCCTTCTCCCGCCCCCACGCCTCCTCCCCAACACACTTCTCGATCCGTGTCGCTGCGCACGGATGCGGCGTGTACGTCGTCGCCAGCGCGTTGCCCTCCCAGATGTCCATCTCGCTGCAGCACGCCCCGTACGTGCTGTTGATGTTGGCCTCGCCGTTGATGAACCCCAGCGCCGGACACTGCGCGTCGCAGTACCCCGTGCCGTATGCCGCGCCGGCCGGGTTGCGTCCGGAGCTGATGGCGCGGCCGCCGTCGAGTTCCATCGCCGAGAGGTACAGAGCGCCGTTCATCCCGCAGGGGAGCAGGGAGAGGTCTACGTCGAAGGTGAGCTCGGCGTTGAGCAGGGTGAAGTTCTCGTAGGTGGCGCCGGAGGGCGCGAGGAGGTATGTGCGTGGGGTGACGGTGATGAGTTTGCCGGTGGAGGGGTCACGGCGCCATTGGGAGAGGGTTAGTGAGGAGGAGGAGGTGCGGACGCCGAAGGAGGAGCTGGGGGGGAGGAGAGGGGGTTAGTTAGTTG
>Ga0247780_1001415_pt1 | contig 13999 bp, 14 predicted proteins | sample UWRJL079202R5_FD_179927 | JGI IMG/M metagenome (GOLD analysis project Ga0247780, IMG submission 179927) | Plant litter microbial communities from Arlington Agricultural Research Station in Wisconsin, United States - UWRJ-L079-202R-5 | ecosystem: Environmental > Terrestrial > Plant litter >... | reverse complement strand
ATATAACTGGGGAGTGCTTCGCACTCCCCTTTTCTACCAAATCAAGTCACTTTGCAACTGCACTTCCGCTGCTCCTGAGCCCCTCGTTCCTCAGCCAAAACGTTCCACATGAAGCCTCTTGTCACGGGACTGAACTGACTTGTATTGGGACCAGCTTATTCGAGCTTTGAAGTCGTTAGAGACAAGTGAAGATCTGGATAATAATATTCGTTGAAGACTGGTCACCATTCGATGTGTCCATTGTGCGATAACCAAGACCTGTCCACTGCATTAGCTCACCTACTTATTTGGCGCACACGTGAAGATAAGTCGGGGGAAGGGGTTAACCGACATGGATGGGTTCATCCCAAGACTACCGAGCACCTAATGTCATGGTCGGATTAGTGGTGTTGGCAATGGTGAAAGGTCCATATTCACCATGTTGGCTTGCGATAGCTAAGCCCTTCCAAATCCGCTTGTCTGTCCTAAAGACTCTCCTCGCGCCCGCACAACCACGCGAGCCAAACGCAAAGCAGGATGGATGCCCAATGCCCTGCGAGGTATATGTCTCCAACCCTTTGCTGCTATATCTCGGCTACTCTAGCCAGAGCGACAAGGCGGTCTTCTGCTCTCGAAAATCCACAACGACTATAACCGTTGCAAACTATCGTTTCATACTAGTGCTGAACCATGGCAAATTTGCCCTGAATTCCCCCTGGTGTAATGCACGCAGAGGCGGTACGCACTTCGACGATATTGGCATGGTTAGGCAACATATCCTCGGTCCGGTACATCTCTCTATATTCCCACACAACCTGAGTTGGCGTGAAATGAATGGTTCTCGGGGATGGCACGCGCTCCTAGTAGACCCAGCCTCGGCCATTGAGGGGGGAGTTCTCGAGCGGTAACGGATAGAGGCGCCGCTGTTTCACCACCCTAAAATCAACACTACCTATATCAAAGTTTCCAGAACTCCGGACTGTTCCCTCTCCGCGCTTAACTCGAAAAAGGTGGGCGCCAACTGTCAAATATGGACCCGCCGCCACTCTAACCAGCACAACTAGTCATGATGTTTTCAAGGCCAAGACTCGGGTGAATGATATCTATTTGTGCGTCGAATTTTCGAAATGGAGAGCACACAACGTTCCATACAAAGACACCGCTCGCTCCCCGAGACCAATAACTAGTATATGACGATAAAAAAATGGACAGTGACCGAATGAGAAATGCTTGTTGTCGGCATGATGACGACCGTTGGTCTCAGACGTCGACAGTCGAACCAACCGGACCGAAACGGATGTTGGAGTAGATGACTTTAGCGTTGGGATAGGTAGCCTCGACCTCAGAGGGGACACCAGAGTCTTGAGCGCAGGGGCCACGAGCGGCACCGGGCTCGCCCTCTTTCTCAGGGGGGTAGATCGAGTCGAGCCAGAGCATATTTGCATAGTGCTATTACTATCAGTTTTCTTTGCCTTTCTTTTCTCCTTTTGCGAGGGGTGGAGGTGGAGGGTTGTGTGCATATGTGTCTTGGGTTGTTGGTAAAACTTACATCGTCCCAGATGGACATGACGAGAACCATGGGAACTCTGAGAGCGGCGTTAAGCTGAGGGAAACCGCCAACCTCTTCAAAGCGGTCGCGGTCGCCAAAGACGGCGGGGGCAGCCTTGCAGAACTCGGGAGTGATATCGCTGTTGTCCGTGGGGATACCATCCCACTTGGGCGGGGGCATTTCGATCTTTTTGCCGTCCTGGACGAAAAACATAGTAAGCTTGTCCTCGCGGAATTGGGATACAACAGTGAACTTCTTGCTAGTGTCGACGGTAAGGCCCTTGCCATAGAAATCGGCGTTACCCATACGGTACGGGTTATAATCGCAGCCGTTAGCATCGCAGCCACCTGCGAAGCGGTCTTCCGAGTAGGTACCGCCACAGGTGGAGGTTTCGCAAATGTGATACTTGTTATCTTTGCACGCGTGCGGCGTAAAGGCGAAAGCGTGCGCATTAGACTCCCAAATGTCGATCTCGGCGCAGCAGCCACCGTACGGACCAACACCAGCGTTGGCGTCATTACTAGAGGGTCTCCAGCCCTCGACATTCGCCTTCCCGCCAACAAACTTGAGGTCCCGGGCGCACTGGGCATCGCAATACTATATAGAGGTTAGGGCTATGTTAGATTTTGGTTCATATATTTAAAGGTCAAGCAGCACCGGAACACCGTTACGGTATTGACAAAGACCAATAAGCAAGTATAGGCGATGACAACCGAGGAGAAAAGTCTGCACTGAAGACGGATTGAGAATAATAAAAATATACTTACACCAGTACCATACTTGGCGCCGGCTTTGTTGCCGGAGTACTTAGCCAGACCGCCATCCTCGTCCATAGCAACAAAGTAGAGGGCCGAGTTGATACCGCATTCAACGGTAGACAGGTCGACGTCGAAGGTGAACTCGTTGTCCATGAGGGTGAACATTTGGTACTTAGAAGCCCCATTCATAAGGTAGAATCGCGAGCCGATATTGGTGCCGTACTCGTGCTTTGTTACAAATGTCAGTGTGAGGGCATTACCGTTAGTCGAGGCGCCGTAGGTGGTCCCATAATTAGCGCCCTCAAGCTGGCACTTAGAAGCGCAATCAGTAGCAGTACTGCATGCGCCGGTCCACTCGTTGCCGTCGTAACAGTTTTGGTTGTCCGAAGTATGAAGCCAGCGCCAGTTGGCGTCAATCACGACTTCGGCGTTGACGGTGGTACACGACGCCTTGCCTGTACACTTCCTCCACGACATCTTAGGGTGTGTTTCAGTCTGCTGCTTGCCAACTTGCTGGGCTGTTGCAAGAGCTACCAGCAGGTGCGATGTCGCCAGAGAGCACTTCATTGCTGCTTACTAGACGTGTTGGAAATAGACAAGAGTGTTGGGGGAGGGGGCTTGCGAAGACTCTTTGATACTACGGAGGTCCTACAAATCGAGACAGAGGCACACCTTGTCTTATATATCCCCTTCCTCATGGTAGGTCATGTCCCGCGGGTGTGGGCGGGCGTGGTTCTGAACAGGCAGGGCGTCCTGATGTGGAACCAGTTCATCTGCCGAATGGAATTGCAAGCCCGAATTCTCATACCCAAGCGTGCCATGCATCAATTGCAACGCTCGGCCGATCAGCTGCGCCCAATCAATCAGCGAGATTTGATCGACTTAAATGACAGAAGGAACTGCGGGGGGGCATGGCATCGGCAACCTGCTCGCCTGGAGGAGGCGTCCAAGAGAACAAGCATGGAAGCCGGTAGTTTATGGGGATCCCGTACTGTTCAACATCGGGAATAGCAACGTCGGCGTTGCGTGCACACGACTAGACGATAGCTACTGGGTACGTGACGGCCAAGACTGTCTTACGTGAATGCGGGACCGCGTCGATATTGGCGGGGGTGAGGGGTGCTTGGCCACCCTCGGCGTTCTTGGACGGCCATCTAAGTCACCAGCAGGCATCCTCGGCGTTCTCCCCCAATTTTTTCGGGGCGGGGCCGGTTCACTCGCATCGCGTACAGGGAGTACAAGAACGTCAACCAACTCAGCCCCGTTTCTCCCGGCGCGGCAGCCCATGCCCCCCGCCACCCTATTGGCTTACGACGGCCATCAACTTCCGGCGTGGTAGTAAGATTGACAGAACGCAACATCACAGCCCAGCCAGCCGTGCAAGCGAGGTGAAAACAAGATAAAATGACATTGGCTGGGCGGTGACTGAATACATCCCCACATATTGCTCTGGGCGGAGCTCCCACCTCCGGCTCGCCGAGCTCCCGGATCCGGGTGATGGCCCCACTTCCCGTGTCTCTAGGCGTCATCGCCATCTGCGCCGTCGTCGTCTCGCCGGAGGTGATCTCCCTTGAGTCTTGCCAAGGCCTCCGACAATAGATTAGGCCGGCTGGGCCCGAAAAACGAGCTTCGTAGGTGGCATGGCAGGTTTGATGTTTCCAGCGCTTAAATATCGACTCACTTTCGACGCGATGCAAGAATTCCGCCCAGTTGTACGTCGCACAGCAATCCGGGGCCAGACAGTCCGGGTTACGCACGCTGCCGGGTCTTGGGCCCTGTGCCAACCCCCAAACTGCGTCACCAAGACTGGGACATGATTCTCGGCTATTGCTACGGACTTGGCTTGACAAGCTTGGCCTCATAGTCTTGGCTCGGCTCAACTGGCTTGGCTCTGCTGAGCTGTTTACTCGGTCTCTGGTATGTGATATGCACAAAAATTTTGTACCTAGTCTCCGATTCTTGGTAGAAGAACGGGATCCAAGTGGAAAGACTCAGTAGATTGCACAGCCAATTCGGCTATGATATTGTATGGATTTGCCAATTTTGATAGTGCTCTGGGGTGAAATTGCTAAGACGTCGGTGAGTTGTGTTCACCCTCCACAGGCTGCTTGGTTGCGAGGTGGGTTTTTGTCCCTCGCCATCAACGTCCAGCGAGCCCGGGCTAGTGCTTGCCGCTTGCAGCGAGAGATTGGGACGAAATAGCATGGTGATCCAACTGCAGGTGACGGAAACGGTGCGGATGAGATTCTGCCGCCGCTGAAGATCGCTATTCGCATCTTCAAGTTGTAGGCTAGGAGTGAAGCGGGCGAGAATGCATTCCTCAACGGCGTCGTGAATGCTGACTTGATGCATACGACGGATGCAGTTGGACACGTCCCACATTAGTTTGAAGATGTGACTTGACTGTACTGGCTCGCGGGTCCCTGGGCCTGTAAATGCAAGACTAAAGGTTTGTGTCGGAGTGCGGCGGATTTGCTGCTCGACGAAATTGATGTAGGTTAGATCTGCTTTGACGCCCCTCGACATGGCCGACGCACTCCTAGAGTCGACCAGTGCATCGATGAGTGCCAGGCGGTAATCGAATACTGCGGAGAGATTCTGACAGACAGAGCCCGTAGGATGCACTGGGATTCAGGCCTCGGCATTGGTGGACGGGGGCGGGTAGGTACGGACCTTGGACGGCCATCGCAGGTCCTAATCACACGGTGCACTGTTATATGGCGGAATTCCATGATACAGGCTACAAGTAGGGTAAGTGGGTGAGGAAGGAACGCATCAACGACTTGGTCGAGGGTTGGTTGTCAGCGCTCAGCTTGGGAAAGGACTCTCGTGCTTCCAGCCCCACACCTATCCAAGTCCGTGGCGCTACACGCGCTCAGAGTCCGTCTTGGACGCCTTATTTGTGGGAGGCATCGTGCGGGATCAGACTAGAATCGCCGGGCAAACAACAGAAACCAGCAGTGGCGTGCCCGGAAATGCAGACCAGGTCGCTTTTAGAGGCTTTCCTTGAGCTGAACACGCACGTTTTATTAAATGTGTCTGGGTCAACTTTTCAGTGTCACACGTCTCCGAAAACTGCCCTTTGCCCGCGCTCGCAAGGTCGCCAACAGCCATAGCCATTACAGCTGGCTCAAGTGTCAATGGCAAGCTAGTTAAAAGGTGCCTCCATTACAGACCTTTCCCAACCTAAATTCGACTACATGTACCTGGACTGGACTTCCCTCAGTCTGGTTAGCCATCATCCGTTCTGCTCTACGGTGATTTACTGGTTCCTTAGCAAGTTGCAGCCTAGTTAATACCAAATCCAGCACAACCTAGCAATAGTTAAGAGATCTTCTAATCAATATCCCCAGACCACTCTTACTATCCGCTGGTAGTAACAGTCTGTCATTCCCATTAGTTAAAGAACTAATTTATGGAGCAGGCAACAAGACTATGCCGAGCGGGCGAGCGAAGCGACCCGACCACCCTCAGCGCCATTCCCCCAGTCCTCGGCGCCAGCACTGGGTCAAATCGGTCAGATACAACCAGTGTCAACTTAGTTATATCGCTCGGTTACAATATCCCATGCGGTCAAGCGGGATCCTCTTTCCACCCAGCCTCAGCCGCGGCTTGCTCCACTATCACACAGGCAACACCACGCCGAGTGGGCGACTAAGGCCGCTCAACCCGATCCTCATCCATCAAGTGGTGTCACGACGGGCCATGCAGCTCGGGGGCAGAGGAGTAACAGGTGCGAAAGGACAGCTCTAGGCACCCAATGTCGTTACTATCCATACTAGATAGCTAGATATCAAAAGAGGCGAAACCTAGGGTTCATGCGACGCGCGGTGCCCTCCAAGCAACCTCCAGCTGCGCACATCTGCTAGCCCACTGTGAGCGGCAGAAGGATCACCAAGATCTCACACAGCGGCTACACACGGAGCGAGCTTTCCACCCCTTTGCCAGGGAGTAGTGTAGAACTGATAAAGCATGTCTATAGAGGTCCTGGGGTTGGCCATTCGTATCTGATCTCTGCCGGTGCGAGGACCAATTCGGCAGGTGGGAGTCTGGCCAGCGTCAGAATGGTGGCAGGATAGGGGATCAGGCGTCGATGGAATCTGGGGAAGGGATGGGTGGCTTGGCCGGGCATTGTGTAACTATGCATATTCAGACAACCTTTACCCTAACCCTTGGCGGAAAAGAACGGAGATAAGTCAGTGGCGTTACAGAGTTGAAAGTATGGCCTGAGGGCTGTTATTCAGATGTAAGTTCAGCTCATTCTCCCTGCTCCAATTGCCTACGGTAGCCTTCTTCTTGGGCATCCCTCTTCTGAACACAGAGTCATATGCACTGGAGATACTTATACTGGCCGGCTAAGAATCTTGCTAGATCATCATGCTCGACGAAGTGAATCAGGAAGACGATTGGCAATGTCCTTCACGGGCCAGCCGTGATATCGACGACAATCAAGTAGTTATCGTGACAGGAAGTGTCATTGGCGTCTCAAAACTCCTCGAGAGTCGGCCACAGAACAGATGGGAGTGTTGGCGACGGGTTCGACTTCCAGACTTTGATGACGAGGACCTCAGGGTCATCCTTCTACGACTAATCAAACTCAACAACCTGCAGGTTGACGGGGGGCCTGAAAGCTCGTATCCTCTGATGCTGGCCAAACGTGTCGGCCGAGGCCGAAATACGGATGGCTTTGGAAACATTCATGAGCTAATACTGGCGTTTGAGCAGACACTCGAGCGACACGCCTATCGTCTGAAACAAACTCAGCTGAATCCGTTGATAGTGTGCGCCGGGCCTACCGCCGATTTCCCAGATAAGGGCAACTCAGGGTCGACCAAAGCCAACAGCTCCAAGAGGGTCCTCATCATGGAGGACATCATGGGGCCTGAACCTGCCGAGCTGTGGGCGGAGAGCGCGGCATGGAAAGAGCTCGATAGTATGGCTGGTCTCGAAGTGTGAAAAAGGCAGTCCGGTCTCTGATGCGACGCTCCAAGACCAACTACCGCCGTGAGCTACAAGGCAAGGAGCCACTCCAAATTTCTCTCAATTGCCTATTTCTCGGCCCATCGGGAACCGGGAAGACGACGGTGGCCAAACTGTACGCCCAGATTCTGGGAGAGCTCGACCTCCTCTCCTCCAACGCGATATACAAGCAACGGGGCCTGGTGGCACTACCAAGCACGGAGATGCTGAGGGGATATTGCAGACCCAATGCTGGGTGTGTCTATAAAACTATTTATGTAGCGGATCCACCCGTCACGTCACCCACTAGCAGCTGCCTTGGGCTGTAAGAGATTTCTTCCCTCAATGCACTGGTAGCATGAAAAAACCCAACCCGTTCCTAGACCCCAAGACGGCCTCTGATGTACCATCGCCCTGATCTGTGTCGGTGGGGGAGATGCCAACTTCTTTGAGCGCTTTGAACAAATTGGTGATTTCAGCCCCAGCTCAGAGCAGGTCAGGGGAAAGCAGTGGCAAGGTAGGATTCTACCGACAATGGAGATTTTGAACGTCTGGATCCGTCTCAGATATGGGCTGTTATCCTATTACGTTGTTGGATTTTTTAAGCCAAAAAGAACACTTCAAACAAGACCAAGAAACGCTTCACCCCCAGGATTGCCCCGCCAAACCAGCGGCTCTTCGGCTCGTTGTTCCCGCCAAAAGTTCGTCATTCCAACGACTTGGTCATCCAGCAACCACCACCATTTGTCCACAAACGCCGCAGGTAGCTCCCACGCCCTTGGGTCCCATGGCCTACGACCCCAGCAAGACAAACCCATATTGAGCAGATCATCGCGTAGAGCGTCCATGTTGACGATAAAGGAACCACTCAGTATGCGATCCCTCACGGTCGCAAACGGGATGCAATCGATCAGTTGGATGTGGATTACTGTAGCCTGTAGATCGGTCGGCCGCAGCGCTTCGGGCGGTGGCATCGTGCTCTCAGGTGCGGTTATGTCGCGAAGGAGCACGTTTGGTGGCCCGCAGTCAAGACCCAGCGCGTATCCATTGTGCCACAGCGCTGCAGCTACGTGCATCCAGTTTAGCGTGAGTGAGAAGGGCGAGGAGGAGGCCGCTGGCGGCACTTGTTGGCCGGGAGGAGGCTTCATTGCCCGCCAAGGGCAGCTGGGAGCATACGCGGATCTACCATTCTGGGGTTAGCGAGATTTGGGAGGCATCTTCGTTTCATCGGCACAAGCCTTACAGATCATCCCGGAAGGCGGCTGCTAGGGACACAGCTGGGGTGGCCTCAATTGTGTGGCCGAACAGAGTTACTTCGAGACTCGCGACCGAGGAAGCATGGCGAGTCGGATTCCCGTCAGACCAAAGGCTAGTCGCAGTGACTGTGGGTTGGCCCGACGGCGCTGTCAACACGTTGGCGGGGCTAGCGGACTGTGTGGCAAGAGAAGTCAGCGTTACGAACAAATCCCATCAAATCGATCGAGAGCAATATACTAGTCCCTGGCTATGAACTGGGTGGGAAGCGGGGTCTGCACCGCTCTCGTTTGTCTTTTTTTTCGCGCCTAGTTGGATCAGTTATTAATTGGACACCGCCAGTTTGTGAGGAGAGGAGGGTTTGCGTCCTACGCCGAGCTCTTTGGGCGAGGCGGTTTTGCAGCCGTCGTCGCTTGTCCCGGTCGACCACGCCTACCCAACTCTCGCTAGGGGACCGCATGTGCGGCAGCCAAGTATTTTCCATCACTTTGACGCCGGCGGGGGGAGAGAATAGGACTGAAAATGGATCTAGAACAGGTTGCCACCAGCGTCAGATTTCAATGCTCGTCAGAAAACTCCCCTCATGCTGACATGCGTCCCCTCATGCTGACGTGCGTGGTGACATGCAGGTCATCATTTAGCGTCCAATCCCGCCAATCCACCCCAGCTGAAAGCGGAGATATTGATGAGTAATTACAATGCCAGCGAGCTATTTGTTTCAATGCCAGGTAGGTAGGTAACTAAATCCTGACATCGACGCTACAGCGGGCAAGATTGTAACGGTCGGCTGACCAGGTCAGCAACAAGTGCCGGGAAAACGATAGTAACTTGCAAAAGGAGGAAAATAGAACAACCTTTGAGCCATCAGATTGCAAGTTAACCAAAGTCAGATGCAGCGAAGGACAAAAAGATTACGTATTGTAGAAATCTTTATATATGGTCAGGTCCACAACTCGCTTTTCAAAACGCATCACGCTAACTACCTGATCATTTGAACCTGGATATCGGTGCTTTACCAGAAGCAGTTCTTGTGCATATTTTCCCAGTTTCTTATCAACCAATTCTCTTTGTGGCAGCCGTCACAATGCTCCTGACCGGGAAAGTAGCTATTGTGACCGGGGGGACTCGCAACATTGGCGCCGGCATTTCCAAAGAGCTCGTCTCGCGCGGTGCCAGCGTGGCCATGATCTATCAGAATAAAGCAACATCCATCGCGGCGGAGGCGTATGCCAAAGAGCTGGAGAGCTTAGGAGGTGGAGCCCGTGCCGTCGCAATCCAAGCCGACCTCGCTGATTCTGCGAGCCCGGTCAAGATCGTGGAGGAAACGCTGAAGGGGCTCAAGGTTGACAAGATTGACATTGTTGGTACGTTCTACCACGACTAGGAAGAGTTCCTTGGCAGCTGCTCATCCAACACCTTCTCACCAGTCAACAATGCGGCTCTGGGTGACTGGACGGCGACAGAAGCTATCACCCCTGAGCGCTACACGGCAGTGATGAACACCAACTTGCGCGCACCGATCTTCCTTGTGCAAGCAGCCTTGCCCTATATGCCTCGGGGAAGTCGCATCATCAACATCTCTAGCTTAGCCACGCGGGGGGTCAACATCGGACCTGGCATACCACCCATGCCGCTTTACATTGCCAGCAAAGCCGCGCTTGAAGGACTCACCCAGAACTGGGCTGTTGAGGTACGCGTTGATCTCTTCCCATCCTTCACAAACGTTTTCTTCTATAGCAGGGGCCATAGCTCATATCCTATCTAGTTTGGTCATTCGCGGGGAATAACTGCAAACGGTATGAGCACCATATCACCACCCAAACTTCCTAATAACGCTAACCAAGTGCGGACTGCTCCGTAGCCGTCTCGGTTGGATATGTTGAGACGGACATCATTGCTTCTATGACCGCGGAACAGAAACAGCAGGTTCACGATGCTAATGTCTGGAGAGTGGCTGCTGAGCGTCGACCCGGCACGCCTGACGATATCGCACAGGTGGTCGCCTTCCTGGCCAGCGAGGGAAGCCGGTGGGTCACTGGCAGTACTGTCAGTGCGAATGGAGGCACTGTTGTCATCTGATCAAGCGAGCAACTGCTGACTGTTGTCACCGGAGACTTTTTGGCGTTATTTACACAAAGATAGTTTTGTTTTATTTCGTTTGTTAGTGTCGTTGCAGCTGGGCATTCCGCTTTCAAGAAATGGCTCCGGTAACCGCGTTCTATCAATGATGACTTTCGGGACTCTCTTTTGTTTATTCAGTGCTGAATTATAACTCGGCATCTTCTTTGCAACCTTGGGATAATACTCGTTTGTCTCTACCTTGACTTAGACCAAAGAAAGTTCTGCCCCTAATTCGCGGGCCCTACGACCTATTGGTTTGCTTACTCTCGTTTCATATTGCTCATTCAACGCCTGCAATTTGCGAGTAGCCTGCAAGATAGGAAAGGAGGAGGGTTCCGTAAAGATTTTGATCAGAAACTTGGCGATGGTGGCCTGTTATCACTCATGTCAGTTTCACTGAATCCCAGGAGAGGAAGATTTAAAGGGAATGCTTGGTCATTCAACGACAAAACCCCGACATTCAGCGAATAATACAGGCTCAAATTCCTGGGACTCACTAACGCCTATGAAGTCCGCTCCTATGCGACTCCGAACCCGGTATCTGTCGTAACGGTAGCGTCCCATCCGCCGGAGCGCCTTCAGGGGTCCAGGCATCCTTTGCTGCCGCCCATCAGATCGACCAAAGGTATGTTTCTCTCAAACTATAATTCCCACCTCATTCAGCAGCTAACTTCCAAACTCTGACGAAAGGGTTCCTTGTCCGCTGACTCGCTGAGGATGTGACAAAGCTCATCAAGGAAAAGTCGAACGGTGTGGTATTCCTTCCCTTCTTCCTTGTCTCTCAAACCACAAACGACCACTAAACGCCCATAGAGACCATGTCGGACATCGCTCGCATCATGGACTATCAACCCAAATGCCGATTCTTCTCCTTGCTAGCCGAGATACGAAACAGAATCTATCCACTGCTCTTTCGTCACAGGGGAATTCTCAAGCTCTGCAGGCGACAGACATTGAGCAGCGAGTTCCTCCGCACATGCAAGTCGATCCACAAGGTGGGAGTCGCCATTCTCTACGGCGAGAACACATTCCGGTTGGAAATACAGAATATTCATGCAAACTTGCCGTATTTGAACCGCTTTCATTCCGCATATGCCCTTCACGCACCCAGACGCCCTACGTCGTGCGATACTTAAGGCGGCTAGATATTGTCGTCAAATACACCAAGTCGAATCCGTTGGACATGCTACAAAAAGAAACACGAAGAATCAGAGCCGAACTACAAAACTCGACACCGGACATCGACTTTGCCCACCTGAAATTCGACTTTAATTACGACCGTCTCATGTTAAACATCATGTGCAGGAATAATGACGACGAGGTAAGGTACTCCGGGTTGACGGAGGCCGAGAAGTCAAATGCCACCGCCGTCGTTAAGACATGGCTCGGGCTACACAATGTGAAGACCGTGGTTATTGAAGGTCTCTCGGAGGAGGAAGCCGAGGCCATTAAAGCGAATTGACAGAGCTCGGGGCCTCTGGACAAGTCCGCCGATCTTGCGGAAATGTACAGTGCTCTTGAAAAGCATGTTGACGGGCTCAAGTTTCTCCGCTGGGATCTGCGCTGTGCTCTCAAGTCTTGCGAGAGGGGCAACCTGGAAGGCTTTAAAAACGACGTGGATGCCACCCGGAAGCTGGTGAGACAGCGACAGGAGGCAATGAAGAACGTTTCGATTCTTTTGTATTTCAAGGATGGCGAGTAGCCGGTGGCGAGATCAAGGGTATGTCGGTAAGGTGAGCAGCGGGTTTGCCTGTTGTCTTGGGATTAATTATGCTGACTTTTCTGGTTGGACAGAAACGCTGATGATGACTAGGGTGGATTCCTGGAACGGCAGCAGGAGACACGTGCGTGCAAGACTCGGATTTTGAGCTCCTTGATTAGCGTGTCTGATGAGTAGGGCTGAGAAGCATCATGTCGGCGGAGAGCTTTGTGGCTGGCGCCAGGGTTACACAATGGGGGGCCTAGAACTAGAACCGTCCGGAGAATGGCGAACCAGATCTCTTCGTTGCTGTTCAACCGGTCTGCATTGCTATTTTTGTCCGTGGCCGACACAAGCCCTTTGCCACGTCATCAGTTCCAGCACTCCATGTCTGCAGGCTTTAAAGGCGAAATCCCGAGTTAGATCCTCGTGCTTCTGATGGGAACTCCATCTCTCGCCCATTTCCTGCATCTACCTATTCCAGCGGCCACGCCTGTCACTCCAAAATCCAACCCAACACCATGCCCGTGGAAAGTTACGGCGTCTGGAAGGCCAAGCCTGTCCGCTACACTTACGAAACCGACCAAGCTGACCCGAACTCGCCCCACCTCTCACTCTACTACGTCGACGACGAGCCAGCAGAGGGACGTGCCGCCATCAACATTAAGTCTGGCGACCGCAACGAATCCCGCCTCGCCTACTGGACCGTCCCCAATTTCCGGCACCCCATCACTGAAGACCTCGCCTCTCTCAATCGCGGATTCCGCCTTCTTGAGGGCACATCCGAGCAAGGCCGCGGCGGCATCGCCCTAGACTTTATTCGAGGCAACCTCTTCCAGCGCAACGAGGGCCGCATCCTCCCGCACGATGTGGCCGGCGACAACAACGACATCCTTGACCAACTCAAGCCCATTGTTGACCGTGCCATTGCCGACGATGCCACGGTTTACATCTACGGCTCCTCGTTCGACAACGGAAAGGGCATCCACAACGTGCACATGAACCAGGGTAACCCGCAGCGCTGGTCGAGAGACAACGGCGTCTGGCAGGACGGCGGCCTTCTCCTCCAGTTTGCGGATCACTGGGAGGCAGTTTTCATTGGCTTTGCTTCCCAGGCCGTTCACACCGAGGACGGCCCGGGCGATGCCGGCCAACCGCTGCCGAGAACCGGGTACCTCACGTGGGCCAACTTCTTGGATGGCGACGTTTCTCCTCCCTCCCGAGAGCAAGACGACCTCAGCGACACGCCCGTTATCATCACCAAGGCGTTGGTCAATCCTCGGGGGCCTGATGGCCAACCAGGTGTTGACCCGGAGACGGTGACGCTGAAAAATCGCACCGATGCGGAGGTGAACTTGAGCGGCTGGAAGCTTCGTAACAAGAATGGCGAGTCGCATGTGATCCTAGCGCAGGGTATTGCAGGTGGCGCGAGTGTTACCATCGCCCTTGTACCGCAGGTCCCGTTGTCCAATAAAGGCGGGACGATTACGCTTCTCAACGGCACTGAGCTGAAGGTCCATGGTGTGAGCTATTCAAAGGAGCAGGCTGTGGAGGGGCTTGTTATTACCTTTGGCTAGATTATGGCGGATCATGGTGGTATGAATTCATTGCAAAACCCCAAAATTCGCCCCGATAATCGAGCATTGGATCAAGAGACTTATAAAGCTCCAAGTAACCGCT
>Ga0247780_1001414_pt1 | contig 14003 bp, 1 predicted proteins | sample UWRJL079202R5_FD_179927 | JGI IMG/M metagenome (GOLD analysis project Ga0247780, IMG submission 179927) | Plant litter microbial communities from Arlington Agricultural Research Station in Wisconsin, United States - UWRJ-L079-202R-5 | ecosystem: Environmental > Terrestrial > Plant litter >... | reverse complement strand
AGGAGGTAGTGTGGATATGGTAAGGGGAGGAAGGAGGTGTTTAGGAGTTTAATACACAGCGTTTAAATCTGTAATGCTAATATTATATTATAACCTGCACCTAACACAAGCCTTAACAGGTTTAAATAGGTTAAGACAGAACGTATAGGAAGACTCTAAAGGCTAGGTAGGTGTTTTGAAGACGGCTTATTAAGCTAGCACTTCTAAACGGGGGTTTAATATTACTATAAGTCGCTATTATTATAATACATAAAGGTAAGTCTGAACAGTAAGATATATGAATAGTTAAATATTAGCATGAGGAGCTAGGAGTCCTTTATAGCTATCATGGTCACGATAATGTCTATCTATACTTGTGACGACCCTGCAGGCCGTCACTTGGGCCAGGGCGGCCCGATGAATTCCCCGCAGAAGGAACAGTGCAAGGAGACAGTACGCACGGTACTGCGCACTGGGCCAGGGGTGCAAAGACCCGAAGCCCCTACGACCAATCGTTGTTTGCTCACTCTGATCTCGCTAAGACCTAGTGATCAGGGTGAGCAACCCTGAAAGGTGATCACTCTGCTCACTGCCTTTTAACAAAAGCATAGTGATTAAGGTATAAGGTACCTTTTAGTTAGTTAGTATAGATAGCCATAGTTATGCCCACAACCACCGTGAGGGACTCTAGTTCCTCACGCTAGTATTTAATTATTTATTTATATCCTACTATTTAGATTTACCTCTGTGTATTATAGTGATAACGACCTATAGTGACATTAAACCCCCTATCTAAGAGTGCTAGCTTAATAAGCCGTTTTTAAAACGCCCCTTACCTGTTAGCGTCCTGCTATACGTTCTGTCTTAACCTGCATTAGTCCTTTTAAGGCTTATATTGGGTATAGGTTATAATATAATATTAATGTTTTAGTTCTAAACGTTATTTATTAAATTCCCAGATATTACCTCTCTCCCACTAACATATTAACTTTTAAAAAAGGTAAGGAGATTAAAGAGGTATAAGCCCAGCCTTAGCTCCCTATTATTAATAAGTTAACTATATACTTTAAAAACTTAAACCTTAATTAGTAGGGATTAGTTAAGGAACTTAATAAAGCCTTCCCTAGAGATATTAAAAGCTATATTAATCTTATCGAAAAACTCTAGGCTTAACTTAACATTATTAAGCTGGAAAATAATAACCTTAAGGGATTGTAAAAGAAATAAGTAAAGCTCCCCCTACCCTTACGCTTTAAAGGAGACTTTACATAGCTGGAGTCCTGGATAACCTAGCTTTAGAGCTATATCACCTACTATAATAAGTAGTTCTTTAAAAAAGAAGGAAAGGTTAGGTTTACTAAAGCCTTACTAGACAGAGTAGCTGCTTGTTAATATAAACTTTATATAAAGATAATTAATAACCTCTTTATAAACAGAGTATGTAAAAAGGCCCTTAAGATTTAAACTCTTTTTAATAACTTTAACGTGTTTATTAACTAACTTTAAACTAAGTTTAAAGAATTAAACGCCCTTAAACAGGCTAAGTAACGTTTTATAACCTTAAGGTAGACGTCTTTAATCCTTAACTTCTTTACACGCTTTAAATTAAAAGTAGTAAAGATTAAGCTTAGTTAAGAGGCCCTAATAATATTATTTTAAAGTGGCTTAAAGGAGTATGTTATTAGAGACCTTTACTGAGAAGATTAACTAGATCACCTTTAAGAATTAATTAAGATGGCTATTAAGGCTGATAATTAGTATTATAATCACTATTATTAAAAGAACTTTTAGAAGGAACAAACCCTTTACCAGCTAAGTAAACTAAAAAAAGGGGAACTAATTAACCACGATAGGTTATTACCCTAAGCTAATGGATATTAATATAGTAAACTGTTAAAATTAACTTAACTATAATAAGCTTTAATAATAATAGTAGTAAAAGCAGTTTAAGGACCTGTTACAGGTTTAATACTTTAACTGTAATAAGAAAGGATATATAGTATAATAATACCTGTCACTAAAGTAAGTTAGTTAAAAGCCTGTTTTAAAAGGAGGAAAGTATATTAGGTTTAACTTAAAAGATATTTATATTAAGATAACAGGTAATGAAAAAGACTACATTTAGATAAATAAGTGTAATTTAAAAGATAAGAAAGAAAAGGAAAAACCCTAAGATATAGTATACCTAGTCCTTAAGGGTGTCTTAAAAGAGTTAGTTATAAAAGTATAGGTTGTAAAAGACTAACTTTAAGGTGGAAACTTAAAACTATTAAAGGTGCAGGTTATAAAAAACTGACTTTAAAAAGAGATGTTCCAGTTAGCTATTATAAGCTTTAAAAGTCTCACCTTATAAGCTTAGGAATTAAGGAAGTTTAGGAAAGACCTTAATTTAAAAATTACCAGGATGGTAAAGGGAGTTAAAGAATTAGCCCTCTAGGCTACCTAAATAGTAAAGTAAACCTTAAAAGGTAAAAGAGAATAAATTAAGAGAATTAAACTAAAGAAACAGAAGTTCTTTTTAATAATACCCTTTAAGACTCTTAAACACTTTAAATATATTAAGTAGATCAGCACCCTTACCTCCCTGGAAAAAGGACAGCTTAAATAGCTGCCTTGCATTAAGGCTAGTGTGCCTTAAACCGGTACCTTAAAGGTTCCCCGAGAAGGTGTAAAGTAAGCACATTAACAGAGGATCTAAAAGCTAGAGGAAAAACATTAAAAGTTAATAAATAAAATAAAGGACCTGCAGGTTAAAGGTCTTATTATAACGTTAAAGGATAGAGTGGTGAAAGTTAAGTTATAACTTTATAACAGAGTTCACTTTACTAATCAGCTTAAACACCGCCTTGTTAAAGAGGACCGTTTTATAAAAGAATAAGCTGGGTTATTATTACCTAAGTTTTAAGAAGAGGTTTAGGAGAAATAATGGACTTAAAGGCAGGTGGAAGAAGAAAAGGAATAAGGTGTTACTTCCCCTGTTCCGTACTTTATAACTGTAACACCTGTAGTTAATATTAACTATTCTAGCTACAGGGATATACTATAGATTAATTACGTGTATAATAACTATACTCTTAACTAATATAATAAACTTAAGGCTCTTTATAACTACTTCCCTAATACCTAAAAATGGGATTACACTATTATAAAGATAAAATTAAAACTGGCTTACTACTAAGTCTCCTATTCCCTAATAAAAGAATCCAGTAATAAGTAAAAGGTTACCGTAATTAACCAGGCTCCCACTATATACTAGTAAAGAGGGGTACTTAATAACTACCTAATAGCGACATACTTATTATATCTTAATGGAAAAGCTAGTGTGACGACCCTGCAGGCTGTCACTTGGGCTGGAGCAGCCTGACAAATCCCCCGTATAAGGAACAGTGTAGGAAGACAGTACACACAGTACTGCGCACTGGGCTAAGGGTGCAAAGACCTAAAGCCCCTATAACTAACCAGCAGCTGCTCAATCTTAGCAGGAGTGCTCAGCTATTAAGCATTCGTGGGACCTTTAAGCAGGAGGTGTTTAATAATAAAGTGCTTAGTCTTTTACTAAGCAGCAGACCATTAAGTAAGGTATAAAGTACCTCTTAGTTAATTAATATAAATAGTTATAGTTATACCTATAACCACTATAAGGAACTCTAGTTCCTTACGCTAGTATTTAATTATTCATTTATATCTTACTGTTCAGACTTACCTCTATATATTATAGTAACAGCGACTTACAGTAACATTAAACCCCCGTCTAAAAGTATTAGCTTAATAAGCTATCTTCAGAACGCCCCTTATTTATTAGTATCTTATTATACGTTTTATCTTAACCCGTACCAGTCCTCTTAAAGCTTATATTGGGTGTAAGTTGTAATATAATACTAACGTTAAAGTTTTAAATGTTATTTATTAAACTCCCAGACACTACCCCTCTCCCACTAACATATCGACCTCCGGAAAAGGTAAAGAGATTAAAGAGGCGTAAGCTTAACTTTAACTCCCTATTATCGATAAGTTAACTGCACGCTTTAAAAACTTAAACCTTAATTAACAGGGACTAGTTAAAAAACTTAACGAAGCTTTCCTTAGAGACATTAAAAGTCGTATCGGTCTTATTAAGAAACTTTAAGTTTAACTTAACGCTATTAAGCTAAAGAATAACGACTTTAAGGGCTTATAAAAGAAACGAGTAAAGCTCCCTCCACCTTTATGTTTTAAGGGAGACTCTGTGTAACTAAAGTCCTAAATAGCCTAGCTTTAAAGCTATATCACCTATTACGATAAGTAGTTCTTTAAAGAAGAAGGAAAGGTTAGGTTTATTAGAGCCTTATTAGACAGAGTAACCGCTCGCTAATATAAACCTTATATAAAGATAATTAATAACCTCTCTGTAAATAAAGCGTGTAAGGAGGCCTTTAAGACTTAAGCTCTTTTTAATAACTTTAACGTTTTCATCGATTAACTCCAGATTAAGTTTAAAGAACTAGACACCCTTAAGCAGGTTAAGTAACGCTTTATAGCTTTAAGGTAAACGTCCTTAGTCCTTAAGTTCTCCACACACTTTAAATTAGAAGCAGTAAAAACTAAACTCGGCTAAGAGGCCTTAATAATACTATTTTAAAGTAACCTAAAGGAACACGTTATTAGAGACCTTTACTAAGAAGACTAACTAGACCGTTTATAAAAATTAGTCGAAATAGCTATTAAGGCTAATAATTAATACTATAATTACCATTATTGGAAAAACTTCTAAAAAGATCAAGTCCCCCAATTAAGTAAACTAAAGAAGGGGAACCAGTTAACTATAACAGGTTACTATCCCAAGCTAATAAATATTAGTATAGTAAACCGCTAAAACTAACTTAACCACGATAAGCTTTAGTAATAACAGTAATAAAAGTAGCCCAGGGATTTATTATAGGTCTAATGCTTTAACTACGATAAGAAAGGACATATAGCACGGCAATGCTTATTATTAAAGTAAGTTAGTTAAAGACCTGTCTTAAAAGGAGGAAAGCATATTAAGTTTAACTTAAGAGACGTCTATATTAAGATAACAGGTAATAAAGAGGACTATACTTAGATAGATAAGTGTAACTTAAAAGATAAGGAAGAAAAAGAGGAACTTTAAAATATAGTGTATTTAGTCTTTAAAGGTATCTTAAAAAAGTTAGCTATAGAGGTACAGGTTATAAAAGACTGACTTTAAAGTGGAAACTTAGAACCATTAAAGGTATAGGTTATAAAAGACTAACTTTAAGAAGAGATGTTCCAGTTAGTTGTTACAGGTTTTAAAAACCTTACCTTATAAGTTTAGGAATTAAGGAAGTCTAGGAAAAACCTTAACTTGGAAATTACTAGGATGGTGGAAGGAGTTGAAAAATTAGCCTTTTAAGCTACCTAAACGGTAAAATAAGCCTTAAAAGGTGAAAGAGAGTAAGTTAAGAGAATTAAATTAGAGAAACAGAAGTTCTTCTTAACAGTACCTCTTAAGACTCTTAAACACTTTAAACATATTAAGTAGATCAGCACCCTTACCTCTTTAGAAGAAGGACAGCTTAGATGGTTACTTTACATTAAAGCTAGTGTGCCTTAAACTAGTACCTTAAAGGTCTTATAAGAAAGCATAAAGTAAGTATATTAATAGAGAGTTTAAAAGTTAAAAGGAAAATACTAAGAGTTAATAGACGAAGTAAAGGACTTATAGGTTAAAGGTCTTACTGTAATATTTAAAGATAGAGTAATAGAAATTGAGTTGTAACTCTGTAATAAAGTCCGCTTTACTAATTAGCTTAAGTACCGACTTGTTAAAGAAGGTTACTTTGTAGAAGAATAAGCTGGATTATTACTACTTAAGTTTTAAAAAAAGGTTTAGGAGAAATAACGTATATAAAGGTAAGTAGAAGAAGAAAAAGAATAAAGCGCTACTTCCCCTATTCTATACTCTACTACTACAGCACTTACAGTTAACGTTAATTACCTTAATTATAAGAATATACTATAAATTAACTGTATATACGATAACTGCACTCTTAACTAGCATTATAGACTTAAAGCCCTTTATAACCACTTCCTTAACGTATAAAGATAGGATTACACTATCATAAGGGTAAAGTTAAAACTAGCTTATTATCAGGTCTCCTACTCCCTAATAAGGGAATCTAGCAATAAGTAGAAGGTTACTGTAATTAACTAGGCCCCCGCTACGTGTTAGTGAGAAGGGGTACTTAATAACTGCTTAGTCGTAATATATTCATTATATCTTAACGGAAAAGCTAAGGAATAGTAGAAGTGGGAAGACTATTAACGGATCTAAGAGTAAAAAGACATTACTGTAATTTAAGCTTATAAAACGTATTATCGACTTATTAAAGACTTTAAGAATATTATACTGTTTAAAGTTAACTGGACGTTAAGGTATAAGAACTTAAGAAAGGTTAACCGCTAAGTTTATTAAAGCTGTTTATTTTTCTAGAAGGAATTAGGAAAAGGTTATAGGCTTTTTAGAAAGGCTGGAAACTAATAGTTTACTAGTTAGTAAAAACCCTAAGAAGAAGGAGAGGTATTTAAAGGTTAAGTTGGATAAGACCTTAAGGATAAATAGTTACTATAACTTAAATATTAAAAAAGTATAAGTATTATTCCGTTAATATCGATATAACAGACGGAAAAGGGAGGCTATTTAAGGTAAAAGTAGTGATTAATAGTAGGAGTACTTCTAACCTAATATACCCCTTACTAATTAATTAAAGGAAACTCCTTAATAAAAAGTATAAAAAGGCTATTCTTATTTAGAATAAAGAAAGAAGCTTATATTAGTATAATAATAATAAAGTTACTTATTACTTACTACTTTTAATTAAAGTAGATAGGGATAAATAATAAGTAGACTTTAACGTTATATTAATAGCAGGCTATAATATAATTCTAAGTCTACCTTAGCTGGAAAAGTATAATCTTATAATTAACTAAAGGAGTAGCTACCTCGCCTTTAGTAAGTCCCTTAACTGTAATTACTGTTTGGAGAAAGCTAAGAAGGTACTGAACTATTTTAAAGATACATAAAGTATTTAAAAACATGCTAAACCCTTAAAACTAAGCATAGTTTAGGTTAGGTTTATTAAAACAGTTAAAGGATTAGAAGGTCTACCGTATTACTTAAATGATAATTTAAAAGGTGGAAAGAAGTAAAAAGCTAACCTATAGATAAGTGAAGAAGTCGATTTATTTAAAGTACCTACAGAGTACAGGAAGTTCACCTTATTTAAAAAAAAGATATTATAATTACTAGATTACGGACTATAAAACTATAAGATTAAGTTAAAACTAGAAGCAAAGCTCTGTAACTTCTAGCCTTACTATTTAAACCTTTAACAGGCTAAGACCTTACAGGAGTATATTAATAAGAACTTAAAGAATAAGTTTATTATAAAGTCTTAATCTTTAACAGGGTACCTAATACTGTTTATCTTAAAAAAGGAAAACGGTAAGCTACGTATAATTATTAACTACTAAATGTTAAATAAAGATATAATTAAGAATTATTACTTATTATTACTTATTATAAAAATATAAAAGCAGATTATTAAAGTAAATTAGTTCTCCAGCCTTAACTTCCCTATGGGATTTAACTACGTTAAAGTAAAGAAGGAGGACGAATATAAGATAGCTTTTCAAACTTATAATAGGTATTATCAGTACTATATTATGCTAATGGGATTAATAAACACCCCTGCGACTTTTTAAAGCCTTATCGACAGTGTTCTCTACCCCTTCCTTAACAAGTTTATCTTTATATATTTAGACGACGTTCTAATCTATTCTGAAACTTTAAAAGAATACTAAAAGTATATATAATAAGTTTTAATAGCTCTTAAAAAAGCGAAGCTAATAGTAAACCTGGAAAAGAGCTACTTTTACGTTTAAGAACTAAACTATTTAAGGTTTAAAGTAACCTTTAGAAAGCTCGAAATGTAATTGGAAAAAACAGAGGTAGTTAGGGATTAGCTTACTTTAAAGAATTAAAAAGAGTTATAAACCTTTATTAGCTTTACGAACTTTTATTGCTATTTTATTAAGTACTTTACGAAAATCGTAAAACTACTTCACGAACTTACAGGTAAGGGAAAGCCGTTTAAGTAAACTAACAGATAGTAAAAGGTGTTTAAAGACCTTAAGTATGCTTTTATTATAACGCCAGTCTTAGCCTTCCCTAATTTCTTAAAACCTTTCTAAGTCGAAACAGACTCCTTAGAATTCGTAATTAGTGGAGAACTTAATTAAATCTAGGATAATAAGAAACGTTACTTAGTTACCTTCTTATCGAAAGGAATCTATAGCTTAACCTTATAATATTTAATTTATAATAAAGAACTGATAGCGATTATTTAGTGCTTTGCTAAGTGGGTACTGTATCTAAGCGGTATAGAAGAGCTGGTTTAAGTCTTTTCAGACTATAATAACCTTTAGTATTTCCTAATAAAGGAACTTAATTTACAGTAAGTACGATAAGTAGAATTAATAGCCCTATTCTACTTCTAGATCCACTACGTTAAAGAAAAAGATAATAAATAAGTTAATACTTTTAACTGGAGATAAGACTATAAAGATACTAATCTAGTTTTAATCCTTATTACTATATTTAACAAAGCTAGGAACGGCACATTAAAGTATACGTTATAAGTGTTAAATAACTAGACACTAGAACAAACTATTAAAGTTTACATAAACTTATAAACAGAGTATAATATCTATTAATAATAATAAGACTTTTAAGTAAGAAAGCTAGTGGAAGGTACCTATAAGCACAAGTGCCCCTTAGGAGACTTCTTAGGGTATGTGTAAAACTGTAAAAAAGAGTGCCTGATACATTTAAATTATAATAAAACCGGTTATTAGCTAGAACAGCTATTAAAAAGTGTAAACGGCGTATCTAAACTAAGAGTAAGGCTTTAATACTAAGAGAAACTGTACATTTATAACTTAAGAAAACAGAAAAAGTACATTTAATAAGTTTATAAGTCTTAACTTAAAGGATATATAGGCCGAGTTAAGACTCTTATATAAACTTAATAAATGTACGCTTTCTCGGGAATAAAGAAGTTAGTTAAGGAAGTGGTTAATAACTGCGATATCTGCTATTAGAAGCAGAATCGACATTATAAGCTTTATAAGCTTCTCAAACCACTCCCTATACTATAGGTATTATAAAGTTTAATCTTACTTAACTTCGTTATTAGGATCCTAAAGTCTAGGGACCCTGCTATAGGAGTTACTTATAACTAAGTCCTTATAGTAATTAACAGGTTAATAAAATAAGCTTACTTTCTACTAACCTTAAAGGATATAACAGTAAAGTAACTTACTTATATCTTTAAGAAAAAGATAATTTTACAACACTTCTAATTAAATAATATCGTTACGGATTAAGATAAGCTAATTATATTAAAATTCTAGTAAAGACTAATGTAAAGAATAGGTGTGAAAAGTAAATTTTTAATAGTATTCTACCTACAGACAGACGGCTAAATAAAGCGAGTTAACTAGATACTTATAACGTATCTCTAAACGTACGTTAACTTCAAATAAGATAATTAGCTTAAGCTGTTACTAACAGCACAGATAGCTTATAATATAATATTAGTTAAGTTAACAGGTATATTACTATTCTTTACTAATTACAGTAAGGAGCTTAAACTTTATTAAAGCCTACCTACTAGTACCCCCTAAGCTACAGTCTGTGTAAACTGAATATAAGAACTGCATAACCACTTACGAGCCGAACTTAAGTTCATATGCGAACAAATAAAGAAGTTTACCGATAAACACTAAACCGAGTAACTAGTGCTTAAGAAAGGACTTTATTATAATAGTAAATAAGTTAAGGGACTAACTCTTTAAAAAGGGGACTATGTCTACCTTTTTTCACAAAACCTGTATTCAAAACAACTTAGTAAAAAGCTTAATTTTAAAAGGTACAGACTGTTCTAGATTAAGAAAAAGGTTACTACCTTTAATTATAAACTAAACTTACTTATTAGCATAAAGGTGCGGATTAAAGTTTTTTATATCTCACTTCTAAAACCTGCCTTAAAGGAAGTTCCTTTAGAAAAGAAGATTAAGGTTAATACCGATAAAGACAAGTATAACGTTAAGGAAGTTATAAATTTATAAAAGGGAAAGAACACGTTCGAGTATCTTATTAAATGGCTAGATTACGGCCCTGAAAGTAACTTATAAGAACTAGTTAAAAACTTTAAATACCTAGACCTAATTACAGAGTTTTACTAAAAGAATCCTAACAGATTAAAACTAATAATAAAAATTAGGAATAAGATAAGATCTGACATCTAAATTACTATACTGAAAAGTAAGACCATTATAGGACTTAAAGCCTAAAAAACGGTAAGAAACTCTTTAGTAAGTATAAAAAGATATTTATTAGAAACCTTAACCAGGGTTAAAAGGACCTTAGACCCTATAAGAAGGCCAGGCCTTTAGAACTCTATAAGCACTGTTAAAAGGAAAGTCAGCAAAAAGAAATAAGCACGCTATCGTTACAGAACTATAGGAGGAAAGAAACTACAAACCAAGTTAAGAAAAGGTTATTAGCTATAGCAACCCCCTGGAAAAAGAACTAGTAGGTGTTCTTACTAGAAAGCCTTCCTAGTTAAAGGACTCGTTAGCCTTAAGAGGAGCAGCTAGATAAGCCTCCTCTTACTCTTAGAAACGGAGGATCTTTACCTCCCAGCCAAACGCAGAAAAAGCTTACTCCTTTATCTTACAGCACTAGGTTTTAATCCATTTAAGTTAAGTAGCAGCTTCGTAAAGCTTTTAGGTTTTCAACTCTAAATTCCACGTAACAGCGTCGTACTTAACGTTAAGACAGTGCTTCTTAAAAAAGAGCCGTTAAAGGAAAGTATTGCTGTAATTAAACACGTTACACGAAAATAAAGCTCCTATTAGTAAACATTTAGAGCAGCTGTCTAATTGTGCAGTAACAAGACAGGAAAGTGATTTTAAAGAATAACGACTATAAAGCGATATTTACAATCTAAAAGTTAAAGTAAAGTCTGTAAGGTTACAGTAATAAAAGGTACTGTTTTTTAAAAAGTGTTTTTATATGTGGTTAGCAGGTATAGTTACGTTAAAAAAGAAGGAACGCTTTTACTAGGGTTTTTTATGGAAAAAGAACGTTAAAAAGGGGGAATTATGTAACGACCTTACAGGCTGTCACTTAAGCTGGAGCGGCCTAACAAATCCCCCACATAAGGAACAGTGTAGGAAGACAGTACGTACAGTACTACACACTGGGCTAGGGGTGTAAAGACCTAAAGCCCCTATAACTAACTAGCAGCTGCTTAGTCTTAGTAGGAATGCTTAGCTACTAAGTATTCGTGGGACCTCTAAGCAGAAGGTGCTTAGTGATAAAGTGCTCAGTCTCTTACTAAGCAGTAGACCACTAAGTAAGGTATAAAGTACCTCTTAGTTAATTAGTATAGATAGCCATAGTTATGCCTATAACTACCGTAAGGGACTCTGGTTCCTCACGCTAGTATTCAATTATTCATTTATGTTCTACTGTTTAGACTTACCTCTGTGCATTATAATAATAGCGACCTATAGTGACATTAAACCCCTGTTTAGGAGTGCTAGCTTAATAAGCTGTTTTTGGAACGCCCCTTACTTATTAGCGTCCTGCTATACGTTCTGTCTTAACCCACACTAGTCCTCTTAAGGCCTGTGTCGGGTGCAGGTTGTAATAGCTAAGGAGTAGCAGAAACAGGAAGATTACTAACAGATTTAAAAACAAAAAAACATCGTTATAATCTAAGCCTGTAAAGTGTATTATTAACTTATTAAGGACTTTAAAAACATTATACCGTTTAAAGTTAACTGGACGTTAAGGTGTAAGAACTTAAGAAAGGTTAATTGCTAGGTTTATTAAAGCTGCCTGTTTTTCCAGAAGGAATTAGGAAAAGGCTATAAGCCCTTTAAAAGGGCTGGAAACCAGTAGTTCACTAGTTAACAAAAACCCTAAGAAGAAGGAGAGGTACTTAAAGGTTAAGCCAGATAAGACCTTAAAGACAGATAATTATTATAATTTAGATATTAAAAAAGCATAAATATTATTCTATTAGTGTTAATATAACAGACGGAAAAGGGAGGCCATTTAAGGCAAAAGCAGTAATTAATAATAAGAGTGCTTTTAACCTAATACACCCCTTATTAGTTAACTAAAGGAAACTCCCTAATAAAGAGTATAAAAAGGCTATTCCCATTTAAAATAAAGAAGAAGGCCTATACTAATATAATAACAGTAAAGTCACCCACCACTCACCACTCTTAATTAAAGTAGATAGGGATGAATAATAAGTGGATTTTAACATTACACTAATTATAAGCTATAACATAATCCTAAATCTACCCTAGCTGGAAAAGTATAACCCTGTAATTAATTAAAGGAGTAGCCACCTCACCTTTAGCAAGTCCCCTAACTGTGATCACCGTTTAAAGAAAGTTAAAAAGGCATTAAACCACTCTAAAGTTACATAAAACACTTAAAAGCACGCTAAACCCTTAAAACTAAGTACGGTTTAAGTCAGGTTTACAAAAACGGTTAAAGGACCAGAAAGTCTACTATATTACCTAAATAACAATTTAAAAGGTGGAAAGAAGCAAAAAGCTAATCTATAGGCAAATAAAAGAGTTGACTTATCTAAAGTACCTACAGAGTATAGGAAGTTTACCCTGTTTTAAAAAAAGATACTGTAATTACCAGACCATAGATTATAAGACTACGAAATTAAGCTAAAACCAGGAGCGAAACTCCGTAACTTCCAGCCCTACCACCTAAACCCCTAACAGGCAAAAGCCCTAAGGGAGTACATTAATAAAAACCTAAAGAACGGGTTTATTATAAAGTCTTAATCACCAGCAGGGTACCTAATACTATTCGTCCCACAGAAGGGAGACGGTAAGTTACATATAGTTATTAATTACTAAACGTTAAATAAAGATATAATTAAGAATCGCTACCTATTACCACTTATTACGGAAATGTGAAAATGGATTACCAAAGCAAATTAATTCTCCAGCCTTAATTTCCCTATAAGATTCAACCATATTAAAGTGAAAGAGGAGGATGAGTATAAAACAGTTTTTTAAACTTATAACAGGTATTACCAGTACTGTATTATACTAATAGGATTAACAAACACCCCTATGACTTTTTAAGGCCTTATTAACAGTATTCTCCACCCCTTCCTTAACAAGTTTATCTTTATCCTGTCCGGAGGACAATTTGTTGTAAGGGTGGTCCAAAAAAAAATTACTATGGGAAATTCAGTCAAAACTGATAAGGAAATTCAAGTCGACCTAGGACTGGTCGGTTCACTATCAAAAGTGGGTCTGCTCGGGCCCTTCTGCTCGGGCCCCTACTCGGGCCCCAAATCACGTGATATGATATGGTTTCAGATACGTCACGTGACCAGGAGTCCAAATCTGAAGTCAGATTCAGGGTTAGGGTTACGGTTCAGGAGTTATTCGCGTTTGAAAAAATTAAACAAATGGGTATTCGGAAATAAAAACAAGGTTATATCTAACCAAAGAAGGTGGTGTTATACATAGGTTTTTACGTAGAATTCAGAACTACAATCTTTTCTACTGTAAAGCTTATAATAAGAAAGATATTACTGTTTAAAGTTTAATAATAATCTTTATTTAAATAATAACCGGTTAATAAGTAATATAATAAGTTATATTACTTACGTTTATTATATGACTTATTACGTAGAATCCAGAACTGGAATCTGTTTTACTATACTGCTTAAAATGAGAATGATATTAGTGTTTAAAGTGAGATAATAATAGTTATTATAATAATAACCTGTTAATAAGTAGCATAATAAGAAGTAATAATTACGATTCCTTTACAGTTTATTATGTTGAACACAGAACTGGAACTTCTTTTACTATACGGCTTATAATAATAAAGATATTACTGTTTAAACCTAAATAATAATAAT
>Ga0247780_1001413_pt1 | contig 14027 bp, 21 predicted proteins | sample UWRJL079202R5_FD_179927 | JGI IMG/M metagenome (GOLD analysis project Ga0247780, IMG submission 179927) | Plant litter microbial communities from Arlington Agricultural Research Station in Wisconsin, United States - UWRJ-L079-202R-5 | ecosystem: Environmental > Terrestrial > Plant litter >... | reverse complement strand
CGGCCTGAACAAACGCCCCAAGTCAATAGGAGGCATTTATAAATAATATTTATATTATTTATTTACCTCCCTATACCTCTTACGTCCTTTAGCCTCTGGATTTAGCTATATTTAGCCCTCTGAAACTGTGACGACCCTGCAGGCCGTCACTTGGGCCGGGGCGGCCCGACGAATCCCCCGCAGAAGGAACAGTGCAGGAAGACAGTACGTACGGTACTGCGCACTGGGCCAGGGGTGCAAAGACCCGAAGCCCCTACGACCAATGAGGTGGTGCTCGCAGCATGCCGAGTGCTCGCACCACGAGCAGAAGAAGTCTCGCGAGCAGAGCGCTCGCGCAATGCAGAGTGCTCGCTCTGCGAGCACTTGCAACACCACGAGCAAGGTACGGAGGTACCTCTTAGTTAGTTAGTATAGATAGCTATGGTTGTGCCCATAACCATCGTGAGGGACTCTGGTTCCTCACGCTAGTATTCAATGATTCATTTGTGTCCTACTGTTCAGACTTACCTCTGTGCATTATAGTGACAGCGACCTACAGTGACATTGAACCCCCCGTCTAGGAGTGCTAGCTCAACAAGCCGCCTTCGGAACGCCCCTTATCTGTTGGCGTCCTGCCATACGTTCTGTCTTAACCCGCGCCAGTCCTCTCGAGGCCTGTGTCGGGTGCAGGTCGTAATATTACAGCATGTGGATATTCACAACTATTGGCTTCGACAGGAGGTTAGCTGTGGAAGGATACAAATCAACTACACGCCCACTCACAGTATGATGGCTAACGGCTTGACTAAAGCACTGAATTTTCCACTCCGTCAAAGGTTCCTTTAGCAAATAGGGGTTACAGAGCCACCACCTACTGCTGGCTCTGAGGGGGTGTGTTAGAAAGGAGGTTCTGGCGAAAGCTCCAGAATCGACTAGAACAACAGAATTGGCAATATTGGCCACGCAACGCGCAAGCATTGACGTCGCAGATAACTGTATAAAAAGGAGTACTCTGACTTTGCCAGAGTACGGAACAAGCAATTCAATCAAGCAGTTGCCCCCTTTTTCATTCCACAGATTCTAGTGTGCAGTGTTTCTGACAGGTGTGAGAGGGCCAGAGGGCATCGAGGGTCCTTGGCCGGATCTTTGTGACCGTAAGGTTGGTGCTGGGGTTGGCATAGTGGTTTAACTGCCAGCCACCTGGAATCACGAACGCCGAGAAGGAGCTCTCCCTCTAACTTGAGGTTTGAACTGATGGGTTGAGATTCAGAGGGTTTGACTGTGTGAGAGAAGGGACTGATCTCCATGTGTATTCAGCGATCCGCCAGGGATTCTTCTCAAGGGCTGACTTTCCGCCTAATGCAGGTCCCAATCATCAGAGCCAGGTCCGGCGTGTATCCCCAACCTCCTAATCCCACAACACCCTAGCACCCAGTATTTTACCCGCCACGACGCGAAGCCGGGCGATAATCCCTCACCTTCCAGCTCGTTAATAAATCGCGCACTTTCTCATCGTGCTTCCCAGTTAGCTCAGCGTCAGCTACCATCCACATGATATCATCACTCAACCCAAGCCTACTCACCCTCCTTAATGCCCTTATAGACCTCCGTCCTCTGCTTGAACCACCCGATATACTCCCTATCCCGCTCATCAATCGCATAAACACCCGTCTTTAGCGTGTGTCCGTATTGGTAATCGTCCCGGTACACCCTAAACTCTAACTTCCCCCGTGTCTTAGCCGAGGCCTGAACCCGCAGGTCGCTGAACCTGAAGTAGATGAACCCGTCGTTGCGGTTCTTGACTACAGGGCGAACTAAGTACGTTCCCCCATATCTACCATCGTCAGATATGAATCGGGCTTTGGCCGTGAAGTTGGAGGTCTGGAGGGTGAGTTCGTCGCCGAGGTGGACGCGGATGATGGGCTTCGAGTCGAGGCGTTCACCGGATATGACAAGGATGATGTCTGGGGATTGGGTTGTGGCGGTGGGGCTGGGTGGGATGGCGAACTGGACCTGTCCGCCGATGTACCCGGGCATTTTGTTTATTTTCGATGTTGGTAAGACGGGTAGTGGTGGTGGTATATGGTGTTGGTCGAAACTGTGGTGTGGCTTGTGAGGGAGGAAGAGAGGGAGAAAGTTGGGTCATTTATACTGGAGGGCATTGATTCTGGTCTCAGGATCGTTTACTGTCACCTGGGGCCTGACCGTGTGTGACTTTGGTCACAGGTGCTTCATTCCATTATCGTCTGGTTCAAGCCATGATCAAGAATGGTTTGTAATAGTACATTAACCGGATGGAAGGGAGAACGGTGAATCATGTGATGCGTGGCCGTAAGGTAGGTAAGGTAGTTAGTATTCATCCGATCGCCTCAGGTCTACAAAGGGAGCCGAAATATCCCCCGATAAGTCGGCGCCTCAATCATCACAAGTGCTACGGGATTAAGCCATATGTACGGGCTGAACCCGATGTTTTACTAGAGCGCTGATTATAATCTTTAGAATGGGATTGATTTCCCACTCAAGGTATAAGCCGGACATCCTTAAGTTTGGAGTTGAAACAGGGGTTTGACTACGAGGTTGATGAATATCGGGCTCCCGCCCCCTGCCTGTTATGTAGCTGTGACTGGAGGGTCAAGACGCCGCAGTCATTCCAACCCATGACAAACGGTGATGTTTTATCTTTCCTGGAATGTTATCGACCTGATGTGGCGCGATCCTCGCTTCTCACCACGCAGCGGAATGCCGGGCAGTCATCTCATCCCAAGATACTAGTGACAACCAATCTCGAGTGGCTGCACAACTTCACTTTTTAACCGCAAATCTCTTCCACGCTTTACCGGTGGGCGGCAGCCTGCATCCAGACAAGCACCACTCCACAGATTATACATAGCCTATGCCGGCCTTGCCGTGTATGTATCTCAGCTACTCCAGGGCGACGACTAAGTTTATTGAATGGAGCCTGTATTCTCCAACTCCCCACTTCCACTCACCGTATAATCAATCCCAGATGATGTTAAATGTCGTCTGGGACGATGATGAGGAGAGGTTATTTTAAGGTGAGATAAAGCTAAGGCAGATGAACTTAAGCTCGATACTGATCTGCTAGTGGTCGAGTTAAATCCTATAAGAGAATCCCATTATTCAGCTCACCTTACTGTTAAGAGATGAGGGAGAGACCAGAAAGAGACAGGTAAGAGACAGGTAAGAGACAGGTGAGTGACAGAAGGGACGGAATTTGGTCCATGCCGCCGACACTTGGAGAGCACTTGCTCGTCACCGCTGAGTTGTTGCTGTATTGCACTGGATGGAGTGGCGCTTCGTTTCTCTTACCTCGACGGTAGTGAAGTATTCGCCTCGCGGCATTTGATGCATCGTGGCCGAGTTGCAGCGTTTGGGAAGGAGGAGGATGGTGACTGATCAGTGTGGGGGTTGACGGCGTGGCGTAGGAGATTTGGAATGAAACCCCACGGACAGAGCGTGAGTACCTAGATATCAAGGGCCTATATTCCGTCCAATGCAAACGCAATTTATCGTGCTAATACCGAACCTATCACGGAGTGAAAAAGAATTAGTTTGACGCCCTTCCTTCACACGAGGATGCCTTCAGTGACTATTCAGAAGGCCTGTAGCCTATTTGGAAGTGAGGAACGGTCAAACTGATTCCTTTCACCCCGTTCCTTTTTAAAACGGGCTTATAAGTAAGTTAAACGATCCCCCCGTAACTACCCAAGTTCCAGTCCCGTATTTGTCGTCCCATCTTGTCCCAAAACACAGGTTAGGAGACGTACGTAAGCAAGCGGGGCGTTGGCAGGCGGAACCTGCCGCTATCGATAAGGCAATCGTGGCTTGTTGACGGGAATCCCCGCACTTGGCAGTCGCGTCCTGAGAACATGCAATCATCAGCAAGAGCAGCTTCATTGCGCACCGTCGCCTCGATGACCCATGGATAACTTCATTTCTGCCCAGTTGAGGCCTTGAACTAAGCGGCGGCCAAGAGCTCTTCGATGCGACAGCGCCCTCTTCGCTGTCGTCGGAAAGGGGACAGCAGATGCGTTGTGCTCCCTCCGCACTATGACATCCCTGACAGCGAACACGCAACCCGACGATCGCCCCGTTAAAAACACGGCGAGCGCCTGGAGCAAATACAAAGGCAACGTAGAGAGTACTACTTCTGCGGCGACACCTAGCCTAGTCGCGAAAGACGAAGCACCGAAGCTCGCATGGAACCCGACCCTTTCGCTTCCCGCCCTCGTTCCGAAGGACCTTCAGGCAAGACACGCTGGCTCTGGCCGGAAGAGACCGTTGATAGTTCCCAAAGAGAAAGACAGCAACAGCCCTCGCTATGATTCAGGAGTCAGGATTGCAAGCCAGAAACCAGCGAAGCGAAAGCGCCCAGAGAGCGGACCCATATTTGCCTGTCCGTTTCTGCAACACAACCCAGCCGCCCACGATGCCGGCAGTGTATGCAGAAGCGCTGGCTTCGAACGGCTACCGGATCTCAAGTGAGCTACGGGATCTTCCACATCTGTACTCGAGCTGACTCATCCAGACAGCATCTTTTCCGACGACACGCACCATTAATCCTTTGCCCAACCTGTCATGGACAATTCAGCTCTTTTCGCGACCGTGATGAGCATGTGGGGGCACGTATATGCATGCCCCAGGAATACAGAGATCTACTGGAAGGGCATGGGAGATTGACGATGGAACAGTCCGAGCAGCTGAGGGCACGGGGCAGGTACAAAGATGCGCACCATGGCCCGGCTAAGCGATGGAGGTATATATACACTGTCATCTTCCCCTCTACACCCGAAGAGAATATTCCATCGCCATGTAAGTTTAGTATTCTTTGTTGCTATTGCATACCATCTAACGCGGTCGCCATGAATAGACTTCCATCCGGATCCACATTACGACTTCAAGCACCACCTCCGACAGCGTCTCCCTCATCTGGTTGCGAGCGGTCCGACCGGCAATGGTCTTGCCCACTTGGAAGATCGGGAAGAGGTTGTGAAGTGGGTGAATACCTGCCTTGATATCGCTGAAAGCGAATACCAGAGGCCTGTAAACTCAGACAACCAACTTGGCGAACATGAAGCATGGGCAGATATGTCAACGAGCCTCATAGGCGTAGGGGAGCCCTTTTCCGTCGGAAAGAGCCACTCACCCGGTCAAGATTTCGTCGATCACGTAGATCTTCTTGAGGACGACTTTTCTTTTTTAGATGACCTCGACATATCGGAGTCGGGGAATCCAGCAACCGTTGGCTTTATGGCATCTTCCAGATCTCTGCTAGACATTGATGATGCTCGTGCAAGTGGAAGCGTGGATAGCGCCCCTCCTGGCAGCGATGGCGACACTGCGCCTGGTCAGTCAGCGGGGATTCAACGCCAGGATGAAGACAACGACCAGGAGGAAGCCCTGCCAGTTACCTTATAATGTAATAACAAACATCTAATGACCGTGTATGCACCGATAACAGAACGGCTGGCATCTGTAGTCAGTGAGAATCCCATTTGTACGCAATTCATTTGTCCTCTATCAAGCATGCGGACATGTTACAAATCCTCATCGAGAGGAGAGAGAAAGTAGGGGGTGAAATTTTTTTGGGCGCAGCGACAGAAATTGGCCATTCAATGAATTAATTAAGTAACCCATAACTTCCTCTTCAATTGTTGAATGGCTTTGCTAAGGTGCACGCGAAGATGTCCACATGTCACGCGAGGATGGGTCTGGGGGGTTTCCTTGCGGGCGGTGCAGGGAGAGCATCCACCCGTCACCGAGAGACGGGAAGCTTTCCATGGACTAGGCTGTGAGCGTTGTCCAGTTGGAGGCGGCCTCGGCGGGTCTCCAGCCCAAGCTTTTCTGCTGCTTGGCTGCGAGTGCGCAGGTCTTGGCTGATGCGCGCCAAGTCTTGACCAAGTCTTGAGAAGCCCGTGGCGTTCGTCTTGTGCCAACGCAGCCCAGAGATCAAGCGCGCCCCTGCCTTGGCTGAGAGCGAATCAACGGGTCTAACGGAGGGGAACGCGTGGGTGTTGAAGGTCCAGCGTCCTCGGTTATTTTGCAGAGCTGTAGCAGCAGCAGCAAGAGCAGCAGTAGCGGCAGCAGACGGGAAGCAGCAGCGGCGGTAGCACCAGCGGGGGCAGCACCAGCGCTCCCGTCTTCGGGGCCCCTTGTTTGGCGTGACCCCACCATCCCGCAAACCCCACCCGCCAAAAATGCTTGACGAACAGCCCTACCGGAAGGGAGCAACATCGAACAAAGGCGACTCGGGAACAAGGCGCCGTTGCCCGCAGATGATCGCACAATAGGTGCTATGCAGTCAGCTTTCCGAGGACAACAGCGCATTGTGCGCAATATGTTGGTCTGCTCCAGCGACAAACCGTCTTGTAACTGACATGCCATCCGAAAATCGCCCGCCGCTGGCAAAGAGCTGCGGTCGGGGCGGGGAGTTCGCCACCTCGTGCAAGCTGCCGGATTGGATGGCCTGGCTCATGGGCGCTTTCGCGACCGCAATTTCCCGATTTCGCCAGCATCCAAACAGCCAGACCAGAACGCCGCTCCGTCCAAAACGCAGGCAAGATGTTTTGTTCATTTTTTTAGGGTAGCCTACATGAACCACCAAGCTCTTTTCTATCGGAAGACAAATTCTCAGCATAAGTAACCTCGAAATCATTGAACGGTTGCGGTTTTCGTCAGAAGCGTCGCAAACTGTTTCGTGGGCAGGCGTGGAGTCAACAAAGACACCCGCATGGCTCACTTCAAATCTTTGCGTCTTTGTCATTCACCTCAATTCATTCACCTCAATTGCTTAAACAGACTGTGGGGGGGACAAACCGTCCTCGACACCCGCGGATTGGCTGGAAATCTGACACAAGGCACAATCTCATCGACGGTGATTGGTTCATACGTCGCGACGACGCCAGGCAAGCCACTTTTCCTCGTTCGCGCCACAACCCGTCGCCGAACGAGACTCAAATTCGAACAAGAGCAGCCCCATCATGCAAACCCGACCGATCTCCCTATTCAGAACAAAGACGCATTGCGAAAGCTTCTTGCAGAGGCCATAGAGCACAGGATGCTCGCCGCAACACCATTACCCCATCTCTGACCTTGTGTTCAGCGGCGAGTCTCTTCAGATCGTTCACCCCGAACAGTTTTTTTCTCCAAGATGTCATTTGATGTGTTGAGCGACGGAGGCTAAGCACAGTCATTTTACGAACCATTAGCGTTGGCGGGCGCCAAGACATAATGGCCCCGCGTTGCGCTCGCTCTGCCACTCTGCCCCTCTGCCCCTCTCTCCCGGCTCTCCCAAAAAGCACTCGGCCCTCCATCAAACGTCAGCGGGCAGCGACATGCATTCCCGACGCATCGGACGCAACGAAACAACACTTTGACAGCATCACCACAGTCCTTGCACCACAACCCGACGGGTTACACTGGTAAAAGTTGGCTTGTTTGAACCAACATACCAAGCGCTTTCGCATCATCGACTTTATTTTTTGGATTAACTACTTGATTGCGACAAACTCGCACCTCTACATCACCGCCCTCGTCCGACGCCCATACCGCGTCATCGAGCCAATCTACCTGACCCAGAGACGCTTTACAAGGTCAAGACCCTCGGCGATCCGAGACACAGACCAAGATGCTCCTCAATATTGCTAATATTGCTCTGGTGTTGTCGGCGGCAGCGGGCGTTGTCGGCAGGCCGCTGGACCATGTCACCGTCGTGGGTTACGCATTTTTACTTGCCTTACCTGATGCACATACTAATTCAAGCTAGGCGGGACAGGCCCGCAACGCAGATGGCGCCGTCGTCACCAATACCATCGCTACGGTCAATACCATGAACAATCTCGTCCCGAACTCAACCAAGGTAGGAGGAACAAGTATAACAGCGGCGAACCGAAAACGTCGCTGACAGCGCAACAGGAGACGGCTGCCGCCCATGTCCATACGCACAGAAAGGTCACGAACTGGACCACGCTTGCCTCGTCCGCTCCCACCGATGAAACCATGAAGGGAGCCGGCGTCAATAACAGCGAACATGGAGGCGGTCGCGCTCCCGCCACCACGCCGGCTCCTCTTCGCATTGCCGTCCCCGAGGGGACGAAGGCGGTAAGTGCTCCCACCAGCACTACTCCAACCGTAAGCAATCCCACACTTGTGAGGACGCAGAGCGCTGACCTCAGAGTAGGGGCTCGTGACCATCACCCGTCCCGTCGGCGCCGCGCCGACTGAGACTTCGACCCAGGACAAAGTCAAGGGTACGTGACACCGCAGCGCGGTTTTCTTTCTCCAATCGTTCCGTATTTCCATCTCCCATCTCTTGCATTCTCAAGTAAGATTCTTCAAGTTGAGGCCGCTTTGTGACTGCGCTGGGCCATGGTTGTCATCCGGCTCGGTATGTCTTGTCTTGAAGTGGTTCGTAGATAGGGCATTTGTCTTCGGTGTACTTGCTGCATCGTTGTCATAGAAAGATGTCGTCGAGAGAGGCAAGTGCCGTGGTAGTCGTAACATGTAGGTCTGTCGAGGATGGTCGGAGGGTATGACGGTGTCGTGCGCGGCGTTGCAAGGCATCGTTCTTTGTTGCGTCGTCGTCGGTAAGGTACGGTCGAGACTCGACGCCTGCTATGGAGACAACAAGATCAGTGGGGGAAGTGACGGCAGCGTTGTCTGAAAGGACAAATCCTACCATACGATCTCACCCGCCATGAAGACACCATTCACAACGGGCAGAAGCAGAAAGTGCACTTGCTCCGAGAAGGCACTCAGCCGCATGGACGCAGACGCAGGAGCCTGTCCTGTATCCATCCCAGATGTCAACTTCCATGGCAGGACAGCCGAAGAGTGGTGTGCTCCTGAGCAGAAGTGGTGGAGAGGTTGAGGTGGCGGGTCTAATATGAGTTCTTTGTCTTGAGGCTCGGCCCGTGCCGAGCTTGCAGATCAGATTGCCGAACTTTAATTGACCAGTGGAATGTGCTGACATCATACCTCTAGTTTCCGAAAATATGAGTGGAGATGGCGACTCGCCACTTCACGAAACAGGTGGAGCGGCCGATCTGGACGCCGCAAGCTCGCGAGGGTTTCAGACGGTCCTCGACGTACTGCCGAGTTGGGGGAAGGACGCTCTCATCATCTGGGGCGCCATCTGGGCAGGGCTCTGGCTGATCTCCAGCATCCGCAATAATGGCTTCTGGCCCACCGTCGACAGAATTGTTCAAGCCGCCAACCCCTTGCAATGGTTCCGCCAGGAAAATGCTCAAGATCCCACGCCCGCTCCCGCGCCCGCTCCCATTGTCCTGGGAAATAACGAGGGCCAGAACGACCGTGGCGCCCAAGGACTAAGGGGGTATCGCAACCCGGAATATGCCGCCCGGAATGTCTTCGTGCAAAACGGAGACAACTTCAACTTCCGCGACGCGACCCCAGGAGAAGCCAGGGGCTTCGTTCAAGCCGTCCGCCTGAGCCGTGACAATAGCTCCGCAGGAGGCCAGGAGTTGGTTGACTCCCCGAGACACAGCATCCCCTTGGAGCCTGCTCCGGAGGGTGCTGCTTCTATTCCGGCCGAGCGTCCGTCTCAGGCCCAGAGCGTTTTATCCCAGGACGAAGTCACTGGAACCCAAGATCCCCAGGTGATGAGAGACTCGGCCCAGACTGAAGCCACTCCTCTCGACGTCCTTCATATCGATATTGATCAGGCTGAGGCTCCGTTTGCCGATGATGAGGGTCCTAACGATATCCGTTCGCTGTGATCGGTGCAGTCGACCCCGCTATTCAGGATTCCGGTGACAACGCGACGATTCGAGGTGTTTCTTGAAGTATCGAGGCATGCATGGCTGCGATTTTGGGTATCTGCTTTTGCGATTTGTTGACATTTGGAGCTTGTTGGCAACCTGGAGTTCGAAGAGAGCAAGGTTAATGACCTGTGCATAAGCATGAAGGAAGTAATCTCACCTGTAGATGATCGGACACCAATATTGGAAGAGTTTTCGCATTTGAATGTCAATATTCCATCTTTTTTCACCACGATAGTCGCAGAGTGTTGTGACGATGGGCAGATGTTGGGGACCTGGACACCCCCCGCAGATCTGACGCCTCCATTCAATGAAGCTTCATTGAATTCATTTGATTGGTTGGTGCAAATGTCGCGTCGTCATTAGGCGCCTCTTATTGGCTCAGGGTCCACTTTTCGAAGCCGGACCCACTTCTCTGACACCACTATCGACGTCAAGTGTTGCTGGACAACAACTGGTTTGTTTAGCATTGAAAAAGGGGTCGGGTGACTGTTGAAATGCAAGCTACCTAAATTGGCAACATGTTGAGCGTTGCTTCTCTTCCTTAATGTTTTCGCGCCTGCGCTGACGGAACCCACTCGTTTTGGTGGGACCTCTCCGCTTGCGAGACAAGATCAGCACAAGACCCGCTTTGCGCCGCAGAAGCCAAGCCCCCTTGTTGAGCTTCGTGTCACAGAACTTGGTGCAAGATAACAGCGATCGGACTTCGAGAATGAAATCAAGGCATGTGTTTTCAAGACCACCTAACCTACCGACGCTGTCGTTCTTAACTTATGCGGCGTAAATATGTCAAATGCAATGTCATGCTCACAAAGAAAAACACAATGACTGAAATCCAACGCTATGACTCCGTTTGAGTCGACAATCGATCCTGAAGACCATTCGCCAAAACCCAAGACTCTGTATCCTCCACAGTGGTATTCTTACTTACTCGGTGGACTCCACTGTGACGCTCATTGTTTCCAGAGCCAGCCATTTGCCTGTCCAACTCTTCCTGGAACCCGCTATTTGGACCATCCGAGTCTACATGTAGTATGGAGCTTGATCAATTTCTGGGACCACACCAGGAGACCAAAGGGCTTGGAGAAGGAAGAAAATGAAAGGGGCACGGCTTACTCTTCTCTGCTTCCCAGCACCGCCCCTTAATACATGTAACCAATCCTGAACATTTGATCCTGCACCCAAAATCTATTCTTGCACTTTTTACCATTCTTAAACTCCGTGCAAACCTCCGCTGCGAGGATATATCTCCCAGGCAAGATATGGTCGCTGACGCAGGCCTCATCCCAGGTGAATTCCATGAATTCAGATCCATGCTCCTTCTTGAACTCGGGCTTAACTTCTCCTCCGATGAACTGTGGCCGTTCGGGGAACTCCTAGTTGTGAACCATGTCTTCGTCAGGGTAGTAGTCACTGTTGTGGATGAAGAGCAGCTTTCCCGTGACATTGGGGCTAGCAGGAATCTTGGCGATGCCTAGGTCGACGCGAAGGACCGGGGCTGGTGTCAGTTTTCGGTTTCTTCTAACATCACCCTGCGTCTCAGGCCAGGCCTCAAATTTTCCATTGAGTTCGCCGTAGATCTTGTGTTCGAATTTGTCCTCGTTGCTAGGAGGCGTCGGCATGATGAAGAATTGTTGAGTTTAGAGTCAGTTCTTCGGGAAGGGAGTGAAGGTAATTGGATCGTCAAGTTGCAGAGCGTTTATCGGTTGCGTGAAGGGGATTGCTGTGTTCTTCCAGGAGGAGGCAAGAGAAGGGGTAAACCGTCTTTAATTATACCTAGAAGAACAACGGGAGTGACGAATCCCCGTTAGGGCATTGTGGCGCATCGTGACTAACAAACAGACCCGTGCCTCTGTCCCATCACCTTCCGTGAGAGGGCAACGCAAGTGTTTGCGCGTGTATCATGATCATCCGAACAGTACACTCCCAAATCACGCTATAGTGCCCCATTTTCCAGCCTATGACTGTGGTGACGGACATTGAGAATTGGTATGGCAGAAACGGGAAACAGACGCCTGGCCATACTCAATGGTCTAGCCGCAGTGACTAACCCTGCCAGTTTGGATGGCGGAAGTATAGCATCAACTGGAGACGTCATGATAGAACATGGCAGCGGTTGAGTCATTGTGCCTTCGTCACCTCCACAGGCTTCAGTCAGGAGGCGTCTCTTGCAATCGAAAGGTGACAACCTCGACATCAGCCAAGAGCGTGGAGGTGAAGCGGGCAATTCATGGCGTATCTGTTTCTGGGAAAATGTCTACCAGAACTGCCCCGGCCCGCGGAAAGTGGTGCCGCAACGGGGGGAGGTCGATCGACAGCCAGGACGCCAAAGGGGCAAAGCTTCAATAATAGTACTTCCTGCTAAGTAAGTATCCTAAACCAACCTCGAAAGCACCAACTCAGGCCAGTGCCCTCTCAAATCCAACCTCCTACTCCACCTGTACATATTACTATCATCCTCCTCAAGAGGCCCAAACGCATCAGCATCAAACAGCCAAAGGCCCACGGCCGGTCTCGCGACCCTCTCCAGCTCCTCTTCCGTCTCGACCGGCACTGTCTTCCCTGCTATCTCTATCCATAGCCGCCGCTAAGCTTAAGTCCACAGCCAGCCTTCGTGCTCTTCTCGTAGAAACGCCACTACAGTTTTTACGTCGACAATGGGTGGTTGATAGGAGGGCAGGTCGTACGCAAACAGCACCTTCTCCCTCAGCCTCTCCTTTAGCGGGGTTTTACATTCTTCTTCGTCTTCACCCTTGTTTTGGCCTTCGAGAGAATAATGTAGCAAGACCTCCTGCATCTGCTCACGCATGCCGCACGGGTCTTGCCACGCAAGGACATACTCCAAATCAGCCTCAACTTGAACTTTTAGCCGCGGGTCCACCAGTTTCATTGTCGCCCAATGGTCGATTCTAGCTGCCCGATTTGTATCTGTCGCATACTAACTGATTAGCACACATGGCTGCAGTCTACTGGGTTTCATTTCTTTCATTGAACAGGGCGCAAGGTCCAAGGTTTTCCGCTATATAACGCTGGGGGAAGCCATCTATTTCACCACCTTTATTTTCACCAGCTATCCCGTCGCCTTTGGAATCTTATTGAAGAAGTGCCATAGAGTTGCGGAGGCTAAGAGCCACGAAAGGAAGCGGCCTAAGGAACGCCCCAATCCCATAACTCCGCCGATTCGGGATGGTAGACACAGTGGCACCCTTCACGGGTGCAGCCCTCACTCCCCCGTGTCGGACCAACCGTCACCGGAACCCAAAATAGCTTTTGCTAGTTGGCCGACTAAAACTACGCGGGTGACCATTTTGTTTGCGACCACACCTTGCGCCGCAGACCATCGGTTACATGTAGAACAAGCGTAACCTACGCAGCTCCATAGAACGAGAAATCTCGGGCATAGCTGGACTCTGGTGCATCAAGTTGCGCGATCTTTCAACACGTCCAAAGCTTGGAACTTGTGCAGCAGCAAACTCATATGCGCCTCGCCTTTCCCAATGCGGAGCTCCGACCCTGACAACAGTGAGGAGCACTAAGTTTGATCGAGAGGGGGTGATCCCAAACGCCCCAGCAATCCCCTATCACTACGGATTATTCTTCGATGAACCGGGCACTGTCAAGCTACGTTTCAGGGTAAACAAACACAAGAGCTAGGCAAATTATCAAATGTTCTTTAATAAGCGAACTTTAACACACTGTTCAACTGCTCTAAGTTTAAGAAGCGTAAGTAACCCCACACGGGTAAACGTTGCTGCCATACGGGAAACTGGTCAATGGTACATTGGGAATGGGAAAAGTCTTGTCTGGCAGGGGCCGCAGCGCCCCCTGTGTTGGGTTCTAGATATTACAGAACGATCACGCACTTAATACCTATGTGGCGCCCTGTTAAGAGCTTTAGCAATTTCTGGATTGCAATACCGTGCTATAGTACCATGGATAATAGAAGGTAATTAGAAAACGTGAAGGAGATATGGTAATGTCTCAAGAACTCGAGCACTTGGGAATAATTTCTGCTGGATTGTCCACTTCGGAACCCTGCTTAACTAACCCCCGCTGCCAAGAGGTTAGAGACTGGTTGCTTGAGGTTGTTAGGTAACCACGCTGAAGCACGAAACCCCACTTTACTTAACGTCAATCTTACTCCTTCCTGGCTCTTTTCCAACCTTTCAATCAATCCGCCATTAACTGCATAACCACACACACACACACACACACACACACACACACACACACACACACACACACACA
>Ga0247780_1001412_pt1 | contig 14029 bp, 11 predicted proteins | sample UWRJL079202R5_FD_179927 | JGI IMG/M metagenome (GOLD analysis project Ga0247780, IMG submission 179927) | Plant litter microbial communities from Arlington Agricultural Research Station in Wisconsin, United States - UWRJ-L079-202R-5 | ecosystem: Environmental > Terrestrial > Plant litter >... | reverse complement strand
GGAGCGGGGGGTGGGGGGGGGGTTTGGGGGGCGAGGGCGCGTCGTCGTCGTCTTCAGAGTCGGAGTCGAGGGACTGGGCTTCCGGCGGGCGGAAGGAGTTGGTGCTTGGGACGGTGGGCTCCCAGTCGTCGTCACCGTCGGTCTCGTTGGTGGAGGGGAAGCCTTTGTGGCCGTCGTCGTCGGCGAGGATGATACCGTCCTCGCGGATGTAGGTGAGGAACTCGGGGGTGAGTGGGATTATGCGCGAGCGGATGCACGAGGTGCGGTATCTGTGCAATGGTCAGCGTTAAGGGGTTTTTCAGATTATTTCGAGGGTCACAAACTTGGGAAACCAGTAGTCGTAAGAGCAGTGGAGGATGTGGTCTCTTGTGACGGGCGGAAAGTGAAGCTCGCCATCGTCCGTCCTGCTACCGCTCGCTTGTGGTGGGGCAGGTTGAAGCGCTGGCATCGTGCTGGTTTTTGACGCCGCTGCGTCGGTTGTATACGGAGTGTTTGCGGGTTGTAAGAGAGAATGATTTTCTGCGATCTATTCAAGTATGTATTCTAGGGATGGCTTTATAATTCAAACGGGACAAAGTGGTTGGCAGCGAGGGGCAATTCCAGTGAGTCAACCCCACCAAGTTTTCTGCCGGACATATCGGTCGTCGATTGAGAGTTCGCGATAACCATGATTTCTGAGATTGTCCACCGCCCATTCATGGTAGCTTTAGCAAACTACGTTACCGCTCAAAAGTATCAGCTTATATCTAATTCAGGTATTTAATCACCAGCTTGCGACATGGGGATGAAGTCACCGCCCAGAGCAAGTCATTTGGCATACCCTAACCCTCGCCCCTACCGCCTGCCGTATGAAGCGACCGCCAAAATTTCTTTGAGCATCCCAGCGACAGCAGTCTTACCGCCTTCATGGCTCTGCCTCACCACCAAGCAAGCTTCGCGACACACCTGCGCGCAAGCCCCATCCACCAACAGCCCCAAACAAAGCATCAGCCGCTCTTATCGCCGTAAACAAACCTTCGTCATACATAAATTCACATCACGTCAATCATGTCCGACAACGTCGGACTCTCCACGCCGCGCGGCAGTGGCACTTCAGGCTACGTGCAGCGCAACCTCGCGCAGTTCCGACCGCGCGACATGGCCGCGCCCTACGCCCCCCGCGACGCCGACCACCTCCGCCACAAGCCGCGCCAGCCAGACCAAGGCCTCCTCGAGCACGACCGCAAGCGCGAAGTTGAAGTCAAAGTGTTCGAGCTACGCGACAGGCTCGAAGAGGAAGGGTACATTCCTCCCCCTCTCTCCCAATCCACAGCTTCATTGTAATGCAGGAGACTAACCCCACCCAGGATTGACGAAGAAGAAATCGATTCCCAATGCGACGCTCTACGCAAGAAGCTCCTCGCGGAAATGAACCGCGGTGGTGGCGTCGGACCGCGCCGCAACCTCAAGGCGCATCAGGTGCATGAGCTGGCGGACCAAAAGATTCGCGAGAGCGAGCGGCTGCGGCAGGCGCTCAAGATCAGTAAGGACTATGAGGAGGGGAGTCACTGGCGCAGGCAGGAGGAGCGGTTGAAGCAGGTGATGGAGCGAGAGGCGGGTGGTGGTGCCCCCCCGCCGACAGCGCCTCTTGTGAAGGAGGAGAGGCGGGATAGGGGGAGGGATAGGCGCGGGGATGCGGGGAGGCTCGGGGGTGGGGAGATGAGTCGGAGTAGAGAGCGGGAGAGGGAGCCGGTGAGGGAGAGGAGCAGGAGTAGGGACAGGAGGGATGATGGCGGAGCGAGGAGAGTTGAGGATAGGGGTGGGGATAGGGATGCGGGCAGGTTTAGGGAGCGGTCCCTGGAGCGAGGAAGGGGCCGAGATGACGACAGCGATGGGTCGAGTGTAGAGAGGAAATCTGGTTCACGGTCTAGGTCTGGAAGCAGATCGCGGTCTGTGTCTGGTGGCAGGTATCGCGAACGGTCCCGAGAGCGGGAGAGGAAGAGGGAGTGGTCGAGAAGCCCCCCTCCTCGGCGCCCTCGGTATGATGACCGAGACTGATGAGGCTCATGGGCTGTTTTCATCACCAGAGACTCCGTTTCTGATGTTTTCTCGTCCCTGGCAGGCTGGACAAGGCGTTCCGGATGTATAACCAGATTGTGTACAAAATTAGAGCCCAACAGCGGCCATTTCATGTTTCAAATTCGGGAAGACAATCCTGATCCCAGCGACGAACTCAGCATACATACCATACCAAAGAAATGCGAAAAGGGGTTACTAGCATCGGACCACACCCACCTGGCAACGCCCCTATTCACTACAGGCCCAAGGGCGAGAACGTAGTAAATAAACCACCCACACACAACACGAAATCCCCCATGCGACCGGGCGCCACCCCTGAACTGGAAGTACGAAGTACCTCTAACTTGGGCCACACAGAACACCTGCTCTACGTGGATAGCGAAAAAAGTGTGGTTGCGCGAGAATTAGGCGCGAGGTTCGCAGCCTGCCTGGCTACACTGTTCGGCGATCTTCCCTTGTGCACAAGCGCAAGCGACCGAGTCCGCAGCATGCATGCATGCAGCGTTCAGACCTGTGCTCGCTCGCCGTCCCCAATCAGGGGGAGGCTGGCCGTTCGGTGTGGTGGCGGTCGATGCGCTGGGTCTTGGGGGCCGAGATGAGGGGTTGTGTTGGATGCCGGCAGTCAGTTGAGTATTTTGCCTGAGAATGATGAGCGGCGTGGTTGGGGGGTGTTTTGTTGTCGGATGTGGTAGGTGGGCATGTGAAGGCGCACAGATATGAGACAGCTGGTGTATCTTGGTGATAAGACGGATCGAGTAAGATCGGGCTGGACCGGTCGATGGGGAATCGATGCGTGTTCTCACCTCGTTGCTTAATACGTACGTAGATGCTTTTGCCTCTCGCCGTCATAGCCATAGGGGCCACTCGCTCACTCACAGCTCTGGTGGTGGACATATGCCTGTTGCATATCCCAACACAGTCCCCTCCATGCGACCCAGAACGGGATCTCCATCCGCACCAGACTCATCATACACCTACCGCGCCCACAGAAACAGCACAAAAGCGGCCTGGCAGCAGCCAAAAGAAGACCGACGTGCATGCAACTCACCAGCGAAGCCGTCAGGTCTGCAGCAGAACCACTATGAGCCGCAGCAGAGACAGGCCGAAAAGACGAAGCGTGCAAGTTGAAGACATGCAGGCGCGGCATGGGTAATTCCTGTCTGTACCTATGGGGTGTTGAAGCGCGTGGAGATCAATTCTGGGGTAAAAAGGCTGATGAAACGGCACACCCACACCCACACCCCAGGCTTTTTCGCCCGTTCAAGAACGATGGAGAACGGCCGGGAACGGGCCTTACCATCTTACGGGCCCGGCCATCCTCTGACCCGTGTCGTGTGTGGGTGTGGCCTCTCGACAGGGACAAGGGCAGTTGCTGGAACTCCTCTTCAACGGGGCTAGCCGGGAGCCAAAGCCAATGACAAACATCTCCAACTGTGTCGTAAGCCTGGCAAGGGAGTACCTGTTGCCATTGCTGCCTCCCGCCCTCGTATCCCCCAAAAATTAGTTCCATACCAAAGGAAAGGAGATTCGAGGCTCCTCTGTATACGCTCAATCTCCAATCGGGATCCCCAAGGGAAATAAAACAATAAATACTATTCAGCCAACAGCCACACAAACAAAGGCACAAACAGCCTTCCCCATAGTGTGCTCACTGTGTCGGACGCCGCCAGTCTAGGCAGTCGCTGCCGCACCGATACAACCCTAAACTCCCAACTCTCACCGAGGTCCCCGATTTCTTCTCTTCCAGACCGAATAGAGGCCGAACTCTCAACAAGCCTACTCATTCCCGGCGGTCCGGGATGATGGCGGCAGTAACTCCACTCACATGGCCCAGGGTTGCGGAACCTCCCTCCAGACGCGATCCGACGGACGATATTGATGGGCCGGTAAAATGGGTCCACGTATAAGACATATTTTGCTTGATATGCATGTCTCCTCTTTCAACGGCTTTTTTTTTTATACCCCCGAGTCGGGAAGCTTGGGTGCAGTCGAGACCAGCCATCACCACGAGATGAATGAACTAACTTGAATGAACCCCAGAGTCAATTCAGTAGAACGCCGCTAAATCCCTCCCAACTATATCACCAGAGAATGAACATGCTAAAGCTGCCTGCAAGCAACAGCAACCCCCACCATTGCTACCACCGCCGCCACCACCTTGGATGCTTCTACCCCATCTGATCTCTAGCCCGTCCGTCTTGCTTGCTCGGTTGCCTGTCTGCGAGCCTCCGGCTCTTTTAAAGTAGCCTGCTCAACATGCTTTCCAGCCGTGCCGCACGGTTTCCGTCCTTTGCCAACTTTTCCAAGTATATATGTAGAAATATATCATCCCAAGAAAATAGTCTCCATATCTCCTCCACAGCACCAGCCTCCCGCAGCTTCTTGTGCAGGGTATGCCCTTAAATCCATTGTAGACCGACCGTCAAGGGCCCAGGAGTCCGGTCAAGTGACCCACTAGCTCACGTTGCCCTCCCCCATCTGAACATGAATAGCTTGTCAACGTCTTCCTTCAACGACTCCAGACTCTCAAAGTGCCAGGGTGAACCCGTTTCAGTTTTGGGGTATTCCTATATGATCATCGTCCATGACAGCCTTTTCGTTTGAACCTCGCCTTCTACCACCCGTGTCGTATTGCTGGGTGCTGCTAAATAACAATACTTGGTACCGTCCATGTCGTGCCGGCAGGTCGCAATCGTCGTAGCAATCAAAAGCCAGGAAGTCGTATATCTCGGGACATGGTCATAAAATTTCGTGCATCTATTGGATGGAAATAGGAGCCTCTCGTGGGGTCTGGTGTGGGTGTGATATTGTCGTCTGACGAGATTGTATTTGATGTAAGATTGTGGATGTGATTCAAAGGAAGCCAGACTCGGCCAAAACCCTAGATTGTGGGAGTACAGTGTCAGTAACACGGTCTTGGTCTCAAAGTGTGTGAATCGCCGCGATCCACAACGTACCTTACGATTTTCTCGTCTTCCCTCTCGCGTGGCTCTATTAGCAAGCTCTTGTCGTACATCTCATGTACATCGCCCGCTGCTGCCATGTTGCTCAGAATGTAGTCCTGGAGCTCCGGCACCGGCTGCAAAGAGTACGCCACGTTCTGGTATTGCTGAATGTCGCGAATCACCTCTGCGGTCTTTGCCCGCTTCGCAAAGTTGATGAGATTGGTCTTCTTGATGATGGAAGGGATACCATCCTCAATGAAAGTGAGATCGGTCAGATAGACACCTTGACGCGTTTTAGTCAGTCTTGGTGCCGCGAGCAGGCAGGGTCATAGCGCTTACCGAAAAAAGGAATACAAGGCGGGTTAGCAACATGCAACGATTCTCTGTACTCGCCGAAGTTCTTGGTGCTGGCCATCAGCTTCCGCATCGTTTCCAGCGTGGCATGGATACGCTGCGGAACCTGATCCCACGTCCGCTTCAGACGAGCAATGGGCGCCGTTCCCAACGCTGAAATGATAGACGTCAAGGTGGAGAAATTGTTCAGCGTACGGCATTTCTACATCATGTCAGCATCCGTGGGGAGCATTGAGAGCGGGAGCGACTTACATCAGCAACGGCGACAAAGTGCTTGATTACCACCACACGTTTTCTAACATCAGTTTGGGCGAGAATCATCTCCGCTACCCAGTTGGTCATCTGGTTGGAGTGGAGGATAAGAGCCTTGACGTTCGGCGCAGGCTCAGGCTCTCCCTCTCCAACCTTCTTCTGCCACGTCTTGTTCAGGCACTCGGTGGGCTTGATCTTGCCGTACAGCCGCGATTCGATGATGGTGAGCTGGCGGGCGAACTCGATAACATCGATGTCGAGGAACTTGAGCTTCTTCATGTTCTTTGGCATAATGGGCTGAGGTGTGTTTTGGGAAACAGTCTGGATCATGCGGCGCCCACCGGCTTCCTTTCCGCTTAGCCGTTGATCCAGAACCGCCATCAGAGGGGCCGATCCGGGTGTTTCCGTTGACTTGACAGTGTCCTTGGCAAAGTTGAACACGTCGCGAATCAGCTGCTTGGTCTCCTCAGTCGTCTCCTCCATCCAGAAATTGTCGAACCAATTCTTGAGGATGTTGACAACACGGAATCGGATCAGCTTCTGTTTGCCGTCTCTCCACGACTCATACTCTGCTTGAGTCAATGCCTCGGGAGGCTGGATGCCGAACCTCTTGACGAGCATCTCGAACAGCTCCCGTGCATCGGTAAACGACCGATATGTCAGGAGGAAGGTGTTGTTGAAGTTGGCATCAAGCTTATCGTGTCTTGTTAATTGTTCCACGAGAGCAGGTAGCGATCCACCCTTGACGGTCGGTGGTACCGATTTGAGATCCCAGGACAGGTCTTTCTCGTGATCCAGGCGCAGGAAGACGGGAACATCATCGACCTGAGGCGCTGTCTGCACAGCTGGCGTTGGGTCCTCCCCAAAGAACTTCTTCATCTTGGAAGGGTCGCCCTTCCGGTAATTATTAGTAGTGGCAGGAGGATCCCCTTCGGTAAAAGACTGTGAGCCTATTGGCATGGATGGCCGCAGAAGCCCTCGAGATTCCGTTCGTTGATGTGGCCGCTCATATGGCATCGTCTCCCTCCTCATGGCCGGTTCGCGCTGTAGGATGTCATCGCGTACCCGATTGTCTGCTTGCTGCTGCAAGTTGATCTGGACCTGTTCCGACAGCAATTGGAGCGAGAAGCCGATGTGGGAAGAATTAGTTTCCAACGCTCTTGCGCATTGCCTAACGTACTCCAACCGTTCCTCAAGAGCCTGACCCCTAATTGCGGACCACTCGTCGGCAAGCGGGCCAGCAACAGCTTGACATCCCAGTAGCAGGTCCGAGATATTATCGTACAGACTCTGCTTGTTGGTGCTGAAGTCGGACAGCTGTGGGGTCTGGAAGGTGTTGCCGAGAGAGGACAGATCGATCGACTCGATCATGGCGATCCATGGCTTGAACATCTCCAGGACCTTACCCCCGGCGATGCAGACGTTGTTACCGATGACTTCGTGCTTGAAAGGTATGATGACCTTGTCAGTCGCTACCAGATTCTTGTCGAGCTCTCTTATACTGGAAACGAGCATTCGCTTCAACTCATCTAGCCTCTCTAGGAGCTTTCCATCGAGAACGGCCGTAGGGTCCACGACCCCTTCCTCATCCTCGAGGAAGTTGGACGTGATGGGGTCACGAGGCCCGAGCCCGTTGTTCTGCCAGCTCCCGCCCGTGTTAGAGCCGATGACAAAGCCTGGGAAGAGACGCGGGATGTCCTCTCCCCGCTGCTGCCTCGCAACCTCGACATAGCTGTAAACCCCCAGCAGGACACCGTCTGCTTCTTGTAGACACTTCTGAATGGACTCGGCGTTCGGCCAGTCCGCGGCGGCTATATGTGAGGAGATTACGAGCTTGGAGAACTTGGACATCATGTCTCGGAAATGAGGATACAGAGCCTTGTTAGTAGAGATGATGGAGGGCTGGCCGGAGTGGTTATCAGTAGTGCCGGATCCCGCGGCGAGGAGGAGGCGCAAATGGTCAGAGATGTCCTCTGCCCGGGCAACATATTCCGACCGGCTGCCACTTGTGATGGCGTCGCGATAGCGGTCGATCGCCTTCTTCATGTTGGAAACTAGTCGGCTCCACGTCAGAGGGGGCGTGGTACCGTCATCGAAAAAGGATCGAGGGATGGTAGCGGCGGTCGGGAGGTTGAAAGCGGCGCTGGTGAAGGAGGTGGCTGATGCTATCATGGGCGGTTGGCCGAGGAGGCCGTTAGTAGGGAAGGTGTCGGCGCGGACCCGTGTTACGGGCGACTGGCCGTTCATCGAATCCATGGACACTTGGGGGGAAATGCCATCGGCAGGGAGCGTGCGACGCGTGGGCTGCGACCCGAGGTAAGCTCCTGACAGGACGCCAAGATCTGAGAGACCATTGCTTCTTACCAGCGACCCCCGAGACGCATTCATGAGGGCCTCCCCCTCCAGCTCCGACGCCGAGTTGACGTCGGACTCGTCTTCCTCGTCCTGCATCAAGCCCCTCGCCATTATTTCAGGCGGGGGCCTTGTCCGTTCCGGCATGTTGACGTTCATACGGTCACGCGGGCCTGTTTCAGAGAGGGACGATGGCGATTCGAGGGGCAGCTCCATGCTGCTCTCGCCGGTCATGGTGTTGTAGTAGAAGAGCCTGCCGTCTGGGGTGGCTTGCGGGATCCAAAAGTCGGCCCTCGACCTGTCGCCGTCGGTCCCCTCGAGGGGCAGGCCTTCAATGTCATCCTGATCTGAGCCCTCGTCATCATCAAAACCTTCTTCGTAGAGATCGTGGTCGTCGGGATCTTCCTCCACGGGCTCGACCTCCTCGTGCTCCCCCGGCTCGGGGAGCTCGTCTGGGCTAGAGATTATCTCGCAGTAATTACTAGGGAACCATCCTCGGACGCCGTTGATAACGCCGTCCCACCAGCCACTCTCGAGCTGGGTGATGACTTGAATGATGTCGCCTTCGTTGAAACTCAGGCTGGTTCGGTCGTCGGCTTCGTAATTGTAGAGCGCCCGCACGTACATGGCACCGGGGGGCGCCGTGCCCACGATGCCGTTCATGAGGCCGGACGGCTCGGTATAAAAGGGTGTGTAAGTGTCGCGGTCGGCGTTGGACTGCACCAACGACGCCGGGTTGATGTTCCTCGACTGCGGCTGAGCAGCGGGGCCGGGGCGATCGGCGGCGGCGGATGCCCTCAAGGATGCGTTGTAGGAATTCGCGGTGTTCTGACCCTGGAATGCCGACACAGGCGTCTGTGTCATTAGCATGTTGATGCGTCGTGGGACTTTGGCGGTGATGACGAAGAAGAGGAAAAGGCGGCTAGATCATGACCCAGTCCATTCAGCCTTGCTGCCCTCGCGACGTCGTCCGAATTTTGGGGAAGCGTGTCGGGTGCCGTGTGTCTTTTTGATTGCCGTCCGCGATGGCGATGCCGGTGATTGCGCTTCACTCGCTGGCCACAGAGCACCAACGACCGCAGGGCAGATCCAACGTCGGTCCTCGTCGGTGGCACGCTTTGCAGCCCTTTTTGCCGGTTTTGGGCGGCGCTAGACGGCCTCGCAGAGGCAATAGCACGGCGATGGGCAACGTGAGTGGCCGAAGGAATGTTCGGCGCGTCTACTCGAGAAATGAGCCTGGAGGTTGCAATTCGCTGGAGGGGGGATTGGGAGACGCAAAAGGCGCACGCCGCTCCTTGGTGTGGATGAGCCTGGTCCCTTCTCCAGGCTGGCTGGGCCCGTGCGGCATGCGAATGGACGGAGCTTTTTAGCGGGGAAAGGAACCTTGGGACCGAACGTTTCCTGCCTTTCAAGGTTCTGCTGGATTGGGCGACCTCGCGTCGATTTGTGCACGTCGAGCTCGAGCTGTGAGACAGGGACACGGCGCAGGCTACTATATGGGCGGCGAGACAATTGCCATCGAAATTACAAACGAGTCTCGATGCGGATTCGTTTCTTTATTCTCCTCGTCGCTCGACTTGAGGGCGAACCCAGTCGAGCGAGGGGCGCGCTCAGACCCACCTCTTGCCTTGAAGAGCAGGGTCAGGGCATATGCCACACACGGATCGCGGGTATCTATCGGATATCGCAACGATTTTGAGACGACCAGGAATGCCTACCCAACGTAGCAAACTCGGCTCATCAGGTTGTCGATGGAGGCCATAGGCACCGGTCGGCAATCCTGGCCGCCGTTTGCCGACTTCACCAATGCTATCGACGCTGCGATACGCCAGCGAAACGCCAGGAGCAATCCATCCACCGCCCAATCTCTCGCGATGGGCCAACAGCTTTGGGCCAGTGTTTCTTGGCGTTGTCGCTTGGGGCACGAGGCAGAGGTTTTCGTGCAGCACTGGCACGTACTCGGTACCGTGGTGGATGCAGGACTGCATGTTGAGCCTGCAGGCGATTGAGAGGCGACCTCGCCGTACTCCTATCCAATCTTGGGACAACTTGCTTGTGAAAGCAGCTGAAGTACGGGTCCGTAGGAGCGAGAGAGCTGACTTTAGCAGATAGTTGCGCCTTAGTTCCTCCATCGAGGCCAAGAGGTGGCGAACAGAATGGGAAGGCCTAAAACATCACGATTTGTGTGTTTCGTTGCATTCGCTTCGCCAGCCCGGCTTCCGCCTTGTGAGTCTTGGCTGTGTTATCGCAGCATCTCAGGGCTTGGCCCCGACAGGGCGATTTGCGGTTGCAGGCTAACTCTCACCTGTCGAGCACGCGAGAGAGGGTAGCTTGAAATGGCTGCAAGCCCCGACAGGTGCTTTGCCGATGTTACAGGGCAGCCATCCTTAGGATTCGAAAAGACCCAATCCCTTCCCATGGATCTGGGGAATGTGGAATAGAAAGGGGAATGCTTGCTGGTGCCGGATAGCGCCGCACTCGATGGCCGCCCCCTTAACGTTGTCGTGGATGGTTGAGGCTGGTCGGCGTATCAGGGTGAAGGATACGACACCTACCTCGCAGTAGCTTCTTGAAGGCGCCTGTCTCGTCCCTGCTTCCCACACCGCAGACCATCGCGCGGATCTATAACTAAATCCCAGCATCACCCGCACCCCTACCGGCGTTTGGATTCTCCAATAAAACGAACAAAGAAAGATGATGATGTGCAGTTGAGACACCATCCAACGCCCAATCAAGTGCGGGGGGGGGGGGGGCAGCCGAGGCATCTCCAAGACGGCGGGGTTGAGAGCTTACAGCGGCGTATTCCTCCAAGCAGCCGGGTATCGTTTTACACCGACCAGCCATCTCATCTCATCACATCAATGTAAAACTCACGCTCTCTACCTCCCATAGACATCAATCAATCGGATTCATCCACAGGAGAAATACCCAGTTGCACATGCCATCATTGACTACAGTCTTTTCCCACCGCAGGAAAGCACTTTCACTACCAAAATGGCCAAAATCGAGCTTGAATACCGTGGGCGTCTAGCCATCATCACCATAAACAACCCTCAGAAACTCAATGCGCTGGGCATGCCAGATTACTTTGAGCTCTCACAAAAGATGCGAGAGATCGCCACGCACGACGAAGTCTTCATCACCCTCATTATCGGCAAGGGCCGCTACTTCTCTGCGTAAACAACCCTCGCCCACCCCGCCCCTTTTCTCCGCCCTCCTCTACCCCTACCCCTTTACTCCCAAGTCCCCCTTTAGCCCCTCACTAACACCCACGCCAGCGGCGCCGACGTCTCCGCCAGTCGTCCCGGCGTATCCTCCGACCTCACCGGTCCCTCAAGCGAGTCAGACACCTCCGCCATCAAGCAGCACTGGCTCCGCACCTTCGTAGCCAACAACCTCAACACCACCCAGTCTTTCTACACCCACCCCAAGATCCTCGTCGTCGGTCTCAACGGGCCGGTGGTAGGCCTGTCCGCGGCGCTCACTGCCTTTGCAGATTTTGTCTACGCAGCGCCGCACACCTTCCTGCTCACCCCGTTCTCGTCGCTCGGTCTAGTCGCCGAGGGCGGTGCCTCCCGCGCGCTCGTGCAGAGGCTGGGTATTACCAAGGCGAATGAGGCGCTCATCATGAGCAAGCGGATCTCAGCCGAGGAGCTGCTGTCTACGGGGTTTGTAAATAAGATTATGGAGGGTGTCGCGCCAGGCGAGGATGACAAGTTTAGGGATATGGTGCTGCATGAGATCGATGAGCGACTCGGCGAGCATCTCGTGGGAGATAGTCTGCTGGGGATCAAGGCGCTGATTCGCAAGCCCGAGCGGGATGTTTTGGATTTGCAGAATGCCAGTGAAGTGTTTGCCGGGCTAGAGAGATTTATGAGCGGTGTTCCGCAGGGGGAGTTCGCCAAGATTGCCTCGGGGCAGAAGAGGCATAAGCTTTGAGTACGATGCATGAAGAGAGATCATGTATTATGTGGCCTCTTGGGCCCGTATCTCGTCTATCGTGTGTGTCATATGGAGAAACCACGCTTTTGTCTACAGGGTATCATGATAACAGCCCGAACAGGAGGCTTGTCCGCTTCCAGTAGTCTTGCGTCGTCTTGGTCAGTCTGTCCCGTACCGCGGTGCTGTCTAGTTCTGTGTTCCGATAAATGGCGTCCTCCACGTCCTTGAGGTCATGCTGTGTGTCTGACGGCACTTCAAGGAAAGCTTGGAGGTAGGATATGTCAAAGAGCCACTGTACGAACAAGTCCCGACGTTGTTCGGTAGTCCTCTCGTCTCTCGGCTTCGCCTCAGCCTGGGATAATGGCTCCCCTTCCTCGCCGCCGCTTTCCGCAGCATCTTTGTCCGTCTCTTCGTTTCCAGCTACGGGAGGCTCACTCCCGGAACTGGCGCCCTCAATAGCTTCCAGCCACAGCTTACTGATGTCCTTGCAGAGTTGCTGCTTCAACGCCTTTAGCGCCGTTGGACTCCATAGATCACCTCCTGCGTCACCCATGGACATCGACAAGTTTCTCAGGAATTTGAAGATACCCGGTGATGGCGACGAAGGAAGCTCGGGGGTGCCCTCCCAAAGACTCCTTCCCACGACAATTTTCCGAGCCAACGCAACAGTCGCGAGCTCATCCAATGGCGCTACAAGCACCGCGGCTGCGAGTGTCTCCTGAAGTGACGGCACAGCGCCCAAGCCAAACTTTTTGACGGCCTCTAGACCCTGTGGAAGCCTCGCCCGTATGTCCCTCAGAACACGGAGGAAGTACATGGCAATCGAGCCCTGATTCGGTCCGCCCTGGTGGGCTTTCCACAGGAGCTCCAAGTGGTCTTCCAACTGCTTGAAGGCCCTGATGAGCGAGGCGTTCAGATGCTCGCTCAGCCTCTGCGGGTCTTCTTTGGCGAGGAGCTTCTGGCGGTGCTCAATCGTCTCCTCGTCTTCAATCTCATCGACATCATTGTCCCACCGCTGGCGCCGGAGCTGGTCGACGACAACAGCCACATCATCGATGACGTGATACCAAGACTGATAGCAGGTGACAGCTTTGGAAACAGCTTCGTTCCTCCCGTACAGTCGTGAGATCACGTCTTGTGTGAACTGCGCAGCGCCGCTCGAGAGATCTGTGTCGAAAGAGCCTTCATCCCAGAGACGTTGATGCCGTTGGGCGATACCGTCGCGCCAGGCGTCGAGTGCCGCAGAAACCTCGGAGCCAACAAGACGGAGTTTGGCGACCTTGGCCTCCACCACTTCGAGCATATGCCCATTGACAGCGTCCCGGATCTGATCCAGCAGAATTGAGGGATCAAACCCCTTCGCCTTGCTGCCCTCCTGGATCCACGACTTCAAGACACTGGTCCGCAGCTCGACAATGGCCTTGAATTCAACCATCCCCTCGAGTGTCTTCTCCAACCCTCGCAGCAGCACCCCGCTCCCTTCCTTGGCCCAACTCGTGAGCATCTCCCGTGTCTGCTTCCCATCTAGATCGTCGTGGCGAATGAACGGCTTGTAGTATTGGATCTCATCCCCGCACCACCGCTTGTAGACGTCCAGTCGCAGCCCCTCCATCGTCCTCAGCGACTCATCCTCCAGTAGCGCGCCCTTCTTGAGCTCCAGCAACACCTCCGTCAGCCTGTGCGGAACCAGACTCTGCACGTCCTGCAGCGTCTTGGTATACAGCCCCAAACATCTCAGCACATCCTTCTGTCCCCTCCCCGACGCCCTCCCCTCCACCGGCCCATCCGCCGCAAACGCCAACGCCATCGCCTGGCCTCTGACCCTCAAGAAATGCCTCAGAACATCTCTCGCGCCCGAGCTCGTCGCCAGACTGTACGCCCCCAACGCCCTAAGCACATCCCCCCTCTCCATCCCTTTCTCGCTCACACTCCTTAACACCCCCTCCACCCCCCTCAGCAATCTCCTATGCAGCCCATCCAAACTCCTCTCCGCAGCCTTCACCTCCCCGCCGCGCTCGCCCCCAAAACTCTTCACCAATAATCTTCCCAAAACCCACAGCCTCGCCGCAACAACCAGCCTCTCCCCCCCCCCCCCCCTTTCCCCCCCCCCCCCCCCCCCCCCCCAC
>Ga0247780_1001411_pt1 | contig 14057 bp, 14 predicted proteins | sample UWRJL079202R5_FD_179927 | JGI IMG/M metagenome (GOLD analysis project Ga0247780, IMG submission 179927) | Plant litter microbial communities from Arlington Agricultural Research Station in Wisconsin, United States - UWRJ-L079-202R-5 | ecosystem: Environmental > Terrestrial > Plant litter >... | reverse complement strand
TTTCAAAAAAAAACCCCCCCCGTTTACTTTCTATTCCCCTCTACGCAATCTCCACCACCTTCCGGCTCTCCTCCCTCCTCCTCCTCGAGTCCTCCTCCAACGTCATCCGATCACACTTCTTCACCAGCCTATCCAAGCTCCGATCGATCCCCGCGGCTCTTGGGTTCTCATATACCTTGACGCCGGGCAAAGGCCACTGAGACCGACACTGTTTCGCAATGAACATATCGTCCTCGTTCCACTCAATGAGGTTCACGCTCGTCTTCAAGGCGTGGAGATCCTGCTGTGACAGACTATCCTTTAGAACGCGGTACACGACCTCCGAGATGTAGTTGTTCTGTCCCTGCTCGTTCATGCCCTTCATGCAGAGGAGAATTGTGGAGCGAAGGGTCTCCATCTGATGCGGGTCAAGCAGGGGCTTGTCAGAGTCGCCCATCGTCTCAAGAGTCGCGCGGGTGAGGACGGAGAGATAGTAGACGAGGAAGGAGTCAGAGAAGGAGAATGAGTGGCGCAGGTAGTACAGGCGGATGACGGTCTCGAGGCGCATAATGGCGCGGGTGGCGATGCTACCGGTCGTGTCGATCGTGGGGCTGGGAGGGGGAGAAGACGAGAGAGAGGAGATGCTGGGTAGTGCGTCGCGAGAGACGAGGGAAGTGAAGAGCGTATAGACGGCAGCGTAGTATGTGGTGCTACGAGGGGAGTCAGCGACCATCTGAGGATTGCATCCTGAGTGTGACTTACTGCATCTTGAGGTGCCATGGGAAAACTACATTCTTCGGCGACAGGACATCTGGCAGGGTATGGAACCAATTGTCAAGCATCTGTTTGAATTCCATGGCTTCTTCCCACGACAGCCTCCTGGTGCTCTGCCCATTGTGGAACGCGCGGCACGAGATGTTGTGGAGGATAATGTGAAGCTCCGTCATCGACTTGATCGTGTGGCCGTGCTCAGCGGGGATGGGAGCTGGGCTGACCGGGTACAGCAGCCAGCACTCGCCGTACCACGACGGGTTTTGCTTGGGGTCCGGCATGGGTGTCGCTGGCATCGTCTTGACCAGGGGTTCCCGGAAGAAGTAATAGGCTTGTACTCTACGGATGTTGTCAGCAAGATGTTGAGACCAATGCTGGCATATCACTCACGTCAACCAACTGAAGAGAGACCACGAAAAGTATTCCCAAACGTCTCTTAGCTTCTTGTCCTCAATTTTCTTCTGGACTTCGAGATCAAAAAGGCCAAAGTGCTGAGCCATGGTAGTAGCCTGGGAGATAAAGTCATTGCCCAGCATGTCTAAACCATTGTGGTTAAATTCGATGTTCAGGAGCAGACCAGCCATTGCGCATGTGAGGCTCGGCTCCTCCAACTTGATTTCGAGCTCCCATAGCCTCCTTGCTTCGGCGAGGAACTGGTATCCCAGGGACTGCGGTTTCCAGAACTTGTGACGGTCAGGGATACCGCGGTAGCAGTGCTGGCACTGAGGTTAGCTCGCTTTTGACACCTGCAAGCCAAGGATAGAACATTCCCACTTACACAAGCCGATGCCATCATCGCGTTCACCATCAGCGACGAGCAGAATCGCTCATCACCTGAAACCATGCCATCGAGGAAGCTGTCCATGTGAATGTAGGGGTATGTCGTATGCTCGTAAAGGATGTATGCCTGAAGAAGATTCCTGAAGAGATTATCATCGTCCGTAACAGCCGTCCACCTCGACGCGCGAATTTTTGAAAACCGGGGATCAACGACCTCAGCAACATGGTACGGCTTCATGTAGACACACTTGTATTGACCGGAAAGCTGATCTGGGGACGGCGAGGGATTGCTGCTGTAGGACGCCTCGAAGATGGATGACCCGACGTAGGGGTTGTCCGGCGACCGCAACTTGCTGGGCATATCGGCAACATAAGGGAATGAGTAGCGGAGACGGGATTCCGGGGAGAGGGCAAGCTGGAGCAGCAAGCACCCGGTCTTGACCTGGCGGATAATGGACGAGACGTCCTCGCTAGCGCGGAGCCTACGGACGATCTCGGCCGACTCTTTCTCGGGCATCTTGCGGATCAAGTTGCACAACTCCTCGTAGACGGTCTTCTCCTCCCGGAGCACCTCAAACTTGCGCTTGAGGGCTTGCGAATGCGTCTCGGTGGGGCCGGCGATGTAGTTGCACTCGGCGCCGCTCCGCTGGCAGGCGGTGCACTTGGGTCGGCCACCGGAGCACTGTTGAAATTCAATCCATCAGCCACGCCATGCACTCGCGCAAGCTCTGTGCCGGGGTCACAGTGTGAGGCGACGGTGGCGAAGTGACACAGTGATGGGCCCAGGACAGGAGAGGATGAGACGTGATAGGATAGGACAGGCATGCTCACCTTGATCTTGCGCCCACGACAGGCATCGCATGCCCCTTTGACATGGATGTTCTTGGGCGGCACCTTGGTGCGGGAGGCCGATGCGGCGTGGAGGGCAGCGTGGAGGGCAGCGTTCCCGGCCAGCGGCGGGCCTGCGGGCAAGATGCGACGGAGCGGGTGCTGCGGGGAAAGCTGGGATATGGATGGCGGCGGCTGCAGCTCCCCGGCCGAGGGTGCCGCGACAGCAGGAGGGGCCCGAGTGAGTTCAACGCCCGACGCCATCTTCCTGCCGCCGCTGGTGGGTTGTTAAGGCCATAGAACTGCAAAGACGCGACTCTTTCAAACGCTGCAACAGGTCCTGAAAAGCTCGCGAGCACGTTGCTTGCGCTGGCTGTCCCCAGCTGGACGGGAGTTGGGCCGCCGGTGGGCTTAGGCCCGTTATCAACTAAGGTCAGTGGTGGTGGGAAGGAGGCCTTTGTCTGGCTCCCATGTTGCAGAGGCGGCCTGTCGTTGCACCGGGAACATTTTCCGCGGCGCTGCGATTCGCCGAATGCTTGCAGTGTGGTTGCTGTGTCATGCGCGCCCAGCCCCTCCCCAGGGAGGCAGGAGTGGCCACGACAGGGCACGATGGCGCCGCCACGACCCACCAGCATTCCCATTCGCGCTTCCCATCTGTTTCTTTTGTGCTCACCGCATCACCGTCTCCCGTGCCGTTTCGACGCATTTGCACACTACACGTACCGGACTGGGCCCGGGGAGCGCGCGGGGTTCAAACCGATGACGAGGCTGCTGAATTCGGCACAAAGAACATGCATGGTGCTTGCGAAGCGCGTGGCCCCTCATCCCCGAGTGGCGAGTCTCATGATCGGGCCTGTCGAGTGTCCGAGGAACCTCACAAGATAGGCTCGAAAGTTGGCAGCAGGTAACCATTTCTGCTCCAAATACCTGCAACATGGGCATGAGTGCATGTAACTCGCCCCGGATGCTGGTCCCCGGGGATGTGACAGGTCAAATGCCGCAGTGCCTGAAGCGGTCCGGGTATCGAGATCACATCATGTGGGATGTGCTGTTCCCGGGGATGTCGCTGAGGTTTTCAAACATGCGGCGCGGCCAACTTCCTCACCCTATCAAACAGCCGGGAAACGAAGCTCAGCAAGCATCTGACGAGCAGCTGGTCCGGATTACTGGTTTGGAACGACGGCCACGCATGGCGGCCCTGTCAGGAAGCGACAGTCCTTCCTGGGTCTCACTCCTGTGTTGGATGCCTATTGCGGAACAGGAGCACGAGACATTTTGCGCCCAATGGTGAGGAAACCAATCTTCATGCCTGGCAGTCGTGGCAGCGCAGATCTTTCCGATGCTGCTCCGGACTGTGATCTCGAGATTGCAAGAGCCAGCTCTTGGAGTTTGATTGGGGAGTCAGTAAAGCACAAGATGTGAACGTTGAATGTTTTGACAGTGCCATATTAAACACCCTTTGATGCCCAAGCAGGCATGTGACGAGAGAGACATCGTATCTCAGCCGACCCCATGTCTGAGATCCGATCTCACGGCTCGGCAGTTGGGATGCAGGTTCCGATGGCGATGAGTGAGACAAAGAACGTCGACGGGTAAGGACGGCTCTATCCTCTACAATGCACAAAACTTACACCCTTACCCCTATGAAATACAAGCACAAAGTTACACAAACCAGCCCGATGCGATTCGCTGTCTGTTTTGTCTTCCCACTGGCATATTGACTAAGTACAACCAAGAACGCCAAACACGTGTTCTGCCACCGCCGTATCTACAAATGTTATGCTAATATGTATGTCACGAATTACCTTCCCCCGAAGACTCAGCCACGAAACTATCGCGGAAGAGCCTCGACGTCCAGCAAATGCCCCATCTTCTCGATCTGTAATAATCGTCAGCACATCATCAACCCTCAAAGGACACCAGCGTAACTCACCTTGGTCTTCAAGTACCCCTCCACCTCAGGCGCGCGGAAGCCGCCTCTCCCCTTCCACGAAAGCGGAACCATCGCAACCCGCTCCTTGACCACAATCTCGCGATTGGGGCCCTCGACCGCCCGAATCTTGTCCGGGTTGTTCGTCAGCAGCCGGATATCCCGCTGCCCCAAATCCCTCAACATCGCCGTAGCCAAGCCGTAGCTCCGCGCATCTGCCGGATGCCGCAGCAGCAAGTTCGCCTCGACGGTATCATTCCCCAGATCCTGCAGGTTGTACGCCTTGAGCTTCTCCCCCAGCCCAATCCCCCGCCCCTCCTGGCGCAGGTAGATGATGATACCGCCGGCCTCGGCATTGGTCGGCAGCGACATGAGTCGTGCCGCCTCGTCGAGCTGTTCGCCGCAGTCACACCGCGCAGACCATACCGTCTCGCCCGTGTAACACTCGCTATGTATCCTGACGAGTGGTGCAACGCCCCCTTGTAGCTGGCCCTCCTCTTCTGTCCCACCTGCCGCATTGACATCGCTGCTCGTCCGGCCAGGGTACAGCCTCCCCGTGTAGGCGCCCCTCACAAGACGATCCATCTCTGTCTCGCCCTCCTGCACGGCGTCGAGGCTCTTGCTGCGGATATTGTCCCCAAATACTATCGCGAGATGGTCCTTGTTGTCCATGTTGTTAGTGTAAAGGTGCAGGAACATCTCGGCGCCCGTCGTGGTGGGTATTCGTGCGCGCACGACGCATTGCACTTCGGGGAGGGTCTCGAGCAGTCGCGGGTGCTTGGAGCCGCAGCCGCCGCCGGTGGGGAGGGTGCTGTCGACGGGGATGCTGCGGGGCTCGGCGAGAAGGGCGTTGCTGGGCGTTGCGGTGCCGGGGGTGGAGGGCGGTGTGAAGGCGGGGGAGAGGAGCGACGGTGGTGGCAGCGCGGCGTGGGTGAGGGGTGTTGAGGGGGCGCGCGACGGGGTCGAGGAGGATGTGGGCGAGGGGTTACTGATATTGTCTGCGCTGTTGTCGTTTGTGGTTGTGGTTGCGGTGGTTGACGTGGGAGGGACGGAGAGCGAGAGGTCGTCGTGGTCTATTTCGACATCGCTGTCTGACGAGCGGGGCGCATTGGCGCGCGGCGAGTAGAACGAGGGTAATTGGCCGCCGGCGGCGCCCTGCCATTGTTCGGGGGTGACGCCCGGCATGATGAGTGTGAGGATGTGATGGGTTTCGGCTGATGATGACACCGGTGATGGAGGAGAGGGACGCTGTTCTTTCCCCAGTGATCGCTCTCGGCCCGGAAATTTAGTCTGCCAGCCGATGTTGGAATAGCGGGGCAATCGGGATGCGCCAGAGAACCTTCATGGAAATGCCGAGCCGGATTGAGGGTTGGTTGAGAAGCGCGCAACAAAAGCTAGACCATACTGTTTTAATTTATTGTTTGTCCTCGATCGGATGGGTGTTCAGGTACGCAGATTCGGACGGACGGGGGCGGGCGCGTGGCTTTCTCATCATCAATTCAGCAGGCGCGCGGTATTAGTCATGGCCGCAGTTGCGGCGCCAGACGGCGATTGCTCGCCTGCGTCGCAGGGCCCGCAGATGACAGATGACGCTGACGGCGGGGTTTCTTCGCTCGCTGAGCGTCTTTGCCGAGGGATGCCAGTCTGCGGGGTCGCCGGAGAGCGATCGGAGATCTGGCCCAAGCACGGACCACCCGGACGATTACAATTTCCGGCGGCTTGCCTTTTTCTTGGCTCTCGGGCAGACCCTGAAGAAAAAACCAACGATTTCTGCTGTGCGACGCAATCGGCACGCGAACAATGCATTTGTGGCAGATGCGAGCTGAAGATGTTATGTACTCCATTAGTCCCGGAAGCCCAAACCCACTCTTCCTCCTTCTTCCCTCGGCTGCAGTTTTGCTTGGGTCATCTTTGCCGCGCTGCTCATTTCGCTGAGCGTTTCCATGCCAACTGACGTCCCGTGATCGTCCTCGAGCCCGTGATACAGCACGGCAAGAAGCGAGTCCTTCCACAATCCGGCAGCCCGTCTCTTTCGACACACTATGGCGAGCAAGAAACCTACGCCGAGAACTTCGAATGCCACCGGCAGGACGAGCCACCACCACCGCACCTGCAGAATTCTTTCGTAGCTATCGAAGCCTCCTGTCGCTCGATCCTGGCTCCTGGCGCGCATCAGCTGGTTGAGCGCCTCCGACATGCTGTGCATCACCTTCCCAAGTCCCTTGGTTCCGATCTGCTCGAACACGTCCTGCGATGTTTTCTTAGCGCCCTGTTCCCAAAATGTTTCCCACTCGTCCTGGCGTCCGTTGGGGAGGACAGCCTGCGTCTTCTTCGCCATGTCGCGGCTGCTCAGGCGGGCTGAGATGTGGGCGCCCCAGTCAAATGTCGAGGCGCAAAACGACATGGAGGACGCATTCCCAATGAACGGCACCCCGTCGAGTGACTGAGGAGGGCCCATCGCGTTATCCGATTCGGCGTCTTCAGATGGACGCCAGCACAGGGCACCCTTTCCAAGCGGAGTGGTGTCATCGGGATAAAGAGTCCCATACGTTGACGTCTTAACCGAGGAGTTGGCGATTCCGTCAACAACAGACACAGTACGTCGAACATCGCATAACGTGAGGACGGAGTATTCGGCCCTCTCGAGCTTCATCCTTTGCGGAGTCGACTTCCCGTCAGCGCCCCTGTCCACAACGAAGCGCGCGTAGCCCATGGCTAGCACGGGATTAGCCACGCCCACCACCGTCTTGTTGCCAGGTCCACCGATGTACATTGGGGCGATGATGGTGGTCGGGAACGTTGTGATGAATGATGGCTCTCCGTAACCAGGATTCGTCGCGGCAGGAAGCCCGTTTCCGGTTGGAAGGAGGCTGAAGACAATTGGGGATGTCAATGGGGATGACTTGTTGGGCCCCATGTACACGGTACAGCCCCGGCTTTGGGTCAGCGCGCCGCCAGTCCCAGTTGTGTACAACTTGTATGGCGCCTCGAAATCGGACTTGTTGAAGGCGATGCTGCAGTCTGTTTCCAAGCGACCGGGGTCTTCAACAACATGCGCATCGGCACACCACTCCAAGGTCCGGTAAGACGAGAACGTGCAGTTTCCGGATGGACAATGCACAGGGCGATCGTACATGCTGGCGTCATTCCATACCGCGCCGCTGACGGCGTTGAGATAATCCTCGTCCGTGCTATTCGCCTGCGGAAGGAAGGTCGGACCCGTCACCTTCTCCACCCATGCTTCACCAGACTCGACGAATCGATGGTCGGCAGCAGAGTCGACGACCTGTTGAACGAAGGAGTCCACTGCTAGGGATAAGATCACGACGACGGCGCCAATCGATCCGATAGAGCGATATGTCGGTCCAACGAGCATCTTGACTGCTCCAAGAGGGCCTCTGCTGGCCTCGTCCAAGGTCTCAAGGTCCTCCAGATTGCGTTGCCGCCCGTCATCGTACCAGTCCCATTTCGATTGCCCGATGGCTGCTGAAACCGAGTATATCAGGAGTGATTTCCCAACAGTCGACAGAATAGCAACCACTGCGTTGAGCGTGATGTCGGCCGGAAGCTGGGGCACATCGTGGCCTTCATAAACCCCGAGCACGATGCCGATGGCGGCGAAACAAACCATTGACAGCAACGCCGACCACAACTCCGAACCCCAGTTCTTGGACGAGCGGCGCTGGAACGATGGCCATCGCTCTCTCTTCCGCTTCGTAGGGACGAAAGGCCTCGGTTTGGCCGCGGGATTCGAAGCCTGTGCTGCTGGCCTAGATGGACTGAGGTGTTGTTCTCCGATTTCACCGCATGCCGAAATTTCGCTTTGTCGACTTGAAACGGAGAGTAGAGATACCGAATCTGTCGTGGATGGTGTTGTTGGCGCTGGCGAGTAGGCCTGTTCATTGTCAGGGCGGTCCATTGTTCTGGTTGCGCTTACGACGTTCAACAAAGGAGATCCTGGGCGTCGGTGTGCTTTTATTTGGCCGCTGGGCAGGCAACAGCCGGAAGGCGGCACGGTGTCACCGACTCAGAGCCTCATACAGCGGCACCACTGGGGGGTCATCCACTGTGCCTTGCGCACCGGTGCACGGATTGGGGTTTGACGGTTGCACGAAAGTCCAGGTCAAAAGGACGGCCCCCAATCCAGCACTGAGGATGCCTTCTTGCTGTCTGGCCACGCTGAGAGCCTGGTATCAAGGCCTTGCAACACCGCCCAATTGTATCCTAACACTCGAAGATCGGTCAAACCGTGTGTGAGGTTTCTCCAACACCTGTTCGCACGGAGTAGAGACGGCCTTTTGAGTGGCTGGTGCCCCCGCACTTCGCCTCGCTAGGTGGGGGCTGTAACACGGCATTTGGTCTGAGCCACCCGTCTCATTCACACCGCGACGATCATGTCTATATTCGTGACCTGGAATTCACCTGGAGAGCGAGGGGCAATGACCTTTGATATTGGAGCGTCTGGTTGCGGTGAGAGGTTTGTGCCGTTGTTGACGAGAGAGTTGAAAAAAGCCAAGGTCGTCAACGGCTGGGCTGTCCAGCGCTGGCCCGAGGCCTTCGTCGGGGCTAAAATTGCAGTGACTGGCAGAGCCTCACGGTCTACAAAGGCTCAAGCCAAAAGAAGGGGTCCCCTTAGCCAGTGCGAAAATGCCTTCCACTTGGAATTTTCACACGGTCCTGCTCAGGAAGGGTAAAGTCTGGGCTTATCGCATCACAGGCCGTTATAACATGCAGAAAGGCATCATTGAAATTTAAGAAGGCCTTTCTAACATCTGAAAAGGCATGTTTGGTATTCACAAGAGATGGCTTGTAGTACGAAAGCCATAAGTGTTCTTTAAAGTAAGAAGGCATCTTCGCACTGGATAAGGGGACCATTTTTTTTGGCCCGAGCCTTCGTATTGGTCTATCGCCAGACCCTCACTGTCTAATGGTTTATCGCCAAAGCCGCAGACGGCCATTGGTTACCGCCAGGTTGGGTGCTGCAAACGTTGGAAAGGCAGCTTCTGAGGACCTACATCGCATCCTGGGAGCTGCAAGGACTCAGGATGCACCGCCCCCGCGGAGCAGAGGATCGACCAAGGCCACTAAACTCGATCAACGGCTACATCAAGAGATCTACGTCGATGCACTTGCGCACAAGGCAAAAGGGCTCACTTGATACCTACCCAGGTGGCTTTTTCTCTTCTGAAAGTATCGAGTTTTGGAACGAGAATTCAACGACGGGTCACCCGGACAATAGCTCACGCTCGCCTCTGGGGTGTTTATTTCGTTCTACCTAGGTGTGGGCAATTTTTTCTAATGGATCCCTAAAGAAGCCACATTCACAACTGCAACACACCAACAACGCTCAAATGCCTGCGCTCCCCTTGTGGAGATTGATACCGCCGAGAACAGACAAATAGATAGGTTCAATGTTTTCCTGTTTTCCGCCGGCCTCGGCGGACATGAGCCTCATGCAGGCGTGGTTGTTGGCTGTGCTCTCATAGCTTACCTAAATGGTGCAAGGGGGCATTTTGTCAGCATGCATTTGTCAGGAAGGATGCAGCGTATTTAGCGCTCGGGCATTGCATATTGTAGCGGTTTCTCACCCAATCCCAATTTCCTTACGCGGTTTTACCATCTATCTCCGCCAACGTTGATGTTCGCTTGGGAGGAGCCTGACTTCGGATCCTGACACAAAGGCCGGCAGGATTACAGGATCACAACAACGATCAGTCGTATAAAGACGATGCCATTGCCACCGGAAGAAAACGCTTTCGCCAGAACCACCATTGTTTACCTCTATCATCCATATCCATTCTAATCGTTCGGTACAATGCGTCAGTTCATGTCATTCCTCGCCCTCGGGCTCTCTATCAACAGCAGCCTCGCAAGCCCAACCAAACCGCCTCATCCCTCACCCAAGGTTACCAACCTTGTCCAATTCCCCAACGGCACCCGGCTCGAGAACCTCAAAGTCCTTTCTAACGGCCACCTTATCATCACCACCCTCTCCTCTTCCTCCATCTTCACCGTCGACCCCTCCGCCAACCCCCCCAAGCCACAAAAACTCGTCACCCTCCCCGGCGGCGACGCCCTCCTCGGAGTCACCCCCCTCGACCGCGGCCTCTTCGCCATCGTCAGCGGCACCCTCTCCCCCACCACCCCCAACCGCTTCGTCCCGGGCAGTTTCCAAATCCACATCGTCTCCCCCTCCACGCCCAAACCCCTAGTCTCCTCCATCCCCATCCCGCACTACGAATTCCTCAACGGCCTAACCACCCTCCCCAAACACCCGCACGTCATCCTCGCAGCAGACTCCTTCGCGGGGGAAATCCTCCGCATCGACACCCGCTCCGGCGCCGTAACCACCGCGTTTGCCAGCCCCGCACTCGGATTCGGGAATACCACCGAGGGATTCCTCATCGGCGTCAATGGCGTGCGCATACATGATGAATATCTGTATTTCACGAACTCAAGGCTAGGGACTTTTTCGAGGGTGAGGGTTGACGGGGAGGGATTTCCGGTCGGGGGTGCCAAGGCTAAGGTGGAAATTGTTGCGACGCTGCCGGGGTTTGAGGACGGGGCGCACCTGTGGGATGATTTTGATTTTGATGGGGAGGGGAATGCGTACGTGACGGCGCATCCGGGGAGTTTGATTAAGGTGCTGGTAGGGAAGGGGGGGAAGCTGGAGACGGTGGTGAATGGCGAGGTGGATGGGAAGTTGACGGCGCCGACAGCGGTGGTTGTTGGGAAGGGGGGGAGGGTGTTGTATGTGACGAGTATGGCGGGGGTTGTGGTCAAGGTGGAGTTGTAGGAGAGTTGGTGTTGTATGAGGACATTCAAGGGCTTGATTCAAGGGGCTGGATGGGATGGGTTGAAAGCTACCTTGGGGCCCAAGGGCCTCTTGTCTGGGTAAAAAATAGCGCTGTTCCATGCCACTTCTGGAACATGAAGCTTGGGACGAAGAGAGCCAGGATCCCCACGGTGGGTTGAACATTTGTCCCAGACCACTATCTCCAAACATCATCCCAAAAGACCACCCTGCAAAGACCATGCATCACTTCACATTCACCCCATGGCCCAAAAACACCTTGGAATCAAACTTGCAAGCACCGGATTTCGAATTTCGTTCTCCACCCACGAACGACATCACCGCCGGACTAGCAAGGCGGCTTTTCCCGGCCAGTCTTCCATCAAAACACAACAAGCGGCCGAATGGCGCAATGGTCGCGCGTTACTTTCCGGTTCATCACTGTTGGTAAAGGTTCTGGGTTCGAGCCCCAGTTTGGTCGAATGCCTCATTTTTGCTTGGGTAGACAGAGACACCCTGTGGGTGGGGCCTAGGTCTCCCTTTTTGCCCCTTTTGCTTTTGAGCTTTTGATGCTAGCGGAACGGTGAATGCTGGGGATATGGACGAGGATGAGCCATGGCTGACTCAGACTGAGGAATGGCAATATAAGTATAAGTACCTCTCAAAAATAGTAGGTAACAATTTGGTCATGGAATGGTCTCTGTCTCCTTGGTGCAGGTCTTGGAGGGTGGCGTCCAAACCTTGCCGTTGAGCCAACCGATTTCGGTCAATTCGGGTTGTTCCCTCCACTCTAGGGCATCTCTGACGACCTCTTTGCAATGTAGGTATGTCCGGTAGCGACTAAACGCCTTCTTCTCCCGTAGGGGGCCAAGCCTCTCTTCCTCGCGCTGGCCAAGTCCAGCCCAGCCCCACTCATTTGCCCTTTCGTCGCTCACCCATTGTGAGCTTGGTAGCGTTGTTAGTTCTTGCCTGATTTTGTCGTCAACGCCACGAACTTCCGAGCTGGAGGCGGATAAATATTGACACGGGGTGGCGGAATTGGATGCCATTTGCTCGCGGGCTTCCATGGCAGTGATAAAGTCGACGGCGGTCTCTAGGGTAGTTCTTGCAATGTCAGGAAGGGAGAGTTCTGCTCTGTCGGCGAGGCGCTTGGCTTTGCCACAAATGGTTCGGTGCAGTGGGAGCAGCGAGGTAATGTCGGCTTCGCAGGGCGGAACTTCCTCGCGATCGATGTCCCGGGGTATGATGAACTGACAAATGAACTCGCCGGCGCTAATGTCGCTCCGATAGGGCCGGAACCAGCGCTTATAGAGGTATCGCTCCATTATGGTGGCGACCAGCATCCAGCGCTTGTAGTCGTCAGAAAGTAAAATGGTACCGATTTGTGCCAGGTCTGGCGCAGTCCGAGCTTGTCCCTGTATGCGTCGTTGGGCTCGCCGTCATCCTCGGGACGGTAGGCATAGTCGGTCTGGCACAGTTGGTTATTGTGTCGATGGCCCCCCTCTTCCTGCGTTCGACGGAGCCACAGCTAGTTCCTCGCGGGTGAACTCGGATTCGAGCTTTTTGGGTCCGTCGCCCGGCGGTTGCAGCTTTCTCTCGCTGCTTGCAGGATTCATGTTGTGTAGTGCGATGACTTGCAGTAGGGTGGAAGGGTACAAAAGTTGTAGGGAATATGATTTATTTTCTAGGATGTGATGGGAGCTTTGAGTGGTGGTAAAAAGGGAGGGTACGAAGCTTTAACACTCATCACATCACGTGGGTCACGACGCCGGATGTGGGGGCTGGGGGGAAATAACCTTTGCACTCACGGTGATAAGGATGAGGCGGCGAGAAAAATGACTCTAGCTGCTTCGTGGCATTAGCTTCGAACTCTCGGTCTGTTGTCATTGCCGTCGTCGCCGACGCCCGGCACGTTCAAGCGCAGGAAACAAACTACAACGAACTTGGCTATTGGCCGGGGGAGGGATTCATCCACTGCCGCCAGGCCACCAATTGCCTGGGACGCTCAAGCCCTGACACTATCTGAGGCGCAGGTACTGACAACTGGTCAGAAATGAATGCACGGCGGGAGCGGTCTCGGGTGAGCAAACAATGGAACTCGGTGGCGTCAACCGTGGCAAGCACCCACCACCAAACAGCCTATGAATTCCTCCTCATTGGTTGCCCTGCTTTGGGGTTGTGGTTTTCTCGCAACATTATGAAAAGGGCAGAATCTGATGCGTCCCAAACGGGGCGTGTTCGTTGCTCTTCCTGTTCCAAAGAGGCGATAAACGTCTGCCCGGCAACCCCCGAGACCAAGTTGGAGCTCTCGTCCTCGACAGGATGATCACACAACAGCTAGAAAAGCTTGATCCACAAGCCCGCCAGTGCTTCTACGCTTTGCACAACAAACACGGAAGCGAGTACCCTCTACTCGTCGGCATCGCCAAGACCAACGCGCTGCCCCTAGGCCACCGCTCGCTTGAGGCTGGCATATTCCTCGAGGCGTCCCGGATCAGCCACTCCTGCAAAAACAATGCGGAGAACACATGGAATACTACTATCAACAAGATCACCATTCACGTCATCCGGGAGATCCAGCCTGGAGAGGAAATCACCATCTCGTATGTCGACAGTTTTAAGAGCTACAATGAGAGGTGAAAGCACCTGTACGCCGCCTTCGGCTTTTATTGTACCTGTGAGCGATGCTCCGCGGCGCCAGCCGAGCGCACACAAAGCAATGCGCGGCTTGAGCGCCTGATCTCGTTGGAGGAGGACATTGGCGACGGCATGGGTATCGTGAGTACTCCCCTAGGGTGCCTACGCAAGACGCGAGACATGCTGCGTCTGCTCCGGGAGGAGGGAATGGGCGGGTCGACGATACCGAGAGTTTACTATGACGCTTTCCAGGTTGCTATTGCGAACGGGGATCAGGCCAGGGCTCAGGTCTTTGCGAAACGGTGGTACGAAAGCAGGGTGGTTGTGGAGGGGGAGGAT
>Ga0247780_1001410_pt1 | contig 14066 bp, 9 predicted proteins | sample UWRJL079202R5_FD_179927 | JGI IMG/M metagenome (GOLD analysis project Ga0247780, IMG submission 179927) | Plant litter microbial communities from Arlington Agricultural Research Station in Wisconsin, United States - UWRJ-L079-202R-5 | ecosystem: Environmental > Terrestrial > Plant litter >... | reverse complement strand
GAGGTAGTGTGTAATAAGTGCTTTGTACCCCGGAAGCTCACGCGCGACATCGCTTCCTGGGCCGAATTCTCAATCTCCTACAGGCGTGAAGCATTGCTACTCGCAGGACTCGAACTCAGACCCTTTTTGGGGGTTAGTCAAAATGTGACGGGTTGGTAATAAGTGGGAACTAGCAAGATGACTAACGGTTAGTCAACTTGCACATACCTTTTGGTGTAGCGGGCAGTTGTAGCAGTTCCCTGCATTAGCGTATGTAACGCCAGCCCCGTCACACTGGGAACATGGAATCAAGCAAGAATTTGACGGCGACGACAGAGAGTTCACAGTCACGCTCCCTTACTCATGTGCTTCGAAGCTCAGGCAGCCTGACATCACTCTACGAAGGTAAGATTCCTACCACTGATCTGGGCGCCTCAGATCCATTACACAGCTATATCCTCTGTGACCAGCGACTAAAACCCCAATATAGTGGTCACATCATCGAAATATTCGATAATGTAGTCACCCAGGTTGAGTTGCTTGTTGGCCAACAAATTCAAGCTGTGAAAAAGCGGCTCGGGAAGCCATCGAAGGTGACTTGATCAGCGAGCCCCTCATTTTCCAGCAGCTAAACTAACATTTCATGATCTAGTATGTCATTCTTGTGGGAGGCTTTGGTCGTTGCAGATATTTAAGAGTGAGCTTGGAAAATCTGGTTGAACCAGGAGTCACGAAAGTCATCCAAGGAACTGGACCATCCCCGTATGTTTGGCACACGTTCCGTAATACTTCGCCGCGAACCATTTTTTAATTCTTTTTTTATTATTTCTTTTTTAGTAAAAAAGTTCAAAAGGCTGATTTGGGCAAAGTTGGACAGCGATCTGCCGCGGAGCCGTTCTCCAAGGCTTGATCACAGGTGGATCTCTCCTCAAATCTCGGGTCTGCGTATCGTCACGAGTCTCCAGAGCCAACTACGGGATTCGGTTCTCGGTCCGGTTTGTTGAAGGAGAGCATTATGAAGAAGATCGAGTATGGTGCCCATACAACCTTGCCTACAAGGCACAGAACCAAATGCAATGGTACCTTCTGCGAGTAAGTAAACTGAGCATTCCTAACCCTGCAAGTAGTGCAAAATGTAGACCGGTTGACCAGATGGCCTGGAGATCAAGATGTCCTAACTACCTTACAGGGCGAAGAAACTTCGGATTTGGACCCGAAGGAGTGCTCATATCATCGGTACTACGACGCAGAAGAACCTCCGGAGTCATTCCCGGACACTTGCCTTACCTTGTACACCAGCGTCGATCAGCCAGCGCCATCGAGATATGTGGAATCCTCTACGATCAAGCCGCTATGCACCATAAAGTTCCGTTACCCGCTTCAGTTCAGAGATATTCCAGTCAAAACGAATGGGCAAGGGAGACGGTACCGAAGGATAGATTTCCATCTCAGAATGAGAACAGCAGGATCCTCGGCCAACTTTGAAGTTTATGCGGGCAACAAATCTCTAGGGCGGACGACACAAGCTTGCTTGGGCTCGCGGATTATCGAGGTCGAATACGAGGAACCCAGTTTTGGCAAAACTGCAGTGGCTGACTCTGCCACAAACCGCCCGCTCAAGTTCGGTCCTCAACTTAGACGTAGCCGAGTCAACCTGGGGGCTCTGGTAGGTTGCGACAGTCCCGCTTCTCTCAGCACTCCTCAGATTAAAGAGAACGAGCATCCTTCACCTGCCTCCCCGACTACCCGGAGAAGTATCCTGTATCAAATGCCATCAGCTTTCGATGGGTGGCCGTTGAAAGAGGAAAGTAGGAACTGAGAACACAAGCTTCCTGGCGTACTCTAGAGATGACAACGGCCTACGCAATCTCTACCAGGAGTTAATCGGGTTGTACTTGAGGGAAGGTGGAGTCATCACCATCTCTCCCATCCACACGAGCCATTTCCCCAGGCATTAAAGCCTCGTCGCTCTCGCCGCCGCCAGCGGGCTGGGAAGCAGCCGCAAGGAACTTCCCCCGCTTTCCGCTCCCGGAAACCTACCAGAAGCAAATTCCCATCGGTTATAACCCTTGCAGGGTCAGGGATCGCCGACCAAGACGACCTAGCGGCGTACGCCATCACCAACGACGAGGCCAACACCGTAATCGACGACATCATTGCCACCAAGCTGGTCCTGACCAACCTCCCACTTCGCGCGGCCTACTGGACTGACTACCCTGGGTACACTGGCGGTTGTGTGCGGCTAGCTGTGGCAGGGGATTGGGTCTAAGTAGGGGGGGGGAGGGCTAGCTCAGGGGTCAGCACCCAGTACCACGGGGGACCCGGAGATCTTGGCTCTCAATGGGAGGATCCCTGCTGGCTGGAAGGAGGCTATTGATCTTGGAATTATGTGGACGGACGCGGAGTACTACAAGGCAGGACGTCCTGAAAAAGGTGCGTGCCGTACTTAACTATATCTAGGTACCTTCTAACAATGACGCATTACAAGGGGCTACACACTACAGACGTGTTTGTGATGAATTTACCCGTCGTGGAGTGCGCTGAGATCGAGTCGTCTCAAGCCGCCTGAATCGGTCTCTTAGCCTAGGAATTGGGTGGGGGGAGGTAGAGCCAGACTACCTAGGGTAGTGGTGGCCTCCTATTACATCTTGCACCGAAGGGTGGCTGCAGACTGCAAAGCAGGACGCCTGGGTGGTTGACAATGCGGAACAAAGATTGCGCAAGGGTCCGACAGTGAAGTCACTGTCACAACACTGACTAGTTCGGTTGGCAACAATATGTCTCGGTTGGTCAACCAACGAAGGCTTGTCCTCTTCTTTTCGGAGGTCCGCCACAGAGCTCCTTATAGACACACAAGGACAGTCGGCGTAGGCAAGGCTTTCCAGTTTGCTCAGCTGTCCCATGCGACGGCTTATAGCTCAAACCCTTTAGGGATCGCATTCAGCCACCAGCATTCGAACTCAAAGCACTCAGCAATATTCATGAGCCGTCAGTTGGAGACTGGTTCGACGAATAGTTCAAAAACCTACTGCGTACAGTGATATTCGTAACGCTGACGAGTCCGCAAATTGCGGCTCGAACCTTTTGTGTCAGAGCGGGGCTGGGGGTTGGCACAAAGCTTACTGATAAGTGGTGATGACTGGTAACTATCATACGAATGGGCGATGTCTTCACCTGCCATGAGAGTTCGCCTGCAAGAAGACGCCCCATCACGTCCGTCGCCGGTGTATCCGGGTTGAGCCGGGCAAGCGGTTGTCAAAAAAAAAACCGAACTCCAATGATAGGAAAAATGGTGTGATGTAGCTTGCGCTAACAGCCCCTAGCAATTGTATAACACGACTACTTAGTAAGATGGTGATTCCACGATAGAGTGAATGAAGGCCGTGTTAGCCGGAGATGGTCGGATGACTGGATACTAATAGTGCGGTACCAGAGGAATACCTAGGTTACATAGAAAGTTAGCCATGTGGCGAGGTACTTTGAGGTATTGAGTAGCTTAATGTTACTTATTAGCATTAAATAACTACTGTAAATGCCGTTAAGGAATTAATCCAGCTTATTAATATAGTTAACTTATAATAAGTAAACGGTACGATTTATACAGTTATAAACTATTACCACTCTTAGGAACCATTATAGATCTTCACCGCCTTAAAGGGTATATTGTTACTTAATTAAGGTTATTAAGGCTTTAACTTTCTAATAGCTTCCTTTTTTAAAGGTAATAACGATATTATTAATATAGAAGAAGATAATCACACTATCCTTAATCTAGTAATAAGGTTCGTAAGGCACTAACTTACAGTTAAGGTTTTTTAAGGTAGTTATAAAGTCTTTTTACTAGAGTAATAGTGATTCTTTAAGGCTATACAGAGCCTTCTAAAGCTGTAAAATTCTTCCTTTTTTAATGTAACTGTCTGGCATCTTTATAAACACATTATATAGTATATTAATGTGAATAAAGGTGTTAACGACGTTATATTGAATTAACTTTATATTAAAACGCGTAGCGATGGTAATTAGCGTTTAGAACGATTTACTGGCTAAGGTAAAAGTGTAGGTATTTTTAACAGCACCTTTCCTTTACTAATCTTTATAAATAATAAGCCTTACCTTAACCATAAGAAGATACCTAACTTTATTAAATTTATATGTAAATACCTATATATAAGCCAGAATCTGGTAATTATTAACCTTTTATAAAGAGCACTCCTTAAAGGACCCTATCTTACTGTGACGACCCTGCAGGCCGTCACTTAGGCCGGAGCAGCCCGACGAAATCCCCCGTAAAAGGAACAGTGTAGGAAGGCAGTACGTACGGTACTGCGCACTGGGCCAGGGGTGTAAAGACCTAAAGCCCTTACGACTAATCAGTGTTTACTCAGTCCTAGCCAGAGTGCTCACCTACTAAGCGTCCACGAGGTTACTAAGCAGGAGGTGCTTAGCAGCAAGGTGCTTAGTCCCTTACTGAGTAAAGCACCTGTGACGACCTTGCAGGCCGTCACTTAGGCTGGAGCAGCCCGACGAAATCCCCCGTAAAAGGAACAGTGTAGGAAGGCAGTACGTACGGTACTGCGCACTGGGCTAGGGGTGCAAAGACCCGATGCCCCTACGACTAATCGATGTTTGCTCACTCTGATCTCGCCTTAGCATAGTGATTAAAGTGAGTAACCACGAAAGGTGATCACTCTGCTCACTACCTTCTTCTGAGAGTACTGAGATTAAGGTATAAAGTACCTCTTAGCTAGTTAGTATAAATAGCTATAGTTATACCTATAATTACTGTAAGGGACCTTAATTCCTCACACTAATATTTAGTAATTCATTTATATCCTACTGTTTAGACTTACCTTTATATATTATAGTGACAGCAACTTACAGTGACATTAAACCCCTGTTTAAGAGTGCTAACTTAATAAACTGTCTTTAAAACGCCCCTTACTTATTAGCTTCTTATCATACGTTCTGTCTTAACCCGTGCTAATCCTCTTAAAGCTTATATTAAGTGTAGGTTGTAATATAATATTAGCGTCCCAGTTTTAAACGCTATTTATTAAACTCCTAAACACCACCCCTCTCCCATTATTAACATATTAACCTTTAGTAAAGGTAAGGAACTTAAGGAAATGTAAGCTTAACCTTAGCTCCCCACTATTAATAAGTTAGCCGCACGCTTTAAAGAACTGAACCTTAACTAGCAGGGACTGGTTAAGGAACTTAATAAGGCCTTCCTTAAAGATATTAAAAGCTATATTAGTCTTATTAAGAAACTCTAAGCTTAACTTAACGTTATTAAGCTGGAAAATAATAACCTTAAAGGCTTATAAAAGAAACGAGTAAAGCTCCCCCCACCCTTACGCTTTAAGGGAGATTTTACGTAACTAGAGTTTTAAATAACTTAACTCCAGAGTTATGTTACTTATTATAATAAGAAGTTCTTTAAAGAAGAAGGAAAGGTTAAGTTTATTAAAGCTTTACTAAATAAAGTAACAGCTTACTAGTATAAACCGTATATGAAAATAATTAATAACCTCTTTATAAATAAAGCGTGTAAAGAAGCTTTAAAGACTTAGGTTATCTTTAATGATTTTAACGTTTTTATTAAGTAACTTTATATAAAGTTTAAAGAATTAAACACCTTAAAGCGAGTTAAGTAATACCTTATAGCTTTAAAACAGACGTCCTTAATCCTTAAGTTCTCCACACGCTTTAAGCTAAAAGCCGCTAAAACTAAACTTAATTAAAAGGCCCTAGTAATGCCGTTTTAAAGCGGGCTAAAGGAGCACGTCACTAGAGATCTTTACTAAGAAGACCGACCGGATTATCTTTAAGAGCTAGTTAAGATAGCTATTAAGGCCGATAATTAGTATTATAATTACTATTATTAAAAGAACTTTTAAAAGAAATAAACACCCTATTAGCTAAGTAAACTAAAAAAGGGGAACCAGTTAACTGTAACAGGCCACTATCTAAGTTTAATAAACATTAATATAAACTGCCAGAATCGGCTTAACTGTAACAAACTATAGTGGTAATAATAATAAAAGCCACTTAGGGACTTATCTTAAGTCCGGTACTTTAATTATAGAAAAAAGGCTATATAGCACAGCAATGCCCTTTATTAAGGTAAGTTAGTTAAAAGCCTATCCTAAATAGAGGAAAACACGTTAAGTTTAACTTAAGAGACGTTTACATTAAGATAGCAGGTAATAAAGAAGATTATACTTAAATAAATAAATGTAATATAAGAGATAAGGAAGAGGAAGAAGAAGAACTTTAAAACGTAGTGTATCTAATCCTTAAGGGTGTCCTGGAAGAGTTAGCTACGGAGGTGTAGGTTATTATAAACTGACTTTAAGGTGGAAATTTAAGATAACTGAAGGTGTAGGTTATGGAAGACCGACTTTAAAAAGAGATATTTTAATTAGCTGTTACAGGCTTTAAAAACCTTACGTTATAAGTTTAAGAATTAAGGAAGTTTAGGAAGGACCTTAACTTAGACTTTATTAAGATAGTGGAAGGAGTTGAAAAATTAGCTCTTTAGGCCACTTAAGTGGTAAAGTAAACCTTAAAAAGTGAAAGAGAGCAGGTTAAAAGAGTTAAGTTAGAAAAATAAAAGTTTTTCTTTATCATACCTCTTAAAACTTTTAAGCGCTTTAAACACGCTAAGTGGATCAGCACCCTTACCTCCTTAAAAGAAGGACAGCTTAGATAACTGCTTTATATTAAGGTTAATATGCCTTAAACTAATACCCTGAAGGTCTCTTAAGAAGATAAGAAATAAGCATATTAGTAAAGGGTTTAAGAGCTGAAGGAAAAATATTAGGAACTGGTAAACGAAGTAAAAGATCTGTAAGTAAAGGCTTTATTATAACGTTTAAAGATAAAGTAATAAAAGTTAGGTTATAACTTTATAATAAGGTTCACTTTATTAATTAACTTAAACATTAACTTATTAAGAAGGACCACTTTATAAAAGAATAAGCTGGGTTACTGTTATTTAAGTTTTAAGAAGAAGTGTGGGAAAAACAGCACATGTGGAAATAAGTGGAAGAAGAAAAGAAATAAGGTATTACTTCTCCTATTCTATACTCTTTAATTGCAGCACTTACAGTCTATATTAATTACCCCAGTTATAAAAACATATTATAGATTAACTATATGTATAATAACTACACCCTTAACTGGCATAGTGGGCTTAAGGCCCTTTATAACCACTTCCCTAGTATATAAAGATAGGACAATACCGTTATTAAGGTGGAAATGGAAGCAGTGTATTACTAAGTTTCTTACACCTTAATAAGAGAATCTAGTAACGACAGTAAGTGAAAAGTTACAGTAGTTAACTAGACTCCTACTACCTATTAGTAAGGAGGTTTACTTAGTAACTATCTAATTATAACGTGCTTTATTTACCTTAAGGGAAAAGCTAAAAAGTAGTAGAAATAAGTAGATTATAAACGGATCTAGCAGTAAGAGGACATTATTAGGATTTAGTCCTGTAAAGCGTATTATTAACTTATTAAAGATTTTTAAAATATTAAATCATTTAAAGTCAATTAGACATTAAGACGTAAAAACCTAAAAAAGGTTAATTACTAAGTTTATTAAAGCTGCCTGTTTTTCTAAAAAGGGTTGGGGAAAAGCTATAAGCCCTTTAAAAGAGCTAGAAACCAGTAGTTTACTGGTTAATAAAAACCTTAAGAAGAAGAAGAGGTATTTAAAGGTTAGGTTAGATAAGACTTTATAGATAGATAATTACTATAACTTAAATGTAAAAGGAGTAAAAATATTATTCCGTTAATGTTAGCTTAACAGACGGAGAAGGGAGGCTGTTTAGGGTAAGAGTAATAATTAATAGCAGGAGTGCTTTAAACTTAATACACCCCTTATTAGTTAATTAAAGGAAACTCTTTAATGAAAAGTACGAAAAGGTTATTCCTATTTAAAATAGAGAAGGAAGCTTGTATTAATATAATCTCAGTGTCGCGGCCTTCCCCGCTGGGTTAGGCGGTGTCTAATGTGGTAATCGAACCTTGCAGGCTCCACATTATTCTTTACGTATAATGTCCGGCTATTTTCACACCCCTTCTTTTATCTACATGCCATCAAGTGGGGCATGTCAGCAATGGAGCATGTCAGCAATGGAGCATGTCAGCAAGTGCAGCATGTTATCAAGTGGAACCGTTAGAGTTCCGGCTAGGAACCGGAACGCGCAACAAAGATGTAACTGTCACAAAGGAGGATCGTGGCTCTGGCTGGCAAGTTTTAGTGATCATACTGTTGATCAACCACGATCTGGAGGTCTAGTTCATAGATGTAGAAGCACAAAAGATGGCCCTCTGGTTTTGCCAGAGAGCTGGAGAACAGAAGCAATTACAACCTTCAGAGGTAGCGTGGCGGCAGCTCTTACGGGAGGCTTTGTGGTATGCGAGCCTGGCGATCGTAGAGGGTCACGAGGGTGGTATAGAGGTTGGGGCCGACGTTGATAATCGCGCTGTTGTATTGGATCGTTGTCTTGGTATCTCGCTGTCCTAGTGCTATGAGAGGGCGACGAAGGGCGTTTGTTGTCGTCAAAGGGGAGAGGTGCTAGTCGGATGGAGATTGACCCCGAACTGGGGATGTTTGGACGACTGGTACGGGACCGAACGGCCCCCACCCCAATGCTCCAATTACGGGCTGGGAGGGTGCCTGCTCGATTTCCAGTAGGCGGAACTGGCTGAAGTGGAGTCGGACATACTTGAATGGCAGTATTAGGGAAGGAGCAAACGACCGAAACGCGGAGGCAAAGCCACCCGAATAGTCCATACTTTGTACGGGCTGCGGTCAGTGCTACGAATCTTTAAAGCTGCAATATTTCCCAAGACTGACGTTCAAAAATGACCCAGGCAGAGAGCAGCTTATACAGATGTGAAGCCATGCATGTGAAGCGAATGAGGGCTTGACAGCTCTGACGGCATGATTGGATGGGTTTACTCGCCCAGCAATTGGCTTCTAGATTCAAGCCCCAATGAAAACAATTAAGCCCGACCTGTATAAGTGTGTCCGATATACGTGGAGGGGATGCGAACAACATGAAGTGGGTCAAGAGGGCAGTCAACATCGTCAAAGTGCCTGGTAAGGGGCTCAGAGATGGACGCAGACTGGAGAGAAAGAATATCTTATCAACTGAAGCAATCCCTCTCACCACTGTTCTTTCTGAGCAGAGAGGAATATGAGCTCATGCTGCACTGCGGTTCGCTGAGTTGCTTCGATTCTAGCCGGAAGGGGGAGGGGGAGGGGGAGGGGCGCAGTTGCCTGACAGAATTCCAGATTTTAAACCAACGTCATAGGCGTGCCACACAACTTCTCTGCAACTCTTCGGTCCTCGGCCACGGTGGCTGAAGAAAGACAAGGGAAAAAAGAAAACACCATTCAATGCTATCTTCTGAACTGGCATCAGGTCCCCGAGGATCCTATGATCTTAGGGCCTTCCCAGCTCCGAAATTCAGCAAGCATGGAAGCATCACCCGTACCACAACAGAGGCCAACTCGCCGCTCCATCTACAGAAAGCTAAACCCCCGCACCAGACAAATCCGACTCCTCTCGCTTCACAAATCAGGCGATGACGTCCAATGGAGCCTGTCAACGTCCTATTTGCGCAACAAGCCCCGGTTTACTGCATTGTCCTACCTATGAGGCGACCCCAATGTCACCGTACCGATCATAGTCAACGAAACGGAAATCCAAGTGAGGACAAACCTAATCCAAGCTCTCGAACATGTCCACAGGCACTGGGCCGCATCATCTTCAAAGCCAAGAGAATACGAGTTTCTCTTCTAGGTCGACGCCATCTGCATTAACTAGAGAGATCTTCAAGAGAAATTGTATCAGATCCCACTCATGGGCGAGATCTTCTCCACTGCCGAGCTTGTTGTCTCATAGCCGGGGCTTGCCAACGGTGTGTATCACTGCGCTATGGACGCTATAGACCTGATTTACTCAGAGCTACAGAAAGTCGACCCTGAAGATACAACATTGCAATGGATAGCTGGTCACCCATCCTTATGCAGCGCCGGCAAGGGCTCTTGGCCTAACCTTCCTCACTCAACTCACGACCACTGGAAGTCCTTAGGTATGTTCATCGCTGCGAGGTATTGGAGGCGTGTGTGTATGGATCTTTCAGGAGATCGCCCTGGCTCGGCGTGCCTTAGTTGTCAGCCGCGAGAAAAGCCTGGAGTGGAACAAGATCAGTTATGTGAACGACTGGATCGGGCGAGTATCGGGTAGGCTGAGAGCTAGAAAGGCCAAAAAGCCTGCTTTTTTAGGCTCCACAGCTTGGATCAGAGCCTCACAGCCTGGCCTGCTTCCTCTTCTCTCCAACCAACTATTCACACTGAAGGTCAGAACCACGTTGATTCTATCGATCCCCGTGACAGAAAGAATATAACTAACAATTCGAAGAAGCTAAGTGGTTGAAGTAATGGATCCTGAAAACTATTAGTTTATATTTTCAACTTACCTTCTGCAATGTAATCCAGTCTAATCCGTATCACACACTAGTATTGTCAGGTGTAGTATATTTTAAGCTATAGTGCAAGCTACGGCGCCTGCCGCGGTGCAAGCCGCAGTACACACCGTAGGCGAAACTCAGCCGTAAGCTACCGGCGAAACTAAGGCTCATATTCTACAACCCAAGGCCCATAAGCGTGTCAATCAATCCGAACAGCACAGGCCACGACCAGCAAGCCATTTCGACCAGCAGCATCCGCGGTGGCGTGCAATCAGATGCTTGCCACCGAGCCTCAGTGGTTGTTGAGCCGGCTGCCGGCAGCGTTGACAAGTGGGCCCCACGCAAGACATCAGGACGCGAATCGATGGCAAACATCCAATCCATTCCTCGCGCTCTCACAAGATTTAGATTGCCGATTTCAAGTTCCGTCTTCTAGTCACCAGCTCAGAGTATCCGTAATCAAAAGAAATTTTTATTCGTGACTTCAACTGGTACTGTACAAACAGTGGAAACGCATTCTAATATATCCACAAGACAACTTGAACCGCCAGCTCAGGCCCGGTAAATTGCCCAGTCCACGAGAGAATCATCGCACTCGAGAATACCCCTCCCCCCCATCTTGTCATTCCACCGAAACTTATCGACAGCATCCCTTGTGAGGTCCCATATATCATCACTGTCGATGTTAGTCCACCACAGCGGGATGCCTTCGCCCGACGTGGCACCGCCGTTGAATGTCAACATCTGAGCGCCGAACGCGCAAGTGCCGTGCGAGATCAGCGTCCTCCGCGGCTCCAGCATGACAAGCCGGTGCCACGCTATCGTCTGGCGCTCAATCATCTCCAGGCAGTCGCGAATAAGAGGAGACCCATCCGACCCCTCGGGTATCCACTCCGTCTCGCCGCAACCACCTTGGCCTCGGCCAAAGATCTTGCTGTCGTCGGTTGGATCTCCGTGCCAGACGGTGATGTTGAGCTTGTGGTTGCCTGTGTAGGGCAGGAATGCGCCGGAGATGCTCGTGGCGTTGCTCAGGTCGGGGGGAGGGAGGCTTGGGGCGCTGGAGGTGTTAGTTGTGCCCTTTTGATATTGGGACTGCTCACGTACCAGTTGGCCGAAGCAAAGAGGGAGGCCAGAGAAACGGCAGTCTTGGTGGTGCTGGTGAACTTCATGATGGCAGTTTTTGAGCTGGAATTGCAATGATCTGAGATGGAAGTAGGAGTTGTGAGTGAGAGAGGCTGTTGGATAATGAGCTGAGACAACCAGACGACGCGAGGACCTCATATTTATACCCTAACCATGAGAGGAGCCAAACCCCTTCCCCTATTTTGACAACACACTTTGGGCTATCACCATCTCCACTTCCTCGGCTCACTGCCATCATAGATTACTCAGGATACCAAGCAAGGCGGACTGAACGTGAGGCACATCTCACTTGGCTAGGATAGCAGCTGCGAGAGGCACGGCGGATTACCGTGCCACAGGCTCCTCTATCGACTAGAGTTTCCCCTGGACTAGGGGTCATGGACATGAACTACCAACATCGTGTCTTTGTTGCGCCTACTGGTATATTGCATTGACGCTGTCGCGGTCCTATAACCTGGCTCTATGGCCCGTCATACGAGTCGGCCTCGAGTGAGGCACGGACAAGGCACGGCTGCGGCACAAACACCGCACGGCTCAAGGTCGCGCAATAGTTTAGCACTCTCCCATGCTGCTACCACCTACCGATTGGGACGAGTCAAGAATTCGGTTCGGGGTTTTCTCAATGGAATGGTCGTGAGAGTGACCCAACTGCATGATTTTGGTCCCTGAAAACGTTGGAATCTCCCCTACTAGCGACTGCTGAGAGGCGGCGTAGGGTAGGGGTGGAACTTTGGGTAGTATGTCATGTACACAACGACTTGAGAGGTCGTACTGTTGATATGCCTAGGACTAGATTCCCGCTAAAATTTGTGGTAAAAGTCTCTCTGAGGACATGGATGGTGTCGTTCGACTCTCAGAGGCATTAGGGGCACGACGGGTCAGAGGCTGATTGTGATTGGAGCGCGGGAAACAAATGCCTACGGAGTCCTCAGGGATGTCCACTCCCTCAGCGACCATCAAGATCAGGCCTCATTCAGATAATTCTTTGTGTTGGGTCAAGTTGCACTCCACAGTCTATGTCGGGAATTACCTCTTGTGTTCGTCCGCCTTTCTGCCGTTTCTCGACTCTGTGGTGGCGTCCATTGCGGCCCAGGGAAGGCTTGGCCGGCGGGGAGTGCGCCTTGCGAATACTCGCTAAATGGGTTCTCGGCCCATCTTGTCTTCCAACGCGGGCGCAGCGAGTGCAGGGGAACTTAGGAGGAGACAAAAACAACCTGCGGCTGAAGCACATCGCCATCGGCACGAAAGATTGATCTTGCTAATTCCCGTAACTTTATAGGTGCCAAGAAGATTCTAGTGATCCTCCCAAAGGCGTGGATGGACTAGGGGCCGAATACTATGTTGGATATCGAGAAACCAAAAACCTTAACCGCTTGGTACGGCGTACATAGATCAGAATACCCCAGGTCTCCTGTCTGCGAAATTCTCTCTCTGCAAGAGGCCATTGATATAACCCGGGGAAAAGTCTCTTCTCGTCATGATCGCCGACCCCGGTGTCTGAGCTCAACAACGACCCATTAGAACTAGATTCCCCGAGCCATTGGTTTCTACGTTCTCGGGGTGCCTTTGCCTGGCGGCGGGGATCTGCGGCGCACTGCCACCTGGACCCACAGCGCCCGCAACACCCGCAGCACTGCCCACGGGCCGTGGCCAGAGCCATGTCATCTCAGCAGGCTCAGACCCATCGTTTTGCGCCACACCAATGTACCCTCCCTGTAACAGCACCCCGGCCACAACAGCCAACCAATCACAACCCACCCCCATTAACCGCAACCGAAGGGTCTGAGGCCAATCGCGCGATTCCGCATTCAATGTCATTTCGCCCACCAACCACCACTTTGGCCCTATATATTCCTTATTGTTCTACGGAGAGTACTCCTTATTGTCGAACCGACCCTACTACGTTCCGTCGCTCCTTGGCGCGAAAGGCAGGGGGTAGAGTCCATTGGCCTTTCCCGCTCCAAAACGGATGCAGAGGGTACGGGCGAGATGGTCCGATCGAGCCGATGCCAAAAATCACGTCCGTCTCAGGAGAAACCGTCGTGGGGAGCGGCAAACAGGCATAGAAGTTGGGTGGTCGAAAACGGATGGGGTGCTGGGGTTGCGCGTCGGAGCCAATGGGGGGGAGGCTTGTTATCGCTCCAACCCACCTGCTTCTTATCGTTGTGATCGCTGTGATCGCTGTGATCGCTGTTATCGCTGCACTAGGCTTGTTATCGCTATTATCGCTTTGCCAGCCCGTTATCGTTATCGCTTCGCCGGCCGGTTGTCATGATACTGTCAGCTGGCTCTAGCTGCGAAAAGGGGTAACAAAAGCAATTATACACTAGTCAAAGTCTGACGCGTTGGCAAGTCTGACGCGTTGGCAAGTCTGACGCGTTGGCAAGTCTGACGCGTTGGCAAGTCTGACGCGTTGGCAAGTCTGACGCGTTGGCAAGTCTGACGCGTTGG